>Ga0070728_10005578_pt1 | contig 12352 bp, 10 predicted proteins | sample tdDd471_FD_66723 | JGI IMG/M metagenome (GOLD analysis project Ga0070728, IMG submission 66723) | Marine sediment microbial communities from the Atlantic coast under amendment with organic carbon and nitrate - tdDd47.1 | ecosystem: Environmental > Aquatic > Marine > Coastal > Sediment | place...
GGCGACGAACATCGCCGCCCTGACGGCGGGCTTCATCGTGCTCGGCCTGGTCCTGGTGCTGCTGGCGCGGCTGATGCGGCGGACAGGCTAGCGATCCAGAACCGACCTGATCTCGACCAGGTTCGAGCGGGCGCGCAGGATATAGAAGCCCATCGTGGTCAGATGGGTCGGCATGAACCAGCCGTCCTCCTTGCCGTTCGAGATGACGAGCGGATCGAGCGAGATGGCGTAGCGGATGTGTTCGTCCATCCGGTTCCAGATATCGCCGAGATCGCGGCTCTTGACCACTTGCGGGAAGTCGGCCCTGAGCGCCTTGAGAAGACCGTAATAGGCGTAGAGCTCGCCCTTGGCCTCCATGAACAGGTCGTCGGCGCGGGTGTCGAACCAGCCGGAATTGTACTGTTCGGCCCGGTCCTTGATGCGCGCCGACATCGAGCCGATGTCCTTGGCCACCCGGTCGAGGAACTGCAGCAGGTTGTCGGCGCGGGCGTCGAAGGTCGCCTCGCAGGCGGCGAGCCGCTTGTTGTAGTTGTTCAGCGCGGTGATCGCCTTGCGGTAGTAGGTCGGCGTCGGCGTCGTCGGGCCGAAGGGCTGGCTGTCGAAGGGGTTGAACCACCAGGTGTACTGGTCGAACTGGACGTTGCCCTTGGCGATCTTGAGGTCGGTGTCCTCCTTGGAGGTGCCGCGCACCCGGCCGAGCGCGTTGGCGAGTTCGATCGCCGTGATGCTGGCGGCCCCGTGGACGCCGCGCTGGAACGCCGCCTTGTTGTCGAAGAACCAGGTATGCGACCAGGGCACGATCCAGAAGAAGCCGGCCTTGTAGATCGGGTTGGAGGACAGCCAGACGTTCTGGTTGACGTTGAAGTCGAGCAGGTAGGCGGTCACCCTGACGACGTTCGAGGAGCCGCAGGTCCGGGTCGACTTCTCGCCGCCTTCCGCCGACACCGCCTCGCCGGCGCTGAGCGTTGTGTTGCGCAGGTTGAGCTTGTCGGGATAGTCGACGTCGTAATTGCGAATGTATGCGACCTGCCAGAAGAACCAGGCATAGCCGACGACAAAGGGAAGCAGGATCAGGATGATAATGCCGCGGACGATCCAGCCCGAGCGCTTGTAGAACCGGTAGACCGCGCGGAACGGCGAAGTCACCGCCTGCCAGATGCGCAGGACGAAGGCGATGACCAGTCCGATCAGCCAGCGGATGCCGGCCACGGCCCGCCCGAAGATCCCTTTTATCCATTCGATCAGCGGATCCAGCATCGCTAATTCTCCGTATCTTCGAACATCAGATCCCAGACCCGCTGCTTGTCGGGAAGATAAAACCGCTTGATGGTCTCGACCGCGTATTCCTGATGCCGATCCGACCAGGTCCGGTAGGCGTCGTAGAAGGCCTGCTTGTCGAGGATGAAGCGACTGAGGAAATCATAGGGCGCATAGTGGGTCAGCAGCCGGTTCACCAGCACCTGATCGCGATGGCCCGGCGTCGCCCGCACCACTTGCAGCACATGACGGGCGTCGACGCCGTAGAGGTCGACATAGGCTCGGTTCCTGAGCTTCTTCTGCAGCTTGTTGAAGAACGGAAAGCTGCCGTCGGTATAAAGCCGGTCGATATGGCCGTTGATCCAGTTCTTGACCGCCACCTCGCTCAGGGAGACCACGTCGAGATCGGGATCGTCCTCGAGCATGGCGGTGCGCACGAGGATATCGCTGCGCGAAGCGATCAGATCGGTCTTTTCGAGCCAGGCCTGGTTGAAGGGCTCGAGCCGCCCGGTCTCGTCGAGGAAGGCGTGCACGGCCTCGGCGTCGTCGATGGCGATGAAGCGCTTCATGCCCGGCGTTTTCGCGGGCATCGTATTGGAGCCGCCCGGGCCGATCACCGTCGCTTCGCCCTGGCCTTCGTTGAACACGAAGATGCCGCCGAAATGGCTGGTCCAGAAGGATTTGAGGTTGAACAGCGTATGGCGCGGCAGGATGGCGTTGTAGCGGGTATCGCCGCAGATGCGCGACAGATCGAGGATCTCGTGCAGCAGATCGTCGTCCTTCCAGCCGTCGGCGGAGGTGTAGAAGCGGTCGATCAGCATGTTGAGGCGCCTGGCCTTCTCGATCAGCCGCTGCGAGGTCTTGAGCTTGAACTCGACCTGGCGGATCGACAGGATGTCGGAAATGTCGTTGACCCGGTAGGTGGAATCCTCGATCTCGCCGAGCACCACGTCCTTGAGCGTCAGGATCTTCAGGCTCTCCGAATTGGTCCGGTAGAAGGCCGACATCAGCTCGGCGGTGGTCGAGAAGTTCGACGAGATCACCGGCAGCGTCTCCTGCTCCGGCGACAGGATGATGAAGCGGCGGTTGATGCCGCCGGGATCGAGATAGTCTTCGTCGCCGAGATCCTCGGCGATCTCGGGCGAATAGCCGGCGGCGTCGACGACGAAGCTGTCGCGTTCCGTCTTCGGCAGGCCGAACTCGGTGAGCGCCCAGTTGTAGCGCTCGATCATGTGCGGCGCGTCGACCGTCATCATCGAGCCGTAGATCAGCGCGTTGTCGATCAGGCGTTCCATGCCCCGCGACCTTTCAGCGCCTCGATTTCCCGGACCGCCCGCTCGCGCACCCGCTGGTCGCGGATCAGGTTCTCGACCGCCGCCGCGTCCGACTTGTCGGTGTAGCGGAACTCGGAATCGGCGTAGCGGTTTGTCTCCTGCACGATCATGTCCATGGTGATCGGCGAGCGCAGTTCGGCGATCATGTCGCGCTTGGTATCGTAGTCCTTCTCGGTGAACGCCTCCGGCGTCTCGAACCATTCGTCGGGAAGCTCGACATCCATGGCGCGCATCTTGACCGCGTCGGTGATGTTCTTGATGGCGCGGCCGGTAAAGCGCGGCTCGGCTTCCTTGATGGCGTGGAGATAGGAGCCGATATCGGCCAGCGTGCGGATTTCCGGCGTGTCCTTGGAGAACCGGTCGAACACCTTTTCGAGCCCGTCCTCCTGCGGCCGGTTGAAGGATTCGTAGGCCGTCTCCACCGCGCGCTGGATGACTTGCGCTTCGTACAGCATGTGCTCGCCGAGCGGGATGGAGTGGTTCCTGCCGATCAGCAGCGCGAAGATGTCGATATAGTCGTCGCGGGTCTGCGGCCCGTCGACCAGCCAGCGGGCGCCGGCGCGCTGGCGCAGGGCGTCGTCGACATTCTCCGGGTAGTTGGAGAACATGCCGAAGGAGCAATTGCCGCGCACCACGGTGTTGGCGCCCGACAGGCTCTCCATCAGAACCGCGGTAATCTCCTGCTGGCCGGCCGAGGACCGGTCGTCGCTGCGCTTGGCCGCCACCTGGTCGATGTCGTCGACGGTGCCGAAGCCGATCACCCTGGGGTTCATGACATTGGTGATGAACTGCTTGCAGTTCTGCCCCGACTTGCCCTGATAGGAGCTGATCTGGTCGACGCCGAAATTCTCGTAATGGAGTTCGTAGCCGGCCACCTGGCAATAGTCCTGCAGGATACCGGCGATCATCTGGATCAGCGTCGTCTTGCCGGTGCCGGGAAAGCCGTCGCCGATGAACGAGAACAGGAAGCCGCCGAGTTCGACGAAGGGGTTGAGCTGGCGGTCGAAATCGTAGGCCATCAGCATTTTGGCGAGCTTGATCGACTGGTACTTGGCGATGTGGTTGCCGATGACCTCGTTGGGCTTCTTGAAGGTCATCACCAGCGGCTTGCGCTGGCTGCGGTCCTCGACGTCGAAGCCGTTGATCTCGAAATCGTCGGGCTCGAGCCGGATATGCATCGCCTCGAAGGCCCCGAGCGAATCGAACCGGCCCTGGCGGGCGCGTAAGCCCCCGATCGCGGCGCGGGCGAAACCGCGGGCGCGGGCGACGAGCTGGTCGTCGACGGAAACGCCGGCAATCGCCTGGTCGATGCCGTAGAGGAAATGCTTGATCGCGTCCTGCGGGGTGTCGAACTCGAAATCCGGTTCGGGCAGATCACCGGTCGGCTCTTCACGGGTCTCGATGGTGCGGACCAGATAGCTCGCCAGCGTGAACACGGCGATGAAGGCCGAGGCGCCGAGCAGGTGGTGGAAACGGGTCGCCTTGTCGCCGGCGAGCGGCGACAACCGGTTTTCCTCCTGTAGCGCCTCCAGATCGGTGTTGCGGGCGAAAACGTCGGCGACGGCGAGGCCGACGGTGATGCCGCGGCGCAGGCGATAAGCGAGACCGTGCTGGGCGATCGACAGCATCCCGTCGTCGGGATTGGCCGCGGCGATGGTGTCCATCAGCCGGATCTCGATCGCCCGCTGGTTGGGGCCGCTCGAAATCGTCGAGACGAAGCGCCGCCGGGTGCCGGCGAGCGGCGTGCGCGAGCTGGTGTCGGCCGAGGTGACGATCAGGCTCGCGCGCTCGATCAGCGACTGGGCGGTCGTCAGGTGTTTGGCGAGATCGCTCTCGCGAAGGGTGGTCAGTCCGATATCCATGGGCCCTCAAACATGTCTCAGGATGTGGTCGCCGCTGGCGATATAGACGTGGTGGCCGCGCAGGATCTCCTCGGCTACCCCCTCGGCATAGGCCGCCTGGTAGACCGGATGCGGCAGCAGGGCATGACGGTCCAGCGCGCTGACGCCCTGCTGGGCGCAGTCCACGTCGTCGGTATTGATGTAGTAGATTTCCTTTTGCGGCGTGCCTCCCCACAGGCCGCGCTTGGCGGGAATCGATTCCTGGGAATGCAGTTCCTGGATCGTCCAGGTCAGGATCCAGTTCTCGTGGATGGCGGGGCCGCTGGTCAGCAGCTTGCGGACCCGGTCGTTGTGATCGGTCATGCCGCCGATATAGACCGGGCCGAGGACGAAGCGGCGGAGCTGCTTGGGATGCAGGTTGGGGAAGTCCTTGTCCATCGCCGTGGCGATCGAGGTCAGCGTCAGCGAATAGCCCGAATGGTTCTCGACGAAGGCGCGGAACGGCGCCGTCAGCTTTTCGTTGGGCAGGCCGGGCAGCGGCTCGACCGCGTCGGTCTCCCCCCATGGACCCTGGCGCCGCTCGGGCGGCATCGGCGCGTCGGAGGAGGAATCCTCGATCACGGCCTGGTAGATCATCGGCAGGTTGGCGGTGCCGTCATAGGCGGACCAGTGGACAACATAGTAGGGGCGCTTGCCGCGCGGATTGTAGGAATGGCGGATGGTCTCCAGCCGGCTCACCGCGCCGAACAGGCCGCCGCGCTCGACCGTCTCGAAATAGAGCCGCTCCGCCATCGTCTTCTGCAGCGCGTCGGGGTACTGCTTGAACTTCAGCAGCAGTTCGATCATCTCCTCGCGGATCAGGTCGGTTTCCGGCAGGTCCTCGAGCCGCTCCCGCGCCCGGATGGCGTCCTGCCGCAATTCGAGCACGTTCTGGAACAGCGGGAAGCCGGATTCGGCCGTATCGACCTTGAACGAGTCCATGAACCAGATGCGGTGCTGCCAGCACTGGAAGGCGCGTCGCAGGTGACGCAGGTGGCCGGTGACAAGGTGATAGATCAGGTTATGGCGCTTGACCCAGATTCCCTCGGTCTCGAAGATCCTGTCGAGCGCGTCGAAGGCAAGATCGATCGAACGGAAATAGTCGAGCGTGGCGTCGCGGACGGCTTTCATTCGCGCCGTCCGCCAAGTGATGTCACCGCCATCGGAATTCTCCCTGCCGCCAGGGTTCGCGCTCCCGGAGCCTATCGCGGCGCCACGTAGCTGGAAATCTGGTGTTTTTCGAGAACCTCGGAGAAACGCCGGGCGAAAGCGTCGTCGGCGAGCTTCTTGCGCCGCTGGATCTCCTGGGTGGAGACCATGTTCTTTTCGTGCAATTCCAGCAGGTCGGCAATGTGCGACTGGGCCGCGGCGCCGATGCCGGCCATGGTTTCCTCGGCGGCGACGTCGACCTTGGAGCCCAGCGTGTTGATTTTGTGGGCGACGTCCTGCTGGGCGGCGGTCTTCAGCGAATCCTCCAGCGCCTTGTAGAGCACGATCCGCTGCTCGGTGTCGATGGACAGTTTGTTGATCAGGGTGTTCTGCGCGGCGATCTGGTTGTTGAGGCTGTCGACGAAGGTCTGGAACATGGAGGTGTAGCGTTCCAGCGTCTGCGAACCGGCGAGCAGTTCCTGCTCCTTCGACTGGGCCTCGTTGTATTCGGTGGCGAGCTTGGAGCGCTCGCCCTCGAGCTTGGTGCGGGCGGCCTGGTCGGTGGAGGCGGCGATCTGGTTTTCGATGTCCATCAGCATCGGATTGAGTTCCTCGATGCGCGCCTGGGTCGCCTTGAGCTCCTCGGTCACGGACTTGCGGCGCTCGATCACCGTCTTCAGGCTCTCCTCGGAATTGGCGTAGCGCTCCTCGAGTACCGATTTCTGCCCCTTGAGGATCGAGACGATCGTGTCGGACTTGCCGAGAAGATCCTGCAGATTGCCGCCGAGATTGGTGGTGCGCACCCGTTCGTTGCGCATGGCTTGCGCTCTCTTCTTCGAGAACCAGCCGACCAGGGTCTCGCTGAAGCTGAATTTCTTCATGTTCTGGAATTCCATGCCGAAGCCCTCGGTCACGTCCTCCAGTCCGATGATCAGGTCGGCGATATTGCCTTCCATCAGCTTCTGCTGGTTGAGCACGTCCTGGATGCGGGCGTTCTCGATGTCGAATTGCAACTCGCCCAGGGATTCCGATTCCGCGATCTTGCCAAGCGCCTTTTCGCCCGCCTCGATCTTCGATCGCATTTCCTCGACCATGGTCTTCGTCTTTGAGATCTCAGCGTCGAGTTTCTGGGTCTGCAGCATCAAGTAGCCTCCCTGGGAAATGCCGGATTTTAGAGAATCAATCGGACGATCCGCTCCAATATAGTCCGGGCGCGGGCCCATTTGAAGGTACCGGCGGCGGAAGTCCCCGTAAACCGGCAGTTTCAAACCCGGCGTTTCCGTTCGACGCCTCCGGCCGCGCCGTCGACTCCAGTACAACAGTTGATCGGCAATTCGGCTCCCGAGGCAACTGAGCGATTGATGCCGCAGCGAATTGGCTCTATTTTTGTCTTTGCCTGCTGTAGCCAATAAACTCAATCCCTTGGACCTTCCGGGGGCCGTGCATTCGAGCCTGAACGGGTAAATTCCGTCTGAGGCGCCCAAATGCCCGCACAGGGGGTTTTGCATTGACCGGCCGGGCGCTTCTGACGGTTGCCGTTTGCCGGGGTAAATGGGAGCCTTGGGGAAAGCGAGGGTGACAAAGGGACCAAAGGAGATCTCGACATGACTGCACTTCGTACCGGAACAGGGAAAATCCGACAAATCGGCTATGGCCTGCTGCTTTCCGCCTTGCTGGCGGTCGGCGGTCTTTCGCTCGGCGTCCGCGAGGCCGCGGCGGCCAACCTCATGTATTCGTTCAAGATCGGCAACTGGACGGGCCAGGCCTATCGGTTCAGCGATTCCGGCCGGTTCTCGCACTGCGTTGCCTATACGCGATACAACAGCGGCATCACGCTCTATTTCTTCATCAACACCACCGCCGTCTGGACCATGGGCTTCTCCAAGCCGGACTGGAACGTGGCGATCGGCCAGACGTTCCCCGTGCGCTACCAGATCGATCGCGGGCCGGTCTATCGCGGCACCGCCAAGGGCGCGACGCGGACCATGGCGCGGGTCACCATTCCGACCAATGTGCGGCTGTTCCAGCAATTCCGCCGCGGTCGCATCCTCAACGTGGAGACGCCGGACAAGAAGGTCCTCGGCTTCAAGCTGACGACCACCAACGAGATGCTGCGCCGGCTACTCGCTTGCGCTATCCGAAACAAGCGGCGCGAATCGCCGGACGACAATCCGTTCCGGAAGAAGGGCAACAATCCGTTCGGCTGATTCAAGGCGCTCCTTCGGCTAACACGAGCGCCTGACGCTCTCAAGGACCGTCGGCACAAATCCGGGGCTGACTTTTACGTCTCAAGATGTAAAGTCGGCCCCGATTTGGCCGGCGGTCCTTTGCGTTCGGCCATCGCGAATGCAAAGCTTCAGAGCATCGGGTGCTCACATGGAATCATTTGAACACCCGATGCTCTAATCAAGGAACGGAAACTTAATGCGTTACCTCGCACCCGATACGATGGAAGCGGCAGTGGCGATGCTGGCGGAAGCGGACGGCACCAGCCGTATCCTCGCCGGCGGCACCGACGTGCTCGTGCAGATGACAAGCGGCCTCGTGGTCCCCGACCTGGTCGTCGATATCAAGCATATCGCCGGAACCAACGAAATTACCGAAGAAGACGGCGGCTACCGGATCGGCGCGGCGGTCCCGAGCGCGGCGATGAACGAGCATGCGGGCCTGAAGGCCCTGTGGCCGGGCGTCGTCGAGGCCGCCGACCTGATCGGCTCGACACAGATCCAGGGACGCGCCACGATCGCGGGCAACCTGTGCAACGCCTCGCCGGCCGCCGACAGCGTGCCGGCCCTGTTCGCCGCGAATGCGACCGCCCGCGTGGTCGGCGCCGGCGGCACCCGCGACGTGCCCGTCACCGACATTCCGACCGGGGTCGGACGAACCAGCCTGGCTCCCACCGACATCATCCAGTCGATCTACCTGCCGGCCCGTCCGTCGGGTTCGGGCGATGCCTATCAGCGCTTCATCCCGCGTACCGAGATGGACATCGCCGTGGTCGGTGTCGGCGTCAGCCTGACGCTCGACGCCGGCGGCACCTGCACCGCCGCCCGGGTTGCGCTCGGCGCGGTGGCCGAGACCGCGTTCCTGCTCGAGGGCGCCGAGGAGATCCTTGTCGGTTCGTCGCTCGACGACGCGACGCTCGAACGGCTCGCCGGCGCGGCGTCCGCCGCCTGCAAGCCGATCGACGACAAGCGCGGCACCAAGGAGTTCCGCATCAAGGTGGCCGGCGTGCTCGCCAGGCGGGTTACGAAAATCGCCGCGGAACGCGCGAGGGGGAATTGATGTCCAGACTGCAAGTAAACACCACGATCAACGGCGACGAGATCGATTTCCTCTGCGACCCTGGGGAGACCCTGCTCGACGTGCTGCGCAACCATCTCGGGCTGACCGGCGCCAAGGAAGGCTGCGGCTCGGGCGATTGCGGTGCCTGCACCGTCAATCTCGACGGCCGCATCGTCTGCTCGTGCCTGGTGCTGGCGGCGGAGGCCGAGGGCAGCAAGATCGAAACCATCGAGGGCATGGCCGACGGCGCCGAGCTGCATCCGCTGCAGCGAAAGTTCATCGAGCATGCCGCCTTGCAGTGCGGCATCTGCACGCCGGGCTTCCTGATCGCCTCGAAGGCGCTGCTCGAACGCAATCCCGATCCGACCGAAACCGAAGTGCGCTACTGGCTCGCCGGCAACCTTTGCCGGTGCACCGGTTATGACAAGATCGTACGCGCCGTGATGGACGCGGCCGCCGAGATGAGGGCTAGCTAATGGCTGAGATCAATCGACTGACCAAGGACTCCGGATTCAAGGTTGTCGGCACGCGTCCGCCGCGTCCCGACGGCATCGACAAGGTGACCGGCAAGGCAAAGTTCGGCGCCGACATGTTCGCGCCGGGCATGCTGGTCGGCAAGATCCTGCGCAGCCCCCATCCGCATGCGAAGATCCGCTCAATCGACGCCTCCAGGGCCGAAGCCCTGCACGGGGTCAAGGCAGTGGTGACGGCGGCGGATTTCGCCGAGAAGGTGCCGCGCAGCCACCAGGCGACGCTCCACAACATCATGGCGCACGGCAAGGCGCTCTACGAGGGCCACGCGGTCGCCGCCGTCGCCGCGATCGACAACGCCACCGCCAAAAAGGCGCTGTCGCTGATCGAGGTCGACTACGAACCCCTGCCCTTCGTCATCGACGTGGAAGACGCCATCGCGGAAGACGCGCCGCTGGTGCATGAGGGCATGATCACCCGCGGCATGGATCCGAAGCCGGAGAAGCCGTCGAACATCGAAAGCGCCTGCGAATTCGGCCATGGCGACCTCGACGCCGGTTTCGCCGCCGCCGACATCGTACTCGAGCGGGAATTCCGCACCGAGGCCTCGCATCAGGGCTACATCGAGCCGCATGCCTGCCTCGCCAACTATTCCGACGACGGCAATTCGGAACTGTGGTGCTGCACGCAAGGGCACTTCCTGGTGCGCGACACCACCGCGCCGCTGCTCGGCATCCCGGTCTCCAAGCTCAGGGTGACCGCGTCCGAGATCGGCGGCGGCTTCGGCGGCAAGACGGTGATCTATCTCGAGCCGGTGGCGCTGGCGCTGTCGCGCAAGTCCGGCCGGCCGGTCAAGATGGTGATGACCCGCGACGAGGTGTTCCGGGCCACCGGGCCGACCTCGAGCTCCTACATGAACGTCAAGATCGGCATCACCAAGGACGGCCGGATCACCGCCGCCGACGCCCTGCTCTTCTACCAGAGCGGCTGCTACGGCGGCTTCATCGCCCAGCTCGGCGCGATGAGCGCATTCGCCTGCTACGGCCTCGACGCCGTCCGCTCGCGGGGCCGCGAGGTGGTGACCAACCGTCCGATGCAGGCGTCCTACCGGGCGCCGGGCGCGCCGATCATCAATTTCGCGGTCGAGAGCCTGCTCGACGAACTCGCCCGCGAGATCAACATGGATCCGATCGAGTTCCGGCTGAAGAACGCCGCCAGGGAAGGCGACCGCTCCTCCTACGGCCCGGTCTACGACCAGATCGGCATGGTCAGGACGCTGGAGACGGCGCGCGACCATCCGCACTACTCCTCGCCGGTGCCCGCCGGCCAGGGCCGCGGCGTCGCCGCCGGCTTTTGGTTCAATTTCGGCGGCCTCACCGCGATCTCGCTCAACGTCAACTCGGACGGCACCGTCACCGTCTCGGTCGGCCGGCCGGATATCGGCGGCAGCCGCGCGGCGATGTGCCAGATGGCGGCCGAGGAGCTGGGCATCCCCTACGAGAACGTCCGCTGCATCATCGCCGACACCTCGTCGCTCGGTTTCAACGACACCACCGACGGCAGCCGCACCACCTTCGCCAACGGTCTCGCCATCATCGAGGCGGCCCGGGCGGCGATCAAGAACATGTGCGGCCGGGCGGCGAAGATGTGGGGCATCCCGGAGGACGCGGTGGCCTGGGAAGATGGCTGCGCCAAGCCGTCCGGTCCCAATGCCGGCGATTTCGACCCGATGCCGATCTCCGAGATCGCCCGCAAGGCGCCGAATACCGGCGGCCCGATCGCCGGCCATTACGAGGTCAATGCCGACGGCGCCGGCGTCAGCTTCGGCGTCCACATCGCCGACGTGTCGGTCGACGCGGAGACCGGGCGCACCACCGTGCACCGCTACACGGTCGTCCAGGACGCCGGCAAGGCGGTGCATCCGAGCTACGTGGAAGGCCAGTACCAGGGCGGCGCCGTGCAGGGCATCGGCTGGGCGCTGAACGAGGGCTATTTCTACGGCAAGGACGGCAAGATGGAGAATCCCGGCTTCCTCGACTACCGGATGCCGGTTGCCTCCGACCTGCCGATGATCGAGGCGGCCATCATCGAGATCCCGAACAAGGGGCATCCCTACGGGGTGCGCGGCGTCGGCGAGACCTCGATCGTGCCGCCGCTGGCGACCATCGGCAACGCCATCCGCTCGGCGACCGGGGTGCGCATGACCGAGGTACCGATGTCGCCGCCGGCGCTGCTCGCCCAGCTCGACGGTTTCAAGCAGGCGGCCGAATAGGCTGGCGAGTAGACTCGGGCAGAAGAAGGAGGATCGGCGCGGCATGGTGAAAGTCGTTCTTTGGGGCGCGTTGCGCGATGCGACGGGCGGCCGGGGCGAATTCGACATGGACGCGCCGACGATCCACAAGGTAATCGGCACGCTCAGTGCCGATTACCCCGAGCTCGAGTGGCAGCTCGAGAACAACGTCTCCATCGCGGTGAACGGACAGGTCTATCGCGACGCCTGGTTCGTCGAGCTCGATCCCGACGCCGAGGTGTTCATCCTGCCCAAGCTGCAGGGCGGCTAGGGCATTTTCCGATCAAATGGAACCATTTGATGGAGCCGGATCGGCTCATATGCAAGGCGCGCCGCCCGGAACAGTCCCATGGTCGATGCCCATGGGACTTCGCTTGTCGGGCAAGCGGCGGAACGCAGCAGATGGGCCGATATGGCCCACCGGAGGCCGGTTTTCCAGGCCTCCCGAGCACTGTTACGATCCGCTCATGGACACCGGGTCCACCACGCGTTCCGCAACAGCACTCGGCAAGCCTGGAAAACCGGTCAAATGATTCTATTTGGTCGGAATATGCTCTAGCCTTTTTCGGTCGGCCGGCCGGCCTTTGCAACGAGGCGCGTCTCCTGTGACTTCCCCTTCCGACAACAGCCCCGGCCGCCGGTCATGGATCGGCCGGCCGCTTCGCCGACGCGAGGACGCGGCGCTG
>Ga0070728_10005581_pt1 | contig 12349 bp, 12 predicted proteins | sample tdDd471_FD_66723 | JGI IMG/M metagenome (GOLD analysis project Ga0070728, IMG submission 66723) | Marine sediment microbial communities from the Atlantic coast under amendment with organic carbon and nitrate - tdDd47.1 | ecosystem: Environmental > Aquatic > Marine > Coastal > Sediment | place...
TTACCAGGTAGCTGTGGGCTTTCGCGATTATCGCCTGGGGATTGTCGGTACTGCAGGGGTTTGCGCAGAATCTCGCCTACAGCGAACTGGCGACGGCTTTTCCGGATGCGTCGGGCATCCCCGGATACGCGCAGGCGGTGTTCAAGAACCCGGAGAACATCCGCACATACGATGTCGGAAAACTGAACGCCCATGGCACTCCGGTGGTTGCCATGGTTGTGATTGCTCTGTTCAATATGGCCATGATTTCCTTCAAGACGCCCACCGCCATATTCGGTGCCTCGGTGATCGGGTATATCTGCATCAACGGAATCAGCCTGTTCGCGTACGTGAAAGTAAAGCGCGATCCGTATTTCGCGTCGCTGGACCGCTCCTTTAGAGCCCCTGCGGGCTGGAAGAGCGTGGCCCTGGCCTTCGGTCTGCTGAACCTTCCCTTGTATTTTATCGGCGTGGTTTACCTCAACAGCCTTGAGATCGGATGGTGCTCCACCTGGGTCGGATTACTGGTCATGGCGCTGTATGTACCGTTGTGGATTTATTCCCAGCATGAAACCGGCGTCGACCCGCATCGCTCGTGGTGGGGGTTTTGGCTCAAGCCAACGAGTGGGAGATTTTAAATTAGTGTATGGTGAAAAATCCCGCCGTTATACCCTCCAGCATGGCATAGAAGAAATTTATTATCGCCTTGTCCTGCAAGTCTTGGATCAGCAATCGACCATGGTAACGCCCAAGCCACCTGTTCCCATCTCCTTGAACATGGTCGGCATGGCGATGCCTGTTTCATGCATGGCCATGATGACCCGATCCAGGTCCTCCCAATGCTGTGACGCGATCTCGTTTGTGGCGAGGAGATAGGCGTTATAGGCCTTGATCGCTCCAAAGGCGTTCCTTTCGATGCATGGGATTAGCACGAGGCCGCCCACGGGATCGCAGGACATGCCCAGGTGATGCTCGAGCGCGATGGTCGCTGCAAGCTCGGTTACTTCGAGCGATGACCCCGTCGCATAGGAAATCATCGCGGCGGCCATAGACGAGGCCACGCCGATCTCCCCTTGGCAGCCCACTTCCGCGCCGGCGACGCTCGCATTGTTCTTGCATAAGAACCCAACCAGCCCCGCCGCCAAAAGCCCCTTACGCATGGCGTCCTGGGAAAGCTTCAGATGATGTTTCATCACATATACAAGCGCCGGCATGGTTCCTGCGGAACCCAAGGTGGGGGCGGTGATCCCCAAGCGCCCGGCAGCGTTGCCTTCTGAACCGGCCAAAGCGTAGCTGCTCATTTGTTGCATGAATCCGTCAGCGACGTTTGCGTTCTTGGAGCACTCGTGGATCCTTTTTGCTTTCCGATAGAACTCGAACGGCGCAGGGAGAAGACCCTCTTCGGCGAGGCCCTGCGTCACGCCATCCTCCATGGTTTTGAGCACCAAGTCGAGATGCGCGAGGACTTCATCTTCCCTGACGTTCATGATGGCCTTCTCGTTCTCGAGAATTATCTCGTGTAGGGTCTTATTGCTTTCTTGGGCTAACCTCTTGAATTCCGCCATGCTGCCGAAGGGACGCAACGGCTTGCCTCGAGCCGGTGCTGGTTGCCCTTTCCAGTGGAAGAAGCCTCCGCCCGTGGAGTAATACTCCCTCTCGAAAAGCGTCGCCCCATCCTTTCCAACGAGCCGCATGATCATGGTATTGGCGAAGGGGTAGTCATGTTCAATTTTGCCCCAAACGATTATGTCCTTGCTCACCTCGAAAGTTTTGCCGCTGGTGGTCGTCGTATACCTTCGCGTTGTGTCTCCGAGTTCATTCATCAGCTTCGGGTCGCAAGTCTCCGGTTTCTGCCCCATCAACCCGGCCAAAATGGCTCGATCGGTACGGTGCCCCTTGCCTGTGGCGCTCAGGCTGCCGAAAAGCTCGACTTGAATGGATTGAGCATTCTCCATCAAGTCCTTCGTCAAGTCCTCTAAAGCTTTCAGAAAATTACTCGAAATCCGCAAGGGCGCGACGGTATGCGAACTAGACGGCCCTGGCCCGATCTTGAACATGTCGGTCAGGGAAGTCTCGATCACGCCTTTGGCTGGGGGCACATAACATCTACCCCCGGCCGTGCTGTCAAAAACTTTGGAAGGAATGCCTCTGGCGGAAGCAATATTTGATTTATACAGCGTGCCAGCTGAAGAAATCACGGCCATTTTTATGAAAGTCCGGCGATCCATAAGACACCTCCTGAGTCACACGTTTCTGGGTCAATCTCGATCCTGCCCAACTACAATTATCGGACCTGAGTATTTTGATAAACGGGTACAAAGTGGGTTCAATAAAGTCCAAAGAAGACTATTCTCCTATAGCATATATTTAACGGACCTTCCGCTTATCATCTTCCGATTGTAAGACCTTATAGCTTAATGATGTTTTCTATATTCACCGGGAGCATCTATGTGGACTTTTCGTGTCGTGATAGGAACATGTCATGTATCGGGAAAAAATAGAAACTTATAACTTTATGAGCGACCCGGAAGTCCCCAGGGGAGATTACGGTTTTCCTGGAAATTTCTTGGGTTTTTGTATTTTTGTTGTATCTTTCTCAAATGCGATTTAATCTTTTGTTATTCTTGCTAGTAGTTCTCCCCTTGCAATCACACCGCCTACCCATAGGCTTAATATATGCCCTTTCGTGGGAGTACGGATCTTTTTTTCAGAGAAATCAGGAAAACTGATTAAATTTCCTAAATAATCTGTTTTTTCCCCAAGCTGTTGGATATTAGGAATAAATAATCCACTATTCTCTGCTTTAACTATTCTCATTTTATCATAATCTATAGGAATTGATTTGAATGTCTGGGGTTTTGAAAGATTTCCTGTATGTCTTAGAAAGCTTTCTATTATTTTTATCCCTTTGTTTATATAGTTATAAGTGATTCTTCTTCCTTCACCTAATTCAACCGTTATTGCTTTTATGTTTCTGTCTAGAAGACAACCTACCAGTGTGTTCTCAAGAGGTTCTTTTCTTAGTAAAATAAATGGAACATCAAGATGGTCAAGCAAGTCCTGGACATCAGAGCATCTCGGTTCATATAATCTTGCTTGAGGCGTGTCTAGAATGTTATCATTGCCGTTGTGAAGATCTAAAACACAACCACATCTATTAAGGATTTTGAATATGCTGTAACACATTTTTTCTGTAATTACGCCATCGTCCTTTCCCGGCCAGCAACGATTCATATCTTTTCTATCTATCCTGCTGGTTCTTTCTTTTACATTATATGCTAAAGGATTTGCTAGCGGGAAGATGATTATTTTTCCTTTGAGAGGGTATTTTATTTTCAAGAATTCTTTGAGAACAACAATTGAAAAGAACTCATTTCCATGCTGGGTTGCGACGATTCCTGTAGTAGGTCCATTCTTTTTTGAATCTACTATAAAATAAGGTATTCTGACTGGAGATCCATCAGGCAATTCTTTAACAACCAACATTTTATTTTCTATTTTCACATTAAAAATCTCTTTGTAAATCTTTAGAAATTTTTTTAAAAGTCAAACACTGGTTTAGTTTTGCTTTGTAACCGCTTAATTTCTCAATCAATTAATCCAAGATGCTGTCAATTCTTTTATTGATATCCGATTGACCTTAAAACCGTCTTTTTGGTATGGAAATCGTCACCCTAAGCCCTTGATCTCCCGTAAAGAATATAATTTTATGGGTATTTTAAGCAATTTAGTTCGGTCCGACCCCAGAGGCCGGACTGCCTACCTCATCAGAAGGAATCGTCTCTTCCGATGGTTTGGTTTTTAATTCAGTTAGCAACTTTTTTGTGCAACGGAGTATTGCCATGATTTATTTATAGGGCACATAACGCGGTGCGTCAAAGGCGCGGCCTATAGGGCATCGCCTGCATCCGCCTTGTTAGGAAGTGGTTGATTGCCATTCAGCCAACACATGAGAAACTTGAGCATGCACTTGTTCACGTGCTTGCCATCTCTCGAAATCACTCAGGAGCAGTTCGTCGTAGTTTGTTTCTTGGTGGCGAACATGGGCAGCGACTGCGAGACAAACTGCTTTTTTATCCAACTCTTTGGCCGCTGCGCTTCGACCGACGCGCCCACTATACTTACGGCAGGCATGCTCTGCAATCACTTTCTCTCTTCCAATCGGACAATTCGGATACAATTCACGAACGCGAGCAGCAAAACTTGCTATGTATTCCTCATCGAGTTCGGCTCTACGAATAGCTGCGTGAGCGCGCCTCAGTTTTCGTGTGTCTGCGTCCGCCTTGCACTCATGTTCTGCCAACTCAACTGCTGTATTCTCTACCAGCAAACCCTGCCTCTCGTAACGTTTGCGTGCTCTGCTCCATTTAAGGACGATGGCCGCGAGCTTCGAGTATTTTCGAGAACGGCGGGTGAGGGCAGCGTCGCCGGAAGGCAGGAAGACTAAATGATCAAGGTCTGCACAGCTCAGACATGCAGCGCCCTTGTCATTCCCTTGGAGTAATATCCAGGCACCGTGGCCGAGATTCTCACCGCATTCATCACATCTCGACTCGCGGCTCGAGATAAACACCTTGAGTTCGTTCTTTTGTTTTCTGTCGCGCTTAGTCATCTGGGGTATTCCGCTTCATAACTATAATTATTAAACCTGAATATTTTGATAAACAGAAACAAAGTGAGTCCAATAAAAATCAAAAAACATTATTGACTTATAGAATGAAGCCGTCTATTTCGCCTGGAAGGCGGTTATGTCTTGATGGTCGGCGCTTTCCGGAAGAAGTTCGCCTTGATCCAGTTCCAGTTCAAGATCACGTGCAGTAAGGCCACAATGGCAAAGACAATGCCACCCCCCTCGTGCATCACTTCGAATGCCTTGTGGGGCAGCATATCGTGCAAGAGTCCCATCAGGACCTGATTGATCAGGAGAACCCCGAGGATGGGGTTGATTATCTTCAGAATGGAGTTCCTCATGAATTGCTCCTTTTCATTCTTCAGCGATAAATATGCTTTCGGTGCCCAACTTTAACAAGCCAAACCGTAAGTTCATCGTCTTGAATCGAATAGACAATACGGTACCGCCCCTGACGCAGACGATATCTTTCTTGTCCGGTCAATTTTTCACAACCAACCGGTCGCGGGTTTTCGGCGAGTGCCTTTATACGATTTAAGATTCTTTTCAGATCCTTTTTCGGAATGACATCAAAGTCTTTCTGCACCGACTTTTTGAAAAAAAGCTTATATGCGGCCATCTTTTTTCAGCCTCTTGACCATTTCATCATAACTGATCAGGGGTTCATCAGCCCTTTCATCAAAGGCCAAAAGATCTTCAGCATCTTCGGCAAGAGCCTCTTTGACGGCCTCGTTGACAAGTTCAGATACGGATCGAGATGTTTCAACGGCTTTAAGGCGCAGTGCCTTATGTAGGTCAGGATCAAAGTAGATGGTGGCGCGTTTAGTCTGTGTTGCCATAATGTCACCTTCTATTGTAGTTAAAACATTATAGCGTTATAACGTTTAAGTGTCAATGGTTTTGTAGATAGCGAACGGGCGCGAAATGAGCTGCACCCCGGCTTGGGGAAATGACGACAGGTCCTTAACGGTATTGTTTATGATATCCTTGTTTGGAATAAAATTGAACGGTTTATCGAATACATCAAGGTGTTATCGTGGCACGATCTCCGTTCATTCAAAATTTATGCGATTGAACTTAAAACCGTCTTTTTAGTATAAAAATCGTCACCCTAAGCCCGTAATGCCCCCTCAAAATTATAATTTTATGTGTATTTTAAGAATATTATCTCGGTCCGACCCTAGGGGCAGGGCGGGAAAAATGGCGTGGCTTCCGGGATGCTTCTAAAATAGAAAGTTTCTTCTTTTATCTGGCGCGAATGTTATAAATTTAGGAGCGTCCCCCAAGTCCCGTGATCTTATTTAGGATAAATCAATCTTTTCAATAGGATATCTTCAATGTTCTGCCTCCCATCCAAAACAGACAAAACATAAACTTTCATTTCTGATATTCTGTATATAATTCTCCAGGGAGGTATAATTAATTCGCGATATATCAAGATGCCTTGATCTTGAAGCTCTGGTACTATGCGGCCTCGTTCAGGAAAGGTGTAGAGGGTGGATGCTTTTTTTTTGATCTTTTTTAGTATTTTAAATGCATTGCCTGGGCTGTCATCTGCAATATATTCGATAATTCCCTTTAAATCATTTTCTGCAACACCAGCCCATTCAACTTTGAAGTTGTCGCTCATTTAAGCTTTTCTTTCAGTGAGTTTTCAATATCTTTGAATACATCCTCCTGTGATTTAGCCTTACCATTTTTAATGTCGGATTCACCCTGTGAAACCAGCTTCAATATGCCGATTGCATTACGCATATTTTCATAACTTTTAGGATCTTGAAGCACAGCTCTTGGTTCTCCATTCTGTGTTATTATGACAGGGCGATGGGTTTCGTTGATTTGATTAAGCAAATCGGCTGCCTTTGACTTAAGATATGTAATAGACTTTATGTCACTTGTAATATTCATTTTTATTGCCTCCAGTCCTCATATGGTACTAAATATAGACCGAAAGTCAAGTCTTAATTTTCGTGGACTGCTACGCTTCAACGGCGAGGCGTTGCCGAGTCCGGCTGAAAGTGAAATGTCAGTGTTTGTCAGCGTGAAAACCGATACGGTTTTTTTGAGAGGTGGTCGCAATTTGCGACCACCTCGGTTTTTTCTTCTGCCGAAAGTTGAAGCATGAAATCATCTGGAAATCGATCTTTGTTCCGTTTAACCTGCTCATTCAGCCGTTTTGTCGGCACGCCGTAAAATTCTGCCAAATCCGCATCGACAATAATTTTTTCACCCCGGATAAGCAAGATACGCTGCTCTATTTTTCCAACAGGAACGATCGCCTTTTTCTCAGGCGTGGATATTAAGTCCATTATTTTCAGAGTTTAGCCGGTCGCAAATTGCGACCTCTTTTTATAGACACTAACTAGTATTATTGGACTTAAATATTTTGGTAAACAGGTAAAAAGTGAGTGCAATAAAGTTTAAAGAAGATTGTTGCCTTATAGCAAATATTTAAGGGACTTTCGTTTATCATCTTCCTATTGTAAAACTTTATAACTTAAGTATGTCCTCCATATTCCTCGGGAGCATCTATTCGAACTTTTCGCGTCATGAAATTTATGCACCCTATTTCATTGATCCATAAAGGAGGTTAGACATGCGAGTACTTCACCTGGGGAGGGTTTGTATTGTCCAGCGAAACAGTTAGATGATAGTGCTCGTCGGTCCGATAATATTTTCGGCCTGCGTTCGTGAAGGCAGTCAGCACCTCGTCGTGTGGATGCTTGTAGTCCTTTCTGTACATACAACTAATGCCGAGACCGGCCGTGGCAGGGCAGTTCGGTAACCACGTCGGCTGGTCCTGACCGTCTAGACTGCCGTTTCTCGAACCATGGTGAGGCACCTTAAAAAAAACGGTATCCTGTGGTATATTAGCAGCAATGTCATCCCACACCTCTTCCTCTGCATCACCTGTCAGGACCACGGATGTGTTGCCGAACTTAAGGGTCAGAACGACTGAGTTGTTGTTTTCATCGTTCGAGATCTGATTGTAATGCGGCCACAGCACCGCCATGCTGACATCCCCTAATGACGGCAGGATCTTGGTGCTATTCACGGCTTCACATTGTGCGGCCTTCGAATTCGCACGTCCGCAATACCGAATCAGTGGGGCATTAGGCCCTAGCCGGTTCGACTTGGGATGCCAGAAGTGCGTAGTGCCATACTTGCGTATAATCCCTTCCAAACCTTTGCCGTGATCGTCATGCCCGTGGGTTAGCAGCACAAAATCGAACAGCGGCTCAGGTATATCTTCCCGCTTAAGTCTGAAAAATCGCTCAATGAAAATACGGGTAGATTTAATTTCTTTCGAGTCATTGGAATCGATGAGACCGTAATGATGATTGTCTGCCGCGTCCACGTGCTCTATGAAGATCGAATCGCCCCAGCCCACGTCGATCAGAGTTATGCTCAGGATTCCCATTGCTATTCCCTCCACTCGAGTTTGAGACTCTCATTTTTCGGATAAGCTGCTATGGCATTTTCCACGATTCCGTCGGTCCATTTCGCAAAGGCAATCGTCTCGATTTCGGAAAATGTTATGAGGTTATGCTTTTCGTTAAATCGAGAAATGCCTGCGTCCAGAGTAGCGTCGTCCCGGCAGAGCGAGTACAGCTTGATGAATAAACCAAAGGGGACTCGATAGATATCGCCCCTTTCAGGCGTTTTGTTGAAGAGTTTGTTCGGGATCCAGAGGTTATCCGAGTCAACGTAGAGCGATTTATGACGTTCTACAGTCCGAAAGAGTTCTTCAACCTGGTCCGGCGTTTCAAAATGTTCTTCCATGTCGGTCGGCTTGTGAAGCACACCGGAAAACTCAAGCGGTAACATCGGTATGCCGAGGTTACGGTGATCGATGGGAATGTCGGGCGACGGTTCGATCGCTTCGACATAGAAATAGGCCGCCCTTGTCATCATGAACTCGCCTAGATCCTTGCGATCGTCGACCATTACGGGAATTGATTTCGCTTCCATATGCGTCTCCTTTACGACTAACTAGAATATGGGACCTAAATATTTTGATAAACGGGTACAAAGTGAGTCCATTGAAATTGAAGCTTTCTGCAGCACCGCAGAGTAGGGCTCAATACGCTAGTCGAGAATCTTCGCAGGTAGAGGAAATCAGGTCAGTATTTGATGAGATTCTACTTAATATAGCAACAAGCATACCAAAACGCAACATGCTGAAATATTATGGGTTGAAAAAATAAGACGACTTTGGTGCACATTTTTTTGTGCAGCACGCACAATTTTCTGTGCAAAACAGGTGGCAAAAATGACGGGTCTTACGGAAGGCTGTTAAAACAGAAGGTCTCTTTTCTTTTATCTGGCACGAATGTTAATTATTTAGAAGCGTTATCCCCCTTTATTCACAATTCGAGGTTTGGCACCATCCCTCCTCATAAAATCATGTCAATCAATATATCAATACCCGTCCCCAATTTTCCTGTCGTTTCGATAGCTAAGCCATCCGGGCATACCCTCGACCCCCCCTTTTCAAAAGGGGGAGGTTCTTGAGAAATTGGAATTATTTATGTGGGGAACTATAAGTAATTTCAGAAAAACACCCCGCCAGATTCTTTAATGACTTCATCGATCTCCTCACCGAAATGATCTAAAAACTTATCCATTTTATTACCTTCGCATTTCATTATTTTCTCGGCAATATCTGAAGCTTTTGAGTAGGCATGTTCAAATTTGAGATCGTCCAACCCGCTGATTTCTTTTGCCTCTTCTTTTGTGATATGACCTGAGTGAGAAAAAACAGATGCAAGAACGCCAGTTATGTGTTTAACTCCTTCTTTAGACATAATATCCTCCTTAATAGTAGACTGGGTGATTTTGTGCTCGCTTATGTCTTTTCAAGCGCTGCACGCAATTCGGACTCTTCATCAGCTGTTAAAGATGTCTGAATAACCTTGCCTTTAAAATGCTTCAGCCGTTCAAGGACTTTGTCTGGAGTTGCCTTTTTTACCAGAATAAAAAGCGCAGATGTTCCGGGCTTAAATGTCTCACCAAGATCTTTCATAAATTCATTGCTAATCCCAATGTCTGAAAGCGCACCAGAAATAGCTCCTGCGCCAGCGCCCACCGCCGCACCCAACAGCGGATTAAGGAAAATCATGCCGATCAGCATCCCCCAAAAGCCTCCCCCGGCAGCACCTGCAGCAGTCAAGTTGACAGCGTGATGCAATTTAACCTTTTCTTTCTCGTCTTTGGTTACTATCACCACATCTTCCATTTCAATGAGGTATTCTTTCTGCATTTTTGCCAGAGCGGCACGCATTTCAAATGCCGTATGCTCATCATCAAAACCAATCACTACCAGATTGCTCATATTTGCCTCCTTTCTTCAGTTTAGATACGCCACATTTAACAGTAGAATATATGTATTATACTGAAAAATCAGCGAAATCAAGACTAAATACATTATTGAATTATGAAGGAATGCACACTCTTTAAACAGTGCTCAGTGGTTCATATAAAAAACAATGTGGGATTCGATCAATATTCCTCAATCGAATATAATAAGGCGGATGCATATATTGTGGTCTGCCTTTCAGTCTTCAAACTTTTGATACATTGAGAGTATCTTACAAAAAACGGTCTTGCCAAAACCACAGGTTCAAGCACCTCAATTTCCAGAACATATATCCTATTTCTTGCAAAATTGCAAAAAAGGCAGATCCCCTCAAAAGTTTGCCATATGAAAATCAAGTGAATTGATTGGTTGTCCCAACGATTTTAGTCACATCCTTCGTTCGCAACGACAATCCGCCTAACAGGCTGGACATTTGCAAACTGATGACTATTTTTCTTTGTGTTGTTTTTCGAAAAATGCAATACTTCAAGCTAAAATCATTAACATATCGACTGAAAACAACGGCTGAAAGGGTTCATCTATGAACATAGTAAATCGGAGGCTGAGAAGCTAATGTCAGCGGAAATTATCATAGTATTGGTAATTTTAGCAGCTGTTATTGTGTTGCTTGTAACAGAATGGATGCCTTTGGAGGTTTTAGCACTGCTTGTTTTGGGTGTTTTGGCGGTCAGCGGAATTGTCAGTCCCACCGAAGCCTTGGCCGGATTTAGCAATCCTGCTGTGGTGACCATCTGGGCGGTTTTTATTCTCAGCGGCGGCCTGACTCGCACCGGTATAGCCAATATCCTCGGTCGCCAATTGATGAAGGTTGCTGGACGTAAAGAATCGCTTTTGGTGGTGATCATCATGGTCGTTGCTGGCGCACTTTCAGCGTTTATGAACAATGTTGCTGTGGCTGCCCTCATGTTGCCGGTTGTAATGGATATTGCACGCAAAACAAAACGTTCACCTTCAACCTTGTTGATGCCGCTTGCTTATGGGTCATTGCTTGGGGGACTGACCACCATGATCGGCACACCACCCAACATCCTGGTCACTGAAGCGCTGCGCGAAAACGGCCTGACACCCTTCCAACTGTTTGATTTCACTCCGCTGGGGCTGGCGATTATGGTTTCCGGGATTACATTTGTCACCTTTATCGGAACGCGTATCCTGCCTAAACGTAACGTGGCAAAAGAAACATCCAGAACACACCAGGATTTTCGCTCACAGTATGAACTGCAAGAGCGTTTGTTTAAGATCAAAATACCGACAAATTCGGTCTTGGTGGGCAAAACGATTGCCAAAAGCCGCCTGGGTTCCGGATTGGATCTCAACGTGGTGGGCATCACTCGAGGCAATCAGACCCTGTTAGCCCCGGAGATAACCGAAACCATTCAGCGAAATGACGTGCTGATTGTTGAGGGACGTTTGGAGCGGATTCAGGAATTGAATCATTGGGGCCAATTGTTGATCGAAACCGAAACCATTGGAGTCGATGACCTTTTCGCCCATGGAATGCAAGTCGCCGAACTTCAACTCAGTCCGAACTCCGCTTATGCCAATCAGACTTTATCTAAAATCGGCTTTCGCAATCGGTTTGGTCTCAACGTGCTGGCTATTCAACGAAAAGGTCACCAAATTGATGAGAATTTAAAAATCCAGTCGCTTAAAGCCGCCGACGGTTTGCTAGTTCATGGTCCGGCGGCGCAAATGAAGACATTGGAAAACGATACCAATTTCCTGCCGCCTAAACAATTGAAGCCCACTATGTTGAGGAGCAACTATCCGCTGGATAAACGCTTGCGCCAGCTACGGGTACCGGAGGCCTCTAAACTCATAGGGTTAAGCTTAAACGAAAGTCGTATAGGTGATGCCGTTGATGTACAGATTCTTTATGTTGTTCGCCAAAATGGTACCGCCTTTGTCCCCACATCCAAGGACTGTTTTGAACCCGAAGACCGCCTGGTTGTGTCTGGATCATCCGATATGATCTCCATCCTGCAGATGCAGGGCCTTGAAGGCGTTTTTGTCGAAGACCAATCTCACCCTGTAGATCTGTCGGTGCTTGAAGATGATCATGTGGGATTAATTGAGGTGATGCTCTCTCCGCATTCGGTGCTATCCGGTATAACTCTAAGCCAGATGAATTTCCGCGAAAAATACGGCCTGACTGTACTTGCCATTTGGCGCAAAGGTCGTGCCTATCGTTCCGACCTACGCAATATGGCCCTACAATTGGGTGACGCCTTATTGGTGTACGGACCTTGGAAAAAATTGATCGTTTTGGGTCGGGAGCCTGATTTTCTTGTTCTTACCGAAATCGCTCAGGAAGTTCCCAGAGAAGAAAAATCTAAACTTGCCTTGATCATTATGATAGC
>Ga0070728_10005584_pt1 | contig 12347 bp, 10 predicted proteins | sample tdDd471_FD_66723 | JGI IMG/M metagenome (GOLD analysis project Ga0070728, IMG submission 66723) | Marine sediment microbial communities from the Atlantic coast under amendment with organic carbon and nitrate - tdDd47.1 | ecosystem: Environmental > Aquatic > Marine > Coastal > Sediment | place...
GAGCCGATCGAGGCCGCGCTCGTGTTCGCGCGCACCCGCGCGGGCTGCGCGTCGGTCGCCGACGAGCTCGCGAGTCGGGGCATGCCGGTGGACGCCTTGCACGGTGACCTCAGCCAGGCCGCGCGCGAGCGCGTGCTCCTGCGGCTGCGTTCGGGCGGGCTGCGCGTCGTGGTCGCGACCGACGTCGCCGCGCGCGGCATCGACGTCGACCTCCTCAGCCACGTCGTCAACTACGACCTGCCCACCGATCCCGAGGCGTACGTGCATCGGATCGGCCGCACCGCCCGCGCGGGCCGCGAGGGCGTCGCGATCAGCTTGGTGACCCCTCGCGAGGTCGGGCGGCTCCGGTTCTTCCAGCGCACCCTCGACGTGAAGATCGGCCAGATGGAGGTGCCTTCGGACGCGGCCATCGCTGCGGCGGAGCGCCGGCGCCTCATCTCCAGCGTCGAGGCGCACCTCGAGCGCAAGGTCACGCCCGGCCTCGAGGCGCTCGTCGAGGTGCTGTGCGCCGACGACCGGGATCCCCGCCTCGTCGCCGGCGCGGCCCTCGGGCTGCTCGCCGCCGAGCGCGGGCTCGATCTCGACGCGCAGAAGAACGACTCGCCGCCCGCGTGGGCGCGCACCGCGCCGGCGCGCAAGCACGACCGGCGGCGCCCCGAGCCGGGCGACGAGGTCGAGCTGTTCCTCCCCGTCGGCAAGAAGCGCGGGGTCCGCCCGGCGGACCTCGTCGGCGCGATCGCCAACGAGGCCGGCATCGAGGGCTCGAGCATCGGGCGCGTCACGATCTTGGACCACAAGAGCTTCGTCCGGATCACGCGCGAAGAGGCCGAGCAGGTGCTCGAGCGCTGCAAGGAGCTCGAGGTCCGCGGGCAGAAGGTGCCGGTCACGATGGCGCGTCCGCGGACCGGCGGTGGATCGAGCAAACCGTCTCGACGCTTCGACCCGCGCCGAGGCAAGCCCAAGCGCCACGCGAAGGGCAAAAAAGCCCGCCGCTGGAACCAGAAGAAGAAGTAGGCTCCCCGCGCGCGGTTCGGGCTGATCCGAAGCGGCGTGCTATTCCTAGTGGCGGAGGGAAGACCTCCGAACGCACGAAAGGACCATCCGACTTGTTCGCCAGACCCCACTCCGTTCCCTCGATCGCCTCCCGCCGAGGAGGCCTGTCATGAGCACCCCCGACAAGCGCGCGCGCGAGAACAAGAAGGCGCGGAAGAAGCGCGAAAAAGAGCAGAAACGCTGGGAAAAGCGGATGCAGGGCACCGGTGAGGTGGAGGTCGTGTCGCAGGCCGAGGTGGTCGGTGATCTCCGCTCCATCGAAGCCGTGATGGCCGACCTGGCCGACGGCGGCCCGACGGCGTCGCGCGAAGCGGTCACCGTCCCGACGAAGCTCTTCGTCGGCGGCCTGAGCTACGACACCACGAGCGCCGGCCTCCGCGCCGCGTTCGAGCAGTTCGGCCCGGTCGACGACGCGGCGGTGATCAAGGATCGCGACACCGGGCAGTCGCGCGGCTTCGGCTTCGTCACGATGGCCGACCGCAAGGACGCGCCCAAGGCCATCCAGGCCCTCGACGGCGAAGAGCTCGACGGCCGCCGCATCGCGGTCAACGTCGCGACCGACCGCCGCTGAGCGGCGCGGCCCGCCCTCGCTCGGGCGGGCGCGCCCGCGTCACGCCGCGTACGAGATCGCGACCCGCTGCCCCGCGTGCTGGCCGGTGGCCAGCTCGCGCAGCATCAGATCGGCCACGTCCGCTCGAGAGATGTTCAGGGAGCGCCCCTGCATCGACCCGAAGCCGGCGTCGTAGCGGCCGGTCCGCGGGCCGTCGGTCAGGTTGGGCGGCCGGACGATCGTCCAGTCCAGGTCGCTGTCGGCGATGATCGCCTCCTGTCGCTCGTGGTCGGCCACGGCGCGGCGCAGGTAGAGGGGGAAGATCACGTGGCGGTAGAGCCACGGCAGGTCCGCGTAGGTCTCCGCGGCGCCGTAGACCGAGACGCACAGGAGCCGGCGGACGCCGGTGCGCTGCATCGCCCGCACGATCACGGCGGTGCCCTCCGAGCGGACCCGCGACTTGCTCATCGCGGGCGCGCCGAGCGCGACGAGCACGCTGTCGCAGGCGCCGACGACGCGGGCGACCGCGTCCGGGTCCAGGACGTCGCCCTCGACGACGGTGAGGCGGTCGTGCGCGACGTCGAGGCGCGACGGATCGCGGCAGAGCGCGACGACGTGGTGACCCTCCGCCAGCGCGAGGTCGAGCACGCGGCGGCCGACGCCTCCGGTGGCGCCGAACAGGGCGAGGCGGCGGGGCTGAGCGGTGGGGCGGGTGATCTCTTCGTTGGTCATGGTGTGAGCTCCTTTCGACGTTCAGCCTGGGGTCCGCGCCACCATGAGCCCAATGGATGCTATCCATGGTTGCATGAGCAGCGTTCATTCCGTGGAGGCGCTCCGCGCCGTCGACGTGAACCTCTTCGTCGCGTTCGACGCGCTGGCGCGCGAGCGCAACGTCACGCGCGCGGCGGAGCGGATGGGGGTCACCCAGTCGGCGATGAGCCACACCCTGCGCCGCCTGCGGGCGCTGTTCGACGACCCGCTGCTCGTGCGCGGCGAGGGCGGGATGGTCCTGACCCCGCGGGCGGAGGCGCTGGTCGTGCCGCTGCGCGCGGGCCTGGTCTCGCTGTCGCGCGCGCTGCACGCGCCGGGCGCGTTCGACGCGGCCCACGCGCGGCGCGCGTTCCGGATCGCGTCGCCCGATCTGTTCGACGTGCTCGTGTTGCCGGGGCTGCTGCGGCGCTTCGCGCAGGTGGCGCCGGGCGTCGACCTGGCGGTGGTGCCGATGCCGTCGACCCCCGGCGCTGCGCTCGAGACCGGCGAGCTCGATCTGGTCGTGCAGCCCCACCTCGTCGACGGCTCGCACGACTACGACTTCGCGGCGGTCGGCGGCCTGCAGCGGCGGACCCTGTTCCGCGACCGACTGCGTTGCTTCGTGCGCGAGGGGCACCCCGCGATCCCTCGCCGCGGCGGCCTGTCGATGAAGCGGTACGTCGCGCTCGGCCACGTCCTGGTGTCTCCGCGGGGCGAGGGCGCGGGCCTGGTCGACCGCGCGCTCGCCGAGCGGGACGCCACGCGCCGCGTGACCGTGCGCGTCCCGCAGTTCTCGACCGCGCTCGCGATCCTCGAGCAGAGCGATCTCGTCCTCACCGCTCCGTCGGCGCTCGCGCGGGTGGCGGGGCGGGCCGTCTCGCTCGCCCCACCGGTCGCGCTGCCCGAGCACGCCGTCGCGATGCTCTGGCACCCCCGCTTCACCGAGGACCCGGCGCATCGTTGGCTGCGCGAGCAGCTCGTCGCCGTCACGCGCGACGTGCGCCCCTGACGCGACGATCCTGCGCGAGGCGGTCGTGGGGCGCGGCGCGCGTGGTCGATCCGCGCGCCGGCTCAGCGCGGGTAGCGCGGGTAGCTGCCGAGCACGTCGACGAAGTCGCAGCTCTGCTCGAGCTCGGCGATCGCGTTCGCGACTCGCTCGTCGTCGCGGTGGCCCTCGACGTCGATCACGAAGACGTACCGCCACGCGTCGCCGCGGTGCGGGCGCGACTCGATCCGGGTGAGGTTCACGCCGGCGTCCTCGATGAGGGTGAGTGTGCGCCGCAGGCTGCCGCGCGAGCGGTCGTCACGGATCGCGAACGCGAGCGTGGTCTTGTCGTCGCCGGTGGGCCGGCCGTCCTCGCGCGCGATCATCACGAACCGCGTCTCGTTCTGATGGTGGTCCTGGATCCGCTCGGCGAGGATCGGCAGGCCGTGGATCTCGCTCGCGATCGCCGACGCGATGGCCGAGCCCGCGAGGTCGCCGCGCGCCTCGCGCGCCGCCGCCGCGGTCGAGTGCGTCTGCACGAGCTGCGCGCGGGGCACGTTGCGGTGCAGCCAGTCGCGACACTGCGCGAGCGCCTGCGGGTGGCTGTAGACCCGCTCGATGTCGCTGAGCGACGCGGCGTGACCCATCAGGCAGTGCTCGATCGCGATCACGACCTCGCGCCGGATCTTCAGCTCGCCCTCGAGCAGGCCCTCGATCGCGCTCGCGATCGAGCCCTCGGTCGAGTTCTCGAACGGGACGACGCCGTAGTGCGCGCTGCCCTTGCTGACCGCGTCGAACACGCCCTCGATGGTCGCGGTCTCCACGTAGCGCGGCGCGTAGCCGAACAGCGTGCGCGCGGCGTGGTGGCTGAACGTGCCGGCCGGCCCGAGGTACGCCACCGACACGCCGGACTGCAGCGAGACCGACGCGCTCATGATCGCGCGGAACACCGCGAGGATCGCCTCGCGCGGGAAGCGGCCCGCGCCCTTGTCGAGGACCTTCTGAAGCAGGAGGTTCTCGCGCTCCGGGTCCACCGTCAGCTTGCCCGTGCGCCGCTTGGCCTCGGCGATCTCGGCGACCAGATCGGCGCGCTCGGCGAGCAGCGCCAGCAGGCGAGTGTCGACCGAGTCGATGCCCTCGCGGAGCGCGTCGAGGTCGGGCGGGGAGGGCTTGCTGCGTTGCGTCATGAATCCCTGGGGGCGTGCGGTCGCTCACTCTATTCGGGTGCGTCATAAAGTCCAGCCGACGCGCATGTGGGGAAACGTGAGTGATTTCGTGTTGTGCAAAAAATGTTTGACACGGCGCGTCAGTGAGATCAGTCTCCCCCTCGTGACGACGCTCACGCGCCAGACCCCGGTCCTCCCCAACGCGATTGACGCGCTGGCGCTCCTCGGGCTCGTACTCGTGATTCTACTCGGCCTCGTCCTCATTGCGGGCGGCGGGCCTCCACTCCACTAGTCGACACGACGACCGAGCAGAGAGAGCCCCCGCCGCCCCAGAGGCCGCGGGGGCTTCGTCGTATCTGGACCGAAGCCCATGACCGAACCCAACGAAAAAGCTCCGACTCCTTCGCCGCGCTCGAGCCGCATCAAGGCCGGGACGCACCGCGCGCCGCATCGCTCGCTGCTGCGCGCGACGGGCGTGACCGACGACGACATGGGCAAGCCGTTCGTGGCCGTCGTGAACTCGCACGTCGACATCGTGCCCGGCCACGTCCACCTCGCACGGCTGGGCGGCATCGTGAAGCAGGCGCTGCGCGACGAGGGGATGCAGCCGTTCGAGCTGCACACCATCGGCGTCGACGACGGCATCGCGATGGGCCACACGGGGATGCGCTACTCGCTGCCGAGCCGCGAGCTCATCTGCGACTCGGTCGAGACGATGATCCGGGCGCACTGCTTCGACGCGATGGTCTGCATCGCGAGCTGCGACAAGATCGTGCCCGGGATGCTGATGGCGGCGGCCCGCCTCGACATCCCCGCCATCTTCATCGCCGGCGGCCCGATGCCGGCGGGCAAGCTCGCAGACGGCACCGTCGTCGACCTCGCGAGCGTGTTCGAGGGAGTCGGCGCGCTGAAGGCCGGCAAGATCTCGCTGCCGCGGCTCGACGAGATCGAGCGCAAGGCGTGCCCGTCCTGCGGGAGCTGCAGCGGGCTGTTCACCGCCAACAGCATGAACTGCCTGTCGGAGGTGCTCGGCCTGTCGCTGCCCTACGGCGGGACGACGCTGGCGATGACCGAGGCGCGCGACGACCTCGCGCGGCGGACGGCGGCGCGGGTGCCCGAGCTCATCCGCCAGGACCTGACCACCCGCAAGATCCTCACCGCGAGGGCCTTCGACGACGCGTTCGCGCTCGACATGGCGCTCGGCGGCAGCACGAACACCGTCTTGCACCTGCTCGCCATCGCGCGCGAGGCGGGCATCGACTACCCGATCGCGCGGATCGACGAGATCGCGGCGCGGGTCCCGCACCTGTCGAAGGTCAGCCCGGCGGGCCGCTGGCACATGGAGGACGTGCACCGCGCCGGCGGCGTGCCCGCGGTGATGAGGTCCCTGCGCGACGGCGGCGTGCTGCACATCGACCGGCCCTCGGTCGGCGAGGTCTCGCTCGCGGAGACCATCGAGCGCGCCGAGCTGAACGACCCCGAGGTCATCCGCCCGGTCGCCAACGCGCACAGCAAGCGCGGCGGCCTGGCGGTGCTCTTTGGCAACCTCGCGCCCGAGGGCGCGGTGGTGAAGGTCGGCGCGGTCGGCCCGGAGATGATGCAGCACCGCGGCCCCGCCCGCGTGTTCGAGGGGCACGACCCGGCGGTCGAGGCGATCCGCGCGGGCGAGATCGTGTCCGGCGACGTCGTCGTGATCCGCAACGAGGGCCCGGCCGGCGGCCCCGGCATGCAGGAGATGCTCGAGCCGACGAGCGCGCTGTCGGGCATGGGCCTCGACAGCACCGTCGCGCTGATCACCGACGGCCGCTTCAGCGGCGCGACCCGCGGCGCGGCCATCGGGCACGCGAGCCCGGAGGCCGCGATGGGCGGTCCGATCGCGGCGGTGCGCGAGGGCGACGAGATCGCCATCGACCTGCACGAGCGCACGATCACCCTCTGCGTCGACGACGCGGAGATCGCCGCGCGGCTCGAGGGCCACGCGCGCACCGCGCCGCCGACGGACTCGCCGTGGCTGCGTCGCTACGCGTCGCTGGTGACGACCGCGTCCGAGGGCGCGGTGTTGAGCGACCCGTTCGAGGCGCCTGAGCGCGCCGCCGTGACCGGGCCCGTCGCGTTTGGCGACGGCTCGCAGGACTTCGCCTTGGCGATGGAGGAGTGATGAGCTCGGACGAGACAGAGACCGGCGCCGACGCGATCTGGCGCGCCCTGCGGGACGAAGGCGTCGACACCGTCTTCGGCTACCCCGGCGGCGCGATCATGCCGACGTACGACGCGATGACGCGGCACGGGATGCACCACGTGCTCTGCCGTCACGAGCAGAACGCCGCGCACATGGCCGACGGCTACGCGCGGGCGTCCGGGAAGGTCGGCGTGTGCATCGCGACGTCGGGCCCGGGGGCGACCAACCTCGTCACGGGCATCGCGACGGCGGCGCTCGACTCGTCGCCCATCGTCTGCATCACCGGGCAGGTCCCCAGCCACCTCATCGGCACCGACGCCTTCCAGGAGACGGACATCACCGGCGTCACCCTCCCGATCACCAAGCACAACTACCTGGTGACCCGCGCCGAGGACATCGGCCCGACCCTGCGCGAGGCGTTCGCGCTCGCGCGCTCGGGGCGGCCCGGCCCGGTCGTGGTCGACGTCACCAAGGACGCGCAGCTCGGCCGGTGCGAGGCCAGGAGCGCGCCCGCGCCGACGCTCACGCGGGGTCGGCGTCCTCCGCCGCCGCTGACCGACGCGGACATCGAGCGCGCCGCGGCGATGATCGACGCGGCCGAGCGCCCGCTGATCTTCTGCGGCCAGGGCATCGTGAAGGCCGGCGCGAGCGAGCGCCTCGCCGAGCTCGTCGAGCGCGCCGACCTGCCGGTCGCGTGCACCTTGCTCGGGCTCGGCGGCTTCCCCGCGAGCCACCCGCGCAACCTCGGGATGATGGGGATGCACGGCGAGGCGTGGGTCAACGAGGCGGTCCAGCGCGCCGACCTGATCGTCGCGCTGGGGATGCGCTTCGACGATCGGGTGACCGGCAACCTCGCGACGTACGCGAAGAACGCCAAGAAGATCCACGTCGAGCTCGACCCGGCCGAGATCGACAAGAACGTGTCCGTCGAGCTGCCGATCTGCGCCGACGTGAAGGAGGTCCTCGACCGCCTCGTGCCGGCGGTGTCCGAGCGGTCGCGCGCGGCGTGGAACGGCGCGCTCTGTGCGATGCAGGAGGACGGCGCGTCCTACGACGTGATCAACCACCCCGAGGTCGACGCGCTGCTCGGCATCCACGTCATCCACGACCTGTACGAGCTGACCCGAGGCGAGGCGCTCATCTGCTCGGACGTCGGGCAGCACCAGATGTGGGAGGCGCAGTACTACAAGCACGACCGCCCGCGCAGCTTGTTGACGTCGGGCGGCCTCGGGACGATGGGGTTCGCGCTGCCCGCCGCGATGGGCGCGCGGTTCGCCCGCCCGGACGACGACATCTGGGTGATCGTCGGCGACGGCGGCTTCCAGATGTCGGCCCCGGAGCTGTCGACGTGCCGGCAAGAGGGCTTGCGGCTGAACGTCGCGATCATCAACAACGGCTACCTCGGCATGGTCCGCCAGTGGCAGGAGCTGTTCTTCGAGCGCCGCTACGTCGCGACCCCCATCAGCGGGCCGGACTTCGTGATGCTCGCCCAGGCGCATGGCCTGGAGGGGATCCGCGTGGAGACGCGCGATCAGATCCCGGCGGCGGTGGAGCGGGCGCGCGCGAGCGACGCCACGACCGTCATCGATTTCAGGGTGCAGGCGGAGGACTTCGTCTACCCGATGGTTCCGGCGGGGAACGACCTCGCCGACATGATCCGCCGCCCCCGCGGCGCGATCGCTGGAGGCCCCAAGTGACCGTGGAGAATCGTACGTTCGCCGTCCTCGTCGAGGACGTCCCCGGAGTCCTCAACCGCGTGGCGTCGCTGTTCCGCCGCCGCAACTTCAACATCGTGTCGTTGAACGTGGGCCGGACCCACGAGCCGGGCGTGTCGCGGATGACCGTGGTCGTCGAGGCCGACCAGCGCACCAGCCGCCTGGTGGAGGCGAACCTGTACAAGCTGGTCAACGTCCTCGCGGTCGAGGACATCAGCGACCGGCAGCGCGTGTCGCGCGACCTGGCGCTCATCCGCGTCAAGGCGAGCACCGAGCAGCGCGCCTCCGTGCTGCAGGTCTGCGAGCTGTTCCGCGCGAAGGTGGTGGACGTCGCCCAGGACTCGCTGATGGTCGAGATCACGGGCACCCCCGACAAGATCGAGGGCCTCGCGGCGCTGCTCGCGCCGTACGGGATCCTCGAGATGGTTCAGACCGGGATGGTCGCGATGAGCCGCGGCGCCGAGCGACCGGCGTCCGGGCTGCACGAGCTGGCCGCCAAGCAGGCCGCGTGAGCAGGGAGAGAAGAGAGATGACCCAGATGCGATATGACTCGGACGCGAACCCGGAGCTGATCCGCAACAAGAAGGTGGCGATCCTCGGGTTCGGCTCGCAGGGGCACGCGCACGCGCTGAACCTGCACGAGAACGGCGTCGAGGTGCGCGTCGGCCTGCGCGAGACCAGCCGCAGCCGCGCCAAGGCGGAGGCGGCGGGGCTCACCGTGATGACCCCCGCCGAGGCGGCCGCCTGGGGGGACGTGATCATGATGCTCGTCCCCGACACCAAGCAGCCCGCGGTGTTCGTCGAGGCGGTCCGGCCGAACCTGAAGGCCGGCGACACGCTGATGTTCGCCCACGGCTTCAACATCCGATACGGGACCGTCGAGCCGCCCAAGGAGGTGGACGTGTCGATGGTCGCGCCCAAGGGCCCGGGCCACCGCGTCCGCGAGACGTTTCAGGAGGGCGCCGGCGTACCGGCGCTGGTCGCCGTCCACCAGGACGCGAGCGGCGAGGCCGACGCGCTGGCCATGTCGTACGCCTGGGGCGTGGGCGCGGGCCGCGCGGGCGTGCTGACCACCACCTTCGAGGAGGAGACCGAGACCGATCTGTTCGGTGAGCAGACGGTGCTCTGCGGCGGGGTGTCCGAGCTGGTGAAGGCCGGCTTCGACACGCTGGTCGAGGCCGGCTACCAGCCCGAGGTCGCGTACTTCGAGTGCCTGCACGAGCTGAAGCTCATCGTCGACCTGATGTACCAGGGCGGCCTCGGGTACATGCGCTACTCGATCAGCGACACCGCGGAGTGGGGCGACTACGTCTCGGGCCCGCGGATCATCGACGCCGACACGCGAGCGCGCATGAAGCAGGTGCTCGCCGAGATCCAGAGCGGCGAGTTCGCCAAGCGCTGGGTGCAAGAGAACCAACAGGGCCGCCCCGAGATGGAGAAGCGTCGCGTCGCCGAGCGCGCGCACCCCATCGAGGCGGTCGGCAAGAAGCTGCGCGACATGATGCCCTTCGTCGCGCCCGTGGAGGTGGAGTGATGCCCCGGGTCAGAGTATTCGACACGACGCTGCGTGACGGCGAGCAGTCGCCCGGCGCGTCGCTCACCAGCGCCGAGAAGCTGCGCATCGCGCACGCGCTCGCCCGGCTCCGCGTCGACATCATCGAGGCGGGCTTCCCCGCCGCGTCGGTCGACGACCTCGAGGGCGTGCGGCGCATCGCGCGCGAGGTCGGCAACGCCGACGACGCGCCGGTGATCTGCGGGCTCGCGCGGGCCCGCGCCCACGACCTGAACAAGGCGTGGGAGGCGGTGCAGGACGCGGCGCGCCCGCGGATCCACACCTTCCTCGCGACGAGCCCGATCCACCGCAAGCACAAGCTCTCGATGAGCCGCCCGCAGGTGATCGCCGCGGTGCGCGAGGCGGTGAGCCGCGCGCGCGAGCTGTGCGAGGACGTCGAGTTCAGCGCCGAGGACGCCTGCCGCACCGAGCCCGGCTTCTTGTGCGAGGTGTTCACCGCCGCCATCGAGGCGGGCGCCACCACGCTGAACGTGCCCGACACGGTGGGCTACGCGACGCCGCTCGAGATGGATCGGCGCATCCGCACCGTCCGGGCGAACGTGCCCGGCATCGAGAAGGTCATCTTGTCGGTCCACTGCCACGACGACCTCGGGATGGCGACGGCGAACACGCTCGCCGCGGTCCAGGCGGGCGCGCGGCAGGTCGAGGTGACGATCAACGGCGTCGGCGAGCGCGCGGGCAACACCGCGCTCGAGGAGGTCGTGATGTCGTTCCACACGCGGCCGGGGCTGTTCGGGGTCCAGACCGACATCGACACGACCCAGCTGCACAAGACGAGCCGCCTGGTCAGCACGCTCACCGGCATGCCTGTGCAGCCGAACAAGGCGGTGGTCGGCGACAACGCGTTCGCGCACGAGGCGGGCATCCATCAGGACGGGATGCTCAAGGAGCGCGAGACCTACGAGATCATGCGCCCCGAGACGATCGGGCGGGCGCAGAGCGATCTGGTGCTCGGCAAGCACTCGGGGCGGCACGCGCTGCGGGTGCGCCTCGAGGAGCTCGGGCACTCGGTCGAGGGCGAGGCGCTCGACGCGACGTTCACGAAGTTCAAGGCGCTCGCCGATCGCAAGAAGCACGTGACCAACGCCGACCTGCTCGCGCTCGTGTCGTCGCGGCCGGAGCCGAGCGTCGAGGCGCACCGGATCGTGGGCCTGCAGATCCGCTGCGGCACCGACGCCGAGCCGCTCGCGTCGGTCCGGATGGTCGGGCCCAACGGCGCGACGGTCGCGCACACCGCGCGCGGCGGTGGGCCCGTCGACGCGTGCTTCCGCGCGATCGACGCGCTCGTCGGGCTGAGCCCGCGCCTGCTCGAGTACCGCGTGCACGCCGTCACCGAGGGTATCGACGCGCTCGGCGAGGTCAGCGTGCGCATCTGCGGCGCCGACCACGACCCCAAGGCGCACCCGCAGTGGGAGACCGCGGCCCGCCCGCGCGTCTTCCACGGCTACGGCGCCGACAGCGACATCCTCGTGGCCAGCGCGAACGCGTACGTGTCGGCCCTCAATCGAATGCTGGCGGCCGAGCCGCAGCTGGCCCAGGCGAAAGCGAGCTGATCGAGATGGCGAAGACGCTCTTCGAGAAGGTGTGGGACGCCCACGTGGTGCACGAGCAGGCGGGGCGTCCGAGCATCCTGTACATCGACCTGCACCTGGTCCACGAGGTCACCTCGCCGCAGGCGTTCGGCGGGCTCGAGGAGCGCGGCCTGCCCGTGCGCCGGCCCGACCTGACGCTCGCGACGATGGATCACTCCACGCCCACGCGACCGGGTGGCCTCGCGGTCGTCGGCGACGCGGGGCGCAAGCAGCTCGAGGTCCTCGCGCGGCGCTGCGCCGAGCACGGGATCGAGCTGTACGACCTCGACTCGCCGTACAACGGGATCGTGCACGTGGTCGCGCCCGAGCAGGGCCGGACTCACCCGGGCATGACGGTCGTCTGCGGCGACAGCCACACGTCGACGCACGGGGCGTTCGGCGCGCTCGCGTTCGGCATCGGCACGAGCGAGGTCGAGATGGTCCTCGCGACGCAGTGCCTGCTGCAGCGCCGGCCCGAGCCCTTCGAGGTCCGGTTCAAAGGCCGGCTCGCCGAGGGGGTGTCGGCCAAGGACATGGTCCTCGCGCTGATCGCCGAGATCGGCGTCGCCGGCGGGACGGGGCACGTGCTCGAGTACCGCGGCGAGGCGGTGCGCGCCCTCTCGATGGCGGGGCGCATGACGCTCTGCAACATGTCGATCGAGGCCGGCGCGCGCGCCGGCATGGTCGCGCCCGACGACACCACCTTCGAGTACCTGGCCGGCCGCCCCGGCGCGCCGTCGGACTACGACGGGGCGGTGAAGCGCTGGCGCTCGCTCGCCACCGACGACGGCGCCGTGTTCAGCCG
>Ga0070728_10005585_pt1 | contig 12346 bp, 9 predicted proteins | sample tdDd471_FD_66723 | JGI IMG/M metagenome (GOLD analysis project Ga0070728, IMG submission 66723) | Marine sediment microbial communities from the Atlantic coast under amendment with organic carbon and nitrate - tdDd47.1 | ecosystem: Environmental > Aquatic > Marine > Coastal > Sediment | place...
TGCACGTGCTGCGGCACCGGTGCCGGTCATTATTGCGGTCGGCGTGGCGAGGCCCAGTGCACAGGGGCATGCGATCACCAGTACGGAAACCGCGGCGATCAAGGCTGCCTCGACATCGCCGTTGAAGAAATACCAGCCGAGAAAGGTTGCGATGGCAATGCTCACGACCACGGGCACGAATACTTCGCTAATCCGGTCTACTAGTCGTTGTATCGGTGCTTTACCCGCCTGGGCGTTCTCAACCAGTCGAATAATCCTGGCCAGGGTCGAGTCTTCGCCCACCGCGGTCGCGGTGACTTTCATCAGGCCGGTACCGTTGATGGAACCGCCGGTCAGTTTGTCGCCCGGCTGTTTGTCGACCGGGATGCTCTCGCCGGTGATCAGCGATTCGTCTACCTCGCTGCTGCCTTCGGCGAGCTTGCCGTCCACCGGGATGCTTTCGCCGGGACGCACGATAACCAGGTCTCCCTTGCGCAGTTGCGCGATGGGCAGTTCGATCTCCTCGCCGTCACGCAGTACCCTCGCGGTCTTAGGCCGCAAATCCATGAGCTGGCGTATCGCTGCGGTGGTGCCGCGCTTGGCCCGGGCTTCCATGTATTTGCCGAGCAGGACCAGCGTGATGATGACCGCCGATGCTTCGAAGTAGAGTTTGCCCGCCGCATCAGCGCCCAGCGTTAGCAGCAAATAAATACTGTACAGGTAGGCGGTGGTCGTGCCCATCGCAACCAGCACGTCCATGTTGCCGGAGCGCGCACGAATGGCTTTCCAGGCCGAGCGGTAGAACCGCGCACCGATAACGAACTGCACGGGTGTTGCCAGCGCCAATTCCACCCAGATAGACAGATGAAAATCGAGGCCGAGTACCATCGCCGCCATTTGCGCCACCAGCGGCAAGGTCAGTAACGCCGCTGCAATCAGCGTATAGAGCTCGCGGCGCAGCGCCTTTGCCTCACTTGCGCGGTGCTCTTCTTCGTCGTCAGCAGCATCACTTGCGAAAGTGGCAGTGTAGCCAGCTTTCTCCACAGCGCTCACCAGCATCTCTCGTTCAACTTGTCCCGCAATCGTTGTTACGTCCGCTCGCTCCAGCGCTACATTCACGTTTGCCTGCAGCACGCCTGGCACGCGCAGCAATGACTTCTCTACACGGCCGGCGCAGGCACTGCAGGTCATGCCGCCGACATCGAAGGTGAACGTTGTTTCGCCCACACCGTAACCGGCTTTGGCAATGACATCGGCAACTGCGGCCGCATCCATATTGTCCCCGTCAAACGTAATGTCGGCCTGCTCGGTCGCAAAATTAACTGTTGCAGATTGCACGCCGGGTGCACGCAGCAACGCCTTTTCCAGCCGTGCCGCGCAGGTGCTGCAAGTCATACCCGTTACAGGAGCGAGCAGGTGATCAGTATTAATTTGAGTCGCGGGTGTACTCATAACGGATTCTTCTTTCTAGTGATGTGGGCATCGTCGACTACAGTGCCATCAGACAACGCTTCAATAATGGGGCAGGTGCGTACGTCACCGGTGCCGGCGCAATCGTGTTCCAGTGCAGTGAGGACATTACGCATCCGCTCGAGATCCTGCATCTTGTTGTCGATCTGTTCGAGCTTGCGGCGGGCCAGTTCTTTTACGGCTGCTTTTGAACCACGTGAATCCTGCAGGCCCAGCAAGGAAATAATCTCTTCCAGTGTAAAACCCAGATCTTTGGCGCGGCGAATAAACTCGAGGCGGTGAACAGTGTCCAGCGTGTAGACGCGATAACCAGAAACCGTGCGCTGCGGTTCAGGCAGCAGGCCCCGGCGTTCGTAAAAGCGGACCGTGTCGATGCCGACATCCGCGAGTTGTGCGATGCGCCCGATCGTTAACGATTTTTTTTGGCTATTTCCCATGCTGCGAATCATAGACTCTAGAGTATGGTCAAGAGTCAAGGGTTAGCAATTAGAAATAATAACTTATTGTTTTTTTTATACAAAATGAGTTCTAGTAATTTGCTGGTGACTATTCTTTGCGCCTGAAAGCTGGATCTGTGGGGATACTGGCGACCTATACCGGGGGTAAGTGGTGCATCTTTTACGGCATGAACATGAACTTCAAGTACACCGGTTACGGCGCTTAGTTCTGCAATACCGTCGAGCGTCCGCCTTCCGATCCGAGGCAGCCATCTAACGAGTCTTACATACGGCAGTCAGCTTCCGACCCGAAGCGGACATCAGTGCCGGGGGGGCTGGTTGAGCGATGCGCAGTCCCGTAGAGGGGGGTGACAGGCGCAAGTGATGCGAAAGCGGGCAGGGGGCCATCTGTCTTCGTAGCAAGTTCGTACCTCAAAACACACAGCTTCCAGGCATAGAACCTATATTTCTTGCGCAAGCAACTTATTTTTCTAGAGAAACACATTCATTATGTAAAATAACAATCAAATTTAATTTATATTAAGTTAACTCGCTTAGTTACTAATTAACATAATAAATTCAGTTTAATCAAACGCCGATCTCTTGATCCGCCCTTTCTTAGTGTTGTTGTCGACAGATATCTATCGTACTCATCTATCTAACAGGGATCGTAATTGTGATTAAGGGATCACCCTGGGGATACTTCCGCAACCTTTTTTGGTGGCTGTGTTCTTTAGGGCATCACTCAAATAGTCAATAACAATATTTGGGAGTGATAGTTGTGAAGAAGCTCATTAGGATCGCCGGCATCGCATTGATGTTCGGTGCTTATTCCATGTCCATATCCGCGCAGGGTATAGATGTCGTTTTTAAAGTTGATGAATCGGGCAGCATGGGCCCGGTAATAGCGGGGGTTAGAAACAACGTCGGCACCATTGCAGCCGGCCTGCCAGCAGGTTCTCATGCAGCAGCTGTAGGTTTTGGTTATACAAGCACCTCCGGCACCCATGCTGGGGTTATTCCTCATGTGCACTGTGATTTGCTTAGTCTGGATACCAACCAGGCCGCTTTTCAGACGTGTGTTGATGAATTGGTGGCGAGCGGTGGAACCGAGCCAGGATGGGATGCGGTTACTCAATCCGCCAATGGCACTTTAGGACTCACGTTTACCGGTGCCCCCTATTGCAACCTGCTGTTTACAGATGAACCCAGCAACGGCGATATCGGCACGCAGCAGGATGCGATTGATGCGATGAACGCGGTCGGTGGCATATTCTTTGGCATCGCCAGTCTTGGCAGCTCAACCACTTCATACCAGCCGATTGCTGATGCGACGGGTGGACAGATGTTCGACCTGGCGGCATTTATTGCTGACCCACAACCCGTAATTGCAGCTGTGATTAACGCATGTACGGTTGCCGTTGAATCTGGCGCGGCCAGAATGAATGGTGGCGGAAGCATGGCTGATGAAAGTGGAGCGAAGGTTACGCATGGCTTCGAGTTGCAATGTAATATTGCCAAGACGCCGAGCAACCTCCAGGTAAATTGGGGCGAGAACAAATTCCATCTCGAGTCGCTTGATTCCGCACGCTGCAGTGACAATGAAAACTACAGCGAAGGGTCACCTGTTGCGGGGATCGACACTCTAATAGGTGAAGGTACAGGGCGCCTCAACGGTGAATCCGGTGCTACCGTAGAGTTTACGTTCTCTGACCAAGGTGAGCCAGGCAAAACGGCTGATACTGCTTCAATAGTAATCAGGGATTCGGGTGGCAGCATAGTTCTGTCTATCAACGACTCGCTGGTGAGAGGGAATCATCAGGCTCTGCCAAGCAAGTAAAACGTTGAACTTTAGTAATGTTGTAGGAAGGGGGCCCCTGGCCCCCTTCTTTTTTTTGGGCTTAGGTTTGCTCGGCTGCTTCCGACCCAAAGCGGACCCATGGCTTTTGGTTGTAAACGTCCACTTTGGATTGGATAGGCGGGGCCTCAGCTTCCCATCAGTACATTCCCCCATTTCAACGAATATGGAACCAGATTAGCGTAATAAACTATTTCCGACTGAATATCAGCCGTACGACTTTCTACGCGGGGTTAAAAGGCAGATGGACAGAGATGCTGCGGTAGCGTTGGCGCAACAGGCCATCAAGGCGAAGAACAAGCGGCTCATTGACGCCGTTCTGAAAATCAAATCGGAACGCGAAGGAGATAGTGCGGCCAAGCAACCGGTCGAGGAGTTGCCACTCATTGCAGTAACCTGTTCCACTGGGTGGGAGGGCTACGCGGTCGTTGAGGAACTGGCGAAGACGCGAAAGTTCCGCGTGCGTGCACTGTACCGCACACCCGGCACGCAAGCGGCTGCCCGGCTCGATGCACTGCTGGAGAAAACCGAGGGCACCTGTCCGGGCCTCCTGACGCTGCATGCAGGCATGGATCTCTATTCAGAGCCCGACCTGAAAGCCGCGTTCGCAGATTGCGCGGGCGTGGTGCTGTACGTTACTGCGAACACAGCCAAGGCTGGTAAGATCACGAATCACGGCAATGACCCCGAAGGTGGCCGTGCCGCGGTAACGCGCCAGGTGCTGGCGGCATTGGGCGCCATCAAGGCTAGTCCGTCCGTCCGGCACGTTATTACACTTGTGTTCCCGACCGACAAGGTACGCGGAATCTCCGATGACGGGCCCGAGGCGCCGTGGTGGATCCAGCAGCGGCTAAGAATTTCGGACTTGCTGCGTGGTCAGGGAGTGAACGTCACCTGTATCCATCGGCCGGCGTACTACTACAACATGCATCGCATGGATTACACGGCGCAGACCGAGTTTCGCGGCGACACCAAGCTTTCCAAAACCCTAATCCGCGAGAAGAATGTGCCGGGCATTACGGATCCCGATTTCCTTGTCAACTGGGTAGATGTGCGCGACGTAGGCAAGTGGGTCGGTACCTGTTTCGAGTATCCCGAAGTCTTCTCCAACCAGGATTTTTCGATTGCGTCGTGCGCATTGACCGGCCATCAACTCGTAGAGGTTGCCGAACGAACCAACAAGCATGGTACCCAATTCAAGTATCAGCAGTTTCCTCAATGGGTAATGAAAATTCTCAGCATTTTCACCGAAGAAGTCGTCTATCCACTGCGCTACGCACAATGGTACAACAACAAGGCTAACGGCTACGATTTCGCCTGCAACGACGACCTTGCTGATCTGGAGAGAGTGCACCCCTTGTGGACCATCGAGAAGAAACTCGAATCATGGGGAATTACCGAAATCAGACCCGGCCAGAAATAATCTGCCCGGACTATTGCCCGCCGATCTTTCGAGTCAACGCCGTAAACGGGAATCCCAGGTAGGTCATCAGCTTGGGAAGCTGCGGCCCTAACATTAGACGACACCTGCCAGGCGTCCGGATTACAGGGATCTACAGTCAGAAAGTGTGGCGAGTCTCGGTGTCTGATACCACGGTTAATAGCTAACGCCCGCCCCACATCATCGAATAGGCAAGCAGCAACCTATCGTAATCATCACCGGTATCCTCGGTTGTTTCGCTATGTAAATACACAACTTTGATCCCATGGCGCGGGTTGATCGGAATGCCCATACTGAGCGCTACGATGTACTTGCCAATCTCATCGTTCTTTTCGACGTTGTCGATGGTGGAGCGCGCGCCGCCGCCGTAGGCCGCACTAAGCGACGTCCACAACCCCGGCCGGAAGGTGTATATCAGGTGTCCCTGAACAGCATAAAGGGGGTCTTGTTCACGCGTCGTGCCGGAAAAGAAATCATCGTTGTCCGTATAAATCCAGGCGGAGGTTGTTAATTCAGCCGCCCATTTACCCCAGTTATGAACAACGCCCAGCTGCGGTCGAAATATCCAGCGGTTGCTGCCCAGGTTGATCAGCTTATCCTGATCATATTCGCCAAGCGGCACTGTTACTTCCAACGCAGCGCCCACAATGGTATTCACTTTATACTGCCTGAATTCAGCCATGTTCTGAGCAGGAGAACCGATTAGATTTACTGCGAAGCGCACGCGTGGGTCATTAAACCCGCTGCGGCGGGTTGACGCAGGTTCCCCTTCCAGAAGGCCCTCCCAGCGGCCAACTGAATAAGGCACTACGATATCGATCCGGCCGGACTTGCCCCACACATCGAGCACCCGCACGTACGATAACAGTGCGGTATGAACTTCCGAGCTTACGTCCTCAAGCTGCAGAGCCGGGTCAAAAAGGATGTCTGCCTCAGAGTATATGTAGCCTACGCCGGCAAAATTGGCGCCGACCGGAAGATGCGACCACCGGCGAGGCTCGAGCGACTGACCCGCGGCAACCTGGGCGAGCAGCAACAACGTTATGGCTGCAGCAAGCTTCTTGTAACCAAATATATTTCGCGTCATGTTGTTGGCTGAATCTGCCTGTAGTTTGCATCACCAGAAGAGTCTAGCTCGCCCCGCACAAAAACTCTCGCCAGATTGGCACTATGCAGTCTGGCAAGAGCTGGCAGCAGGCAGTCAGCGGTATTATTCAATGGAGAAATCTTTTACACCCTTTGAGAAGCGCAGGTGTTGATCGAGCAATGGCGCGTTCACTAAAACACGGTCAGACCGCATAGCGCACTTGGATATCGACCGCCGGCACCAGAAACATTGAGCCCAATCGAGGAATTGCCGATTCAACTAAAAGCTGCGTAGACTAACTTTCAATCTGGACCAGTTAATGCAGGCACGTCAATCTGACCATCAGTGTCAGATTTGATCACGTCTGAATGTCTGGAAACCTGCTGCTAGCGGCCATTTTACAGTCTTGCAGCGATTTGGCCCGTATCGACCCAAAGTGGACATAGCAAAGTTTCAAAACTTTGGTGGCGCGCCCGGAGAGATTCGGACTCCCGACCACACTCTAACGGTACTCAAACCAAACCCAAAGCTTACTGCAAGGTTCGACAGTCAGTCGGTTGTGGCGGCCGATTCCTCGGCTGCTGTTTGCTGCGGTGTATCGGCCAGCCAGCTTTCGTATAGCTTGTAACCCAGCGACAGTACGACAGCGCCGACAAACAAACCGATAATGCCGTAGGCCAGCATGCCGCCGATGGCACCGAGAAATATCACCAGCGTAGGAACCTTAGCGCCACGGCCAAATACCATAGGTTTAAGAACGCTATCGATCAGCGTCATGACAATGGTCCATACCGCAAAAATTGATGCCGCAGTCGTGTCCGCCACTGAAAACATGTAAATGATGGCAGGTATCGAAACCAGTCCGGGGCCAAGCTGGATGATGCACAGAATCAGCACGATCAGCGCGAGCAATCCGGCACCGGGGATGTCCGCAACCAGGAAACCCACGCTGAGCAACGCGGTTTGCACTATCGCCACGCCCAGAATCCCTATCGCCACATTGCGAATAGTGCCGACGGCCAGTCCGGCGAACTCAGCGCCGCGATCGCCCGCCAGGCGAATTGCTAGCGCTTGGGCGGCTTGCGCGCCTTTGTCAGCAGTCGTTAACAGTACGCCAGCGATAATGAACGAAACGATGAATTGCAGGACACCGAGGCCGGTGCCAGTCGCTAACGACAGGGCCCATGTGCCGAAGGCCTTAAGCTGCGGTCTAATTTCATCGACCACCGCGGGTAGGTCGGCAGCGGCTTTTTGCCAAAGTTCAAATGCGCGTTCACCGATTAGCGGCCATTCTGCTATCGATTCGGACGGTGGAGGTATAACCAGTGTGCCGGCGTCACCCGCATCCGCCAGCGCCTGAGCGCCGTCTATCAGACTCTCTGTAAGCAGAAATGTGGGCACAGCCAATATGCTTACGAGTGTTAGCGACAACAGGGTAGCGGACAGTTTCTGACGACCTCCCAGCACCCCGGTAAGTTTTGCAAAAATGGGGTATATCGCAATCGCAACGATGATGCCCCAGACAACGATCATCACGAATGGCTGAATAATTGTGAAACACCACAAGAGCAAGACAAACAGCGTGCCGAGCCGAATGGCGAGCTCGATAACCTTTTTTTGCAGGTTATCGAATTCGGGGTTAGAGGTGGACTGGCTCATAGCATGCTCCCTGTTTCTTATAGTGCGGGTGACGCAAGTCGAGAGATATTGACTCCCGGACGCCACCAAAATGTTCTTTCATCAAACCGTGCCGGATTAATCGGCACTGAATGGTCAAAATCGGTTTCAAACATTGCGGCAGTCTGTTGCGCAAAATCTTCATCGACGCTCCCCGATGCGCAATTCGTTACTACCAGTTTTTCTGCCAGGCCATAGCTGGTCGAAAATATAAACAGCCGCTACAGCATAGAATGTGGCGATTGCAAACATTGCAATACGATCAATTAATTTAGCCCCGGCGGCATCACCTGTGGCTGTATCTGCTGCGCCGGGTACGACTAATATTATCATCGTTACTAAACCGTAGGACCAGACCGAACCCAGCGGTGCCAGACCCTTGCCGGTAAATATTTTCGGGCCCAGCATCAGACCGCAAAGCAGAAACAACAAGCTGTAAATCAGCAGGCTAGGCCAGATCTGCAATACGTTCCAGATAATCAGTGCAGCGATACCGCCAATCAACGTCGATAGCAGTAAGTCACGGCCGGCTGCACGGGTACCTTCCAGTCCTGTCTGTTGACCCATCGTCGCGACCTTTATAAGTGCAGCAGCGTAAGCAGCGGTTTCGCTAGCGAAAAGAAACCAGAGCATGACCGGTAACACGATACTGGAAGAACGAAGTGCGCCGCGAACTACTTCGCTGGTTGCTCGGACTGCTGCTTTAGGTTTCGCGGGTGGCATGGTCGCAAGCCTTTCTGGAAAGAGCGCATATGCCAGCCAGATAAACAGAAACGCAATAATCGCGCCGACGATTAGACCGCCCGTGATGATAAGTGCGCCATCAACTGATTCTGACCCTACTGCGGGAATGATGGTGACGCCCAGGAGAAGGAACGTTACCAGCGCTGCCGAACCACCGCTTTCGGCGTAGTAGAAGCAGGCGAATATGCCCAGTGCGATTAGCAGGACGCCAGCCGCCGGCTGGTTGTGCAGGGCGGGAAGCAGCAGCAACCCGAGCAGTAGCGAGCCGGTTATAACCAATATGAAGCCGAGCGCAAATTTAAATGACGGGGCTGGCAACGGCAGCGCCAGCAATGTCGCTACCAAAACGGGTGTGATGAATGAGCCAGTCCAATTGACTGCTTGTGAGAAAGCCAGCGCGAGTGCTATGCCAACCGCCAACCTGAATATACGTGTGCTCGCGACGTCCTCGGTCGAAGTCAGTGCGACATTGGCGGCGGTAATCACGAACAAATCACCTAGTACAGGTAGGAGAACAGGCTGGTCAGGCGCATGTAGAATTTGCCGAAAGGCACCAGTAGAAAACTGTTCTCGGTGTAGACCATCACCGTTGCCTGGGCGCCTACGCGCAGTCCGAGAGCCTCAACCCCAGCGTCGTTAACTTCTATGATGACCGGGAATCGTTGCGCCTCTCGCAGCCAGTTACGGTCGTTCTCAATTGTCGGCAAACTGCCCAATGCGGTTGACGTACCGGTATCTATCCCGGAGCCAATACTGCGCACCTTGCCTTTGATTATTCGCCCCGGTTGCACATCGAGTGCTATATCCACCACATCGCCTCGCTGGATATGCGCAAGATTGTTTTCACGCATGTCTGCCTGGATCCAGACGTCATTGATGCCGACGAAAGTCATCAGTGCTTTTCCCGGCTGAGCCAGAGTGCCAATCTCCAGCTGTAAATCGGTGACGAGGCCACCGGCAGGTGCACGCACGCTGGTCCAGTCCAGTTCGAGCTGCGCCTGATTCAGTGTGGCGCGGGCCGCAAGAATGCCTGCGTTATCTGCGGCATCCCTGCCGCGCGTCTGCTTGGCGCGTTCCAGTTCCGATTTCGCTGCCGACACACGGCTTTCGGCAGCTGCCAGAGTAGATTCCGACATATCCAGCCGACGTTGCGATATGGCACCCGGGTCTTCTGCGCGAATGCGTCGTTGTCGGTCGAAGTCTTTCTGGGCCCGCACCAGTTCGGCCTCTGCCGCTTTTATTGATGCCGCAGCGGATTCAACGCCCGCTGTCGATGCGCCAAACTGCTGCTCCGCCTGCTCGAGATCTGCCTTTGCTTTGTTCACCGCCAGGACATACCTGCTCTCATCGAGTTGCAGCAGCACATCCCCTTCTTCGACTTGCTGGTTATTGCTTACGTTTACAGACATCACATTGCCGGTCACCTGCGGTGCGATTGGTATGACGTATGCATCGATCCGTGCCTGGCTGCTGAACGGTGTAAAGCGATCCGCGGTCAGGTACCAGACCAGTAACAAAGCGATTGCTCCCAGCGCGAGCAGCGTATATTTGCGCACCGGATCGACGGTAGTCGATTTGGTCTCTTCGGCCGCCGCATCGGCAATGTCGGTTTCTTCGTTCATCTACATTATTACCAGTCGGGTTTCGGAAATGCCTTGTCTGCTTTGTCAGGGTTATCCAGCGCGTCGATTTCGAGCAGGTTTCCCCAGTTCGTGCGTTCGTTCATGACCTCAATGGTTTCATCATCCACGAAATTGTTGCTTGATCGTATCTCCCAGCCGCCGCCCAGCGATTTGTAAAGCGCTGTCAGGCTGCGCACGCTGGTGCTGCGGGCGTTGATATAACGTTGTTGCTGACTAAAAAGAGATTGCTGTGCCTGCAGTACGCGTTGGTAATCGGAAAAACCCTCTTGGTAACGCAGTAACGAAATCTCGGTCGAACGTCTGGCGGCAACAACTCCTCGCGCCAGAATATCTGCTTGAGTCTGGCCACGCACGTAGCCGGTGATAGCATCCTCTACTTCCCGCGCGGCATTAATCACGGTATTTTCGTAATTGACCACGGTCTGCTGGAAGCGTGCATCCTGCACGCGCACGTTGTTGCGCAGACGACCGTAGTTGAGGAACGGCCAGTTGAAAGACGGCCCGCCGGTAAATACCAGGTTGTCCGAGTCCAGAAAATTGCCGGTTGTATCAGACGTAGACGCCAGGCCGAGCGAGCCCGTCAGCACGAAGCTTGGATACAGATCAGCAGCTGCAACCCCTATACGTGCGCTCTGGGCCGCGGCCTGGAGTTCAGCCTGCCGCACGTCCGGCCGTCGTCGCAGCAGATCGGTGGGAATGCCGATACCGACTTCTGCCGGGGCCTCGGGGATATTGCCATCGGCACGAATTAGTTGCGCGACCTGCCCAGGCGGTTGACCCAGCAAGGTGCTGAGCGCATTGCGTGTCCGATCGAGCTCAATTCTGAGGCTGGGAATAGTGGCTTCCGTACTTAGTAGTAAAGTTAACGCCTGTTGTCGGTCCAGTTCGGATTGCTCGCCGTTCCTATACAAGGTGTCGGTGATATTGAAGCTGCGTCGCTGCAGGTCGACATTTTCTTCAGATATGCGCAGCTGTTGTTCGGTCGCCCGGATGACGATATAGGTATCGACCACCTGCGATACCAACAGAACCAGCGCGGCATCGTAATTTGCGACTGACGCCAGGAAGGCGGCGTCCGCCGATTCAATACCCCGGCGGAACTTACCCCAGAAATCGAGCTCCCAGCCGACGCTGACACCCAGATTATTCTGCCAGTTCGACACATCGCCGGCATTGACACCACGGTCTGTGTAGATCGCTGCCCCACCCGCTGCTTGCTGTTGCGGATAGATACTTCCTACGGCGACACCGAGTTGTGCGCGTGCCTCCAGAACCCTCAGCCCCGCTGCCTCTAGTGTCAGGTTTTGAGCGTAGGCCTTGTCAACCAGGTCGTCGAGCACCGGGTCGTTAAAAGCCTGCCACCATTCGGTGGATTCTGGAGTTGTTGCCTGTACCAGCTGGCTTTCGTACTGGTCCCATTGCGGGTTGATATCTGCGTCAGGCTTCTGGAAGTCAGGCCCTACGTTCGTGCAACCAGTGGTGGCCAGCGCAGCACTATAGACTATCGCCAATTTTCTTATTGTCGCCATTAGCTTAAGCCTAATGCAATAGTGGTGTTGATGATACTGGGTTGAGCTGGCTACATTTGAATCAAAACCATAGGTTATAACCATCATGAATCAGTCTGCACAGAGAATTTTCAGAAACAAGCTCGGGCTGCTATCGTGCCAGCGATCGTCGCCACGGCGATTAGCTATTGCTTAACCGCAATCGTATTAGCTAAATTGCTGTCAATTCGAAACTCGCCGGTGCTCCTTAGTTGAGAACAAACATAAAATATTTTTTGTGCAGCGCGCTGCAGGCCCTGATGGTTGCGTCGGCCAGCGCTGCTGACAACTGGGACTATCGGCTGTATCTCGACGTCGGCTATGGCGCTAGCAACCGCGAGCCATCCGATGGCACCTGGCGTAGCAAGGGTACCACTGCAGTATTGAACGAGCCGGAACTGTTTCTTGCTATGGGCAACCTGACCAAAATAGCAACCACCGACTCTCGTTGGGGTGGGGAGTT
>Ga0070728_10005589_pt1 | contig 12336 bp, 5 predicted proteins | sample tdDd471_FD_66723 | JGI IMG/M metagenome (GOLD analysis project Ga0070728, IMG submission 66723) | Marine sediment microbial communities from the Atlantic coast under amendment with organic carbon and nitrate - tdDd47.1 | ecosystem: Environmental > Aquatic > Marine > Coastal > Sediment | place...
TCTGATTTGAGGTTTTACCTGAGTTTCAGGAAGGACCCGAGGGTAGTATTTGCATTTCGCTTTGGGGGAGCAGCTAATATTGGAGATTTCGAGTTTTATCATGCCAATTTCCTTGGAAATAAAACCAACCTCAGGGGCTTCCGAAATAATCGCTTCGCTGGTGATCAATCTTTTTATCAGAACACCGAGATCAGGATAAAGCTATTGAATATAAAGAGTTATGTCTTTAATGGGCAAACAGGTTTTCTGGTCTTTAACGACATTGGCCGGGTGTGGGTCGCAGGCGAAGATTCAAAGCGGTGGCACGATGGCTATGGGGCTGGAGTATGGCTATCGCCATTTGATTTTGCAGCACTGACCTTTACCTATAGCCGATCCTACGAAGAGAGCATGTTTAGTTTTAAATTCAGGTTTTTGTTCTGATAGAATTGTCCGTCAATTGTAAACTATGCAACATAATACTTCATGAATAAAATTAACGCAGATCTGGTTCAGGAGGCCGAAAGTTTTGTTACCACTCTTTTGGAAGAGAAACTCCCCGATGCCATTGAATTTCATAATCTCGATCATGCCAGGGATGTAGCCGGGTGCGCGGAATTGTTCGGACAAAACAGTGGCTTAACTCAGGATGATATAAACCTGGTGAAATTGGCCGCCTTATTCCATGACACTGGTTTTACTGTAAATCCTGAAACTCATGAAGCGGAGAGTGCTAAAATTGTCGATGGTTTTTTGACTTCACATAATATTGATGAGATATTAATTTCGCAAGTGAAAAACTGCATTTTAGCTACACGCCTGCCTCATCAGCCAAAAGACATTATTTCGAAGGTGCTCTGCGATGCAGACCTTGCCCACCTGGCAGATAAAAATTATTTTGAACAAATTGAACCTTTGCGCAAGGAGTGGATTAGCCTGTCGGGTGAGAATATCAATAAGCGCAAATTTTATAAAACATCAGTGAAGTTTTTCCAGAAGCATGAATACCACACAGATTTTGCAAAAAAGGAACTTCAGCCAAAGAAGGAAAAGAATTTCGAACTGTTACAAAAGGAGATTTATATGATAGAGCAAAAGAAAGAGAAGAAACTTCTCGAAAAAGAGCCAAAAAAAGCAAAGGAAAAAGGTTACTCGCGTGGTGTGGAATCTATGTTCAGGCTCACTGCCCGCAACCAAATCAGCCTGAGTTCCATTGCCGATAATAAGTCAAACATCCTCATCACCGTCAATGCACTGATGATGTCGATTTCGATGAGTGTGTTGGTTACCCGTTTTGATGAAGTACCCAATATCATCCTTCCGACTCTCATTTTACTGGTGTTTTGCCTTATAACTATCACATTTGCTATTCTTTCAACAAGGCCCAACATTTCATCAGGAACCTTTAGCAAGGAAGATATCGAACAGAATAAGGTGAACCTCTTGTTCTTCGGGAACTTCTACAACATGAAGCTGGAGGAATATGAATGGGCAATCGGTGAATTGATGAAAAACGATGATGGCCTGTATTCTACCATGATCAAAGACCAGTATTTCCTGGGAAAGGTTCTCGCCAAAAAATACAAGCTTTTGCGCATTGCATACAGTGTATTTATGTTTGGCATCATCATTTCGGTGGCAGCCTTTGTGTTTGCCTTTATGAATGTGTAGGGGGTTCCGCCTTCGCCCCCAGCCTTCACTAAAGTTACGGCTGTCAGGGACTTCGGCGGACAGAGGGAGTGGTGAAGTAATGGAGTGTTGAAAATGGAAAAGTGGAAAGATGGCAGGCATATTGGAAACGGGTTGCTTCCCTTCGCTGTGCCACCGCTAAAGCTTAGGCGACACGCGGTCGCTATTGGCCTATTTTTCAAGATATTTTTGATAAAAAGCTCTATTAATAACCGATTTTGCGAGGAGTGCAGCGACGAAGCAAACTGTTTCAACATGTCGTAATTCAATAAAAAATATTGCCATATCGAAGCATTGTCATATTTAAGCATTAAAAACCATGATTAGAAAAACCGAAAAACTCAAAGTTCTGAACGGGAAGGTCGAAAAAATCATCGAAAAAATTAAGGAAATCGAAATCGATTATATCGATGAAATTAAGAGCGTTCATCCCGTTTACCGGAAAAGCGCATTAAACCTGGTTCACTATCTGGGCTTCAGAAGCTTTGATATTGACGAGTTGCAGGATGAGCTGAGGGACCTTGGCCTGCCCAGCCTGTCCAATGTGGAAGGGCATGTAATGCGAAGCCTGCTCAGCATCAGTTCCATTCTTAACCTTTTGCTTGGCCATCCGGTCAGGGAAAAAAGGAAGGGCATCATTTCTATAAAAAAGAGCCAGAAGATTCTCAACAGGAACACAAAACTCTTGTTTGGCTATAAATCAAAAAAGCGGCGCACCCGAATTATGGTTACCCTGCCCGGGTCTGCCGGTGATGATTACAAGATGGTCAATCATTTGATTGGCTTGGGGATGAATAGCGCCCGCATCAATTGTGCCCACGACAACCCGGAAACCTGGGCCAACATGATTGAGAACATACGCAAATCAAGCGATAAACTGGCCAGGAGTTGCAAGGTGATGATGGATTTGGGTGGCCCGAAATTAAGGACAGGTGCCATAGAGCCCGGCCCGGAAATCATACATATCAAACCCGAAAAAGATGTAAGTGGCAAAATTGTAAACCCGGCAAAAATATGGATAGCCCCTCCTGATATTCCGACACCAGATGATACTGCAAGTGTACACATTCCAATCAGTATAGAGTGGTTTAAAAAGATTAAGCGTGGTGATTGCATTCATCTGACGGATTCGCGTGATAAAAAAATAAAAATCACCATCGATGGTAAAAAAGGCGAGGGAAGATGGGGCTATTGCAGCAGCTCTGCTTATGTTTCATCTGGCACCGGGCTGAAACTTTTTAAACCCGATAATACCGAGAAACTGGCCCACAAGGTGGGTACTTTGCTTCCCATCGAGCAATACATCAGCATGAAAGTGGGTGATTATCTATGTCTGAGAAAAGACCCAAAACCCGGGGCAACTGCACAGTACGACGAAAATGGAAATCTCCTGGCACATGCCTTTGTTTCCTGCACCCTCCCCGAAATATTTAAAGATGTGAAAAAGGGTGAACCCATATTTTTTGATGATGGAAAAATTGAAGGGATAATTGATGAAGTGAATGAAGAGGAGTTGCTGATTAAAATATCCTATGCAAAAGATACAGGTAGCAAATTGAAGGCCGACAAAGGAATCAACCTGCCGGATAGCGATTTAAAAGTTAGTGGCCTCACCGAAAAAGACAGGAAAGACCTGGAGTTTGTAGCGCCCAATGCCGATGCAGTGAACCTGTCGTTTGTCAACAATGAAAACGATGTGCAGCTTTTGCTGGATGAACTCGAAATGCACAATTCAAGCATCGGCATCATTTTGAAAATTGAAACACAGAAGGGCTTTAAGAATCTCCCCCGTATCATTTTACGGGCAATGCAAACTTTCCCGATTGGGGTGATGATTGCCCGGGGCGACCTGGCCATCGAAACCGGCTGGAAAAACTTCGCCAGCATTCAGGAAGAGATTCTCCGGATTTGCGAGGCAGCTCACATCCCCGATGTTTGGGCCACGCAGGTACTGGAAAGCCTGGCCAAGAAGGGCGTTCCCTCAAGGGCGGAAATTACGGATGCAGCCATGGCCCAGCGCGCCGAATGCGTAATGCTGAACAAAGGCGTTTACATCGAGAAAGCGGTGAAGATGCTGGATAAGATTTTAAGACGGATGCAACGTTTCCAGAAGAAAAAGGAAACCATGCTTCCCAAACTGGATGATGCGGATAAGCTGTATTTGTCGCATGATAAGTTCAATATTTAGTATGATATAAAACCGAGAAGCTTGTAGGGATTATCGCCTTGAGGCCAGCCTCGCCGGCTAGGCGGGGGATCAGGGGGTGGAATCCCTTGGTTTTAATTAAACATTTCTTCCCCCTGTAAGTGAACCACCTGTCCGCCGTAAAACTATGGAAGGCGGAGTGGGACAAATTCTTTAGAAATTATCTGATAATTTCAGATTTTTAGTGTAAAGTGAACAAGTGAAATTTTAAACCAAAACATTGGATTGTGTGAGCATTCCCACGTTTCCGGGGTCAATTCAATCACAAAACTTTAAAATTTATGAAGAAGAGTCTTTTATTATTTATAGTATGCCTGGTTTTCTTTAAAGCGAGCGGACAGGATAGTACTACTGTGAAAAAGAAGGTGTACAAGATGAATCATAAAATTGAGATACCTGTAACAGTCGGGCTTTTTGCAATAAACTATTATGGGTTTGGGCAATTAAAAAAGAAGCCAAGCCTGAGTGTTGATGAAATTAACTCCTCGAATAAAAATGACGTTTGGGCCTTTGACCGGGTAGCGCTCAACCAGAATTATTCAGAATCCACCCGCCAGAATGCCATCACTGCTTCTGACTGGGGAATGAACATAACCATTTTTGCTCCCATTCTTCTGTTTATCGACAAGGACATCAGAAAGGACTGGCTTGACATTTCTGTGTTGTATTTGGAGACGCAATCGATTAATTCGAATTTGTATACCTGGGGTGGGCCGATGTGGACAAAAAGAATTCGCCCCTTTGTTTACTACGATGAGATTGAGATGGATGAAAAGTTAGAAACCGGCACCACAGATGCATTCTTCAGCGGCCATACATCCTGGACAGCCGGAGCCTCCTTTTTTATGGCAAAAGTTTTGAGCGATTATCATCCGGAATGGGGTAGGAAAAAGTGGTGGGCATTTGCTGCAGCATTGGTTCCTCCTTCGTTTGTTGGTTTTTACAGGTACAAAGGTCTGAAACATTTTCCTACAGATGTTATGTTTGGAACTGCAGTGGGTGCGGCGGTGGGGATTTTAAATCCCCACTTTCACAAAATCAGGAAAAACAAAAAAAATAGTTTTTCCATTGCCCCATACTCCGGCGAATATTCGGGCCTGGCCTTTAAAATGAAGTTTTAGAAAGGAAAAAAGTTTTTTTGGCTTATCCGATATGCTCACATCCAACAGGGGAGAACTATCAATCGCCCCACTGGAATTGAAAAAAAAAGCCCATACGATTTCCCGCAGGGCTTTAGCTAATTAAAACCTGTTTGCATGTTATTCTAAAACTAGCTTAACAGTCTTTTTAAAATTGGAGGTCTTAATATTAACAAAATAAATTCCTTGTTTAAGATTCGATACATTCAATTGGGTATTACCATTCGAAATGGATTCTTCCAGCACTATCTGGCCTTTTGTGTCAAAAACCGAAACAATGGCATTAAAATCAGTTTCATATCCCAGGTCAATCGTTACCCTATCTTTAGCAGGATTAGGATAAAGGCTCACAGCATTTGCATTCATCTCTTCCATACCTGTGATACCTGTGGTCATATTAATAATACAAGCAAAGCTGTTGGAATAGAAAAGACCCGATGAGTTTTCCATTGAGAAATCGTATTCGATATTTAATTCGTGCTCTTCGCCTGTACTTGTGCGGTATAGTTTATAACTTACTACTTCTCCTTCTGATAATCCATCAGCTTCAATTGTTGTAGGATCATCTCCAAAAAGAATCAGCGATTGATTTTGGTCTGGATTTGAAATCTCCATCATTCCGCAAACCATGTCATCCTGGTTGAAAGCAGCAACGATGTCGCCGGTTTCTAAACCTGAAAGTGCTTCATCGTAGACAACCACACTCTCAGAAGAAGGTGTCATATTAAATTCGCCCCATGGAGTTTGTAAATTATTGTTTCGGGAAGCAAAAGATGTTTGACGACCTTTAACACAGTCAGGGAAAGTGATGCTAAACCCGTTATTTGTTTTGATTTTGTAAGCTTTTCCCGGGTTCAGTACATCAAGTGTATAGATTCCCATCGCAGGCCAGTAAACACGTGTTCCAATTAGGTCCTGGGCAAAAACGATATCCTCCTGATGAGCCTCAAATAAAGCAATAGCATCTACATCACACTCTGATGGTACCGGAAGGTACGACCAACCTGCAGCTACATCAATAGTTTTATTTGTAAACGAGCTTCCGCAAATATCAAAGGCAGCATCATTATAGAATTTCATTGCATAACCGGTAGTGTTGTCCCAGTTGCCAATGGTGTTGATTGTCTCTTCGGGCCAGTAAATTTGTGAGAGGTTGCGCATCATTATCAGGTCGGTGACTACCGGTGCCATAATTACTTCTACCGATGGATTATCGGCAACTACAAAGCTCGATGCGCTGTTCCAGCCTGTTGTCATTTCAAAAGACTGGCAATAGCCATTTTCCAGGGAGCTAAGTTTTGAGCTGCCTAAATCTGCAAACAACTCCTGGTTTGGCATAGAAAGGTCGTAGGTGGCTACAGCCTGGTATTCGGCCTGCTCACTGCATTGATACATTCTCCATATGAATTCTTCTCCCTCGGCAAAACCATCCTTTTCAGGAGTCAAGGGGTCATCTCCATAGGCCATAACTACTGCACTTCCAAAAACGTTCAATGTTGATGCACCGCCACAAACTTCCATCTCATTATCATCCAGGAAAAATACGCCGACCCAGTCGCCTGTCTGAAGTGACTCACCGTCAATATTTGGGTTGGCAGATGAAGGAACTGAAATTGTATGAACTCCTGCAGTAACAATAACCTCCCATGGCATACACTCTTCTATTACAAGCACCATATTGTAAGACTCCAGCGTTAGTGCCTGGGCAACAGTATTTGATACTTTTAGTTGATAAGAGGCTGCATCGTCATCTCCTACATTTTGCAAAATGAGCGTATTGGTATTTTGACCGCTAATTATTGATCCATTTTTATACCAAAAATATTGATTATTTTCACCGGAAACTTCAATGGTATAGCTAACTGTTTGTCCCGGGCTGGCTGTGATGGTGGTGTCAGTGCCAATCATTGCCTGGGGATCATATGTAAAGTCGTACGCAGCTCCCACTAAGGGCTCAAGGCTGCCAAATTGCAATGCATTCATTTCAACCCACAAATAATCGTATTGATTATCAAACATTGTTGCGGGCAATTCAGGAATGTTATTGTCGAACAGTAGCACAGTGTCGGCTTCGAGGTTACCGAAAGTCTCTGGCAAACCATCAATTTCATTTTGGGAAAGGCCAATGTATCCAAGCATGGATAAATCGCCAATCGACTCCGGAACTTCAACTATATTGTTGTTATCTATCCCGAAAAAATGGAGATTACCCATATTACCTATATTAACAGGTAAGTTTTCAATCTGGTTAGATACTGCAAAAAAAGTATATAAGTTTACCAATTCACTCATCGATTCAGGCAGGCTGGTAATATTATTATTGCTTATCCCCAAACCCATTAAGCTACTTCCCAAGTTACCAATATCTTCGGGAAGGGCTTCCAATTGATTCTGATCGACATATATTTGCTCAATTGTGGCCAGGTCAGTGATTGATGCTGGTAATTCAGTTAAGTTATTAAGGGATAAACCTAAGTAGTTTAAATCATCCAGATCACCAAATGATGCTGGCAAGGAACTTAGCTGGTTGTCAGCCAACTTTAAGGTATCAAGTGTGGAAAGGTTACCGAAACTTTCAGGCAAATTTGTTAGTTGATTCTGCTCAATATACAACCACCCCAGATTACTTAAGTCACCAATACTTTCTGGTAAAGTAGTCAATTGATTCCCGTCAAGTGAAAGAGAACGCAAACTTTCCATTCCTCCAAAACCCGCAGGCAGCTCGGTTAAATTATTACCCCATAAAAAACAATTCTCCACGGTAGTTAGGTTGCCAAAATTTTCAGGCAAGCTGTTTAATCCGGCATCTCCCAATGCCAGCCAATTCAAGCTCTCCAGATTACAAAATGATTCAGGTAAACTACCAAGATTTGTAAATCCCAGGTGTAGTTCCTCAAGGCTACTTAAATTTCCAAACGATTCAGGTACTGAAGTAATAGATGACCATCCTAACCATAACTCAACCAAGGCTGTTAAATTTCCAATACTCTCAGGAATTGAAGTGATCTCGTTTGATTCGAGATGCACTGTTTCCAGAGCAGTGAGGTCACCAAATGATTCCGGTACAATACCAGTTAGATTGTTGTTTACTAAAAAGACACCTGTTACCCTGGTACCGGTAGTTTCTACTCCCCACCACTCGTTAACGGGGCCTTCTAACCACAAATCATTGTGGTTCCAGTTTAGACCGTTACAATTATTATATAGATCAACCAGTGCCATTGAATCGGCATATGCTATTACAGGCTGATTAATTTCAACTTCAACGGAGTTTGAAGGATCTGATTCACCTTCGTCATAAACAGCGGTTACATGGTAATCATAGGTTCCGTTAAGCATGTTTTCATCTACGTAGGCTGTGCTCATCCAGGTTTCAGCATTGATTTTGGCATCATCTCTGTAAATGTTATATCCCAATAAATCCTCCGGCGATTTTCCATCGTTACTTTCAATATCAATTTGAATATTCCAGTTCATATCAAAATCAGAATACCAGATTCCATTAAATCTATAGATATTTCCATAACCATCAATTGCCGGCCCTTCATCACCTCCCATTACTGCATATGGAGCGGGCATATCAACGTTTATTCCTGCCCATAACTGTGTACTGGCATCAATAATAACTGGTGTGTCAAGGGTAACCTCGGTCCATCCATTGACAGTAAAGCTTGCCACATCCTGGCTGTAAATTTCTGTTGCATTTGGCCCTGACCAAATTTTTAATTTTACTGTGGGCATTGGATTAGTTAACCAAAAACGCATTGTTGTAATGGTCCATTGATCATAAGCTGAAATGTGCTCTGGATCAAATTTGGCTGCAAAATCAAATTCAGCCGGCTGTAAAAAATTTCCAAAGGAATCATGGTTTTCACCGCTGTCCCAGTGCAGGGAGGTGGAACCACCTGTTGAAGGTTCCGTCCAGAATAAGTTTACATCATTTTCATCCAGAACGTTCGCAGTTAAATCCGTTGGCGGATTCGTGTCTTTTGGATTCAGCCATAGCTGGCCATAAGAAGTTTGTGATTGCATCATCAAACTGATAGTTAATATCAGTAAACCGGCAATCTTTGTTTTTTTAATTAGCTTTTTCATAATAAATTTAATTTAGAATAACTTTTAAAACGGTTTAATTAATTGCTGCAAAAGTAGATTGCGGTTTTGCAAAACTCGGCTCAGTTTATATGTTGAGGCCTGTATTATAGCTAATTAATGTCTCAATATGGAAACTGAGACCTGTTGATTGGCGATGTGGATCTAGTTCGTAAAATGGTTCATGTCCGTGAATCGAGGTGTAAGAAAGACCGGTAGATTGTACTTTCAGAGTACATACAAAGAGTATAATCCCAGGCGTTCGCAAATGCTGGGGTTTTTATTATTAATTCTTTGGTGGTCTCCAATTCTTCATGACATCCTCTAATTTGACTTTCTGTTCACAGGTTAATAGTTCTCCTATCTGAGTTTCAAATTCCTTTCTAAAAGCATCCATGGATTCACTGCGTTTGTCATGTTCTGCCTTATTTTCTCCATCATTGCTTTGTGAAAATTACCTCAAGCATTCAGATAACCAGGCTATTAAACAAATTTTATAAAAAACTATCTTATAGATAATCAGGGATTTATATCAACACCAAATTGTTAATATCCAACCCTTGATTCGCATTAGAAGTGAATTAAGTTGCTTTCTATACCAGCGAGCTGGCCCATGTAATCCAGACCGGCCACCTGTGTCAGCAATGAAGCTCCCCTTTTAAATTGTCATTTCCAGGAATTGATTCCAGGAAAATTCAATCAGTGGTTTTTGCATGGTTTCCAGTACACCTTCCCAATAAATTGATTCCATCCAGTATTTGAAAGCGTCTGTGAGATTTTCTATTGTAGTTTCCATTGTGTTTTAAAGTTCCAGCAGTTTCCGTGGTCAGCACTTTGATCAGGCAGGTAGGAATTGGAATGCCGGAAAGCAATGAAGAAATGCCTAGAAAATGCTTTACTGGAAAAGAAGGGATGACTAAATCTTTGCTGTTGACTTGAAATCTACAAAACAAAGGAAATCAAACGGGAAGGATAAATCTTAGCATATTGATTTAGGATGGGATTATTCGGGATGTGTATGGACATCATAGAAAGGAATGGAATTATAAGGAAAAAACAAATAAGGGTAACGGATTTGGGAGGTAAAATGGCCGGCAATGACCAAAAAAAGTCCCCGGTAAGTGGACTTAATGAATAATGCCTACATATTTCCCTCATCAGCAAAAGAGTAGTAAGCCTCAGAAGTAAGGATCAGGTGGTCAAGGAATGAGATATCAAGGAAAGTCCCTGCTGATTTCAATTTCCGGGTAAGCTGTTCATCCATCACCGAAGGATTGAGATTGCCAGAGGGATGATTATGACTTACGATGATGGATTGAGCGTTGACTTTCAGTGCCAGCTGGTAGATCACCTTTGGATCCGCAATGGTGCCGGTAGTTCCTCCTACTGCAACACGTGATACACCTAGCAATGCATTTGCCCGGTTCAGGAACATTGCATAAAAGGATTCGATGTGATCCATGTTGTGATCCCACACAGCAGAAAAGATGCGGTAGCTGTCTGCCGAGCAAGTGATCTTTGGCCTTTCAGAAGCCTTAACTTTGTTGTGGTAAGTGATCTCTACTTCTGAAATGTTTTGTGTGAATAAAGAATAGTTCATGTAATCTGCCCCTGCCCTGGGGACTATTTTTGGCATCTGGCCCGCCTGTTAATTGAAAATTTTGGGCGGGAACACACAGCTAAGCCAAATTCTAAGTCAAGATTGCAGGTCTATTTTTGGATCCATAAGGAGGAAAATTGACAGCACCTGAAAGGTCGGAATGCATTTCGGCTAAGACCGGATAATGAAATGAATGGAGAACCTTTACTTATGATATTTGGCTTGCTGTAACTTTGCTAAAAATTTGGAATAAAAAAGGAGGGAAAAGTGCGTGTAGCTTAGCATTTTCCTTCTATCACTTTTTGTGTCGGAATGCTCGTTGGAAAGAAAAGTTGATAAATGGAAAATTGTGGGTGCAACAGGGAGGGTTTTCTTTTTGCTAAGCTTTTTCTCTTTCACAAAAGAAAAAGCGTCGCACGTCACGGACGTAAAGGCGATCCATCGAAACACATAACGGGCGATAGACTATAGTGCAATAGTTGAGATACCATGCGTGGCGGGCTTTATGCAAGGCATCAAGGTCGATATTTCCCTGCTATTGATGTTAGCCGCTGCAAACATCAACTGAGAATCAATCCATTAACCTTTGTTTCACTTTTTCAAAGTGAAAAAAGACTATTTGATTACGAGCCGCTCAGAATCTTATTTGCAATTGCATACCCTTTTTTAAATGGATATATGACAGGGGGGTGTTTGATCAATCGCTAAAAAGAACTTTAAACAGTTTATGAAAATCCATTGAAAAATGACAATCAAAAGGGTGTACTTCCACATAGATGAAATTGTTTTTCAAATGGCAAGGAAGGCGATAATAATTTTTTTTCAACCAGTTTCCTGAATAGCATTTTTGTTTCACAATCAGGAAACTGTTCTTCCAACTTTCTTTCAATTTCACAATCGGAATAACTATTGCCAGGCTTAAACTGATGCTTTGTAAATTCAATTAGAGTTTCATCGGATATTATATTGCATCGTTGATTCTTTCTACTAAAATCAATTAAATAATCTGCTATATCGTATCCTTTTTCTTTCTCCTCTTCCAAAGCGTTATCTTCAAGCAGATTGCTCGTGACTACATTGAAATTCTCATTCTTGAGCATCCTTGCTTTTTTATTCCAAAGATCATACGCCCCAAGGTCGGGATAAAGGATTACCTGACGAGATTTCAATTTCGTGAATAGTTCCGGTTTCAGGTTTTGGAGGCCTCCTGTGGATAACCAAATATACTCCGGCAAATACAAACATGCAACCAGTGCCGTCTTTTCACTCTCGACAATACAAACCGGATTATTGGAAGCTACCAGCAAATGTTCTCCAAAAAGGCATTGTCTCAAATTGAAATGCTCAAGCTTCAATAATGAGTGGGCCCAGCTTATGTGGTTGTGGGGCTTTTTTACACGCTTGCCGGTTATTGGATCATACAACATTACTTTCCCTGTTCGAATCTTCCCATCAATGTCAATTTGCCAAAACACAGTTGCTCCTGTCCAATGTTTGGAAGTCCCTACCTGGTATTTGACCAGGGTTTGCTTTACTTGCTCATTGCCAAATTTACTATTGAGGAAGTGGATGAAGTTATTCTTGTTGTAATTGTTTAAAGACTTCTTAAATAATTCCTCTGGAATATAAGA
>Ga0070728_10005591_pt1 | contig 12328 bp, 6 predicted proteins | sample tdDd471_FD_66723 | JGI IMG/M metagenome (GOLD analysis project Ga0070728, IMG submission 66723) | Marine sediment microbial communities from the Atlantic coast under amendment with organic carbon and nitrate - tdDd47.1 | ecosystem: Environmental > Aquatic > Marine > Coastal > Sediment | place...
CGGTAGAACCCACCCTCGTTGCAGTGCATCAATACCGGCACGCTGCGCTGCTGGCAGTAGGCGTAGACCTGGTCCATGGCCGGCGAGGCGGGCAGAAAACCCAGACAGGGGTAGATCTTCACCCCCACGAAGCCCTGGCTGTTGAGGGCCCGTTCCATGATCGAGAAGTGGCGGTCCCGCCGGGGGTTCACCGCCACGAAGGGAAAGATGCGCCCCGGGTACGAGAGCACGGTCTGGGAGGTGTCGGCCAGCAGCTTCAGGAACTGGGCCTCGTCGGCGTCGCCGCCCTTGGTGATGTCCATGGTCAGGGTGATCAGCCCGTCGCGGTCCCGGCCGCTACCGAGCTGCTTCATGACCGTCTCGGTGACCTGACGCACCGACGGCTGGGTGCCGACCAGCACGAAATCCAGGATGTCCACGATGTTGCGGGTGCGGGCGTCGCCGTCGTTCTTCAGCAGGGCCTTGCCCACGGTCTTGAACAACCCGCCCAGGGCCAGCGAAGCCAGCTCCTCCAGCCCGTCGACGTCGATGCCCTCGAGTTTCACCCGCTCCGACGCCGACAGCGATTCCAGCAACCCCCGGTACTCATCGCTGGCGACGACCGCCTTCATGATCTCCCGGGCCAACCGGTCCGGGTCGTTGTACTCGCCCCCCAGGGTGATCAGCTTGCCCAGCTGATCGGCGACGATCTTCAGCAACCACTCGGGAAAGTCCCAGCGCACCACGCGGTGCAGCAGGATCTCCAGCGTCTCCTCGCTGAACACAGATTGCAGATTGAAGGTGTGGGCATGGCAGTTGATACGCATGACGAATCCCCCCGACGGGCACGCAACAGCAGCTGTGGTTACCGGTAGCTAGGCGGTCTGGTTCCCCCACCGACATGATAGGGCGGGATGCGGTTAGGCCGCCACGCCCGGGCTATAAGCAAACCCGGGCGTGATGTTCCAATCGGCGGTCGTGTTCAACGTTTCCCCTAAAATATTCAGGGCCGGCAGAATCGAGCAGTAGCGGATTGTGTTCATCTCCTTCGTGTATCACCGCTATTTCAGCAACAGCATCTTGCGGGTTTCGGTTTCACCGGACGCACTCAGGCGATAAAAATAGAGGCCCGAGCCCAGTGCCTTGCCGCCCTCGTCCCCGGGCCTCCAGACGGCTTCGTGTCTGCCGGCGTCCAGAACGCCTTCGAGCAGGGTTGTGACCAGCCGTCCTGTCACATCGTAGATCTCCAGACGCACCGCGCCGGAGCGAGGCAGTTCAAAGTAGATCGTGGTCGTCGGGTTGAACGGATTGGGTAGGTTCTGGCGCAATTCGAAGGCGGTGGGCAGGTTGCTCTCTACGCCCGTCACCTGATACGGCAGCGCGGGATCACTCTCGTTGCCCGCGTGATCCAGAGCCGTGAGCTGATAGAAGTGGCTCGGGCCGCCCTCGCTGTCGAGCCAGTTGGTCTCCGCCGTCTCGTGCACCAGGGTCTCGGGCCCGATCTCGAATTCCTCGCTGTCGCCGCGATAGACGCGGAAGTACTGGAAGTCCTCGTCGGAGCTCACAGACCAGATGAGGCTGGGGCCGTCGGTGTAGTCGTGATCGACGCGGAAACCGACGGGCACGCCCGGGGCGATATTATCTACGGAGTAACCGCTGTCGGGATAGCTGGCAAACCAGATGGATGGCGAGCTGCTATGGGCTGTGGTCAGAAACACCGACCACCGAATCCCGTCCTGTACGGTCGAGTCGGCTACTGTGGGCACAAGAGACAGGTAGCTGTCCTGTTGGAGAGCCGGGTGAAAGGAGATGAACTCCCAGACGCCCGCGGGAAACTCGCCGCGATCGTCTCCGCCATCCGCTTCGCCGCGCACCACGTAGAACCTACCGTCCAGCTGGCGAACTTGATCGGGTGCGAACGAAGAGAGGGCGGTCTCTTCTATCGTTGCGGAGGATGGGGCGCTCAGGATTCGCATGCATCTCTGCGTATCGTCGACGCGTCGATAGGTGCCATACCCCGTGATCGGCAGGATGCTCTCATCGGCGAAGTCGTATCCCGAGCGAGTGAAGTTCAGGCGCACCCAGCCGCCCTGATCGTCGGGAACATCCGTGATCGTGGCGATCGGACCGAACTCGTTCAACCAGTCGATGGCCAGATCCGAAACCGTGGGATTTCCCGCACCTTGGAATGTATGCGTCGAACGCCAGATGAGATCGTCACCAGGGATGGTGACACGTCTCCAGGCGTCGTCGGGGGTAAAGGTGGTCCAGTTCGCACTCGCGTTGGCGCTCAGTTCCCAGGTTACGCCGGCGGTCTCCGTACTCGACAGGCGCGCGCGAGGGATCGCATCGGAGGCGCCGTCCACCGCAAGCGATTGACCGACGGCGCTTGCCGCCATGCCCAGGTGATCGAACACCTCGAGAACCTGCAGGCCCCAGAGTTCGTCCGTCACGTAGGCGTGATCCCCCGCGACCGCGACGCTCCAGGCAGTCGTCGCCGTGTCATAGCCTCCAACGAGTACCGGGCTGGCGGGTTCACTGATGTCGAGCACCAGCAGGCCGGCCGTCCAGTCCGTCACGAAGGCAAGGTCCCCGACGATCTTCACGTCTTCGGCGACATTCGGCGTATCGTAGTTGCCGATCAGCACGGGGTTGCTCGGATCGCTGATGTCGAGTACCTGCAGACCGTCGTAGTAGTCCGCCACGAAGGCGACATCCCCCGCGATCGCGACGTCGATGGCTCGTCCCGACGTGTCGTAACTGCCGACGATCGCGGGACTGCTGGGATCCGTGATGTCGAGCACCTGCAGGCCGCTGTTGTAGTCCGCCACAAAGGCGTGATCTCCCTCGATCGCGACGGCATAGGCGTTGCCCGGCGTGTCGCAAACACCGCCGTACTGGGTGAGGGTTGGATCGCTGATGTCGATCACCAGCAGTCCGGTGAGATCATCTGCCAGGAAGGCGTAGTTCCCCGCCACAGCAATACCGCGGCAGTAGTCAAACCCCAGCGGGTTGAAGTCGCTGGCGAATGTGGGGTTGGCAGGATCACTGATATCGAGGACCTGCAGCCCGGCGGCACCTTCTGCCGTGAAGGCGTAGTTCCCGGCGACGGCGACATCCCTGGTACTGGATTGCGGGAGAGCGCTGCCGGCAAACGTGGGATTGGCAGGGTCGCTGATGTCGATCACTTGCAGGCTGGTGGCGTCCGCGATGAAGGCGAGATTGCCGGCTAGCGTGATCTCCATGGCAACACCCGGCGTGTCGTAGCTACCGACGAGCTGGGGATCCACGAAGTTGCGGACCCGGACGATCTGCAGACCGGAGCCTCCATCCGCTATATAGGCATGGTCTCCTGCGATCATGACGCACATGGCGGATCCCGGCGTTTCGTAGCTAGCGACGAGCACAGGGCTCGACGGATCACCAATGTCGATCACCTGCAGGCCGCCGTAGTAGTCGTCCGCCACGAAGGCCAGGTCTCCCGAGACCGCGACGTGCCTGGCATTGCCCGGAGTGTCGTAGCTGCCGACCAACCCGGGATTCGTCGGGTCCGTGATGTCGAGCACCTCCAACCCGCCATCGTAGGCTGCCAGATAGGCGAAGTCCCCCGCGATCGTGGCATCATAGACACCGCTCGCCACGGAGTAGCTGGCGACGAACCCGGGATTCGTCGGGTCCGTGACGTCGATCACCTGCAGCGTGGGGCCGTCTGACACGTAAGCGAGGTCCCCCGCGACTGCAACACCAGTGGGGTAGCCAGGCGTGGCGTAGCTGCCAGCGAACACTGGGTTCGCAGGATCGCTGACGTCGATGATCTGCAGGCCGCCCGCGAGGTCCGCCACGAAGGCATGGTCCCCCGACACTGCGACGCCGCTGGCCTGGTAGGGCGTGTCGTAGCTGCCCTCGGTCCGGATGTCCGTGGGATCGCTGATGTCGATGATCAGCAGGCCGAGGCCGTCGTAAGCCACGAAAGCCAAGTCCCCCTCGACAACGACGTCCTTGGCAGAGCCAAAAGCGTTGATGTAGCTGTCGACGAACACGGGACTGCCCGGATCGCTGATGTCGATCACCTGCAGCCCTCTGGCGTAGGCCGCCACGAAAGCAAGGTCCCCCGCCACCGCGACGCTGGTGGCAGAGCTCTGAGTGGCGTAGCTGCCGATGAAGGAGGGTAGCGTCGGGAGTTTCAGCTCCCCGGCCGCAGTGTCCCAGTCGGCGGTTGTGTGGACCTCGTCCTTGTAGGTGGTGGTGCCGAAGTCCTCGGAATAGGACTGCTGGGCCATGGAGGCCTGTGGTATGGCAACCGCGATCAGGATGACCAGGGTTGGTAGTATCGCGCGGCGGTGGATCATGATCTTCTCCTTTCCTTCGTGTTTCATTGCTATTTCAGCAGCAGCATCATGCAACCCTCGGTGTTTCCGGACACGCGCAGATGGCAGAGATGTAGAAGAGAGGCGGTTCGCAGTAGATCGCGGCGGTCGGGTCGAAGGGGTTGGGTAAATTCCGATGCAGGATCAAGGAGGCGGGAACGGCATTCAGCAACCAGGGCGGAGGATTCCGACGCAGCGTCTCCTCACTGAACACCGATCGCAGATTGAACGTGTGAGCATGGCAGTTGATACGCATGTCGTATCCCCCCGACGTACACGCAACAGCAGCTCTGGTTCTCGGTCTTTATACGGTCTGAATCCCTCACCGACATAATAGGACGCGATGCCGCCGGTTCGCCACGCCCAGACCACCGGTGGGTCCGGGCGCGGCATTGGGCGAGGCGCGAGAACGGTTACTTCAACAGGACCATTTGCACCGACACATCCTGTTCCAGAGCATGCAACCGGGCCAGATAGATACCACTCGAGACCTGGCGTCCGCCATCGTCGCGGCCATTCCACACGAAGCGGCTCGGTCCCCCGGGCAACGCTCCCTGCCACAGGGTGCGCACCAGGCGGCCCTGCACGTCGTAGACGCGCAGCTGGGCCTGATCGGCGTCCGACGGCAGATCGATCGCCAGCTCGGTCACCGGGTTGAAGGGATTGGGTTCGTTCTGGTGCAGCACCACCTGGCGCCGTACCTGCAGCTGAGGTACTGCGGTCGGGTCGCAGTAGTGGCCTTCGTGAGCCGTCGCTATCAGGTACGACGCCGTGGTGACAACGGGACAGCGATAAGAACCGTGCAGGACATAGCAATCGTCGGCCGTATTGTAAGCCGAATTCCAGGCATCGAGGTCGAACTGGTTGACGACCGCATCGGCCTGCACCGATCCCTCGGTGACCGCCGGAGCCACGTTCACCGTCCGGACCTGCTTGCGGATGGAGATCTCGCAGCCCTGGTACGCGAAGGTGATCAGCAGATCGAAGCACCCCTCCCAGCGGCAATCGTCCCGGGGCTCGAACCTGAAGGGCAGGTTGCCGTCGTCGTCGGTGACGTTGGCCAGGGGCGTCATGCGGAACATCTCCCCTCGCCCGGAGCCCCGTTCGTCTTCCAGGGACACCCGGAAATCAGCCGCCGGCAAGCCGGGCACCGGGTCGCCGTCCTGGTCGCGCATGGTCACGGTGATGGTGTCGGTCAGGTCGAGATCCCCGTTGGGACAGGTGATGAAGCGGGGAATCCCCTGGCTGGCGTAGGACACGTCGCAGGGCGTGGGCGAGCCGACGCAGGCTTCTCGCTCACGAGGCGGGTAGTGGCAATCTGTGAAGCTGACGGCGCCGATGGTGAACATGTCGGTGGTGAAGTGCACCTCGGTCTGGCTGAGCAGGGTGAGGTCGTAGATGAACACCGGCCCCTCGGTGATGCAGTCCGCGGCAGCGATGACCCTTCGGTAACCCGGTTGCGGCGTGCCGGGGATCTCCAGGTTGAATGGATCCATCAGGCTGCCTGAGAGCACCGTCAACGAGTTGGGGATGGCTACCTCGAGGTCGACGCCGGTCAGGGCGTCGAAGTCCGCAGCAATGAAACGCAGATTGAACGGCGTGAAGGGCGTGATGGTGATCTCGCTCACGATGGTCGCCGGGTCGTCGTCGTCATCGAAATCCAGTTGCAGGCAACCGATGAAAAGGTTCTCGTCATCGTCGGTGGCCAGGTCGCGAGGCCCGGGCTCATCGCCCGGTGCGGCTGACTTGCCGATCCCGATGTACTCCTGAAAGATGGCCACATCGGGCAACCCCACGCAGCCGTCCCCGTCGTAATCGGCCCGCAAGCACTGCTCGGTGTCCTCGCAACAGAGGTAGGACTGCACGAACAAGGTGATGTCCATCAGGTTCACCGTGCCGTCGAAGTTCAGATCGGGGGTGCGCAGCTCCAGGTTGATGCCGGCGCCGCCGTTGTCCACGAGCACCGTTCCCCCTCCCACATCCACCGCCACCGCGACCCGGCCGTGAAAGACGGTGGGTGAGACATCCGGTTCGCCGGTCAGGAAGGTGCGGCCCAGTACATTGGTCGCCGCGGCGGTCACCGGCCACACTCCCTCCCCGTCGAGCTGGACCAGCGAGAACGCCGAACCGGGGATCCCCTCGACCGGATCTCCGTTCGCATCCAAGCAGTGGACCACGATGCCCAGGTCTCCGAAGTCGTCGTCCGACCCCAGGGGGTGAGTGATGAGGTTGAAGTCGCAGTGCTTCTCGACATAAGAGAGTTCGGGATGGACGGGATTCTGAGCGAAGCAGGGCAGAGCAAGGAAGAGAATCGAGGCAAGAATCAAGGCGATGCATGGGCGAGTTGCGGGGCAAGGTGGTTCGGTACACATGGACACGACCTCCTGCTGAATTGAGCCGGCCAGGCGATGCCGGCAATTACATACACGTTAATCGAACAGGCATTGTCGGCAACCGGCCATCCCCCTTGCGACACGGCGATTAGCCCGCGACACGGCGCCTGTAGATGCGCTATGCTGCCCTCGCTTCGCAATTCCTACGACGCTCTGCAAGGATGGCTCCATGCAACTGAACGGTCTGGACTGGGTGGTCGTCGCCCTGTGTCTGGCGGCGGCGTTCTCGCCGGCAGTCTACTTCGCCCGTCGCGCCGGAAGCGGCACCAGCGAGTTCTTCGCCAGCGGCCGGGCCGCCCCCTGGTGGCTGATCGGCACCTCCATGGTGGCGACCACGTTCTCCACCGACACTCCCAATCTGGTGACCGATCTAGTGCGCAGCGGCGGCGTGTCGGCGAACTGGGCCTGGTGGGCCTTCCTGCTGACGGGGATGCTGACCGTCTTCTTCTACGCCCGGCTCTGGCGCCGGCTGGGCTCGTTGACCGATCTGGAGTTCTACGAGCTGCGCTACAGCGGCAAGTCGGCCGCGTTGGTGCGCGGCTTCCGGGCCATCTACCTGGGGCTGTTCTTCAACTGCGTGATCATGGGCACGGTGACCCTGGCGGCCGTGAAGATCGCCAACGTGCTGCTGGGCTGGGATCAGCTGCAAACCCTGCTCGTTTGCGGTGCCATCTGCATCGCGTTCTCGGTGCTTTCGGGTCTGTGGGGCGTGCTGGCCAGCGACATCATCCAGTTCGCCATCGCCATCGTCGGTGTGTTCGCCGCGGCGACCTACGCGTTGAAACACCCCAACGTGGGCGGTCTGGAGGGTCTGAAGACCCAGCTCGCCCCCGAGACCCTGAACCTGCTGCCGGATCTGAGCGACCCCGCCCTGGTGGTCGCGGTGCTGATCATCCCGTTGACGGTGCAGTGGTGGTCGGTGTGGTATCCGGGCAGCGAACCGGGCGGCGGCAGCTACGTGGCCCAGCGCATGCTCGCGGCCAGGAACGAGAAGCACGCCCTGGCGGCCACCCTGTGGTTCAACGTCGCGCACTACGCGCTGCGGCCCTGGCCCTGGATCATCGTGGCCCTGTCTTCGTTGCTGGTCTTTCCCGAGCTGAGCGACATCCAGACCGCGCTGCCGGGCCTGGATCCCGGACTGCTGGGCAACGACATCGCCTACCCGGCCATGTTGACGCTGTTGCCCCACGGCCTGCTGGGGTTGCTGGTGGCGTCCCTGCTGTCGGCCTACGTCTCGACCATGTCGACCCACCTGAACTGGGGCGCCAGTTACCTGGTGCACGACTTCTACCGCCGTTTCCTGCGGCCGGACACCTCGGAGCGCCACCTGGTCCTGGTCTCGCGCCTGGTCACCGCGGGCCTGATGTTCGCCGCCGCCGGGGTGATGCTGCTCATCGACTCGGCGGGGGCCGGATTCCAGCTGATGCTGTCCATCGGCGCGGGCACCGGCCTGATCTACCTGCTGCGCTGGTTCTGGTGGCGGATCAACGCCTGGAGCGAGGTGGCGGCCATGATGTCGTCTTTCCTGATCGCCGTGGGCTTCCTGGTGGCCCGGCGCCAGGGCGTGGACGTTCCCTCCCACTACGCGCTGCTGGGCTCGGTGGCAGGCACGACCGTGGTCTGGCTCATCGTCACCTTCCTGACCCCGGCCACGGACCGCGAGACCCTGCTGCGCTTCTGTTCGGTGGTCAAACCGGCGGGGCCGGGCTGGGGACAATTGCGCCGGGCCGCCGGTGTAACGGCGTCGCCCGACAGCCTGTCGCAGGCCCTGCTGGGCTGGACATTGGGCTGTGTCTTCGTCTACGCGGCGCTCTTCGGTACCGGAAACCTGCTGTACGGCCGGATGGGCACCGGCGCGGTTTGCGGAGTAATATTTGTAATATCGGGACTATTACTCGTGCGGCTGCTGCGGGGTATCTGGTCGGCGCCCGCTCCTAGCGGCGACTGATCGTCGATTCGATATCCTTCTGTTGTTCTAGTAATGATTCCAGCAGGCGCAGTTGGTTGCGGGCGCGCTGCAGGTTGTGACCTGGGTGGGTCGTATGGTAATATTGATCGCCCGCCAGGTAGTCGGCCAGAAAGCGCACCGCCTGCTCGAAGATAATGACGGTCCCTGCGGTGACCAGATGTTGTCGTTCGTCCGGGGTCAACACCTCGCCTGCTTCCTCCAGGTATCCACCGGCCAGCACCACGCAGAGCTCGGGATCCACGGCCACATGGTCGAGGTCTATTGCCTCCTCGTCGGCCCGAGAGGTCATGGTGCGCACCATGTCTCCGAAATCGTAGGGGGCCAGACCGGGCATGACCGTGTCCAGATCCACCACGCACACCGCTGCACCGGATTCCACATCGAGCAGCACGTTGGAGAACTTGGCGTCGTTGTGCACCACGCGCAGGGGCAAGCGGCCGGCGTGGTGCAGGTCCAGCAATGATCCTGCCAGGTGTAGATGGTAGCCGATGGCGGCGATCTCGGTCTCCGCTTCAACGACGCGATCATGGGTGTTCGCGGCGATGGCTTGTTCCAGAGCCGCGCACCGGGCCGGCGTATCGTGGAAGCCGGGGAGCACCGGATGCAGCGTCTCGGCGGGGAAGTCGGCCAATTGCCGCAGGAAGCGGCCAAAGGCCCGGCCGGCGGTGGCTGCGTCGTCAGGGCCGGCCACCGCCCCGCCCCCGCGGGTATTCTCGATGAACCGGCACAATCGCCAGCAGGAACCATCGGGCTCGCGATGAAGCAACGGCTCACCCGGGGAAGGTTCGCGGACCGGGACGAACGAAAGGGTTTCTCGGAAACCGCCGGTCGCCGCGAGGTGCTCGGTCACTCGGCGGATGTTGGCCATCACCTCATCAGGTTGAGGAAAGACCCGCGTGTTCAGCTGCTGCAGCAGGTAGCGGTGAGCCGTACCCTGGTTCTCGCTCGTGGCCAGCCACGACGCGTTGATCAACCCGCCGGTGAAGCGTTCGGCCCCGGTCCACTTTCCTGTCACCGCGAACCGGGCGGCGATGGCCAGGATGTCGAAAGCCGACATATCGAAGGAACCACTCATTGGTACAGATCCTCCGGGTAGACGCCTTGCTCGTGCAGCTGCAGCAGGCGACCGGCCACCAGCTCGCGATCCTCGGGGTTGGTGACTCCGAACCAGGTGCTGATCGCCGGCAACACCTGCACCCGGACGTGGCCATCGATGACGAACCGCTCCACCGCCAGGGGCAGCAGGTACTCGGCCTTGAGGTCCGTACCGCTGGCGGCCAGAAACTCGGCGAATCCCGCCTCCAGCAGCGGAAACAGCGCCGGCGTGAACCCCCAGATGTTCATGGAGACCACCGCATCCAGGGGCAGGATCTCGTCGCCGCCCGGGCGGCCCAAGCTCACGGCGCGGTCGCCTCGCCGCTCCACGGCATGATGCTCGACCACCGACTCGAGCAATCCGGCGGCCGACACCTGGCAGGGCCCGCGGGTGACGCTGCCGGTGTCGGGCAGGGTGTCCCCCAGATGGTAGCTCTGCAGGGCGAAGTGCGGGATGGCCGCCTGATCGGCGGCGCCCAGGAACTCGGCGATGGCGGCGTAGGCGCTGCGGCCGTAGAAGTCGTCGGCGTTGAGCACCAGGAACGGCCCATCCACCACGTCGCGAACCGCCAGCACCGCCTGGCCCGTGCCCCAGGGTTTGATGCGATCCGTCGGCGGCCTGTGAACCCCCGGCAGATCATCCAGCCGTTGCACAGCCAGTTCCACCGGCACGGTGCCGGCCCAGCGGGGCGCGAAGTGCTCGGCGACCTCGGCTTCCATCTGCGGGCTGACGATCAGCACCACCCGCCCCACGCCGGCCCGCAGCCCGTCGTGGATGGCGTAGTCGAGCAGGGTCTCGCCCCGAGGCCCCAGACCGGTCCACTGCTTCTGGCCGCCGAAGCGGCTGCCCATCCCCGCGGCCATGACGACCATCGTCAGATCGGCCGCTGTCATGGCCCCACCTTGTCGCCCGCAAATCCCACCACGTGAGCATTGGCCCAGTTGGCGCAGGCCGTGCCCGAGACCGGCACCGTGCGCAGGCTCAGGACCTCGATCCCGCGGATGTCCAGCTCGGGCTTGACCACCGCCGGCCGGCGAACCACGCCGCTGTCATACAGCAGACGCCCGTCACCGAAAACCTGGAAGCGCACCGCACTCTGCTCGTCGCCGGAATCATCCAGCCCGGCATCGGCCCGGAACAGCTGCCAGTCGCCGGCGAGCCGGTAGTCGACGCGGCCTGTGCCCTGGACGCTCAGCCCCTGGTAAAAGCGCAGTCCGTTCATCTTCATGGACAGCTGGGTTCCGCAGGCGTGGTCCAGGGTCACCTCGCCTTCGACCAGGGCCCACTTCACGGCTGAAAGGTAGGTCTTCTGCCGGGGTGTATCGGGCAACGGATGCTCCAGCAGCTGGAACTCGGAGATGGTCGTCGGGCTGACCTTCACCTGGACGAAGGCGTCGTAGGCTGCGCCAGTTTCATCCCCGGCCGCGTTGGTCACCATGGGATCGGCCCCATCGTCGTGGGTGCTCAGGATGCGGAATCGCAGCAACCGCCCGGCGCTGGGCTTGAAGCGCACCTCCTGCAGTTCCTGGGTCTGTTCCAGCGAGCCGCGGGTCACCGGTTCGCCCCACTGGCCGTTGACGTCGCTGAGGTAGATCTCGTAGTCGCGCACCTGGCCGTATTCCCAGTACTTGTCGTTGCGGGGCCGGATGCGGAATCCGTCCACCTGGCGGCGCCCACCCAGCGCGAGCACGAACTCGTGGGGCCCCGACTTGACCGACTGGTCGCGCACGGTGCGGAACCAGGTGTCCTGGTCGCCGTCGAAGGCGTTCTCCAGAGGGTGTCCCGGTTCCTCGGCGGGGCGCATGACCACCGATAGGTAGTCGGCAGTGATGGAGCCGTCGCCCGGCGGCTTCACCGGATAGGCCGCGGTTGTGGCCAGCTGCGCACCGCTGTCGATGGCGATGCTGACGGTGTGCTGCTCCCGCGTGTTCACGCCGCCGGTCTTGGCGAAGAGGGTGCCGTAGCGGTCGTCCGCATCGTAGTACCAGCCCGACCCGGACTGCTCGTAGGCGGCGTGATCGGCGCGCAGGGGCAGCTTCGATCCGTCCACCGCCACGGTGGTCGGCGCCGTCCGGGTGTGGACCCACAGCTCGTAGTTGCGCCGCTCCCACAACCCCTCGAACTGACCGTCGACGGGGCCCAAGGTCACGGCGATGTCGCCCGCGGCGTCCTGCGGCGCTTTGACACTGAATACTTGCTCGCTGAACTCGCCGTCCTGGTAGGCGCGAGTGTTGCCATCGTCCTCATAGAGGGTGTAGGTCGACGGCCCTTGGGGATAGATGTCCAGGGTCAGCACATCGCTGGCCACCTGGCCGTCGTACAGGGATTCCGGGTACATGGGAATGATGGCGCCGGCGCGCACCAGCACCGGCAGCTTCTCCAGGGTCACCGGGTAATCCAGCCACAGGCCCTCGCTGCCGGCCTCGGTGACGGTGCCGTCCCAGTAGTCGATCCAACGGCCCGCAGGCAGGTACACGTCCTCGCGCCAGCCGCCGCTGGCCGCCTCGCTGCGGAACACCGGGGC
>Ga0070728_10005593_pt1 | contig 12325 bp, 5 predicted proteins | sample tdDd471_FD_66723 | JGI IMG/M metagenome (GOLD analysis project Ga0070728, IMG submission 66723) | Marine sediment microbial communities from the Atlantic coast under amendment with organic carbon and nitrate - tdDd47.1 | ecosystem: Environmental > Aquatic > Marine > Coastal > Sediment | place...
TATCTAAATATCTCCATTTAAAGTTTTGATGATGATGGGATAGCATGCTATTGAAGTGGAACATCACTTTCCATCTATCAACTTTCCTTTTCTGGTTGATGATCAAAGTATCCGTTTGGATAACTTGAAATTTTTTTTCTATTGATATTTCATCATCATTGGCTTGTATACTATGGAAACTTAAGGTCTGATTGTCAATATTAGGATTAATATCGCTAGGAGAAATGTAATTAACACCATTAACCCCACCAAAATAAAAGTTATTGGTAGATGTATCCTTAAAGGCAGCCCGTCGTGTGTATTTTTGTGAAATTAAACCATCTGATGAATCGAAATTTGTAAAATGGCCATCATCACCAAATGGGTCGAAACGGGTAATGCCATTCCATGTACTGATCCACATTCGTCCGTTAATATCAGCTAAGGCTGCAACTGTGTGATTACTTGGTAGCCCATCGTGCACATCATATCTATTGAATAGGTATTGACGTGGTATTGTATTAAGCAGCTCTTCTTTGCTGAGGAAGTACAATCCATTAACTGTACAGATCCATAGGTTGTTATAGGTGTCGAATGTAATGTCGGTAATGTTAGTATTTATAAATTCAGGGTTAGTTTCAGAATTATAAATACGGGTGCGTTTTGGGTTTTTTGGGTGAATTAAAATAAGGCCCTTATCAGTAGATAACCAGATGCGTTCATTTGGGTCTTCACAGATTTGAATATCATTGACATTTGGTAACTCACAGAAGTAATCTAAATATATAGTGTTATTATTTGCTATGCTGGCTTTATAGAGCGCCTTATTTGTACCAAGCCAAATTTGATTTGTTGATGCTTGAAATATATTGTGTATCGTAAGATTTAGTAATGGGTTCTGATTGCTGTCAATGATTTGTGGTTGCGAGAATTTTTGAGTGTTAGCTTTGTAATAAGAAATACCTCTGTTGTTGTAAAAGTATAAATCACCATTTTTCATTGCTGTCATTTGGCGGATATGATCAGCATGTAAGTTGGAGTTGCCTTTGTGGAAATGCACGAATGATTTGTCATTTAAATTGTATCTGGTGATGCCACTATTAAAACCACTTATCCAAATGTTGCCCTTAGTATCACCATCAATGCAAATAATGTTATTATCATGTATGCTTTGTTCTTGTTTGGGCTGATATTGCATGGAGCTGAACCATTGTTTTGATGGATCCAGTAGGTTTAATCCATTAAAGGTAGCCACCCATAATATACCGTCATTGTCAGTCAGGAGTTCCGTTATTTGATTGTTGGAAATGGAGTGTGGATTGTTGGTTTGATTGTAGTGTTTTATAATTTTCTGAGGTAATCCTTCTTTATTAAATACAACTTGATTTAATCCACTTCTGGAACCTATCCAAAGGTGTTTATTGTAATATGCCATGGAGCTTAATTCCTTATGGCTAATGCTTGTTGAATGACGTCCGATGTAGTAATGCTCAAGAGACGGTTTTGTCTTTGATAGCTCGTTTTTAGTAGCAATATATAAGCCATTGCTAGATGCTATATATAAGTGCCCTGAGTTGGTGAAATGCAAGTCTTGTATTGAGCCTTTTACCTCAAATTTAACAGAATCGTTGGTAATGACATAACCTTCTTTAGATCCCCACCAAACTTTACCTTGGAGGTCTATGGTTTTGCTTTTTATGGTATAAGGGAGTGATTTATTTATCACTTCTTTAGTCGTATTATGTAGTAAGAATGATTGGTTACTGGACGAAATTATGGTAAGGCTGTCATTATATGAACTGATATAAATGACTCTTGCTTTCGGGAGTTCTTTTGTGTTGTAGTATTTATAAGTTTGCTCTGTGTAATGATAAATATTTAAGCCCTTTTCGGTTCCTATCCAAATATCCTGATTAGCATCTTCATGAAGGCTTAGCATTCGATGACCATATATTTTACCACTCATAAGGCTATCCTGCCCAATGAAATTGAGGGTATTATATCCATCAAACCTGCTAGCCCCATCGATGCCGCAAATCCAAATGTAACCATCTGTTGATTTAATGATTTGTGTTATGCGCTCCCCAAACAGAGTCTGTTCGGGTGTCATTTTTTCGAACCAGAATTGTTTGGCTTCCAAAGTGGTGAGGATGAAAGTGCAGGCGAGTATGGAGAGTATGATTTTTCTAAAGGCCATTGTCAACAAATTTTAATATAGGTTGCACTAGTGAAAATACGATTTTGGACCGTGGTTTCAAAAATGATCAGCTTAATTCAAGTATTTAATTGTAATTCGGCTCTCTTATTTCGCCTTTTTAATTTTATTAAATTTGTAGGTAAAGGATAACATAAGGCGTCTGCTTTTTTGTTTGCTTACTGTAAAAGCAGTGATGTTTGGTGTGTTTTTGTTTAGTTTTTGTCTTTCCAATGTATTGAAAGCATCTGAAAATTTAAGGTAGAAGGCAGCTTTCTTTTTTAGTAGAGTTTTACGTAGTCCAATATCTAAATAGTACAATTCATATTTATGCCCTGAAATTGTATTAGTTGGTGACTCGTAGACGCCTGTAAGCTGAAAACGAAAGGCTTTTGGTAAGATCAGATCAGATGTTATTTTAGCGCTATAGGCAAAGTCATTAACTTCATAGAAATGTGACTTTGCATAGTGATCAATGACTTGCTTCATTATTAAAAAGTTGGATTTGATACTCCAGTTTTCAGTCACCCGATTGCTCATGTTGAGTTCAAAGCCCATCTGCTGGCTGTTTCCAATGTTTAAATACTGCTTGTATAGGACTTCTCGATCATCTTCAATAACAATGTGTTGATATTGACTGATTAAACCTGTGTTTTGTTTGTAGAACAGAGAAGGGGATAAGGAGTGCTTGCCTAGCTGCCAGTGAGCGGACAATTCATAGTTGCTTATCTCTTGTGGCTTGAGTTGAGGGTTTCCTCCACTCTTAGAGTACAAGCCATTGTATAGAACAAAGGGATTTAATTGCTTGTATTTAGCCTGTTTTATTCGCTTCGACCATGAAAAGCCAATTGTGAACTTCTCACCAATTGAAGTTGATAATTGCAGAGTGGGTAAGAGGTTGTGATAATTTTGAACCAAGCCAGTGTCTGCTGTTATGGAATAAGGTTTTATTCTTGTGTATTCATATCTTAAACCTATTGAAATGAAAATCTTTTTGATTTCTGTTGATAATACACCATAGGCAGCTGGGCTTATTTCGGCAACTGTAAAAGAGTTGTTTTTGGAGCTATCGGCGACAGCAGTATATGTTTCGTTAGTGGTATTATAGTTGTATTTTGTTTTTAGGAATTCATTATAAGCCTTTGCTTGGCGGTGAATGATGATACCACCCGATTCAAATTTTAATTTTTCAGTTATTGGGTATTCATAATCAATCTTAAACCGGCTGCTCTCAATGGTTTCAGGATAGGCTCTGGATTGTGTGGTGTAATTCATGCTTTTACTGCTATCGCTTACATTATAAGGCTGAATAAAACGCTGTGAGGGATTGTTGATATTTTGGTTTTCGTATTTGGCAAAAAGGTTAAGGTTTGACTTGTTTTTAAATTCCTTTTTCCACCTCAAATTAAGCTCCCAATACTTGCGCTTATATTGACCATGTCCATTTGTCTCATTATGGCTTTTTAAAGTTGTGTCGGCTCGATATACATGTGCTGTATTGTAGGTGTTAAATTGGTTGTCACTACTCTGAAATAAGCCTCTTAAATCAATGAATTCGGTTTTGTTAATTTGGTATTTAAAACCTTGTCTTAGTATAAGGTTGTCGTTTTCTTTATCACTTATCCCTCTGTTTTTAAGGTTTGATTGTTGACCATTTAATTCAGTTGTACGGCGTGTTTCTGTTTGTATTTGATCTGTATTGTGGTTGTAATTGATGTTGGAGTAGGAGGCAAACCGTTTTAAGCGCAATGTGTAATTTGTTCCCAATAGCCACTTTTCGGGATGCCCCATGGCAGCTTCTATTCTGCCATTTGAACCTTTTATTTTATCCTTTTTGAGCACGATGTTAATGATGCCACTGCCATTTCTAGAGGCATATTTTGCTGATGGGTTAGTTATGATTTCCAGTTTATCAACTGTTTCAGCAGGCAGCTGTTCGAGGATATTTGCTAAATCGGTTTCCACACCATCCACCAAAATGGTTACGGGTGATCCACGAAGTAACACAATATTATCTTCATCAGTTGAAACGGAAGGAACAAAACGCATTAGATCTATGGCACTTTCGCCGGCACCTGCCAGATGTTCGCCAACATTTATAGTCGTTTGCCCCAGGCTATGCTCCATAAATGGACGCTCTGCTTTTATTTCTACTTCGTCTAATTGTGTTTTTCTACGTTTTATAATTATGGTGTCCAGCTCAGTTTGATATTGACCTGATATATATATACTATCTTGTTCGTAGGGTAAAAAACCAATGAAATGTACTTGTAATTTATAATAGCCTTGCGCAATGTTTTTAATGTAAAAGTTCCCAAGGCTATCGGTAACATCACCACCTTTAATTTGATTGTCGATGGTGAAGAGGGCTACATTGGCAAAGGGCACAGCTTTTTTATTTGGTGTTATAACATGTCCATTAAGGTTGCTATTTACCTGCGCTGTTAATTGCATAAAGCTGCAAAGAAGCAAGATTAAAATAAGTGTAACATGGCTATGTTGGTAGTGCGATTCTTTCAAAAATTCTTGTTTTGATCAAAGATTGAATTTTTGATAGAGGCTCAAAAATTTTTTGCTCTCAGTTGGTATTTACTAAAGGCTTTATGGTGCCACTTAATAATAAGACTAAAGTGGCTAATTGAGACTCTCAGCCTAAAGTGCAGGTATTGAAAAAGCTAGGGGTAATTGGGGCTGTTCACCACTTTGCTAGCCTTACTTGCTCAAGTAAGGGATATTTTTCGTCCTTATCTTGATATTGTTGTTTCAAATCTAATAATTCCTGTTTTAGTTTAAGCGTGATTTTCTCATAAGCAGGATGGCCATAAACATTATTCATCTCATTGGGATCGATTTTCAAATCGTACAACTCCCAAAAGGGTTCGACAGGTTTATTTGCTACAGCTCCATTGGCATCCAAAGGCAAACCGTAAAAGAATATTAATTTGTATTGCTTCGTTCGAATGCCATAATGGGCTGGATTGTCGTGGTGTGCCATGTGCATCCAGTAGCGATAGTACATGCTTTGTCGCCAATTGTCAGGTGTTTCACCTTTGAGATTATTTCGAAAGCTTTCACCTTGCATAGATGCTGGTTTACTTATGTTGGCGTAATCTAAAAAGGTAGGTGCTAAATCAATATTCAAGCAGATGTCATCATTACTTGAATTAGCCTTTATCTCTTTTGGGTAGCGCATTAAGAATGGCATGTGCAATGATTCTTCGTACATCCAACGTTTATCAAAGTAATCGTGCTGACCCAAAAATTGGCCTTGATCAGAGGTGTAAATGACTATCGTGTTTTCGCTTAGCTTGTTCTCGTCCAGATAATCCAGGACACGGCCCACATTATCGTCAATTGCTTTAACGCAGCGCAGGTAATCTTTAAGGTATTTTTGATAAGCCAATGACGTTTTTTCTCTATTAGATAGGCCAGTGGTATCAATACTTCCAGTTGGCCATTTGTCACCTGCCGTTTGATCTACCATGTTGCGCCGATTATTACGCAAGGAAATGGATGTTCCATATTGCTTGGCATTAATAGGACCATGATTTTTATTCTCATATAAACTCGAAGGTTCTGGTATTTTTACATCCGCTAAATATGACTTCAGACGATCCGGATATTCCCATAAGCCATGAGGTGCTTTATGATGAAGCATTAGGAAAAATGGTTTGTCATCGTCCGCGTTTTGTTGTAGCCACTCTAGTGCAATATCAGTTGTTATATCGGTTACGTAGCCAGTATACTTTTCTCCTCCTTTATTATGATTTTGCCAACTTTTACCTTTTTCTTTAAAATCAGGGTTAAAATATTTTCCTTGTCCGGGTAAAACATTGTAATAATCAAACCCTTTGGGCTCTTTGTGTAAATGCCATTTTCCCACAATGGCTGTTTGGTAACCATTCAACTGTAATTGTTTGGCTACATTATCTGCTCCGGGTTCATAATCATCGTATAAGGTATATACACCATTTAGTTGACTGTATTGACCTGTTAGAATGGCCGCTCTACTGGGAGTGCAAATGGCGTTGGTACATAATACATGGTTCATCTTAATGCCTTCATTAGCTATACGATCAATGTTAGGAGTAGGTGCTACTTCTGCTAAATAACTTTCATAGGCACTTATCGCCATTCTATCATGGTCATCGGCCATGATAAAGAGAATGTTTGGTTGCTTTTGTTCTTTCATGCAAGATAAAAAACAACTGGCGAGACTTATTAAAAGAATGAATTTAGAAATTGTACCTGGCATTATTTACTCCGTTTGTTTAATGTTTATAGCTTTATTGAGCCTTTTGATTTTAATTTACTTTGATTTTCTTCTTTGTTAGGATCGGGGTAACCAGAACCTGTAAATACATCGTCTGACCATTTCTCATGTAATAGTTTAAGCTCTTCCACTATTTCGGGATGAGAATCGGCATAGTTGATCTCTTCAGGATTCTCATCATTCAAGCGGGCCAGGTAGTATTCTGGCATAAAGAAATCTTTTTCGGGATGTTCTGAATATTTACCAGTTGTATCATGACCTTTGTAGATGAGTTTCCAATCTCCATTTTTAACAGCCCACATATGTTGCCACATAAAATGCAAGGCCTCATGAGGAGATGCTTCATCATTATTCAGAATGAGTGGTAGAATGCTTTTTCCATCTAATTTATTTTTTGGCTGCTTAATATTTAGCACATCACAAATGGTTGGTAGCCAATCCATATTGGTAACCGTCTGCTTCCGTTCTTGGTTAGCAGCGAATTTGCCAGGATATTTAATAATACAAGGAACCCTTAAGCCACCTTCGAAAAAACTGCCTTTAGCTCCGCGCCAATTGCCTGTATATCCACCGCCACCATTACCACCATAACTTTCGCCCCAGTTATAGTAATCTTCAGTTGAATGGCCATTGTCACTCATGTATAGTACTATTGTATTTTCTTCTAAGCCTTGTTTTTTCAGTGTTTCCAACACTTGTCCAATTCGGTCATCCATGGTGCTTATCATTGGAGCATATGAATTGCGAGGCCACTCTAACTCCTTGTACTGATCTGTAAACGATGTATCAGGCTGCTCGGGGTAGTGTGGTAAATTAAAGGCCATATATAACAAGAAGCTGTTATTTCTATTTTCTTCTATAAAACGCTTTGCTTCCTTTACCTGCATATCAGGGAAGTATGTGCCATCTTCATAGATTTCATCTCTGTTACGGTATAAATCATGAAACTGAGGACGCTGCCAGCCAGCATGTAAAAAACGGTGCGAATAGTAATCGATAAAACCACCTCTGAAACCAAAGAAATAGTCGAAGCCTTGATCCAATGGTGTATGTGTATCTCTAGCACCTAAATGCCATTTGCCAATAAGTGCTGTTTTGTAACCTTCTTCTTTTAAAACTTCAGCCATGGTTATTTCATCCAGATTCATTACCCGACCATCCATATCGTTGGGGTTGCATGAAGTCCATGAGTTAACACCACCGCGCTGTGGTGATCGACCTGTAAGTAAAGCAGCTCGGGAAGGACAACACACCGTATGTGCATAGGCATGGGTGAATTTAATTCCTTCGCTGGCTAGTTTATCCAGATGTGGAGTGGATATGTCTTTTGCGCCATAGCAACCAGCATCCTGTGTGCCTTGATCGTCTCCATATAATATCACAATATTGGGGCGTTCATTGCTAGTCTTATTTTGGACCTTCTGGCTTGTGTTTTCTTTACTATTGCATGACGACAACAGAAACGTACAGCAGATAAAAAGGTACCAATGGCGTATTGAAATATTCATAGTTTTAAATTTTATTATCATGGTCACATGAAACTCACTACTCTAATCATTACCTGTTTGGGAATAATTAGAGTAGGTTGTTTCCTACTAGTCCACCCTATTGGGTTTTTTCATATTCTTTCGGGCAACTGAATTGTGTTTGGTTGTATCAATATCCCAAACGTTGGCATTGCCTTTAGTATAAATAGGTGCGTTATCAACAGTAGGCATTTGCTCTATACCTTTTTGGAATTTGCTTATGGCATCAATGCACTTTTGCGCTTGCGAATCAATAAGGTTTTCCTTCTCATATGGGTCGTTTAATAAGTCGAATAAAGCATAAATCTCGCCTGAGGTATTGATGAACACTTTGTATTGTTCGTCTCTGATTACACGATCTCTGAATGTAAATGTGTTTGCAATCCGCATATCTTTAATAAGTGCCGGATTAGAACCAAGTGCTTGTATGTATTCTTTGCTTGATTGTTTCGATTGGCCCAAAATGATATCAGCTATAGAAACGCCATCGGTAATATACTCCTTGGGAATGTCTGCGCCTGCAATGTCTGCGAATGTAGGCAGCATGTCTGTGAAATCGGTTAAGGCTGTTGTGTTTACGCCTCCTGGAATAATGCCTGGGCAGTTAACAATGAAAGGAGCATTGATACCATTTTCAGTTAGTCTGGTTTTACCACCTTTTATTTTAGTACCATTTCTCAAACCAGATATGTTGCCTGACGTTCCGTTATCGGTTGTCCAGAAGATGATTGTGTTTTCTCTAAGTCCAAGCTCTTCAAGTGAATTAACTAACTTATCCAGAATGTAGTCGGTATATTTAACCATGGCTTTGTGCTTGTCCATTTTTTCGGTAACATTTGGCTCAAGGGGAGTTGGTACCAAGGGGCCATGAGGTAAACACATGGCATAATACACCATAAATGGATCTGCTTTATTACCTTTCATAAAATCAATAATGAAGTCGGTAAACACATCTTCGCCAAATTGATCTTTATATGTTTTGCTACCTTCTTTTGTGTGAATGTAAGGATCCCAGTAACGTTCTGCACTGGCTGGAATTCCTTCTTCATAACCTGTCCACATGCAGTAGTCGTCAAAGCCAACTTCATTCATAATGGTAGGCTCTAGTCTAAAATCATTGATTTGCCATTTACCAGCTGCACAAGTTTTGTAACCTGCTTTTTGAAGGATTTTAGCATAAGATGGATTTAGTTCCGGATCGAATCGGGCGCCATGGCCCCAGCGTGGTACATCAAAATGATTAATCCAGCCGTTGCGCCAAGGATACTGACCAGTTAGCAAGGCTACCCGGCTTGGCGTACATTGTGGCATTGAGTATGCATTCTCGAAAATCATTCCTTCTTGTCCTAATTGGTCAATGGAAGGTGTTTTAATTTCTTCAGCACCATATTCGCTCACCCATTCTTTGCCCATATCATCTAAAAGTATAAAGAGAATATTGGGAGGATTTTCTGATTTATTTTCTGCCGATTGGCATTGAATAAAAAGAAAAGCAATTAATAAGGCGGCCGAGCATTTATAAATGTATTTCATTGTGATGATTAATTGTTTGATAATAGACCAAATTAATTAAAGTGTTTAAGCCTAATGTGATCTTTGTGTTGCTCTTTATCCTGATAATCCATTAACTTGTCTTAAGCATAAATAGGACTAACTGAATTCATATTAATGGAAGCAATTTATCATGATAGATGACAGATTACTTTTCTACTTTGCACAAAAACTAGTACAAATTGAATATTACGGGCTTCAAACTGTTCAATGAATTCATTGGGATGATCGATTTTCGTTTAAGCCTGGCAACTTGGTATGTCAGTTAAAAGGGCTTGGAATGGAATAAAAAAAATCCGGTTGAACTTCAACCGGATTGTTATATCATGTTACCATTACCAGCTTCCGTTCTGTTCAAGGTTCGGATTAACATCCCTTTCAAATTGTGGAATGGGAAATAGCCAATGTTTACCAGGATCAAAATTATTAGCACCTGTCGTAGGTGATGCAGTAGGTAAACCACCTAGGTTTCGTCCATCTACGTAGAACTTAGTTGGTTTATCTGAACCTGTAGCCGGTGTATTCTTGGAATAATTCACTTGGGCGGTCACAGCATTCTCTAATTGTCCCATGCGAACATCGTCAAAACGGGCTTGCCCTTCATGACAAAGCTCCCAGCCTCTTTCTTTTATAATGATGTTACGAATGGTTTCCATATCAAGCCCCGAAGCTATGTCAGCAGGTTCGTTTGAAGCGGGGTAAGCCATCATATCAGATGAAGAACCTTTACGAGCTCTTTCTCTCACTTGGTTAACCGCCCATACTACAGAATCGGGCTGTGTACCTAACTCGTTATGTGCTTCTGCCAACATCAATAATACATCGGCATAGCGCAAAACCGGGAAGTTTTGTACATCAGCAAATTCATAAGTTTCTGTTTTGCGGTATTTGCGATAACAATATTCTTTTTTGTATGCCAGATTCAGTTTGTTCTGACTTTTAGCATATTTGAACTTGCCAATGTTCCATGAATAGCGGAAATCAGATTCCTCTTCAACAACGGGACCTTCAGCAGACCAGTTTTTAATGAACGAATCAGAAAATTCAGGTGTGGCATTTATGCGAGACTGACCGCGATCAACTGCATATTTATCAGAGTTGATAGGTCCAGCCCAATAAGCGACGTAACCACCTTCTTCCAACTCAGGGCCAAACTGCACTTCAAATAATGATTCGTTGTGATTTTCAGTCATGAAAATCTGTGAGTAATCATTCAGTAAATTAATACCACCGCCGCTTTCGGCTAGCTGTATAACAGCCCCCGCATATTGGGTAGCTTTCTGATAGTGGAGGGTTGCATCAACCCAATCGTAGTTAGCATATTTATAGTTCGCTAATGCGGCGGAAGCATGCTTTTTAGTCGAGGCCAAAGTAAGGTAAACCTTGCTTAATAACCCTAAGGCTGCACCTTTGGTAGCACGTCCAGTTCCGGTAATCTCTAACTTTGGAGTATTTGATGAGTTGGTTCTGTAAAACAGGTTTGTTTTGGCATACTCAAGGTCGCTAATGATTTGTTCATATACATCCTGTGTAGAGCTACGACCTACAAGAACATCGTCCATGTCAATGGATTCATCTACTAATAGTGGTACACCACCGTAAAGACGCACCAGGTTAAAGTAATGAAGTGCCCTAAGGAACTTCGCTTCAGCTATAATGCGTAACTGGTTGAGTTCATCAATTTGTTCTTCATTCATTTGTGAAACACGATTAATAACCGTGTTAGCTCGTTGTACGCCGTCGAATGAATTTTCCCATATTTCTGTATATACCTTATAATCTGTAGTTGCAAGGTAATGTGCTATACCCCCTTGTGCAAGGTTACCAATACGTGAAGATGATAAGCTGGTGCCTTGATCAATAATTAGCATGTTGGCTGCATATAAACCCCAACCTTTATTGGTTCCTATGGCATCGTAAACGCCTATTAGTGCAATGTCGGCTTCTTCTTTATTGTTAAAGAAGTTATCCGGAGAGATAAAGCTTTGTGGGTTTTCCTCCAGAAAATCGTTGCAAGACGAAAGAAATATACCGGCCAGCAATAATGATACTATATATCTAAATTTTGTTTTCATGTGTCTTAGTTTTGTTTTTTTATTGCCACATGGAACTCGCCTGTATTGTTTATTCTCATGTGAGAAGTAATTATGGCTCGTTTCATAATATTGTATTTCAGGAGATTACAATTTAATATTAACACCTAAAGTAAATGTTCGGGCTCTTGGATAAGCACCGTAATCGATGCCTGGTGCCAAACCATTTGTTCCAATTGACATATCTACTTCAGGATCATAACCTGAATAGTTAGTCCAAGTATAAAGGTTCTCGCCACGAGCAAATATTCTTACACTACGTAAGCCAATTCGTTCTGCCAAATTGGTGTTTAAATCATAACCAATGGTCAAAGTTTTTAAACGCAAGTATGAACCATCCTCAATAAATTCATCTACAAAGTAGCGGTTGTAAGATCCGTAACCAGGTTGGTTACTGTCTGGGTTTGCAGGAATAACTAATAATTCCTCACCTGTTTCTTCATTTACATGAATGACATCTTCTGGAACCCAGGCATCTAATACAGATGTGAAACGGTTCAGGCTCGTATTCTGCATATCTGTGAGATCCCATTTGTTGGCATTAAAAATGTCGCCACCATAGCTCCACGATAAGAACACATCTAAAGAAATGTTTTTGTATTTAAAATTATTCACAAACCCACCAAAGTGAATTGGCTCAGCCTTACCAATAATTTTACGGTCATTCTCTAAATCAACATTACCATCAGGGATTGGGTTGCCGTTTTCA
>Ga0070728_10005594_pt1 | contig 12324 bp, 9 predicted proteins | sample tdDd471_FD_66723 | JGI IMG/M metagenome (GOLD analysis project Ga0070728, IMG submission 66723) | Marine sediment microbial communities from the Atlantic coast under amendment with organic carbon and nitrate - tdDd47.1 | ecosystem: Environmental > Aquatic > Marine > Coastal > Sediment | place...
ATCACATTATACAGAGTCATTGAGGAAATTGCGGAGTGTCTCGTGGAAACGTTGTGGTTCGTCCATCATCGGGAAATGCCCTGATTTTTCGAACCATGCTTCGGTACTGGTTGGGGCAGATTGAAGGAGGACTTTTGATTGATTGGGATTGACGATAATATCGCGCTTGCCATAAATGCCGAGGATAGGAACAGTTACGTCATGTAGGTCTTTACGTAGATCGGTTTTACGAAGTCCCCCGATGCTTCCAAAAAATGAATCCGCCGATACCTTAGACGCATCTGATTTGACCATCTGATGAATGGATTTTCCTTGGGGAGACCCAAAGCGTGTTAATCCCATAATGAATAAATCTAGAACATACGGAATCCCATAGGCAAGATGGGCAATGCCTTTATACCCCGATAACTTTAGAAAGAAGTTAAGCGACTCGCCATCAACTGGTGCGCCAATCACAATCGCCTTGACTGCTTTTTGTGGATATTTGAGGGCAACACCAAGGGCAACTGTCCCACCCATTGAATGTCCAACAATTGGAGCTTTGGGGATACCCAACCGATCCATAAATTGACTGACAAGTTGGACAAAGTTACTAATCGAAAAATCTGAGGTTCGATCAAGTGACTCACCGAACCCGAAAAAATCCAGTGAGTAAGTACGGAATTCTTTACTTAGGATTTCCATTGTGTCGCGCCATAATGCCCACGACCCTAACCAACCATGCAGTAAAATAACAGGGCGACCTCGACCTAAAACCTCGTAGTGGACGATCCCCTGATCTGTCACCATTGTTGCCACAGGTGCAACCTTTATCCAATTTGATTAAATCAACTGAGCTAGCTTACTAGCCTTCCATCTCTTCTAAGATGGTGTAGAGCAATTCGAGCAATACATTCCGTACACTATCGCGCTCTTTTGCCACACAGGGTAGCAATTTAATACCATCTTCAATACTTAAGGCGATCCGAAGGTCTTCCGGTTCCCAAGCATCGGGATGATCTTGTTTGTTCGCTGCGACAACATAAGGGGTAGGCGCATACGCGCGGAACGTTTCCAGAATACTCCGTGCTTCACGGAATGTTTCTGGTTTTGCGCTATCTACCATCACGATGAACCCGAGCATACCCTCTGCTAAGATTTCCCACATAAAATCAAATCGACGCTGACCGGGTGTCCCAAACAAATAGAGTACGAGGTCTTCGTCAACTGTAATACGACCAAAATCCATCGCAACAGTGGTATTTTCTTTCTGTTCACGTTCATTTTCCGATGTGATCTTACTATCGGTTGATACCACGTCGATTTCACTGATGGACTTAATAAACTCGGTTTTACCGGAGCTGAATGGTCCCGTCACAACCATCTTTACTGTCTGCATAATACCCCGCTCTTCTTGAAATGATAATCAGAAATAATTTAGAAAAAGCTCTTACCTAATCCATTACATCGATTTGAGCCGCTCAATGAGCCGATTCACTACTTTCTTATCGGCTACAGGTGGTGCTTTCTTGGTGCGACGTGACCCAGCGCGCTTGGTAGCACCTGTTCCACGTGGTTTAACCACAATTACCAATCCTGCTTGTTCTAACCCATACACAACACGACGGATTTCCATTTCAGACATGTTGTTTGCTTTAGCAATCTGACGGATGGTATTTTTGGGGCTGACATAAGATACCACCTTCCACTCTTCAACACTTAGATGAACCCCTTTAAATTTCTCTTTCGGGTTCTCTGGGAACTTGAGAGAAACATCCAGATTTTCAATATGTGATTTAAGTTGCTCGACTTCACGGATACGTCGTGCCCCTTCGATAATGACATTTTCAAGCTCTACCGGCACCAAGATATTTTGGGTGTCGGGTTGAACATTGTCATCAAAACGAAATGGACCTTCTGACCATGTCATCAAGTTATAGATCACATCTAAGATGTGTTGTTTGATACATGTCACAATATCATTCTGGTTGACGTATTTTGCACCCATCAAGCGCATAGCCAATGCTTTGTCACTGGTGTTTTGAGACCGTGCCTTAAGCGCCTCGGCTTGCTTATCCGTCAATTTTCCAGCTTTGTTTAAAATTGCAACCAAACCATTATCTTGTCCGAATAACTCAGCATAAATGAGTTTCCCTTTGTTGAACGCGACTTTCGCCCGTTCTCCTCCCGGTTTCATTTTTGGCTGATCCATCGCGTCATTTTCGCCTGTAGGAACACTTTCAAAGATTGTCAGCATCCCAGAGCGTTTTGACAAATTGACCAGATTTAATAATTGCGTTGTACTAAAATCTCTAATATTGCCTTGAAGTGGCATGTAATGCCCCCTGAGCTATTACAGAACAAAAAAAACATGAGGAGCACCTACGACAAATATAATCCTAATTATAGCTTGACGCTTATATTCCGTCAACTTGAGGGATTATCGTTGGTTATCCGTATATTGACTGTTTTATCAGAAACAGACAAACTAGTTATGTAAGCAATTCTAATACAGTTTAACCGCACGAACAATTAAAATCAGTAAAAATTTCTACCATTTTGTAAATTGATGAGGAAATCATCCCCTATGCGACTCACTAAAGCGATATTCGGGCTTTGTATCATGATTATTTTTATCGGATACGCTACTCAACGTCCCGCATTGATCCCATCGCCTTCTTCTCCTGAAGGTCTGATATTAGCAAATGTTAATGATTTTAGCGAACAAACTCGCGAAGATACAGTTGGAACACCTCAGCCGACACGTACACCCATCATAACAGCCACGCCTGCGCCAATAGCTGATGCGATAGGTCCTTATGAATTTGCACCGAATATTAATCCACTGATGGGCTTATCTGTGGATGATCCAGAAACACTGAACCGCCGACCAATCATTGTTAAAATTTCCAACTCGCCAGCACTTGTCCGTCCACAATCTGGTATTGGGCAAGCAGATATCGTATGGGAACATTATACAGAAGCAGGGGTGACGCGTTTTTCGGCATTGTTTTATAGCCAAGCACCACAACGGGTTGGCTCAATCCGTAGCGCACGGTTGATTGATTATGAGCTTGTCCCTATGTATCACGGGATTTTAGCATTTTCTGGGGCAAGTATCGGTGTCGATAAGAAAATATATGGGTCGGAAGCTGTAAAACCCCTTTTATGCCAAGAACGGGAAGATCTTGAACAATGCTATGCCGAAGCTGATGCTCATGCCCCCGGTATTGTTCCACCATCTGATTTTGCAGACCGTGCTTATAAAGGAGTTTTATATGGTCGCCCAACTTATTACCGTGATGAAGAAATTCCTGTACCCCATAATATGTTTGTCAGTGTTAAAGCCTTATGGGATTTAGCGACGGCAGACGGCGTTAATCAACGCCCTGATCTGGTTGGTATGGCATTCCACCCCGATCCACCGCCCGATCCCGCAGGATCCGGGGTTTATGCTCAGATTCGCTATGAGACAACATTGGTTGAGTGGCACTATGAACCCGAAAGCCAACTTTATTATCGGTCATCGGATAGTCTACCTCATTATGATGCAAACCTAGACCAACAAGTTACAGCAAATAATGTTGTCGTCGCTTATACAGGGCATTATTTAACGGATATTGTCGAAAGTGGGTGGGGTGAAAACATCCATTGGAGTGTGCAAAATACAATCTGGCCCGCAGGTGATGCAATTTTGTTCCGCGATGGTTTACGGTATGCTGGACATTGGGTACGTCCCACACGCACGGATTTGATGGGATTTCGTACTTATGATGGCGAATTACTCTACTTAAAACCGGGTAATACATGGGTTCAATTGGTTCGTCTGGAAGACCAGATGAATCCAGAGCGCGAATGGGTAAAATGGGAATGAAATGTACCTGCATGAATTGATAGATTGGCTTATAATAAGGGTCTAAAGTACACGAATTATAAAGAAAAATCTTATGGCTTCCCATAGAATGTTAGAACAAGCAATTGAGCTGATGCGTGCTGGCAAAAAAGATGCTGGTGCGCGTATGTTAAATATTGTCATTAAAGAGCCTGATCTGCCACATCCATTCCGTGCAACAGCTTATGCATGGTTGGCGGAATCGCAAGATGATCTCAATTTTAAGATTGGCTGTCTCAATCGTGCGTTGGATAGCGACCCCACAAATCAGCTGATTCAAAGTCGGTTAAATAGTTTATTAGCGATTCAACCACAACAACCGAATCAGGTGGTGCAACGTCCACCAACCCCTCAGAATCCTGTCCGGCAAAATAGTGGATATGATTTACCTAATATGGTACTGCCGGATTCACAACCTATTGATGTCATCAAACCGAATATGAGTGATAGTCAGCCCATCCAACCCATCAGTATCACGCCACCTGATGATCCGTGGGGGATGCCTCCCCAACCAGCTGTTAATCAACCGATTGACCCACGGCAAAGTACGGGGCAGTTCCCTCAAACACAGCCACCTCCTATGCGGTCAACGGGGACTTTCCCAGCGTCTAATACGCCGAATATGGGGGATAGTCAACCGATTTATCCACCGAATTTACCCAATCCGCAGGGTATGCCACCGCCGATGCAACAACAGCCTAAGTATCGTCTACAACAGACACCACGGGTTGTTGGGATTATGCATGGACCAAATGGCACAGGAACAGGGGTGTTTGTCACGTCAGATGGTATTGTGGCAACAACACGCTATGTTATTGGTGGTGACGAGGAATTGGTCATTCAACTGGATACCGGTCAAGAGATGCCTGCACAGGTTGTCCGTAGCTATCCCGAGTTTGATCTAGCACTTTTACAGGTCAATGCTGTGCTGGATAAGGTGTGGCCACCCTCACAAGTGCCTATCGTCGCTGACAATGAAGCCTTTACTGTAGTGAGTTTTACGGGGACATCGCAACGTGGGTATAAGCGCAAATCGAAAAGTCAGGTTGCGCCACATTGGATACAAACAAGCATTGATTCCACGCAAGTTCCCGATGCAGGCGGAACAGCTATCTTTGATAGTAATAGTTATTTGCTGGGCTTGTTGACACGTAATCATAGTCGCGAGACAGGTTTAACATATGGCTTACATATTTCCCATATTTATGCCTGTGTCAATCAGTATATCTATGACCGTCAGCAGAACCCGAATGCAGGGTATTGCAGTAGCTGTGGGAGCATGACTTATGCCCAACATTTTGGTGGATATTATTGCGAAACGTGTGGAACAGTCCTGCCCGGATTTGAAGCGACTGTCCGCAAACTAATGAAGTCGCCACAATTATTACAAGTTTACGGCGAAAACCTGCATCGAGCTTGCCCCAATTGTTCTGCAAGAGTCGGGTTCCATGATGGACATTGCCTGCGGTGTGGTTATGATATCGATACACGGCAGAATACACCACTAAACCGCCGAACATAAATTTATTTCGTTTGTCCAATAGCGTACCTAGAGGGAAAACATGGGTATTTTTAGACGCAATCAAAACAAAGACCAAGACACCATGACCAAACTCGAAGAATCGGCGCGGACTGTCGAACAGATTTTGGCAAATATTGGTATTGACCCTGTTACAGCACGGATGCAAGTCCAAGCGGGCTATGGTTGGAATTTTCAGCGTGGGTCGGCTTTAATCGAAGTATATGTCACGCAAGAAGAACGTGGTTATTTGCAAGTATTATCTCCGATTATGCACTTGCCTCAGACCAACTTACTTCCCTTATATCGTAAGTTGCTGGAACTCAATCTACAGCTTACTAATGCCTCTGTTGGTATTCATGAAGATGTGGTGTATGTTTTTAATGAACGTCCGTTAGATGGACTTGACCCGATTGAAGCCGATACGATTATCCGCAAGCTGGCGATTTATGCTGATGATTTTGATAATACACTCGTTGAGGAATATGGCGGACGGTTGTACGGACAGGGATAAGAGATTTATTATCCTCTGCGCCCTTTTGGTGAATATCTTAGAGTTTGCTTGAATTGGTTGTAGAGTCCTTCTTCCCGTCTATAATAGTAGGTGTCTAGTGATGAATCATAGGGAAAACTATGGAAGTCGGACTCACAATTAAAGATCAGTATAAAGTGGTCGAACATATCGGGCGTGGTGGTATGGCGGATGTATGGTCAGCGCGCGACCAGCGATTGAATCGTTTGGTGGCGATTAAGACGATCTCCCAGAGCTTATCCACAGACATCGACCCTGTTGCGCTATTCCAGCAAGAAGCGCAGACGATTGCCCAGATGGAACACCCTCATATTTTGCCAATTTATGACTTTGGGGATTATCGCAGCAATCTGTATATTGTTATGCGGTACGTTACTGGGGGATCGTTAGAAGATAAATTAGAAGAACGACCACTGAGCTTGCAAGAGGCGTTACAAATCGGTGGGAACATCGCTAAGGCTCTTGATTATGCTCATGAGAATAATGTTATCCACCTTGACCTTAAACCCCCTAATATCTTGATGGATAGTGCAGGGTCGCCATATCTGGCAGATTTTGGTTTGGCTACTGTGCTTGATACACAGGGGCGCGCACAAAATCCGGGGTCAGGGACGTTACTCTATATGGCACCCGAACAATTGATTGCTGAGGTCATTGACCATCGGGCAGACATCTATAGCTTCTCTGTGATGATGTATCATATGCTCACTGGTACATTACCCTTTGATGGGATGGTTCCTCTTGCGATTAAACAATTACAATTTCGAGATCAATTACCGAGTTTAGAAGACTTTAACCCCGAAATTCCTTATCAAATTACTGATATTTTGAGACAAGGCACATCCACAGAATCCAACCAGCGACAATCATCACTGACCGAAATGATCGAGCAGATGCGTGAAGCGATACGCGCTACTACGGTTGACCTTGATAGTGCATGGGGTGTGGTTGACGGATTTGACAGTGGATATGCTTTGGATACTGTTGTAAACGTGAATATGGATGATGCGGGGTTATTTGAAGCTGCGGACATCTATACCAGAGCGAAACACGTTTGGGCAGGGGGGAATGGACGGTTCTTACTAGGTGTTAGCCACTTCATGATGATGAGTGACTATTATACGGAAGCTGAATTTCATGGTTTAGAAATTGATGACATGGGTCAGCAGATGCTCTTACGCGGTGCATTAGAATATGATTATCATACCGATCATTGGTGGGAACAGGTCAATGATGAATCACGCCGATGGGTCTGTTTACATACGATTCGCAGTGAGAATGCGCCAGCTCGTATCCGTGCGTTATATCGCCTAGAAACCTTGCCTGATGATGACATTAATCCTGTGATCTCTGGTCTTGTTGCTGGTGCGCTCGCTATCGAAACCAATAAAGAAGCCAAACTTGCCGCACTGACTGTCTTAGGCACACGGGCAAAATTAGTGAAGCCCAGCCAAGTTTTTGATATTCAAACAGAATTTCGTGGACGGCTTTTATCAACCACAACCCGTTTGGGGCTAGAGATTTCACAGCCTAAAGTCTGGCAAGATGCAGTATATAATCCCGAAATTGACTTGTTGATTGCGAATGCCGCGCTTCATGATGAGGATGACGATGTTGCTGAACTCGCCGCACGGATTATCGGACGCATCCACTCATTAACTTCATTACGTTTCATTGCCAAAGCTCAACTGGAAAATGTCCCTAATTCGTTGCGGGCGTTAGCGCTTGTCCGTGATGAAGCCCCGTATCTACCGGATGTTGTTTCTCGTCAAGCTCGTGCTTACGCATGGATCGCCAACACATTGCGACGCGTTACAGATGATCCGATGCAACTTGTGCTACGGTTCTTATTTGCCTTATTAGGGGGATCAATCGGTTTTAGCCTTCAAGTGTATATCACCTATCGGAGCCAGCAATTATTTACAGGGCAACGTTGGGGCAATACGTTGGCTGTTGGCTTATTGATGGGTTTGTTTATCGCATTGGTTGTGATGTTCTCCAATGCGTTAATCATACGATTGAAAGGATTTTGGCCAAACTGGCTTAGGTTGATTGTCTCAATTTGTTTCGGGCTCATACTGAGTACATTAACATGGGCTGGATTCAACTGGTTGTATCTGGGGCAACCGCCACTTTGGGATTTGATGCGGATGGGTGGATTAGGGCTTTCGTTCGGCTTGATCTTCTCCTCGATTGTTACATTAAAAAGTTGGCAATCGTTTCTCATCACTGCTTCTACGATCTTTCTTTCGATGTTCGCATCATACTATAACTGGTGTACGCTGTTAACCTATTGCAATGTGGACGCGATCACCTATGAACAAGTTGCGAATGTAACTGGGTTTTCGGTTGCGCCGATTGCACTATTTGGAATGATCTTTGGGAGTATTATTGGATTATTTGTAACCCGCTCATCAACAGATGAAGAGGCAGAAGATATTCAAGTCTCTGCTGTTAGCCTAACAAAATTTGGTGGCTTGATCTTATCTTTAGGTATTGCTTCGGTTGTTTCCTTAGGGATTTATTATTTTATTTTCGCACAGACGATTATCACGTGGGATCACATCACGCTGTTATTTGCTATACCAACATTGATTTCGATATTTGCTATGGTCTTGCTCGATAATGTACAGCGTGTTCTCTATATTGTTATTGGTTTAGTGATATTCGCAATCATGACAATTTCTGTTCATACAGCGTTATTGTCCCTCGAAACCAGCTTAGTTCCACAAGCGACGGTGAATGATTATATTGATACCTTAGTCACTTATGATTTATATTGGCAAGCCTTCACGATTGCGTTACCTGTATCTTTCACAATCGCATTTGGTGCATTTGCTCTTGGATTATTTGCTGATGTACGCAAGATCATCGGGTTGCCGAGTGAGTATAAAGAACGTAACGCATGGTTAACAGGTATTCTGCTTTATATCATGGTAATTAGTGCTTTAATCACGGTATTTGCTCCATTTTCATCACATAAGGATTTATTATGGGCAATGGGCTGGACAATTCTTGGGGGTATGACCTTTATCTCTGCATTGGCGGCATGGCAATGGAAACGATGGGGGGCAAATGGATTAATCATTTGTGGGCTTCTTGTTATTGTGGGTGGCTTCCTTGCAGATTATCGTGATGTGATTGCAGCTACAAATAATGGCAATTATGCGTCTATTTTTACGATTCAAAGTTTGGTGACATGGGGTTTATGGGCTTTGGCAACAGGTTTCCTGACGATTGGCGCATTACGGAGCAAACTATGGAGCGCATTCGGTTTTATTGTGATGATATTCTTGTGGTTTGTGATTTCACTCTTTTTCAATGAACTTGGTGATAGTTTTACAGCGCTGGCGATTGTTCACACACCACTGGTCATCTTTGCACTACGCTTTGATTGGGATCTGTTTGAAAGTGGAATCCGTAAATCGAAGGTGAAACATTCAGATGTTATGCCTGACGGGACACCGAAAAAGCGTTCAATGGCGCATGACGGTATTATCGGTAACGCGACAATGGAAACGGAACTCGACCCGAATCCTGTTTATGCCTCTGCCAATGCTTTACAAACGGAGCTAGATTTGAATGAACCTGTTGACAATGTGGGTAATATGGACACTGAACTTGACCCGAATCCAATGGGTGAATCGGTGGGTGAACTCAAGACTGAGATGGATGTTCAGAATAAGTTAGACTTTGGCGATTTATCAACGGAGCTTGACCCCGATCCAATGAGTTCATCGACGGGGGAATTAAAGACCGAGATGGATATCCAGAACAAATTAGATTTTGGTGATTTAGAAACGGAGCTTGACCCCAATCCTACTGGACTATCGCCTAGTGATTTACAAACAGAAATCGACCCCAATCCTATGGAACTGTCGATGGATGATTTAGAGACCGAGATGGATTCACAACCGACAAAAGACAATAAATCCAAATTGAAATTAGATACGAGTTTGCTGAATTCTGACGATAAGCCGAAATCGGAGTCATCACGCAAAGGGCTTAAGATTGATACGAGTTTGCTGAATTCTGATGCTAAGCCAAAGTCGGAATCATCGCGTAAGGGACTGAAGATTGATACGAGTTTGCTGAATTCCGATGCTAAGCCAAAATCAGTGCCAACGCGCAAAGGACTGAAGATTGATACAGGGCTACTCAATTCATCCCCTGAATCAAAGCCGAAATCGGAGTCATCGCGCAAAGGGCTGAAGATTGATACGAGCTTGCTCAATTCATCCCCTGAATCAAAGCCGAAATCAGAGCCATCACGTAAGGGACTGAAGATTGATACCAGTTTACTGAATCCAAAATCCGAATCGCCAGAAACCGAAGCTGATGAGGAGAAATCCGAAAAAGATGATACGCTTCCATCACGGGTTACAACCAAGATGAGCACTTCGCAAATCAAAAAAGAGATTGCTGAGGAAGCGATGCGGATGAAGGAAGAAATGGATCGGCAAAAATCTGAATCAAAGCCAAAATTCAAACTCAATACAGGTCTGCTTAAAGAGAAAAAGGATGATGAGCCACCGACTGAGGATGAAGAATAGGTGGCATTCCTCTAGTCATAGACAACAAATAACTAATGAGGGTTCGGAAACATAATCACCGTAACCCTCATCTAAAACTTAAAACTCGTCACAATTGCCGACAAGACTCATTTGAGAGCCATCAACCCAACCCGCATTAGAAAAAGCAGGGACATAAACCTGATACCAATCACCCTCTTTTTTGATAACGCCGAGTTGTAAACCCACGCCAAACCGACCAAAATATTCTCCATCGGGGTCTCTCAAAATAGCCACAATCTCGCTAGTAGTATTCACCAATTCGCAATCTAGCAAAGGTGCATCATAGGTGATGGTTGGCAGATTACGGCAACTGCTCTCTGGCGAGATAACATAACTGGGAGGAATCCATCCGCCTGATTCAAGCTGATACCAACCTGATGACGATTGAGTCGTTATACGATACAGCGTTTCTGGTATCACTTCACCGACGGTAGTACTCCAATTGGATGGTTCAGTATAAATTTTGGTTGTTGTATCAGGATGCGTTGCGATATGGCAGTTTGTTTCTACAATGCTGAATGTACACGATGTCTCGTCACATTGACAATTCGGGTCTAATTCGGTTGGGGCGTTACTAATCCACAGTTGATGGACAGGGCTGTTCGGTAAATTAATCTGGAACCAACCATTGCTTTGATTGAAGACTTTCACCCATTCGTCACCAATCAACTGACCTTTAATAGTTGCTGATAAATTCGGTTGCGTGCGAATATTTGTGGTGATGGTAGCTTTTATGGCACACTCATTTTGTGGACGATTGCCATACACATAATATAAATCTCCGACGGTTGTCGTTGAATTGTTATTTGATACTGAGATAACTTGTTGTGTTGCTGTTGGTTTTATAGCTGTCGCTTCTGGTGTAACGGTTGGTTGGGGTGAGGCTTGTTCTACAGATGTTGGCGTGATGAGCGTCTCTACGGTTTCAATAGCGGTATTCGCTGACAAATTGCAAGCAAGCAATGTCAGTAACAGTACTGGAATAAAAAACAGGCGTAGAATAGGTGATTGCGTCATTATAGCTCCATTAAGCCATGAATAATTTTTACATATCTAGCTTATTAGACCCCACTATAAATCCGATCGTTCCATATTGCCTACCATTCAGACAAAATCGCCAACCTGCTATAATCGGATATACATGACATACACATTGTAGATATGGAAAAATAGTGGAAACACAAAAACGATTTCTGATTATTGGCGGTATCATGGGTTTGCTAGGGGTTGCCATCGGTGCATTTGGCAGTCACGGATTATCGAGCTTGCTAGAAACTAATGGGCGGACAGCAACCTTTGATACTGCCGTTCAATATCATCTGATTCATGCGGTTATGCTGGTACTTGTGGCAGTTCTGCACGGCAAAGCTCCTACACATTCAGCGATGACCCGCGCAGGCTATTTTTTTCTAGCTGGTATTCTGTTGTTTAGTGGTAGCCTCTATATCTTAGCGATTCTGAATATTGGCATTATGGGCGCAATTGCTCCACTCGGCGGTACATCACTGATACTCGGATGGGGTAGTATCGCGTGGGGTGCGTATAAGAGTTAAATGGATATGTCGATTTTGTCAGTAGATGACTTTAGAAGTTAAGGACATGTGATACACTGGTATCATTGCTGACACAGTTGCTTAAGTTTACTCATATTTCTATGAATCATTCCTCAACACCATCATTCACACGCTATCAATGGGCGGTTGTCGCGCTGGCATTTTTTGCGTTTTTCATGAGTGCCTATCTGAGCCGTACCGTGTATGAACGCTTGCCTCATCTTGAAGATGAAGTCGCTTATGTCTTCCAAGCGAGGGTGTTTGCACGCGGTGAC
>Ga0070728_10005596_pt1 | contig 12320 bp, 12 predicted proteins | sample tdDd471_FD_66723 | JGI IMG/M metagenome (GOLD analysis project Ga0070728, IMG submission 66723) | Marine sediment microbial communities from the Atlantic coast under amendment with organic carbon and nitrate - tdDd47.1 | ecosystem: Environmental > Aquatic > Marine > Coastal > Sediment | place...
ATCCAGCCGATGCAGCCGTCGCCGTGGCGCGTGCCGTCGAACGGGCCGCCGCCCTCGCCCGAGCGCGTCATCGGGTCGGGCGTGAACCCGGGGCCGATCATCATCGTGCCGGTGTTGCTCGAGCTACCGCCGCCGCCGCCTCCGCCGCCGCAGGCCAGGATGGCGGCCAGCGCCGCCCAGCTCGCGAGAATCTTCGCACCCGTGTTCCACTTCCTGATCACCCGGCACCTCCCTGGATTCGAGCGGCGAGGATGCCCGAGCATCCGAAGAAGATCGACAACGAGTTGACTGTTACCGTCCGGCGCGATGCACGAGCACCGGGTCCAGATCTATTACGAGGACACCGACCACTCGGGGGTCGTCTACCACGCGAACTACCTCAAGTACTTCGAGCGGGCGCGCGAGCACATGCTGGGCACCGCGGAGCTGCGCCGGCTGCTCGAGGAGGACGGGATCGGCTTCGTCGTCTACAAGGCCGAGCTCACCTACAAGAAGGGCGCGCGGTTCGGCGACACCGTCGCGATCCGGACGCGGGTCGAGAAGGACAGCGCCTACCGCGCGACCTTCTCGCAGGACGCCTACCGCGGCGAGGAGCTGCTCGTGGAGGGCCGGGTGCAGCTCGTCTGCGTCGACGCGAGCGAGAAGCTCGTGCCGCTGCCGGCCAGCGCCGTCCGCTCGATCGAGGCGCACCCGGGGACCGACCGGGCTTGACCCCGGCCGGAACCGGGGCAGTCTTCGCCGCTCATGCGCTTCGAGGATGTCGTCATCGCGTCCCTCGCCGCGGTCCACGCGCCGGACCGGGTGGGGACTCGCGAGCTCGAGGCCCGGCTCGATCTGCCCAAGCTCGGGCTGCTCCCCGGGACCCTCGAGGCGCTCACCGGGATCATCGCCCGCCGCTTCTTCGACGACGACACCCAGCCGTCGGGCGCGGCCACCTTGGCCGCCGAGCAAGCGCTCGAGGGCCTCGATCGGGGCCGCTTCGGGCTGCTGATCAACACGAGCGTCTGCCGCGACTACGTCGAGCCGTCCACCGCCTGCCTGGTGCACGGCAACCTCGGCCTGCCGCCGGAGTGCGCGAACTTCGACCTGAGCAACGCGTGCCTGGGCTTCCTCGACGGGATGACCCTGGCCGCGCGCCTGCTCGAGCGCGGCGACGTGGACTACGCGCTGATCGTCGACGGCGAGAGCTCGCGCTTCGTGGTCGAGAGCACGCTCGACCGACTCAACGCCCCCGACGCGTCGCCGCAGACGCTGCGCGACAACCTCGCCACGCTCACCCTGGGCTCGGGCGCCGCCGCGGCGGTGCTGACCCGGCGCGAGCTCGCGCCCGACGGGCACGCCTTCGTGGGGATCGTCCGGCGGGCGGAGTCCGAGCACAACCACCTGTGCCGCGGGCAGGTCGACTGGATGAAGACCGACGCGACGGGCCTGCTGTCGGCGGGCGTCGAGCTGGGCCGCCGCACGTGGGCGCTCGCGGCCGACGAGCTGCGGTGGACGCCCGAGGGGCTCGACCACGCGGTGATGCACCAGGTCTCGAAGGTGCACACCGAGGCGATCGCGAACGCGCTCGGGCTGCCGCTCGATCGCGTCCCGGTGATCTACCCCGAGCACGGCAACGTCGGCCCCGCCTCGGTGCCGATGACGCTGGCCGAGGCGGTGCGCGACGGTCGGGTGAAGCAGGGCGACCGCGTCGGCCTGCTCGGGATCGGCAGCGGCCTGAACTGCGCGATGGCCGAAGTGGTCTGGTGATGCGGCCCGTCCCTCGCCACCTGTACCCGTTCGACGGGCAGCGGTTCGACCGCGACGGGCTGTCGATGCACTACCTCGACGAGGGCGAGGGCGAGCCCGTGGTGATGGTCCACGGGAACCCCACCTGGTCGTTCTACTACCGGCACCTCGTCGAGGCGCTGCGACCGACCCACCGCTGCATCGTCCCGGACCACATCGGGATGGGGCTGAGCGACAAGCCGGGCGACGAGCGCTACCGCTACACCCTGCGCAGCCGGGTCGAGGACCTGACGCGGCTCCTCGACGCGGTCGAGCCCGAGCGCCCCGTGACCCTGGTGGTGCACGACTGGGGCGGGATGATCGGCATGGCGTGGGCGGCCGAGCACGTCGAGCGCATCGAGCGGCTGGTGATCATGAACACGGCCGCGTTCCCGCTGCCGACGAACCGGGCGTTCCACCTCCCGCTGCGGGTCACCCGCACCCCCGTCGGCGGGCTGCTCGTGCGCCGCTTCAACGCGTTCGCCGAGGCGGCGACCCGCCTGTGCGTCACCCGCGCGCCGATGTCCGAGGAGGTGCGCCGCGCGTACACCGCGCCGTACGACTCGCCGTCGAACCGGATCGCGACGCTGCGGTTCGTGCAGGACATCCCGCTGCGCCCGACCGACCCCGGCTACGACATCGTCGCGCACACCGCCGAGCAGCTGCACCACTTCGAGGACACCCCCGCGCTCGTGCTCTGGGGCGAGAAGGACTTCGTGTTCGACGCGCCGTTCCTGCGCGAGTGGGAGCGCCACCTCCCGCGCGCCGCCGTCCACCGCTTCGCCGACTGCGGGCACTACGTGCTCGAGGACGCCACCGACGAGATCGTGGCCGAGGTGAAGCGGTTCCTCGGCGTGTAGAAGAAGGTGTAGGAAGAATTGTCCCGCCGAGGGACGTACGTTTGTCGGCATGACCGCATCGCGCGTCGCCGACAACCTCGCCGAGGCCGGCCCCCGAGACCTCGTGTACGTGGACCGCAAGGGGCGCGTACGCACCCGCGCGCGGACCCGCGCGTTGACGGTGGCCTACTGGGGCGCGCTCGGCGCGCTCGTCGCCGCCGAGGGGTACCTGGGCTACGAGGTCTTCGGCTGGCCCGGCCTGTCGATCGCGACCGTGCTCGGGGGCTACGTCGGCTGGATCTTCACCCGCGTCGGCCTGCTACGACGCGGGCTGCGCCAGATGATGGACGGAGACCTCGAGGGCGCCGAGGGCGTGTTCGAACGGGTCGCGAAGGCGCGGCTCTCGCCCAAGCACCTGCGGGCGCGGGCGTGGGGCGGGCTCGCCTCGGCGGCGCGGCTGCGCGGAGACGACGAGCTGGCGCTGGCCCGCGTGCGCGAGGCGATCCGGCTGTCGACGAGGCGCCGGAGCAAGCGCGCGGTGGCCCAGACGGCGCGGCACCTCGAGGCGCAGCTGCTCGCGCGGCTCGGCCAGGCCGGCGAGGCGCGGGCGGTGTGGCGCGAGCTTCCGTCCGAGGTGCCCGAGGGCGAGTACACGCGGCTCAGCTACCACACGACCGAGCTGTACCTCGCGTTCTGCGAGGGCCGGCACGACCTGTCGGACGACGCGCTGCACGAGCGCGCGTCGTTCGCGCTGTCGATCACCGCGGCCGCCCCGCTGCTCGCGCTCCTCGCGTGGGCGTTCGAGCAGAGCGACGACGCGGAGATGAGCGAGCTGCTCCGCGACGAGGCCAAGGACCGCCACCCCGGCGAGCTGCTCTCGGTGCCGATGCCCGACCTCGACCGCTGGCTCGACGGACGCGCGCGCCTGCGCGTCGACGCGGACGTCGACGACGTGGCGGAGGCCGAGGCCGAGGTCGAGCGGCGCCGGGCCGACCGCCTCAGCCGCTGAGCTGGATCGCGACCACGCCCGCCGCGACGAGGAGCGCGGCGACGATCCGGCGCCGGCCGAACGGCTCCTTCAGCGTGTACGCGCCGATCGCGGCGGCGAACACCACCGACGTCTCGCGCAGCGCGGACACGAACGCGAGCGGCGCCAGGGTCATCGCCCACAGCGCGACCGCGTAGCCGCCGGCCGAGAGCACGCCCGCGATCACGCCGGCCCCGCGGCGACGCCACACCGCGCGCCGGACCTCCGCGCCGCCGACGAGCATCGCGCCCGCGGCGAACAGCGCGCCCTGGATGACGGTGAGCCACAGCCAGTAGCCGAACGGCGCCCGCGCCGCGCGCGCGCCGAGCCCGTCGATCACGGTGTAGCCGGCGATGAAGCCGGCGGTGGCGAGCGCGAGCAGCACCCCGCGGCGGCGCCTGGACTCGGCGTCCGGCGCGTCGGCCTTCTCCGGCGCCCGCGCGAACCCCAGCGTGAGCACCCCGCCCACCACGAGCGCGACGCCGCCGATCCCGAGCGCGGGCACCCGCTCCGCGGCGGCGGCCCAGCCGATACCGGCGACGAGCAGCGGCGGCACGCCCCGAGCGATCGGATACACGACCGACAGATCCGCCACGCGGTAGGCCGCCACGAGCAGCGAGAAGTAGACGAGGTGCACGACGATCGACGCCGCGAGGTACGGGTACGCCTCCGGCGCGGGGGGCTCGAAGAACAGGAGCAGGGGCGCCCCGAGCACCGCCCACGTCGCGGCGAGCCCCGCCGACGCGGCGAGCGGCTCGCCCCGCCGCCCCTTGAGCAGCGCGTTCCACGTCGCGTGCGCGAGCGCCGCGGCGAGGAGGAGCGAGACGACGAGCGGGGTCATGGGTCGCGCGCCCAACGTGGCACGCGGGCGATCCGATTCCAGCCGGCAGGCTGCAAAGCAGCCTGCCCCCGTGCCCGTGCCCGTGCCCGTGCCCGTGCCCGGTCCCCGACCCGAACGCTCCGTCGAGGGGAACGGAGGACGGTGGCGGGCCAGAGAAGACAGATCCCTTCGGGACCTCAGGATCCCGTGTCGGCGTCGTCGTCGCGCAGCCGGCGGATCGCGCCGGGGCGCCGCCGGGTGCCGGAGGACTTGGCCTCGTCGCGCTTCTCGTCGTCGGCCCAGGCGCGGAGCAGCTCCTCGAGGCGGCTGATCCGGAACGGCTTGCGACACAGGGCGTTCGCCAGGGCCCGGTCCGCGACGCTCGGCTCGTTGGCGCTGACGAAGACGATGCGCGGAGCGCGGTCGTCGAGGTTGTCGCGCACGCAGCGCGCGAGCGTCACTCCGTCGAGCCCCGGCATCGAGAGATCGGTGAGCAGCGCGAAGGGCGGATCGTCGAGGACGCGCTCGAGGGCGCGCAGCGGGTCGCGGAAGGTCTCGACCGTCCACCCGCAGGCCCCCAGGTACCGCGCGAGCGCCTCGGCGAGGGTCGCCTCGTCGTCGACCACGACGACCCGTAGACCGACCTCGTCGGAGCGCCCGGGTACCATTCGCGATCCAGCGTACCCCCGATCCGGGGGATCCCAAAGCGAGGTCTCGGTGACGGACCGGCGCCGTGCTATGGCTGCTCGATGGACGCGCGGACGCAGCCGCACGAGGCCCCGAACGTCAACGTGGCGGCGCACGTGAGCCGGGTGGCCGCCGAGCGCCCGTACGCGCCCGCGATCTACTTCCCCGACGGCGCCGATCGCCGGGGGCGCGTCCGCTACACGCACTACACCTACCGCCAGCTCGACGAGGCGTCCGACCGGATCGCCAAGGGGCTCGCCGCGATCGGCCTGCCGCCGCAGACGCGGGTGGCGCTCATGGTGAGGCCGTCGCTCGAGCTGTTCAGCCTGGTGTTCGGGCTGTTCAAGGCGGGCCTCGCGCCGGTGATGATCGACCCGGGCATCGGCCTGAAGAACATGAAGTCGTGCCTCGCCACGGCGCGGCCGGAGGCGTTCATCGGCGTGCCGGCCGCGCAGGTGGCGCGCCTGGTCCTGCGCTGGTCGCCCGCGAGCATCCACACCGTGGTGACCGTCGGGCGGCGCGGGCCGTGGGGCGGGTTCACCCTCGCCGAGGTCGAGCGGCGCGGCGCGAAGGCGAGCGGCCCCGCCTTGGCCGCCACCCGCCCCGACGATCTGGCCGCGATCCTCTTCACGAGCGGCTCGACCGGCCCCCCCAAGGGCGCGGTCTACTCGCACGCCAACTTCGCCGCGCAGGTCGACGCGATCCGGCGCATGTACGACATCCGCCCGGGCGAGATCGACCTGCCGACGTTCCCGCTGTTCGCGCTGTTCGATCCGGCGCTCGGCATGACGACCGTGATCCCGCAGATGGACCCGACGCGCCCGGCCGAGGCCGACCCGGCCAAGATCGCGGGCGCGATCGAGGACTTCGGGGTCACGAACATGTTCGGCTCTCCCGCGCTCCTCAACGGGCTCGGGCGCTGGGGCGAGCGCGAGGGCAAGCGCCTGCCGACCCTGCGGCGCGTGATCAGCGCGGGCGCGCCGGTGCCCGCGCACGTCCTGCGGCGGATGCGCGCGATGCTGCCGGACGACGCCGACGTCGTGACGCCCTACGGCGCCACCGAGTGCTTGCCGGTCGCGTCGATCGAGAGCCGCGAGGTGCTGAACGAGACCGCGGCGAAGACGGCCGAGGGCGCCGGCGTGTGCGTCGGCCGCCCCGTGCCCGAGGCGGACGTGCAGGTCATCGCGATCGACGACGGCCCGATCGGCGCCATGAGCGAAGCGCGCGTGCTCGGCCCGGGCGAGGTCGGCGAGATCACCGCGCGCGGCGCGCAGGCGACGCGGCGGTACTGGGACGCGCCGGAGCACACGGCGCTCGCGAAGATCGATGACGGGGGACGGGTGCGCCACCGGATGGGCGACCTCGGCTACCGTGACGACGAGGGCCGGCTGTGGTTCTGCGGCCGCAAGTCGCAGCGCGTCGAGACCGCCGGCGGCACCTGGTTCACCGCGCGGGTCGAGGGCGTGTTCGACGCGCACCCGAGCGTCTTCCGCAGCGCCCTGTGCCGGGCGCACGGCGAGCCGGTCGTCTGCCTCGAGCTCGAGGAGGGCCAGGCGGCGCCGTCGACCCGCGAGCTGCGCGAGCTCGCCGCGCGGCACGACGCGACGCGGGGGATCACGCGCTTCGAGGTGCACCCCGGCTTCCCGGTCGACATCCGGCACAACGCCAAGATCCGCCGCGAGCAGCTCGGCGCGTGGGTGGAGGGCCGGTGAGGATCCTGCTCACGGGCGGCGGGGGCTTCCTCGGCGGCGCGGTCGCGAAGCGGCTGGTCGAGAACGGGCACTCGGTCCGCAGCTTCAGCCGCGGTCACTACCCCGCGCTCGAGGCGCTCGGCGTGAACCACGTGCGCGGCGACCTCGGCGATCGCGAGGCGGTCATCGCGGCGGCGAAGGGGCGCGACGCCATCGTGCACACCGCGGCGAAGGCCGGCGTGTGGGGCGACGAGGCCGAGTACCGCCGCGCGAACCTGCACGGGACGCGCAACGTGCTCGCCGCGTGCCGCGCGCACCAGGTCCCGCGGCTGGTCTACACGAGCACGCCGAGCGTCGTGCACGTCGACGGCGGGATCGAGGGCGGCGACGAGTCGCTCCCCTACACCGACGACCCGAAGACCCCGTACGTGGCGACGAAGATCCCGGCGGAGCGCGAGGCGCTGGGCGCCGACTCCGATCGGCTCGGCGTGGTCGCGCTGCGACCGCACCTCATCTGGGGCCCGGGCGACCCGCACCTGGTCCCGCGGGTGATCGCGCGCGGCAAGCGCGGCCGGATCGCGCTGCCCAACGGGGGCCGGCAGCTCGTCGACACCATCTACATCGACAACGCCGCCGACGCGCACGTCGCCGCGCTCGAGCGGCTCGGGCCCGGCGCCGACGTCGCCGGCAAGGCGTACTTCATCTCCAACGACGAGCCGGTCCCGCTGCGGAGGATCGTGCTCGGCGTGCTGCGGGCCGCGGGGGTCGACGATCCCAAGGTCGTCCCGATCCCGCGCCGGGTCGCCCGCGCCGTGGGCGCGACGCTCGAGACGGTGTTCACCGCGGCGCGGATCCAGCGCGAGCCCCCGTTCACCCGCTTCGTCGCCGAGCAGCTGTCGACGCCTCACTGGTTCGACATCTCCGCGGCCAAGCGCGATCTCGAGTGGCGCCCCGCGGTGTCGATCGACGAGGGCCTCGCCCGGCTCGCCGACGCCTTCGCGGCCGAACGCTCAAACCATGGACCCGCGCGCGTTTCTCGCGCATTCTAGGGCCGCCATGGAGTCGAAAGACCGGGTCCTCTTCCTTCAGATCCTCGCGCAGATGCTCATCGCCGACGGCATCCTCGCCGACGAGGAGCGCGCCCACCTCGACGCGGTCGCCAAGCAGATCGGCATGCCCGACGCCGAGAAGGGCGAGGCGCTCAAGGGCGTGAGCATCGACTCACCCGTCGAGGAGCGCGTCAACGCGCTGTCCGACGCCGCCAAGGCGAGCCTCCTCGAGGAGGTGAAGAAGGCGCTGCACGTCGACGGCGAGATGAGCAACTCGGAGAAGTACTTCCTGGAGCGGGTCGAGAAGCTGTTCGCTTGAGCGGGCGACGCGGACTGGCGCTCCACGCCTTCGTGTTCGCGGGGGCGTTCTTGCTCTTCACGCTCGAGCCGCTGGTCGGCCGCCTGCTCCTGCCGCGCTTCGGCGGGGCCTTCCACGTCTGGTCGACCGCCCTGATGTTCTTCCAGGGCGCGCTGCTGCTCGCCTACCTCTACGCCCACGTCGCGGCCGAGCGGCTCGGGCGGGCCCACCTGCTGCTGATCGCCGCGCCGATGATCGCCTTGCCGCCGTCGGTGGGCGACGCCGCGTCGGCCGACGCGGGCGTCCTCGCGATCCTCGGGCGCCTGTCGCTGCACGTGGGGCTGCCGTTCGTGATGCTCGCGACCACCGCGGTCGTGGCGCAGCGCTGGCGCGCGCGCGCCGGCCGCCCGCCCTGGCGGCTGTACGCGATCAGCAACGCGGGGAGCCTCGGGGCGCTGCTGCTGTACCCGCTCGTGGTGGAGCCCTTCCTCGGGCTCACCGCGCAGCGCTGGGTCTGGACGGGGGCGTACGTGGTCTACGTCGGGCTGGGCGCCGCGGCGTGGTTCTCGATCCGTCCGCGCGACGCCGAAGACGACGCGCCGCTGCCGCGGGGCGAGCGCCCGGCGTGGGGCACACTCGCCTACTGGGCGCTCCTGTCGGCAGCGCCGTCGGCGCTCCTGCTCGCGGTCACCCAGGTAATCGCGCTCGAGGCGGGGAGCGTGCCGCTGGTCTGGGTCGTCCCGCTCGCCATCTACCTGGCGAGCTTCATCGTCGCGTTCGAGGATCCGAAAGAGGGCGAGGCCTCGCGCGTGCCGCGCGTCGTGCGGCGGCTCTGGCCGCACGTCGCCGCGGTCGGCGTCTTCTTCTACAGCGGCGGCGACGCCGGCGGCGGCTGGGTCGACGCGACGATTCACCTCGTCGTGCTCGGGTTCGTGAGCCTCGCCGCGCACGGGGAGCTGTACCGGACGCGGCCGCCGGCGGAGCAGCTCACGACCTTCTACGTCGTCGTCGCGGCGGGCGGCTGGGCGGGCGGCGCCTGCGTCGCGCTGGTCGCGCCGGCGGCGTTCGACGGGCTCTGGGAGTACCCGATCGCGCTCGCGGTCCTCGGGCTGACGATGGTGGTCGCACGGCGCCGCGAGCTGAGCGCGTGGCTCGGCGGCGGCCCCAAGCTCGCGCTCCTCGCGACCGCGGCCCTCGGCGTCGTGATCGTGATCAAGGTCGGGCTCGGCGCGAGCGGCGGCGAGCCGGGGAGCACGCTGGAGCGTCGGCGCAGCCCGTACGGCGTGTACCGGGTCACGCGTCGCGCGCGCGACGACGGAGGGGTGCGCGACCTGGTGAGCGGCACCACCCGCCACGGCCGCCAGCGCGAAGGCGACGGGACGCCGCTGAGCTACTACCACCCGCGCGGTCCGCTCGGTGACGCGTTCGACGGGCTCGACCCGACGCGGGTCGGCGCGGTCGGGCTCGGCGTCGGCGCGGCGGCCGGGCACCTGTCGCGCACCGGTCAGACGCTGCGCTTCTTCGAGATCGACCCCGCGGTCGTCGAGCTCGCGCGGGCGCACTTCAGCTACCTCGCGCGGGGCGGGGGCCAGGTCGACGTCGTGATCGGCGACGCCCGCGTCGCGCTCGAGGCCGAGCGCGACGAGCCGCCGTACGACCTGCTCCTCGTCGACGCGTTCAGCGGCGACGCCATCCCGGAGCACCTGCTCACCGTCGAGGCGCTCGAGCTGTACCGGGATCGGATCGCCGACGGCGGCGTGATCCTGCTGCACGTGTCCAACCGCTACTACGACCTGCGCCCGGTGCTGCGCGCGAACGCCGAGCGCCTCGGCCTAGCCGCCCGTCACGTCGCCCGCGTCGAGGACCTCGCGCGCGACGAGGATCCGTCGCGCTACGTCGCGCTCGCGCGGGACGCCGCGATCCTCGATCCGCTGAGACGACGCGGCTGGCGCGACCTCACCGAGGCGAGCGCGTTCGCCGGCGCGTCGCCGTGGACCGACGACCACACCACGCCGCTGTCGGCCCTCACCTGGTGACTCGAGGTTCGCTTGACAGGAGCGCGCTGCCGGCATACGAGTCGATAGTGAGAATCAGAGTCATTTGCAGGAGGATGCCGTGAGGAAGAGCTTGATCTTGGTGTGGGCGGTGCTGTTCGCGCTGGCCGGGTGTGACGACGGAAACGACGGAAACGACGCGGGCCTGGCCACCGACGCGGGCGGGGCGACGGACTCGGGCACGACCCCGACCGACTCGGGGATGGTCGACGAGGACGGCGGCGCCACCGGATGCACCGTGACCCCCGGCGCGGCGTGGGACGCGCCCAGCTTCGAGACCAACGCGGCCACCGCGCTCGCGCTGCGCATGCAGCTCGACACCCTCGTCGGCGACGACACGATGCGCGGCGCCGAGACCGGGGCCGTCACCGTCGACGACGTGACCGACCTCACCGGCCCCTTCGGCGCGGGTGACCCGAGCGTCGAGGACGTGACGACCACGTACTACGCCGGGATCACCGCCGACGTGTTCGAGGAGTTCGTCGAGCTCATCGGCGTCGGCGAGCTCGACCTCGTCGACGGCGACGGCGCCTGGGCGCCCGGCGCGGCCGGCGGGATCTTCGGCTCGAGCAGCCGGGGGATCAACGAGGGCGGCCTCGAGGTGCGCCAGCTCGCGGACAAGGGCCTGTTCGGCGGCGCGGCGCTCTACAACTACGCGCTGACCCTCACCGAGGGCGACCTCGACCAGGCGACCATCGAGTCGCTCGGCGCGCTCTGGGGCACCAACCAGGCGCTCGACTTCGACACGCGGACCGACTCCGCGGACTACAGCGGCGACATGGGCTACCACGCGCCGACCGTGCAGGAGCTCGTCGCGGCGCACGCCTACGCGGCCGACGACGCCTGCGCCGCCGAGCGCGACGAGGCGATCGTGGCGTTCTTCCGGACCTGGGAGCTCTCGCTGTTCGCGCGCTTCGTGTACTACGCGAACGCCGGCTCGACCGGGATCGCGGCGGCGACCAACGACGACGACGTCGCCGGCGCCCTCCAGGCGCTCGCGGAGGGGATCGGCCTCGGCCTCGGGTTCCGCGGCGTCGACTCGCCGGCGAGCGGCCCGCTCGCCGGCGCGGGCCGCGTGACCACGGACGCGCAGATCGACGCCATGATGACCTCGCTCGGGGTGGACACCGCGGATCTGGGCGCCTCCACCACCGGCGAGTTCGTCAGCGATCCCACCTCCTTCTCCGACGCGGTCGTCGAGGTCGAGGCGGAGGTCGGCACCGCGTTCGGGCTCGACTCGGCCGCCGTCGAGGCCTGGCGCGACCCGACCGCGGGGTGAGCCCGCGCGACGCTGCGGCGCGGCGCCGAGCCCGCCGCAGCGCGCGTCCCTCGGGGGGACGCGCACCCGACGACGGCGCCCGCGCATGCGTGGGCGCCGTCATCGCGTCCGAGGGCGCCGCCTCCGCCGGTCTGGGGCTCAGCCGTCGCCGCCGGCCCACTCGGCGCGGAGGAAGCGGTCCGCCGGCACGATCCGACCCGAACCGCTGCGGGTCCGCACGATCACGACGTTCGTGTACATGCTCAGCTCGGTCACGTGGGACACGCGCTCGGTGCCTCCCGCCGCTCCGCTGATCACGACGACCCCCGAGCCGCCCTCGAACGTGAACGTGTCGAGGTGGTTCGACTCGTCGAGCGAGAACGTCGACGGCACGCGCACCGACGCACCCGAGCCTCCGCCGCCGCGCGGCGCGCTCGCGTCTTCGAGGCAACGCCGCTCGAGCGTGCCCGGCTCCGCGGCGTCCCATCGTCCGTCGCCGTCGTCATCGCGGAACGAGAGCCGCGCGCGCTCGCGGCCGACGCTGCTGCACCTCCAGCGCACCATGCCGTCGTCGACGCTCACCCGGCCCTCGTAGATCCGTCGTGGCGCCGCCCGCGGCGCGGACGCGCAGCCAAGGGCGAGCCCCGCCGCCAGCGCGACCCGGACGAGTTGGCTCTTCACGGGCTCTGATACGCGGCCGCGGGCCGCCCCTTCCCACCGCGCCCCCGCCTACACGAGGTGCGTGACGACGAGCCCGACGGAGATCCCGAGGACCCGCGGCGGGCGGGTCGTGAGCCCTATCGCGACGGGCGGATCTCCGCGACGCGGAA
>Ga0070728_10005598_pt1 | contig 12317 bp, 8 predicted proteins | sample tdDd471_FD_66723 | JGI IMG/M metagenome (GOLD analysis project Ga0070728, IMG submission 66723) | Marine sediment microbial communities from the Atlantic coast under amendment with organic carbon and nitrate - tdDd47.1 | ecosystem: Environmental > Aquatic > Marine > Coastal > Sediment | place...
TGAGTGGTTATCCTGTACGTAAAGCCAGAATAAAATATAATTCAATAAAAGATGTATCTGATTGTGTTTTAACACAAGAAATTGCTAAAAAAGAGATTTTTGATTTTCATGCGGATAACAATGATTTTTATTTCAAAGAGATCTTAAAAGGAAATAAGAAGGTTGAATGGCATCAGGTACCTATTATGACAAGAGATGATTTAAGCGGAGATTATGTGTCTAAGATTCCATCCTGTATGCGCAAACAAAAAATGTATGTTGGTATAACATCAGGATCTTCTGGCCCACCTGTTAAATTTGCAAGAGATGCCATGCAGCATGCCATGGTTTGGTTTAATGTTGAGAATCACTATTTGAATTCAGGCATATCGATTAATGATAGACAAGCTAGATTTTATTGCACACCTATAGGATCTAAGATGTATGCTAAAGAACGGTTAAAAGATTTTTTGGCTAACAGGTATAGGTTTGATGTTAATGTTTACAGTGATTCCTTGGTAGATAGTTGGTTAAGAATTATAAAGCGTGATAAGTTTAATTATTTGTATGGCTATTCTCAAACGTTGTATACATTAGCAAAATATGTTGATAAAAGAAATATCATATTAAAAGATGTATGCCCCAGCATTAAAGCTTGCATTGTGACTTCAGAAATGTGTAGTTTAACAGAACAAGAGTATATTTCAAAAAAATTTGGAATACCGGTGGCAAATGAATATGGTATTTCTGAGATTGGTGTAATCGCATATAAAACAGAAGACTATTGGGAGTGTTCTGATGAGTTGTTATATCTGGAGGTGGTTGATGATCAGGGGAATATATTACCTGAAGGTATGTCTGGACGACTATTGTGTACATGTTTGTATAACAAAGCAACACCATTTATTAGATACGAAGTTGGAGATTTGGTAATCATGGAAAGGATTAATGGAAGGACCAGAATAAAAAGCCTCGAAGGAAGGGTTACTGAAACAATAACTTTACCATCAGGTAAAACGGTTACTGGACTAACTATTTATTACATATTGGATGAGATAGGAAACTTGATTAATGGTGTACAAGAATACAGGATTTTACAGTACGAAAGAGGAAAGTTTCAAGTAGAAGTTGTTGGTGATGTTCATTTGTCTTCTAAGGAACAGGATAATTTAGAAAGTTTGTTCAATCAATATCTAGAAACAGGTTTAGATGTTAAAATTAAACCGGTCGAGCATATTAAACGGAAAGCTAATGGTAAGTTCAAACCTTTTGTTTCAATAATATAAATGAAAGAACTTAAGTTTGTTTCGGTGGTAATGCCTGTTCGCAATGAGGCAAATACAATCAAAGCCACAATCGAATCATTATTAAAACAGGATTATCCCTTAAATAGGATTGAAATTATTATTGCTGATGGTATATCTAGTGATGGTACGGATCAGATAGTAAGTAATTTAGAGGGTGTCTATAGCAATGTCAAATATCTGTGTAATAAAGGAAGAATAGTTTCAACAGGATTAAATTTAGCCATAGAAAATTCGATTGGCGATGTAATTATACGTTTAGATGCTCATTCTGTTTATCCGGATAACTATATATCAAAATTAGTACATGCATTGGATGAGTATCAGGCTGATAATGTAGGGTGTGCAATTGAAACCATCCCGGCAAATAAAACTCCAGTTGCATTGTCTATTGCTGTGTGCTTATCTTCTCCATTTGGTGTTGGAAACTCAAAGTTTAGAGTTGGTATTAAAGAACCCGTTGAGGTTGATACCGTGCCTTTTGGATGTTTCCGTCGGGAAGTGTTTGATAGAATAGGTTTGTTTGATGAAGAACTTATTCGTAATCAAGATGATGAATTTAATGCCAGGATGATTAGAAATAGATTTCGTATTGTTTTAATTCCTGATTTAATATGTCGTTACCAAGCACGAGACACCCTTCTAAAGCTTGCTAATATGCTATATCAGTATGGCTTGTTTAAGCCTCTGGTTAATTGGAAGTTGAAGCGAGTTGCTACTGTGCGGCAACTAGTACCCCTCTTCTTAATATTATACTTAATTGGCGGAGTGGTAATAAGTCTAATCTGGCCAACATTATTCTCGATTTATCTATATGGTATAGTCTTATATCTGCTATTTATACTAGCAGGAAGTATAAAGGCATATACTCCAAATAAAAAATTAAGTCTGCTTCCTTATTGCTTTATCACATTTCCAATTATGCATGTGTCGTATGGTTGGGGGTATTTACATGGTATAGGAGAGCTCATGTTTAGAACTAATAATAAACAGAAGGAAGTAAAACTATCAAGATAATACTGACCTCCTAATTTAAGTTATCGGCACCTTTTTTAAGGTGTGCTTCTTAATACTAATTGATGTTGATTTACTAGATAATATGAAGCATTTTTGTGATGTAGCTATTTCTTTTACAATGATATGTTTGCTATCGCCACTCTTTATCATTATTACTATCACTATTTTATTAAGTCAGGGGAGACCGATTTTCTTTAGTCAATATAGGGTAGGGAAAAATAGGAAGCTTTTTCGAATTTTCAAGTTCCGTACAATGCATATAAAGGTAGGTTCAGAGAATGGAAGTTTTGATACAGGCAGTAATACAAGAGTCACCCCATTGGGAGTTGTTTTAAGAACGACTAAATTAGATGAATTACCTCAGCTGTTCAATGTTTTAGCAGGTCATATGTCAATTGTTGGCCCGCGACCCGAAATAGAGAAGTGGTCGAAGGTATATTCTGAAAGGTGGGACAAAGTTTTGAAAATCAAACCTGGTATTACCGATAATGCATCGATAGAATTCAGAAGAGAAGAAGAATTATTGGCCCATTCTAAACACCCTGAAGAAACTTATAAAAACTTAATCCTACCTCAAAAATTGGATTACTATGAGAAATACGTTGATGATCATTCGCTTATAGGTGATTTGGTAATAATTATTAAGACAATACATGTATGTGTTTTTAAATAGTATCCTGTTATGATTATACCGTACTCAAAAGTTCAATTAGCTGGTAATGAAGAACGATATGTTAAAGAAGTATTAAAGAGTGGCTGGCTAACAACATCAAGTAAGGCACTTAAATTTGAGAAGGACTTTGCAAGCTATGTTGGAGCTAAATATGCATGTGCAGTCAATTCGTGTACAGCAGCTTTACATCTTGCAGTTGAGGCAATTGGCATTAAAGAAGGTGACAAAGTATTAATTCCGACTATGACCTTTACTGCATCGGCAGAAATTGTCAGGTACTTAGGTGCAAATCCAATTTTCTGTGATGTTGAATATAATACCAGTCTTATATCTCCCCAAATACTTCAAGAAGCATTGAATAAGCATAAAGAAATTAAAGCTGTAATATTTGTGCATTTTGGAGGGCAGGCACCTTCAATGTACACCAACGATGGGAAAGGGATTGTTGATATTTGCAAAAATAACAATGTTTTCTTGATTGAGGATGCAGCCCATGCTTTTCCTGCAAAATTTGAGAATCAATATGTGGGTTCTTTTGGTGATGTTACCTGCTTTAGCTTTTATGCAAATAAGACCATCACTACAGGTGAGGGAGGCATGTTGGTTACTAATAACGCCACCATTTACGAAAGGGTGAAAGTTATGCGTTTACATGGTATAAATAGAGATGTATGGAACCGATTTACCACCAATGACAGTAAATGGGAATATGATGTAATAGCTCCTGGATACAAATATAATTTGTCAGATATTAACGCAGCAATTGGACTAGCTCAGTTAGAAAAGGCCGATTATTTTAGAGAAGAAAGACAGCGGTGCGCACAGGTGTATTTTAATGAATTAAACAGTTTATATGCTATAGAGTTGCCTCAATGTAACGTTCCTTTTGAACATCATGCTTGGCATCTTTTTCCAATAAAGATTAAACCAGAAGCTAGAGTTGATAGAAATGAATTTATTGATTTAATGACTGAAAATGGAATTGGTACATCAGTGCATTATAAGCCCTTGCATCGAATGACATATTATAAAGAGGTTTATGGTCTAGAAAATGATGATTTCCCAAGTGCAGAGCGTATCTGGAAAGGTACTGTTTCATTGCCAATTTATCCTAACCTTTCAGAAAATGAGATAAAATATGTCTGTAAAGCAATTCGAAAAATTTTAAATTAGGCTACAGCAATTTGTTGCTAATTGTAGAATAAAGTATTAACCGCAACTCATTGGGGTAGTTGGTGGGCTATAGATTACTAATAACAATAGTATTGTTAGAAAAAGTGTGAATAACTTCATTAAAATAGGTGTTTTTTTAGATGGCCGAAAAGTTCCTTTTTGGGTTAAAAGAATTATTGAAGCCATTAATAAGCTTGATTTTGTCGATTTGCAGTTGGTGTGCTACACTCAAGAGCTTAAAGCAGAGCGGTATAATAAGTCTATCTTTTACCGTTTACACGAGCAACTTGAATATTTAATTTTCACTAATCAGATTAACTATTCCCGGCATGTTGATATATCTGAATTTGTGGAAGGATTGAATGAAATATTGATCGTTTCTGACCGAAAAAGCTGTCTAAAAGAAATTAGTTCTTTTAACCTTGATGTCATCCTGAACTTTAGTGCAATTACGCTTAAAAATCCTGATTTAGTTTTGGCTCGCTACGGTGTTTGGACCTGTATGTTAGAGTATCAAAATGTTGTTAAAGAAAGTTCGAACGTATATTGGGCTGTGGTTGACCTAATACCTATAATCAATGTGGTTATTTCTTGCTCGAATGACGCTTTAGGTAAAAAAACTATTAAACACACCAGTTGTTTGGCTACAAATTTTAATTTATTAATGTTAAATACAGTGCCAGCATTAGATTTGTTTGCGATCATTATTCCACGTTTGTTAACCAAAACATATTTAAATTACTTCTACAATATTAATTACAATCAAAACACAATTTCCTTTATTAATGGAGCTATCAACCGTCCTCCTCCAACAAATTGGCAGGCAATTAAGAATATGTTGCAAATTGTAATGCGATATTTATCCCAAAGAATATTTAACAATAAGACAACAAAGTGGTTTTTGATGTACAAGTTTAGTGCCTCGTCAATCCCTAGTAATTTAAAGGACTATGATTTATTGTTGCCTGGTCGTGATTGCTTTTGGGCTGATCCTTTTGTTCAAAGAGTAAATGATAAAAATTACCTTTTCATCGAGGAGTTTTCTTATAAAAAAGGGAAAGGGCACATCGCATACCTAGAAGTGGATGCTTCCGGCAAAGTTCTAAAAAGCGAAACAATACTCGAAAGGCCATATCATATGTCTTACCCATTTGTTTTTGATGTTCATGCTACTAAATATATGATTCCAGAGACATCGCAGAATAGTACAATTGATTTGTATCAGTGTATTGAATTTCCGGGAAAATGGTCTTTTGTGATGAGCTTGATGGATAGGGTTGTGGCCAAGGATACAACTTTATTTTACCATAACAATAAGTGGTGGATGTTTACTGCAATTAAGGAAACTCATAAAATGTCTAAGCACATTGAATTATTTCTGTATTATGCTGATACTTTTAAAACAACAAATTGGGAATCACATCCACTCAATCCGATTTCAACAGACATAAGGTGTTCACGTCCAGCGGGAAAGATATTTATTAATAAAGGTAGAATATATCGTCCATCACAGGACTGTTCCATCAGGTATGGGCGTGCTCTAAACATCAGTGAAATCACAAAATTGAGTGAAACTGAATACGAAGAGGTCTTAATCTCTAAAATCGAAGCAGAACGATATCCAAATCTTAAAGGAATACATACATTTAATAGCGATAATAATCTATCGGTAGTAGATGCTTACCATTAAGAATGATAAGTTATTTAAAAATTATACTTTTAAAATAATGTAATATGATTTTGAATTCAATGATAGATGTTATTGGGTGCGTCTGGTACAAAGCTATCTTCTCATTGCTTAATGGAGAAAATCGAAATAATTTTTTGAGAAGAAGAGGAATTAAGATAGGTAAGGGATGTAAGATATATGCATCTGAGTTTTCAACAGAACCATTCTTGATTGAGCTCAGAGATAATGTGACGATAGCACCAGGTTCATTTTTTATTACTCATGATGGAGCGATTGAGATGATGCGTGATATAAATCCTGAGGTGGATTTATTTGGCAAGATAGTAATAGGAGCGAATAGTATTATCGGTTCACATTGTATAATCTTGCCAAACACCGAGGTTGGTGATAATTGTATCGTAGGTGCAGGTTCTGTTGTTCGGGGCAAAATACCTAATGATAGTGTTGTTATAGGCAATCCTGCCAAAATTGTCATGAAAACTTCCTTAGCAAAAAAGATGTTGAAAAATCATAAGAATTGCCTCAAGACCAAGCTTCTAAATAAAAATGAAAAGATGAATATGGTGAGAGAGCATTTTAATATATCATAGATGTATTAAAGCTTTTATAACGACGAATTAAAATACTTCTGTTTATGCAAAGAGTCATATTTATATTCAGTTTGATATGTTTAATACTAATTCAATTCGTATTGCAAGTAATATTTGGATGTGAAAAATCAAAGGACAGACCGTCTTTGATAAAGTCCAATCGTTTTTATTATGTTTCAACAAAAGGCAATGATCTTAATGCGGGTACTTTTGATCAACCATGGGCAACATGGCAAAAAGCATTTTTAATGGCTGGTCCTGGTGATACCGTTTATATTAGGGGTGGTATATATAAAGCTAAACCGCATAGTACCTATGGTGTTCATGTTTCCGGTAAAAGGGGAACTAAGGCTTTACCGATCTGTATATTTAATTATATGAATGAAACACCTGTTCTTGATTGTTCTACGATTACACGCCTAGAAAATAATAAGGGAATTTCATTATATGACTGTAAATTCTATCATCTGAAAGGTCTTACAGTAACTGGTGTTAGTCAACACAACGAAGATATGGAGGTTTTTGGATTTGGATTTAAAAAAGGAGGCGGTCATATCATTGAACGTTGTGTAGCACATAGCAATGATGGCCCTGGTTTTTTAGGGCATAGTCTTGATACAATGTATATTTTACGATGTGATGCATACGATAATTTTGACAAGTTTACTGGTGGCTATTCTGGGGGGCAGGCCGATGGCTTTGTTTTTTGTTTCACCTCAAATATATCATTTACACATTTGATTGATTGCAGAGCTTGGTATAATTCAGATGATGGTTTTGATTGTTGGGAAAACGATGGAACAGTGATCTTTGATAATTGTTGGGCATTCAATAATGGCAGAGCTCAAGGAGATGGAGGGGGATTTAAGTTAGGACGAACCATAATGCCTCCTTTACAACAAACACAGCGGTTTGTTAGAAATTGCACAGCATCTAACAATCGTTATGTTGGATTTCTTCAAAATGGTGCTAATGTTATTATAGAATTATACAACAATATTGCTTTCGAAAACGATAAAACAGGATTTTCAATTGCGCAGTTTGAAAATGTTATAGTTGCTCGTAATAATATCAGTTATAAAAATGATTGGCCTGCATATTTTATTAAGGAAAATAACGATCATAATACATGGAACACGAACCTCGATGTAAAAGTGTCAGATTCAGATTTTATTAGTATTGATTCAACTGGTGTTTCTGGCAAGCGACAAGCAGATGGGAGTTTACCAATTCTTGATTTTTTAAGATTGGATGAAGGAAGTGATTTGCAAGATGCTGGTATAAACGTTGGCCTACCATATGATGGCTTGGCACCAGATTTAGGACCTTATTATAAAAAATAATAAGGTTGTACTTCTATAGTTTTTTTTCTTGTTGATTATACATAGGTAAGTTAAAAGAATAGTTGATCATGTAAGAATTGTAATTCATCTTTCGTTGTTTATTTTAAACTGACAATTTAATCAGTGACGAATGTTAGGTTCTACTTATGTTTTTAGAATGCCAGCTCTCCACAAAATACCTTTAAAGTACTACTCAAATTGTTTTAAATCATTCATGACAATCATTTGAAATAATTGATTGCCTGATCTTAAAGTGTTCAATATGAGTGATTATGAAAATATCTTTAAAGTGGATGATCACTTATTATGTAGATTACCACCTAAGGTAGAATCTCTCAAATATTGAATCAACATAGAAGTAATGTAATGAAACGAGCCATGAGCAAATCTTTTTCACACATGAGGTTGAATAAAATTGGCGAGTTCAATGTGATCATTGAAAAGCAAATATAGACACATGAAAAAATTATTACTTAATGTATTTAAAGGCCGAGTAGTATCGCCATGGTGGATATTAGCAATAGATTTGGCTATTGTGGCCAATGCTTTCTTAATTGCTTTTATAATAGGATTGAGTTTAAGCTTACCTTCAACTTCGGTTTCGGGATTTATATCTACTGGAAGTTGGGTGTTGATGATATATTTGATAATTTATCTGTGTACAGGTTCATATCGAGGGGTTATTCGACATAGTAATTATAACGATTTTAAAATACTAATCTTAACCTGTTTTTTAGCATTTGTAGTTTTGATGATCGTTGATTCAGTAGTGAAATTCTATGACTTATCATGGTGGAGAATACCCGCATTAGTATTAATGCTTCATTTTTTCCTAACAGCAATGCTAAGTTTTGTTTTTCGAATGATCGTAAAGGAAACTTATGCCTATTTAACAAAGAAACGTGCTCGTATAAAGGCCTTGATCTATGGTGCTGGCGATATGGGACATATCACACTTGAAGCTATCCGTAATGATAAAGATAATCTGTTTCATATTGTTGGATTTATTGATGATAATCCTAATAAATGGAATATGCAATTACATTCCATCGATGTGCAAAGCTGGGATAAAGCTAAGAGAAGAAAGGCTGAAAAGGGTATTATGGTGATAATATTAGCCATTAATAATATTTCAGTACAACGAAAAAAAGAAATTACTTATGATTGTTTGGAAAAAGGATGGAAGCTTAAAGTGATGCCGTCTGTGGGAAACTGGGTCAACGGTATCTCCAATAGAAGTCAGATTCGGGATATTCGCATTGAAGATATATTAGGGCGAGATGAGATTAAATTAAATCAACAACGAATTTCAGCTGGTTTAGAGGGAAAAGTTATTTTAGTTTCAGGTGCTGCCGGCTCCATCGGTTCTGAAATCGTGCGTCAGCTGTTACGATTTCCAATAAAGAAGATTTTATTAATTGATATTGCAGAGTCACCGTTATATGACTTGCAACAGGAGTTACTGTTAAGTTATAATGATGTGCCATTTGAAATCATTCTGGCCGATTTTACTAATGCCTTCAGAATGCGACAAGTGTTTGAAGAGTACAGACCACAAATTGTATATAATGCTGCGGCCTACAAGCATGTACCATTGATGGAAGCCAATCCCTACGAGGCCATCCGCGTAAATATTGCGGGAACCAAGTTGATGGCAGACATATCTGTTGAATATGAAGTGGAGAAATTTGTGATGGTTTCTACTGATAAGGCTGTGAATCCGACAAATGTGATGGGGGCTTCAAAGCGTATATGCGAGATATATATTCAATCTCTGGCACAGAAAGAAAGTGTACATACAGCTTTTATTACAACTCGTTTTGGTAACGTTCTTGGATCCAGTGGATCGGTAGTTCCTTTATTTACGAGGCAGATTAGACAGGGAGGACCAATCACCGTTACACATCCTGATATTACTCGTTTTTTTATGACGATACCAGAAGCTTGTCAATTGGTATTAGAAGCAGGTTTTATGGGTAATGGGGGCGAGGTTTTTGTATTTGATATGGGCGAACCGATAAAAATAAATGATTTAGCAAAAGAGATGATACAATTGGCTGGTTTAAAATTGGGAACAGATATTGACATAATGTATACCGGGCTGCGACCAGGAGAGAAACTATTTGAAGAACTATTAGCTTCTTCTGAATATAATCTGCCAACCCATCATGAGAAGATTATGATAGGGCAAGTGCAAATTTATAATTATGAAGTTGTTAACCGAACGATAAAGGAATTGTTAGGTTCGTTAAATTATGAGGATAATACCTTATTGGTGAGTCGTATGAAAGATTTGGTGCCAGAGTTTGTTTCTAATAACAGTAGTTTTTCCATTCTGGATAGTATTAATTAATATACCTCTTATCAAGAAACGGAGATTTTTACTCTTGTATATGCTGCCTTTCAAGAGGATTAGAATTATAATCAAGTCTTTTCTTCAGCTCAAGGACTAAATTAACGTCAAACGATATTTAACATTACAAAGGAAGTAAATGGAAAGTTGAGATAAAGATTAACCTACGATATTATGGTAATTTCCAAAAGCCCTATGTAAATAAATTATTTGCATGGGGCTTCGTAATTTTTAGGGGATAATAATGTGTTTATAAAAGAATTAAAGACTAATTGTAAACTACAAATAGTTTAAATTAGTACTTCAGAAAACCATTCTTTTAAACTAGTATATTAAGGCCGGCAATTATTGTTGGCCTTTTTGCTTTGTACCCTCAACGTTATAGCTCATTACTTAAAACTTGTGGATAAAAGCTCCGGTGTTTATTCTATAGCTTTGATCACCTATTTTTTTTCTCAAATCAACTCGCTAAGCTCTGGCCCTTATTATGAATTCTTCTTTCTCGGACTTAGTTCACTCTGATTTAACTTCAATACTAACAATAAAAATACATATTAGTAGGGTATATATTGACGAGAACCTTAAGTTATTTGATTAAATAAAGATGTTATGTGACTAATTGTTGATATTTATGTTTTGTATTGATGTGGAGAGATGTGGTTTACTGTATTTGTAAAGCATTTCAATATATAGATATATAGTGTATTTAATTAAGGTCGTAGGTGGTATTTGTGTACAATCTTATATTTTTCATAAAACTTAATCTACGAGTGAGTATGATACTATTCGCTTTCGAGTTAGTTAATTATCTTAATCAATATCTATGAAATTACTATGTAAATTATAACGCTTCAAAATTTACCTTTGCTAATCTTAATAAGAGCTAATTTTCTGCCTGATTCAAAGGGCACATGTAAAATGAATAACAACAATAAGGCTGTAATAACCAGGCATAGTGACAATTGAGATTTAAATCAAAATAGATAAGTGTTAAATTTTCTCCTTTTGTTAAAAAACCTTAACAGACTTTCAAATTCTTTCGTTACGTTTGTAATGCCCCTTTGAGAAATTGTTTTAATACTTCAGTGGTAATGAAGAAATCAGTGCGACAAAATATTTCTGAAGACATTTCCATTCAGCAAAATGAGTTCTTTACTCAATTGTTTGATTGCTATTACGTGCGATTAAGCTATTATGCGAACACTTTTATTGATGATTTTGATGTGTGTCGAGATCTTGTTCAGGAGATATACATAAAGTTATGGGAGAAGCAGTTAATAAATTTTTCAGAAGAAGAACTGGAGAAGTTTATATACAGAAGCGTTAAAAACGCATGCTTAGATCACATTCGTCAACAAAAGGTACGACAAAATTCACGTGTATTTATTTTAGAACGCTTGCTTGAACAGGAAGAAGTCCATATCCCAGAAGTTGAGATAACGGAATTAGCCAATAAAATTGAAGACATCATTAATGAATTGCCGGAACAAACATCTCATATTTTCCGGCTGAGTCGGTATGAAAACATGTCGTACCCAGAAATAGCTGAAAAGTTAGATCTTACGGTTAAAGGTGTTGAGTATCACATGTCAAAAGCTTTAAAATCACTTCAATTACAATTAAAAGATTACCTGCCTGTAATCGTCTGTTTTTTAAGTCATTTCGATAGAATGTAAAAAAAAATTAAAAAAAGACACTTTTTGTACTAGGGTGTTTGCCTTTCCATACGTTATTGAAGTATAAGCAGTGAAAATGGAAAACGAAAATATCAATCAAGAATTACTAATCAGATTTCTTTGTAAGCAAACCAATGCGCTTGAAGAGAAGGAAGTAAAAGAATGGCTTGAGGCTGATACAGAGCGATATCATCTCTTGGAAAAGCTCATGCGATCCAAGGCTCTTGTTTCACAAAGAATGAATTCTGATTGGGCAAAAGGTGATTTGGAAGAAATTCATAAGCGTATAAGTCGTAAAAAATCCCAACGTTTCTTTCTGAAAGTGGCAGCTGGCTTTATAGGTATCATCTTAGGTACCTCTTTAATACTAACGCTGTTAAAAAGGAATGAAGAATGGCAAACGATAACAGTTGCTAAAGGTGATAAATATGAATTGGTACTACCTGATGGCACAAAAGTTTGGTTAGCACCAGATACCAAGTTTTATTATCCGCTTTCTTTTTCATCATCAAGCAGAGA
>Ga0070728_10005599_pt1 | contig 12317 bp, 8 predicted proteins | sample tdDd471_FD_66723 | JGI IMG/M metagenome (GOLD analysis project Ga0070728, IMG submission 66723) | Marine sediment microbial communities from the Atlantic coast under amendment with organic carbon and nitrate - tdDd47.1 | ecosystem: Environmental > Aquatic > Marine > Coastal > Sediment | place...
TTTCTTTTTTAGAATATATTTTGAATAGATAGTAAATATCAACAGAAACAATGAAACCATTTAAAAATCCAACTGGTAAAGCTCCAATCAAGAAACCGTATGTTGAGAAAGTAATTGCTCCCGCTAAGTTAATCCATCGAAACTTCACTATGGAATTCATGGTCATGGATAGTGCAATAATTACAGAAGCAAAATATCCAATCCATTGAAGTATATTTATTTCCATGATATTCAAGTTAAAACATTAAAGGGTAAAGATAAATAATAATGGTGAAAGATAAATGTCATTCCCGCGCAGGCGGGAATCTATTTATAAAAGAGATAGATTCCGGATCTTCATTTCATTTCGTCCGGAATGACAATTACATTATTCTTGCATTTTTTTCCAGAGCCTTAACGATTGTTCTCGTGAGAATTCAAGTATCTCAGATTCATCTACTTTTTGAATCTTACGATCTTTTACAATAATCTCTCCATCTGAAATTACATCGTTAACATGATTCGAATTGATTCCAAATATAAAATGTCCTAAGAAGTTATCTTGATTGATTTCGGTAGGAGAGTCGTAATCTAAAATTACTAGATTATTTTCTTTATCTCCATCAAACTGGTTTATTGAAATATAATCGTGTACTTTTCTGAAACGCTCATATGCTGATGGATAATCAATTGTATCGAAACCTTGACCAACAAAGAATGCAGCCTTAGCACTTTGTAGCATATCGCTATGCATACCGTCGGTTCCAAGCATAATGTTGTTGCCTAAATCTTTTGCACTAAAATAACCTACTTTATTATTGAGATTACTTTCCATATTCTGAACAATAAATGCTTTCGAATTTTTGATGATTTTTCTTTCATTCTCATCAATATGTAAGCAATGTCCAAGTATGGTTTTTGATGAATTTAAAACTCCGAAATCATTTAGTCTTTCTACTACTCGTTTGTTATAATTATCATGACAATGTCGTTGGTCGTATAAATCTTCAGCAACATGAATATGGAAACCTGAGTTGTATTTATTCATTAGATCAGCAGCTCTTTTCATAATTTCATCATTTACGGTAAATGATGCATGTAATCCAACTAATCCTTGATTCGATTTTAAGTAATTTTCAGTTTCTTGCAATCCTTGTTCGGCTTTTTCTATGCCGTCACGATCTGTAATTTCATAGCAAAGTAGATGACTAACACCCACTTTTTCAAAAGCCTTTGCAATAATATCTTGTGAACCCAATATATGATTTGGTGAAGCATGATGATCAATAGCAAAAGTAGAACCCGCTTTTGCACATGCCATTGCGGTAGTTAAAGCACTTGCTTCAATCATATCTTTATCCAAAGCCTTATCTAAAGTCCACCAAATGTATTGAAGAATTTCATAGAAGTTCACAGGATTCTTTTTAGGAGCTCCCATTCCACGTGCTAATGCAGAGTATACATGATGATGACCGACTGCGAATGATTTGGTAACCAATTTTCCTTTGCAATCAATTATTTGATCAGCTTTTTGATTTTCAAGATTATCTGTGAATTGGATTTCTCTGTTTAAACCTTTTTCAACAAGAATATTTGTATTCTTGAATTCAAGGCTTTTCCAGTCAATGTATGTAGCGTTTTTTAATAGAATCATTTTGTTGAAATTATATTGATAATAAGATTCTTCGTTACTCTCAGAATGACAATAACAGTATAATGTCATTCTGAACGAAGTGAAGAATCTATTAATTCCTTAATAAAGGCAATTTATATCGTTTTTTACCATCAAATTTAACCAATGCACAAGCTACAGCTCCAGCTGTAGGAACCATCCCAATCTCACCAATTCCTTTTGCTCCATAAGGACCAACAGGGTCTTTTACTTCAATCATTCGCACATCAATTTCAGGTGTTTCGTGAGCTCGTAAGATTTTTAAATCTCGCATTTTATCGCTTACCAAAAAACCATCTTTCATAGGAAGTGATTCAGTTAAAGCATATCCCAATCCCATATGAACACCACCTTCAACCTGACCTTCGAACAACATTGGATTCATGATTTTTCCACCATCGTGAGCAGCAATCATTTTTTTGATTTTTCCATCATCATCTAAAATACATACCTGAGCTGCATAACCATAGGAGTAATGTGTAATTTGTTCTTTTACATCTGATCCGGGTTTGGTTGTCCAGTCGCACATATACTGACCTTTATATGTTTTTCCTGTTAATTCTTTTAATGATTTAGTATTAAGATCTTCATGTAATGCTTTAGCAGCATTTATTACAGCTAATCCAACCAACGCAGTAGCACGTGAAGATGTTGTCATTCCGGTTTTTATCTGAGCTTCAGTATCTACAATAACTTCAATACTTTCAGGAGAAATAGATGTTTCTTCGCAAAGAGTTTGTAGAGCCATATTATGAACTCCTTGACCCATTTCAGTCCATCCGTGTTGCAGAAGAATTCGATTTTCGGAAATGATATCAATAATTACTTTTGATTCATCGACCATTCCATTACCAACACCGGAGTTTTTAATAGCACAAGCTAATCCAGCATATTTAGCATTATTGAAATCTTCTTTAACTTCTTCTAAACAGGCACGAATACCAACGCCTTGAACTGTTTGTCCTGTTGATGTTTTTGCACCATCGACCAATGCATTATCATATCTAAATTGCCATCTATCAAAACCTGCTTTTTCACATATTTCATCGATACAGCTTTCAATTGCAAATGAAACTTGATTAGCACCAAATCCTCGTTTTGCGCCACAAGGAATGTTATTTGTATAAACTGTTTTTGCTTCAATATCAATAACGGGAACATAATATCCTGCAGATGCATGACCTGCAACGCGTTCCATTACTTTCATTCCTACGGAAGCGTAAGCTCCGGTATCGCCAACAGCATGTAATTTTAATGCAGTAAGTTTTCCATTTTCATCAGCACCTATTTCCATATCCATAAAAACTGGATGTTTTTTAGGATGTAAGCGAATTGATTCTTCACGAGTTAAAGTAAGTTTAACAGGCTTTTGTAGTAGATATGCAAAAAGTGAAGTTTGACCTTGTACACTTAAATCTTCTTTTCCACCAAATCCGCCACCATTGGGAATAAGAGTTACACGAACTTTGTCTTCTGGAATTCCTAAAATCATAGCCACTTGTCGTCGATCTTCATAAACTCCCTGACTTTGACTTAGCAATTCAATTCCATCGCAACAGTTAGGGTAGGCAATTGCAGCTTCTTTTTCAAGAAAAGCGTGCTCTATTCTTTGTGTTTCAAATCGACCTTTAGCCTTGAATTTTGATTCTTTTAAAGTCTGTTCTGCATCACCAATTGTAAATTGACATGTGTCGAAATTATTTGGCTTATCAGGATGAACTCGCTCTCCTTCCAAAGCTTTAAAAACGTCAGTTAAAGGTTCAAGAACTTTATAATCAACTTTAATTAGTTTAACTGCTTCTCGTGCAATTTCGTCAGAATCAGCAACAACACCAGCAATTACATCACCAATATAATGTGTTACTTCACCTTCATCGATCATTACATTCCAATCTTGTAGAATTAATCCTACTTTCTTTTCTCCGGGAATATCTTTTGCTGTAAATATTCTATGAACACCTTGTACTTTCTTTGCTTCCGTAGTATCAATTTTTAAAACTTTTGCTTTTGGATGATCACTAAATTTTAAAGCAGCGTAAAGCATTCCTTCAATATGGATATCGTCAACAAAGTCACGTTCACCAAGAGCGGTTTTGTATGAATCGTATTTTGGGTGTGGAACTCCAATTTTTCCTGATGTTTTGGTAATTTCTAATTTCCTATTCTCGCGAATTGCTTCTCCAGCATACAGGATTGCTTCTTCAATCTTTTTATATCCTGTACAACGACAAATATGGGGCTTAATTGCTTTTTGTATTTCTTCAATTGTTGGATTTGGATTATCCTGCAAAAGAACTTTTGTACGACTAATAAATCCTGGAGAGCAAAATCCACATTGTACAGCACCTTTATTTACAAAAGCTTTGGCAATAGTATCTTTAACATACTCAGGAAATCCTTCAGGAGTGAATATCTCAGTTCCTTCTAATGTTTTCATTTTAATAACACAAGCCAGTTTTGCTTTTCCATCAATTTCAACAGTACACGCTCCACAAGCCGCCTGGTTTGAGCAACCATCTTTTACTGAAGTAATATGTTTATCGAGACGTAAATATTTAAGTAAATTCTCTTCAGGATTACCTGAATATGTTTCTTTTACGCCGTTAAGTGTAAAATTTATCATTAGATTAATTTTTTCAAATTGTCAATTGTAGGCTGAATTGCTTCAGGAATATTCAATAGTTTTTGGACTGAATTTAGATCTTTTAGTCCGCTACCAGTCAAAAGTACAACATTTTTAGAGTCCTTGTCAAGTTTATTTTCTTGATGATATTTTAACATTCCAGCAAACGAAGTTGCGGCTGCAGGTTCTGCAAAAATACCTGTATTTCTTGATAAAGTAGCTGACGCATTTAAGATCTCATCATCAGAAACGGTTAAATATTCACCCTTATATTTTTGAATAAATTGTTTAGCCATGTAGAAATTGCGAGGAATATCAACTGAAATAGAATCTGCAATTGTGTTGCTTGGAATTACCTTAAATTCTTCATTTTCAATATTTCGACTTAAGTTATCACTACCTTCTGATTGAACTGCCACAATTGTTGGAATTTTATCAATCATTTTTAATTTTAAAAGATCTTCAAAGCCTTTGTAAACTCCTGAAATAATAACACCATCGCCAACAGGTACAAAAATCTTATCAGGAATAGATTCATTTAGTTGATCAAAAATCTCGAAAGAAACGGTCTTTTTTCCTTCAATTGTAAGTGGATTAAAAGCAGTATTTCTATTGTACCAACCAAATTCTTCAGTTGCTTTTATACTCAGATCAAATGCATCATCATAAGTTCCTGCGACAGGAACAATAGTTGCACCATACATTAAGATTTGAGTTAATTTAGCTATAGGAGCCGATTCAGGCACCATAATTATTGCTTTCTGACCTTGTGCTGCACATAATCCAGCTAAGGATGAACCTGCATTACCTGTTGATGCTGCAACAATTGTTTTAAAACCTTTTTCTTTTGCATAAGCAGAAACTACAGCTGATGCTCTATCTTTAAATGAAAAGGTAGGATTTTGCGAATCATCTTTAAAATAGATTTGAAAAGGGAGATTTTTATGATCTAATTCATCAAATTGATAAATTGGAGTATTTCCAACTTTGAGTTTTGGAAGACTTTCAATTTTGTTAATTGGAAGCAATTGCAGGAAATTATCCTTTTTTAGATCTATAAAAAGAATATTTTTCTTCAAAATATCAAAAAAGTTATAAACAATTCTAAGAACTCCTTTTGGCGGACTCGAATCGTTATTTTCCTTGCTGCAAGTGGGACAGAGGTATAGTATCTCAGATGAGTCATATTGTTTTCCACAATCAATACACTCATATATGAACTTTTGAGTATGGTAATTAAGTGTCATAATATTTTGAACTGATACGAATTTAACTATTTTTGTTTAACAATACCCTAAAATCTGTTTACTAAAGATATAAAAAAGGTGTCTCTGTAGTTATGTTTAAAGGTTTGGTATACCTGTGATTTTTACTTATTGAATAAGTTTTTGTATTGAGTTAATTCAGGTAATTTTTAAAGCTACAACGAGACGCCTTTTTATTTTTTTACATATTATCTTTGAACAGTTTCTATTATAATCCTTTTAATAATCCGGTTCTTTCGTTAAACTCATTAATTAATTCATCCCAACGATCAAGTTGATTAAACTGTTTGTTCCAAATCTCACGATCGTTCCATAATAAATTTAAATCTTCAACTTCTTTAGCTTGCTGCTCTATCCAAGTAAAATATTTTAAGTTATGAATTGCTTTCTTATCATAATAGTTAAGTTCTTTCATATGATCAGTTGTTGAACCTAATATACATTTTTCGAAATCTTTCACAGCTTGAATATTGTTGTAAATTCCGTGATTTTCATTTAGTTCCTGAATTCTTGACTGATACATGTCAGCTGAATCAGTAGCGATTGTAACTACTACATCATCTTCGGTCATTTCGTAATATTTAGCAGTTTTAATTGCTGATAACAGGTTTCCAATTCCTGATATACCTATTAAATGAAGTTCTTTAATAACTTCCTGATCAACACCAACAGATTTTAAATATTCGTGACCTTCATTAGTATTGAATAAACGAAGAATTCTCATACAATCTTCATCGTCGATTGCTGTTACAACATCCGTATTTTTAACATTATGAATCCAAGGTATGTGCTTATCGCCAATTCCTTCTATTCTATGGCCACCAAAACCATTTAAAAGGATTGTTGGGCACTGCAATGCTTCCGAAGCAACAACTTTTATGTGTGGCGTTGTTGTTCTTAAATAATCGCCTGCAGCAATTGTTCCTGCTGAACCTGTAGCTGATACATAAGCAGCCAAATTACTTTTTTCTTTTTTTACAAGATTATATACTTCTTCTATTGCTTTACCTGTTGTATTGTAATGCCATGCAGCATTTCCAAACTCATCAAATTGGTTAAAAACGATACAATCTTCACGGGTTTCTTTAATCTCCCAACACTTATCGTAAATTTCTTTTACATTAGATTCGCAACCAGGAGTAGCAATTACTTCAGATCCAATTTCGTTTTTTAACCAGCTAAAACGTTCCTGACTCATTTCTTCTGGTAAAATAGCAACAGATTCTGTTCCCATTAGTTTAGAATCAAAAGCTCCACCACGACAGTAATTTCCTGTTGAAGGCCATACTGCTTTATGGTATGTTGGATCGAATTCTCCAGTTGTAATCCTTGGTGCAAGACATCCATATGCAGCACCTACTTTATGTGCTCCAGTTGGAAACCATTTACCTACTATTAAAACAATTCGTGCATTAACTCCTGTTATTTCCTTAGGTAGTTCAATATGATTAACCTTTCCAAATAATCCACCTTTTTCTTTTGGCTCATTTTTCCAAGTAATACGGAAAAGGTTTAAAGGATTAATTTCCCATAAACCAATATTTTTTAATTGATCTTTTATTTTTTCTGGAACTAAATCTGGATTTCTTTGTTGTTCAAATGTAGGAAGTATGATTTTTCTCTCTTTGAATCTATCTACAGCATTCTGTAATGCTTTCTGGTTTGTTACTTTATCAATTACTGGAATCATCCTTTAAGAATATTAGATTTATTTGCTTTGCAATTTACGGAAAATATTAATATCTTCTTTGATATGATAAATATATGGTAAAAAAGACTGGAAATTGGAATTATAAAAGAAATAAATTATATTTGCAAGGTGTAGCATTTGCATGATCAGAAAAATAGACTATTATGAAAGCATTAGATGAAATTGATAAGAAATTACTGAATATACTTCAGACTAACAGTAGAATAACTATTCGCGAACTTTCTGAGAAATTACATTTATCGACAACTCCAATTCATGAACGAATTAAAAAATTGGAGAAAAATGGATACATTCAGCAATATATTACTATGGTTGATCCAAAAATGATAGGAAAGAAACTTATTGTTTATATTTCTGTATCGTTGAATAAGCATACGAAAGAAGCAATTGAAGAATTTGAGTCTCAGATGGATAAGCTTGATGAAGTAATGGAATCGTATTATATTTCAGGTAGTTCGGATTTTCTGTTAAAGGTATTTTGTAATGATATGGACGATTTTCATCATTTTATTACAGCTAAGTTCTCTGTAATTGGTAATATAACTCAGTTTTACAGCTCATTTGTAATGTCGGAAACAAAAGTTAAGCAGAATTTTATTTTATAAAATATTTTATAGTTTAATACGTATTTAAGAATTTGTATCATTCCCGCTAACTATTCTCATGAGCAAAGTGAATAAAGCGGGAATCTTTGTTTTAATACAAGAGAGATCCCCAATCATGTTGGGGATGACATTTAAAATATTAACAACTTTTCTTATTCAAAAATTAAATTTTTTGAAGCTTTTAATAATATACTCGTCTCAGCTGCTTTATAAAAGTCAACTTTATTCATTTTAGTAGATTTAAACTGAACTTCAATTATAGATAAATCAAGTTTATTTAGTTTTGCTTCAACTTCATTGGTGATATAAATGTATTCATCTTGATTTTCAGAAAGAGAAACTATTTCATTGTTTCTTTTACAAAGTAAGGTGTTTGTATTTTCAAGGTAGTAACCTTCTTCAGCTACATTAAAAGATGATTTAGTCAACCAGAATTTTGGTTTTTCTTTATAAGGAGCGCTATTAGTGGGGCAGAAAGTTTCGCAATTACCACATTCATTACAAAAGTTTGCAATATTTAAAATCTGATATTTCTGATTTATTTCAAATAATCCTTCATTTTCAATTTCTAGTTCTCCATTTTCTAACTGAATAGCATTTTGAAGATAATATGTAACTGGTTCAATTTCGTATGAATAATTAGCAAAATTAGGACATACTGTTGTGCAGATATTACAAATTTCATCGCACTGTAAGCATCTATCAGCTTCACTAATAACAGTTTCTCGATCTAAAGTTTCGCTAACCAGTTTAAAGTTTTTACGATCATTAATATCAAGTTCAATTAATTCTGGAGCGAATTTTCTTTCGGCTCGTTTTAAAATTAATTCTTTTTTACTAAAAGTTTTCCCATTTATAGGTTTGGTAATTTTAAAGTCAATTTCTGATTTTTTAATAATTTGTTCAGCAGCTTTACGTCCATCGCCAATTGCTTTAATTGCAGTTGCAGCGCCACGTAAAGCGTCACCACCAATAAATATATTTTCAAGTTGAGTTTGATAATTTCCTATTTCAGCTTTTAGTAATTCTTCTTGAATAAAATCAATATTCAGACTCTGGCCAATTGCAGGAATTATTGTATCACATGGAATTTCAAATTCAGAACCATCAATATTAACCGGTCTTGGTCTTCCTGAAGAATCCGATTCCTTTAATTCCATTCTACTACAAATCAAAGCTTTTACCTTTCCATTTTCCTGGATTATTTTCTCAGGTCCGGCAAGTTCAATAATTTCCATTCCTTCTTCTAATACAGCTTTTATTTCACCTTGGTCAGCAGGCATTTCATTTACTGTACGACGATAAACAATCGTAACTTTTCCTTCTTTTCCAACCAAACGGAAAGCAGTTCTGGCAGCATCCATAGCAGTATTTCCACCGCCAATAATAACTACATTTTTACCGATTCCTGATACTTCTCCTTTTTTTACATTAAACAAGAATTTTAAAGAATCTAAAACGCCTTTTGATTCAATCCCATCCAGTTTATAAGGAGCAGAAAGTTGTGCACCAATACCCACAAATACATAGTTGTAGTTTGCTTTTATAGTCTGGAATTTTTCTTTATTAATCTTCTGATTATAATGAATTTGAACACCTAAATCAGTTACTCGTTTAAAGTCTTTTTCAATAGCTTCATCGGTTAATCTAAAACCAGGAATTGCATACTGAACCATTCCTCCAGCTTTGGAATTAGCTTCGAAAACTTCAACTTCAAAACCAGCTAAGGCTAAGTAATAAGCAGCAGATAAACCCGATGGTCCAGCGCCAATAATAGCAACTTTCAAATTGCTTTTATCTGATGCATTTAGTTTTACTTCTTCCTGTTCAGATATAAAGCGTTTTACTTCGCGAATTAAGAGAGAATTATCATAATTTACTTTTGTACATTTATTCTGGCATAAATGATCGCATACCATTCCAGTAATGCTTGGGAAAGGATTGGTTTTTAAAATTACTTCATATGCTTTATCAAACTGGCCAATTGATGCATAGTACAAATAATCCGGTATATCCTGATTCGTCGCACAAGTGTCCTTGCAAGGAGCTGAAATACAGTCGAAATAACCTAGGTTCCGTTCTGTTTTAATATCAGGATCTTTTATTGCTTTTCTTTTGTACAGATTAGAATCTAATACTTTATCGGCATATTTATTGAGATTTTCAAGAGCAGTGTTTTTATCTATTTGAACAGATTTAGAAGTTGAGTTAAGCTCTTTAAAATATTGATTTAATCGCATATAACCGCCTGGCTTTAATATATCGGAACAAACTGTAACAGTTTTAAATCCACACGAAAGAATATCTGAAATATTAAATGCATCGGCTCCGGCAGAGAAAGATAAATGCAATTCTCCGTTAAATTCGTTTTGTAATTTCTTTGCAACATTTATCGAAATAGGATGCAAAGCACGACCACTCATATACATCATATCTATTTTTGGACCGAATACTTGTTTGTTATTAACAGATTCAAGTGTATTGGTCATTTTCAATCCAAAGTGTAATCCTTTTTGTTGCGCAACTTTTTGTAATGAACGAATAATTTTTAATGCATCTGGATATTTCAGGTCGTGTTCAAATGCAACATCCGGAACATTCGTTTTAAAATTTGAACTTTTGTTTAAGATTTCTCTTAGTAACTCTGGTCCAAGCAATGTTGGGTTTAGCTTAACAAATGTGTGTAAGTTCTTTTCTTCTAATAAATATTTTGCAATATCTTCAATTTCATTGGCTGGGCAGCCGTGCATTGTCGATAAAGTAATGTTATTTGAAATTTGTGAAGGAATATTAATTGCTTTAATTTCAGGATAAACTTCTTTTATTTCATCCATTTTCTCATTTAACTCTGGAGTGCAATCATTCATATTTTCAATGAACCATTGAACATTTTCTTTAAGTATTCCTTCCAGATTATACCCAACACTCATATTGAAAATAGTTCCTATTTCTTTATTCCAACCAAATTTTTGATTCAGAATATGAATGACAATCCAGGCATTCAAATATTCATTAAAGCTTTCCTTAATCTTTAATTCTTGCGACCATTCACAGTTGTATCCTTCATCCTGCATGTCGATGCAAGGTTTAGCAATTTCCAGTTCATCAAGTGTTTGAATGGTTTTTAATTCAATATATCGAGCACCCATTAACCAGGCTCCAATAATATTTTGAGACATTTGCGAATGCGGACCAGCTGCAACTCCAACAGGAGAGTCAATATTTTGATTGAATTGATCAACTTTTAAATTATTGTCTTTTATAGGATTAAAAAACAATTCTTCAGGTATTCCAAAAATACTTTTATAAGTATTGTATTCTTTTAGGATAATCTGTAATAATTGCTTGATTGATATAGGATAGAACTTGTCTGTCATAGTTATTAATTTTCAATTTTGTAACAAAACAAATTTACATAAATCAGCTGAGATTCTTAAATTTCTTCTATATTTATACTCTATTTTAGAAAAAAGATGAAGCAAAATAAAGTAATCGAAAAAGAATATTCTGCTATAATACTTGCAGCTGGAAAATCAGAACGAATGGGTTTCCCTAAACTATCATTAAAATATGATGAAAAGTGTATTTTTATTGAGCATATTATTCATGAATATTTGAGATTTAATTGCAAAGAAATTATTTTGGTTGTAAATGTATTTGGATTTGAATATCTGAAAAATAATAAAAATAAATTCCCAGATAATGTGCAGATTGTAATAAACAAACATCCTGAATGGCACCGTTTTTATTCACTCAAAATAGGGGCAAAGAACCTTTCTGAAAACAAACCTACATTTATTCATAACGTTGATAATCCTTTTGTAAATCCTGATGTATTAAAAGAATTATCGAATAATATAAATAAGGCTGATTATATAAGTCCAGAATTTAAAGGAAAGGGTGGACATCCTTTTTTGATTTCAGAAAAAGTAATAAAAGAAATTGCACAAACAGAAGAAGATCAAAAGCATCTCAAAGAATTCTTAAATCAATATTCAAGATTAAAAATTAAGGTTGATGATGAGAAAATTCTGGCTAACATAAATACTTTGGGAGAATATAATAGATATTTCAAAAATAATTAGTTATCTATATCTCGACAGGCTCAATATGACAACTAATTGTTTTGTAACACTGAGCTTGTCGAAGTGTTTGATGATATACCTTATTTTCTATAAAGCCTCATCAAAACTTTTTCCGGTGTTAAAGGAGTATCAAAATCTAATTTGTAATTCGGATTAAATTCCCTAATTGCTTTTGTTAGTGCAAAATAAGCTCCAATTCCATACATAAGTGGTGGCTCTCCAACTGCTTTTGAACGTAGTAAAGCTAACTCTGGACCTTCAGTTTTTAAAGCTGTAATTTTAATGTTTCTTGGCACTGAATAAATATCAGGAACTTTGTAAGTTGATAAACTATTCGATAGTAATCGTCCATCTTTAGCGAAAGCTAATTCTTCCAT
>Ga0070728_10005602_pt1 | contig 12310 bp, 9 predicted proteins | sample tdDd471_FD_66723 | JGI IMG/M metagenome (GOLD analysis project Ga0070728, IMG submission 66723) | Marine sediment microbial communities from the Atlantic coast under amendment with organic carbon and nitrate - tdDd47.1 | ecosystem: Environmental > Aquatic > Marine > Coastal > Sediment | place...
GTGCGGCTACACAGTGAGTCAGGCGATTGGCCAGCTCTTCGGCTTCGCTGTAGGTGATCAGGTGATACTTTGACATGATCAGTCTCCGCCACTTTACATCATTCTTCCATGATAGCAGAAGCGAGAACCCGATGCGGAGCACGCATTTTTTGGCTCTGTTTGCATTAAATGTGGGATGTCGTCTCCTTGGCAGAATCGTAAATTAATTGGTATTTGGAATTTACTGTTGAAATCGACCAGACTCAACACTCTCTAGTTTTGCAGCCATGAAGGTTGAAAATGAAGGTCTCGTTAATCGTAACATATAAGAAATAGCGTAGTTTAATAACGCACCAGATTCGTTAATGAGGATGCTCTTTACTTTTGATCACAACTTTCAGAAGAACGAGCTTGCCTTGCGCTAAAGATGACCAATATGGTAAGACTTGAGGTGTGGTAGTCGAGTACGAAGGCTCTCGTGTTAAATGTATTGAGCCGTTTGCCCGTTTTTACGTGGACTTTTGATGCTCGTAAATTTTGCTCGGCGTCACACTAACTCGTAAGTACGTAAGGAAAACAACATGAAACCAAGTTATCTGATTCGCATTGTTGGCTTGATTGCAGGCCTTGTTATCATCGGGGTCACAGCACAAGCTGCGACAACTTTGACCAGTGTTAGAACTGACAAGCCGGTTCTGCTCTCAGGCACGGCAGATAAAGTCTGGGATAAAGCAGCCTCTTTGAAGGTGACCCTGGACAACCTCCCCTATGAACCGAATAATGGTTATGACGGGATGAAAGAGACGACTGTAACTGTGAAGTCGCTCTACGATGATGAGTACATCTATTTTTTACTCCAGTACAATGATCCCACGGAGAGTCTGGCACGGTTCCCATGGGTCAAGCAGAAGGATGGGACCTGGAAGCAACTGAAGAAGAAAGACAGCACTGGTCACGACAATACCTACTACGAAGACAAAGTCGGCATATTCTGGAATATCAACACCAAAGGATTCTCTGAGGAAGGGTGCATGATTTCCTGCCACATGGACATCGAAGGAGACACCTCGGCAGGGCGAAAATTTACCAACAATAAAGGCGAAACAATTGACATGTGGCACGTCAAGAATGTCAGGACCAGCCCCTTGGGGCAAGTTGACGACCAGTTTGTCGATAGCACCAGTGACGGAAAAACCAACAAAGGTTGGGGCCGAAAAGGTGATGTCAAGACCGGCGGTGGCTACACGAACAACGTCAACAAGGACAAGACCGCCCCAGCCTACATGAACTACCCCCCCAGCGAGGAAGCACAGTACTATATATTACCCAGCCTGAAGACACCTTTTGTCGACATCTTCCAGCCTGGTGATGTGGTCCCCGGGATCATCATTGATGCCTTCCAGGGCCCACGCGGTGATATCGAGATGCGCGGCAAATGGGACAAAGGGGTCTGGACCGTCGAAATTCGCAGAAAGCTGGTAACCAGTGGAGAACAATCAGAGGTTCAGGACGTCCAGTTTGACGACTTGAGCAAACTTTACCACTTCGGTATCTCGGTTTTTGATAACAGTCAGATCAACCACCTGTTCCACGATGATACATTAATCCTAAAATTCAACTAAGCATCACGTACAGTGTTATTGAAAAAAGCCCGCCGGAAAAATACTTTCTGGCGGGCTTCTCATGATTCGTCCCATCTGAAATATCACATTGACAGCCTTCTCAACATTTATCGCAATTGCTTTATAGCAACCTACCACAAAGAATTCAGGAGCAGGAAGCTCTGGATCAAATGAAAGCAACGAGGTACATGCTCTCTATGAACACTGGCTTCACATTACTATAAATCCTGCATTATTTGTGAGGGGTGAATTTAGTCAAAACACAAAGTTCGTTCTGACCCTGAGTTATAGGACGCCTCCAGCGGTCGAGGCCAGTAGTCAGCTGAAAGTGCTATCGCACCCTTCCCAGCTAAAGACTGTTTCAATTAAGCTGTGCATCTGCAAGAAACGGCGGTGCCGACCGGCGACCCGGGGACCCGCCCTTGCGGCTCTGACGCATGGGCAGGGGACGGGAGCGAACCGTTTTACAGTAGACAGCTGGCAGACAACCGAACCCCATGTATTGCTTTGTTAATATTATGAGTAGAAACATGGCGCAAGGCACTCATGACGCTCTCAGACGCATTGTTTTGACTTAAGACAGGTGGTGGTATACCGGAGCACGGTCAACGCGCGCACGAAGACCACCAGCTGGCTACGGTTGCCAGCCGAATGGGGGGCAAACGTCTATCAGCCCCCCCCCCGCAAAGGTAGAAATCAACATGATATGAGATTGGCTACCATTTGAAGTACAGCAAATTGACAATGATAGTTTTGTGGTGATCTATTGCTGATAGCTGTGTTCTAGTGTACCGAGAGTGTACCAAATCGCCATGTTGTTGAGCTGTAGACTTAAGTGATGACACTATAAGTAGCTGTAATATATGGCTTAAAACAGAACAGGTTTGTAAATTATGCTCGATATGCAACAGATGGTTAACCTGTTGTCCTCATTCTTTATTCTAGAGTAAAACCGACGGGTCACGAGCCGTCAGAGGCCATAAGCTTGTAAACGCGGGAGCAAAGTGCGAAAAAACAAAATCGTAAAGTCGGCAGTTCCTCTGCCAGGTTTCTGAGACATCCAATAACTTCAGAGCTTAATAAGCCGGCCCGTTACAGGGGGGCCTTCCTTGTGGTGTGACCTATAAGGGAAAAGCTTAAAAACAAAACAATCGTTGAAATCCTCCACAAGCGGAGAGGCTCTCAAGAGCCTCGGATCCTGCGGGGGAAGCGTAGGCTCTTGATCGACAAGAACCATCTGAATTGATGTTGCCGTCCTGACGAGCCAGACATGCCCAGCGCAGCGCTGTACGAGTCAATAACATAGTTACCTATGTTTATGAACCGTACCCGCTGTACCTTTTCTGCTTACTCTTTTGGGCCAGCAAAAGAGTAAGGCGCAGTCGGGGGGCGCAACCCCCGGATTTTGACTTTGAATTTCAGAGGACAACAACAAAGGCAACAGGTTAACCACGTGTTGCCCCAGATTACTGACATTGGTCAGGAAATTTACCCTTGACATTATTTCAAACGATGTTTAAAACATCGTTCATATGCAAAAACAAACCCTGATCAACAAAGATACCAAAGCAGCCCTGCTGGAATCCGCGGAGAGGCTCTTTCTTACCCACGGCTACGAGAGCGTCAGCGTTCGTCAGATCACCAAAGCAAGCGGCAGTAATGTAGCCTCTGTCAACTACCACTTCAGCGACAAGACAGGCCTGTACCGTGAAGTTCTCGCAAATCTTTTGGACAGTATCACCAGAGAGAAGCTTGCACTGCTCGAAAAACTCGACACACAGCAGCCTCCTGCAACGCTTGAGGAAATTTTAACCGCATATATCCGCAGCTTTTTTGATTCACATCTTTCTTCACCCGACAGCGACCGACTCATGCAGACGATCTACCGGGAGATGGGCCCGGATGCAGTTACCGGTGACCTGGTTGCAACACGGCTGATCGTGCCGATCAATCAGGCATTCAAGGAGTTGATCCTGAAAGCCAGCCCGGACCTGGGCGAAAAACGCGCCTCTTTTTGCGTCAGCAGCATCACCGGGCAGGTTCTGCATTTCATCCGGAGCAGAGACATTTTACGCAGCATCCACAGCCCGGAACAGAACCGGACTTTTATCGAAGAAGTCATTGAACATATTACGCAGTTTTCTCTGCAAGGACTCGGGAGCAATCAACATGTGTAGAACACTCAGTTTATTTTTCACGGCGACGGCACTGTTGCTGGCAGTCAATATTGCGACAGCTGAAGAGCAGAAGAAGGGGGCCGGCGGGCCGCCTCCCATGCTGGTCACCACGACAGCAATCGTCAGCGGAACATCCGAGCCGACGGCCAACTTTGTCGGCACACTTTACTTTGCCCGGTCAGCCGAAGTCGCCGCGGAGGTCGATGGTATCGTCCTCAAGGCATACGTCAATGACGGTGACATCGTAAAAGTCGGAGACCGCCTGGTAAAGCTTGACGATGACCTGCTGCAGACCGAAATTGCCGGCACGCGGGCGACCTTCGAGCAGAACGAGATTGACGTGGAGCAGGCGCAGAGGGACTACAACCGGTTTGCCACTTTAAGCGAACAGAAATCCGTTGCCATCTCTGAATTCGAGGCCTATGCCACCAAGCTCAATCGCCTGAAAAAACTGTCCACCGTACTCAAGGCACGTCTGGATCGGCTGCTCCTGGAACAGAAGAAGAAAACCGTGCGTGCCCCCTTCGACGGCCTGGTGATTGAAAATCTGGTGGAGGCTGGAGAGTGGGTGAAAGCCGGAGGAGCCGTGGTCACCCTCGCTGATAATCGAACCCTTGAAGTGCACGTCGACATACCGTCCGGCATCGTCCCCTTCCTGACGCCCGGAGAAGAGGTCACGCTGAAAGCTGCCGGCCAGGAAATGCAGGGGAAATTCACTGCCATCATTCCACGTGGCGACATCAGCACCCGCACCTTCATCGCAAAATTCACCGTTCCGGGCAGCATGTCGTTGATCGAAGGTATGGAGGCGCAGATCTCTCTGCCGACCGCAGCAGCCAGGGACAGCCTGCTCGTGCCGCGGGATGCAGTTATTAACAGCTATGGCAAGAACGTGATTTTTATCAATGACAATGGCCTGGCCCGCATGATTGCTATCGAAATTACCGGGCATTCAGGAACCAGGACCGGCATCATTGGAGATGGGGTTGACGCTGAGCATATGGTGATCATCAAGGGAAATGAACGCATTCGTGACGGCCAGCCCGTACGCACGGAGTAAACGACATGGACCTGATCAAAGTTTCCATAAACCGGCCGGTCACGATCCTGTCGATCATCTTCATGCTGGTCATGTTCGGCATGATCAGTCTGCAGCGCATCCCCTACCAGCTCAGCCCGTCTGTGGTCGAACCTGAAATCACCGTCACCACAACCTGGCGTGGAGCCACCCCGTACGAAATCGAACGGGAAATCATCGAGGAACAGGAGAACACTCTAAAAGGGCTGCCGAACCTGGTGGAAATGGAGAGCACTTCGCGTAACGGTCAGGGTTCGATCACCCTGAAGTTCAAAGTCGGCACCAGTTCAGACGATGTCCTGCTCCGGGTTTCCAACAAGCTCAATGAGGTCCCTTCCTACCCATCGACGGTCGACAAACCTGTCGTTACTGCTTCGGGCGCGTCAGCCTCACCGGTGGTCTGGATTATATTCAAGACCCGCGAAGAGAACACGCAACCGATAGAAACCTACTTGACCTATTTCGAGAACGAGATACGCCAACACCTGGAGCGGGTCCGCGGAGTGTCAGACCTGTTTGTCGGTGGCGGCACCGAAGCCGAGATGCACGTAGTGGTCAGCCCTGAACGACTTGCAGCCTATCAACTGACCACCGCCAGCCTGATCAACACCCTGCAGACCGAGAACATCAACGTTTCAGCCGGCACCATGAGTGTTGGCCGTCGCAACTTCCGTATTCGCACAACGGCCGAATACAAGACCCCGGAAGACATCCGCAATGTTGTACTGAAATCGACGGGACAACGCCGCGTTACTGTCGGTGACGTAGCCAAAGTAGAGGAAGGGTTTGCCAAACAGGAAGGGATTGTTCTGCAGAATGGTGACCATGGCATCGCCCTGGGAGCTCGCCCTGAAGCAGGCATCAACATCCTGGAGATGACCGACCAATTGGAAGATGTCGTCGAGTGGCTCAACGAAGAGAAGCTACACGGGAATGGTCTGCACCTGGAATGGGTCTACGACCAGCGCTTTTATATCCGTAGTGCCATCAAACTGATCAAACAGAACATTTTTTTCGGTGGCCTGTTGGCTGCAGCCGTATTGCTGATTTTTTTGCGATCCATACGTTCCACCCTGGTGGTCGGCCTGTCGATCCCGATCAGTATTGTCGGCACCTTTATCCTGCTTGACCTGATGGGACGCAATCTAAACGTGGTTAGCATGGCCGGCATTGCCTTCTCTGTCGGCATGCTGGTCGACAACGCCATCGTTGTCATCGAGAACATCGACCGTCATCGAAAGATGGGCAAGGACTCATACCATGCGTCCCTGGATGGGACCAAAGAGGTATGGGGAGCCGTCTTCGCTTCCACCATTACAACCCTGGCGGTCTTTCTGCCAGTTGTTTTCATTCAGGAGGAAGCCGGCCAACTCTTCCGTGACATTGCGATTGCCGTTGTCGCCGCTGTCTCCCTGAGTCTGTTGGTTTCGGTCTCGGTGATTCCGATGTTTGCCAACCGACTGCTATCCTCTGCCGCCAAGCAGCCACCCAAGGCTCTCCAGGTCCTGGAAAAAACCGGACACCAGCTCTCCAATGGTTTGATGCGCCTGGTACATCTGGCTACCCGGGACTGGCTGACACGTCTGGTCACCGTAGTTCTGTTGATCAGCCTGGCGGTAGCCTGCGTCGTACTGCTGATGCCGAAAAAGGAGTACCTGCCTCAAGGCAACCGCAATTTCGCACTGAGCATTCTCGTTCCACCACCCGGACTGTCAATCGAAGAACGCACTGAAATCGGCGAAACATTTTTTGACATGGCCGGCCCTCACATAGGCCAGGAGAAAGATGGCCTGCCCGCGATCAGGAACATGTTTTACGTTGGCCGGGAAGGCTTCATGATCGTCGGCGCGATTGCCGAAGAATGGGATCGGGCTCGCGAACTGTTGCCGTTCTTCAACCGCATGATCTACTCGATCCCCGGCATGTACGGCGTAAGTATTCAGCCCGGAGTCTTTCAGAGCAGCCTCGGCCGGGGTCGCAGTGTTGAAGTGGATGTCAGCGGCGACGACCTCAATCAGATCGTTACGGCGGCCGGCGCCATCTTTGGCAAACTCCGGCAAAGCATCCCCGGTGCGCAGGTAAGACCGGTCCCCTCTATTGAGCTGACCTATCCGGAAGTTCGTTTCATACCGGATCGTGACCGTCTCAAGGCGAATGGATTCAGTGCCCGGGACTTTGGTATGGCTCTGGACGTACTGATGGACGGCGCCGAGATCGGCGACTTCAAGGCCGAAGGGAAAAAGAAGATCGACCTGGTGGTCAAAACCTCCGAAAGTGACATTCTTACGCCAGAGCAGCTCTTCAATGCTCCCCTTGCTACACCACAAGGAAAGATCGTTCCGGTGTTCAACCTGGCCCGGATGGAACAGACCACCGGCATGGACCAGATCCGCCACCTGGAACGCAAACGAACCGTTACGCTACAGGTCACCCCGCCCTCAGAGATGCCGTTGCAAGTGGCAATGGAAACAATTCAAGACGACATCATTCCGCCCCTGCGGAGTGCCGGCCTCCTCGAAGGGCTTGAGGTCGGTCTTGGTGGGGCTGCCGACAAACTGGTGGAAACCGCAAAAGTACTGCAATGGAACTTCGTTCTCGCCGCCGTGATCGCCTATCTGCTAATGTCCTCAATGTTCGGCAATTTTATTTACCCGCTGATCATCATGCTCACAGTGCCCCTGGCAAGTGCTGGTGGCTTCCTCGGCCTGCAGCTGCTTAATGTCTACCTGGCCATGACCGGAATGCCGGGGCAAGCGATGGACATCCTGACCATGCTTGGTTTTGTCATCCTGGTTGGTGTTGTCGTCAACAACGCCATCCTGATCGTTCACCAGGCTCTCAACAATTTCCATCACAACGGCATGGACCATCGCGAGGCGGTTCTCGAATCAACCCGCAGCCGGCTGCGCCCGATCTACATGAGTGCGACCACCAGCATCTGCGGCATGCTGCCGCTGGTACTGGTCCCCGGCGCCGGTGCCGAGATGTACCAGGGCCTGGGCAGTGTTCTGCTCGGTGGCTTGGCCGTTTCGACTATTTTCACTATCTTTGTTATCCCCGCTATCCTGATTTTTGTTATCCGCCTTGAAAAACGCAAGACTGCCGAGGAGGTTAAGTCATGAGAGTCCTGCTGATCCTGTGGCTGGCATTGCTGACCTTGATTAACAATCCGGCCCAGGCTCTCACTATTGGTGAGGCCGTAAACGACGCACTGCAATACAATCCACGGGTCCACCAGTTCCTGGAACTCGAGGACGCCGCCGGCGCACGCGCCGACCAGGCCAGGTCCCCGTTCTGGCCGCGCGTAGAGGCAAACTACACATACTGGCGCGGAGACCGTGACCCGGACCTGGACAGCCGGAAGTTGAGTCGGGCTGAAACCAGTGCCGGCTACAACCTTTTCAACGGTGGCAGCGACTGGTTTCGACTGCATGAAGCAAACTACCGGGCTTCGGCCGCCAACTACCAGCGGCGCAGCATCGTCGCAGACATCGTGCTTGAAACCAAGCAAGCTTACATTGAAGTGCTGCGGACCAAACGCACCGTAGAAACCGAAAAAGCCAGTGTTGAATTGCTTGAGCAACAACTCCACGACACACAACTGCGCCTGGACCAGGGTCTGGTTGCCCGCAATGACCTGCTGCGGGTGAAAGTGGAGCTGGCGACCGCACGGCAAATCCTGTCAATCGCCAAAGGCCGTCATGAAATCTCACGTCAGGCACTGACCCTGGCGCTGGGACGACCTGTACGCAAACAGGAGCAAATTGCCGATCTCTCCCTGGAGCCTGCCCCGCCCGGGTCAATGGAAGAACTGCACCGGGAGATGTTTGTCAATCGCAGTGAACTGAAGTTTCTGAACAGCCTGTTGGCCGCCGAAATGGCCGGGCGTAAGGCCGTACGCGGTGACCTCCTGCCTGATGTAGACCTCGTGTTAAGCTATGACCGGTTTGGCAACAACTCCCTGCCGGAGACCAGCGACACCGACTATGACAGCGAATCAAGGGCAATGGTGCAGGCTTCCTGGACCCTTTTCAGCGGGTTCGACACCCGCTATGAGCTGGTCGGGCGTAGACATGAGATCCGTGCTCGGCAAAAGGAGATCAAAGCCACCGAAGACCGTTTGACGCTACAACTGCAGACGGCCCTCGAAGCCTTCCGCGTGTCAGAAGAGAACCTGTCGACAGCTGAAACCGCGGCAATCCAGGCCGAAGAGAATTATCGCATCAACGAGAACCGCTACCAGGCCAATGTCGCGACCACAGTGGATATGCTTGATGCCCAAGAGTTCCTGACCCGCGCCCGCAACGAAAGGGTCAAAGCGCAGTACGACCTTCACCTTTCAGCAGCAGCAATTGAACGGGTTCTGGAGCGCGGACCGACTCTGCCGTAATAACGGGACGAGGGCCGCGAAGTTCAAACTCCGGAAAGACGAAACTGAGAAACAACAAGGGAGGGCAGATTCACTATCTGCCCTCCCTTGTTCTTCATGTTTTCCGCGTCCCGCGTCCCGCGTTCCACGTCCCGGCCTCACCCCATCCTCAGCTTGATAAAACTCTCCAGGTCGGGGCACTTGATATAGTCATTGTGCTCACGCTCGTAGGCGATCGTGGAATTCGGCTTCGGCCCATAATCGTGACCGGGAAAAACCTTGGTCGCTGGCGGATAAGCCGCCAGACGCAGCAGGCTGTGGTAGAGGGCCGCCGGATCGCTGCCGGGAAAATCTGCTCGTCCACAACGGGTGACGAACAGCGTGTCACCGGTAATCAACGCCCCCGGTGGGTAGAAGACAACCGCCCCGGGGGTGTGCCCGGGCGTGTGCAGGACATCAATCGTCACCTTGCCAACCTGAAGCTGGCGGCCCTCACTCAAAGGGATATCCGGGTCGGGCACATCGATAGTGTTTGCCGCCAGTTTTGCACCGGTCTCTTTCAGGACCTCTGCGTTGCCGGCAATATGGTCATAATGACCATGGGTGTTACCCAGAATCTCCAGGGTCAGGCCACGCTCCCTGACGACCTGCAGCAGGCACTCCGGCGAGATTCCCGGATCAACGCCAAAAGCCTTGCCGGTTTCATTGCAGATCACCAGGTAAGAAAAGTTGTCAGAGCCCGCAACCGGAATCTGGATAATTTCCGTGGCTACTCCATCCATGGCTCGACCGTGATCGGCTTGTTGCCAACTTTACGGATTTCTCCATCGATAATCTTGAACTGGTCTCCGGTCTTCTTCACGTGCCACTCGTCACCTTCTTCCGGTGGCAGGGGGAACTCCCGGCTTCCCAGGTAGACATCCTCGTTGCCAAGCATAGCCCACCAGTCCAGCGCACCGGTCTGCCAAACCTTGGTTTTTAGATAAAACGCCATAGTTGTCTCCTGTTACAAATCAGGTAATTCTGCTGCCTGTCAATTATCATCCGGTGTTCCGTACTTGGCAATACGGAAGGGATTAAAATAAATCGACATAGTGAAATGAACTAGTCGTTGAGCGGATCCTCTCCCGTCTGCCATGAGGGCAGGACCCGGTCACTCAACTGGAAATCCGGGCCATCGTGTTCAGTGTAGATGATATAGATGCTTTCCTTTGCCAGCCCCCATCGAGCACCGATTTCGTCCATAATCGACAGCGCCAGACGACGCTTCTGATCGGCCGTACGCCCCAACCGGATATCCGCATTCAGAAAAGCAATCGGCCCGTCTCCGGCCCGACCGAAAACCAGGTCATCCTGTTGATAACAGCGGAAGGTTATGCCGATATGGTCGGTCCCGGTACTCATGATCGTCGCAAAATGATTCCGGACGGCATCAGCAAAGGCGGCCTTCGCCACTCGCTCCGGAGTGAAATTGAGTTCGAATTGAAGATGCGGCATCTTTATCTCCTTTTGTTGCAACCCCGACGGTGGTCTGGGGAGAAGTATTGTTGATTAGCATACCAGAGCATGCAAGATCGGCAATGCGTGGTTGTGACAGAAAACCTTTCCCCCTATAATAAAAGCCTGACAGTGCAAAACTACGGTGAGGGTGACTATGAAATTCGTCAAGATGCACGGTGCCGGAAACGATTACGTCTACATCGACTGCTTCCGCCAGACGGTCGAGGATCCGGAGAGCCTGGCACGTGAAATCAGCGACCGGAATTTCGGTGTCGGTGGAGACGGTCTGATACTGATCGAGCCATCGAAAACGGCTGATGTGAAAATGCGTATGTTCAACGCCGACGGTAGCGAAGCAGAAATGTGTGGTAACGGTGTGCGCTGTGTCGCCAAGTACGCATTTGATCACGGTTTGGTCGACCGTACCGAAATTGTCATCGAAACAGGTGCGGGCAACCTGCCTTTGACGATGTATCCCAACCAGCGTGAACATATTGACAAAGTCAGAGTTAATATGGGCCCACCGCGATTAACGCGTGGTGACCTGCCTATGGTCGGCCCTGCCCATGAACAGGTCATCGACATGGCCCTTGAAATCCTTGACCGGACGTTTCAGGTCACCTGTGTTTCGATGGGCAACCCGCACTGCGTGATCTATGTTGAAAACCTCGATGAGTTTCCGGTAAAGAAATACGGCTACGCAATCGAAAACCACGAACTCTTTCCGCAACGCATCAACGTGGAATTCGTCGAAGTCATCACGCCAAATGAAGTTCGTCAACGGACCTGGGAGCGCGGCGCCGGCGAAACCCTGGCCTGCGGCACAGGTGCCTCGGCAGTAACCGTTGCCGGTGTCCTGACCGGCCGTACCAAGGAGCAGCTGCTCAACCACCTGACGGGCGGCGACCGTGAAATGGAATGGGACGGCAAAGGTGATGTGTTCATGACCGGCCCGGCAGCGGAAGTATTCAGTGGAGAATATATTCCCCGGTAGCAACTTTAACAGCTTCATTTTTTTAACGCCCGTTCCCTATTGCTCACTCAAGGCGCAAAGAACGCAAAGGAAAAACAACTAACCTCATCTTTGCGTTTTAAGATTTTCACTTTGCGTCTTTGCGTTACTTTTCAGAAACTGAGTTATTTTATGGACGTTCTTATTTTCGATCTCGATAACACCCTCTACCCGGCGGAGAAGCATCTGTTCGGCCTGATCGATGTGCGCATTAATCGCTACATGACCGAGATTGTCGGCATCCCGGCGCCGAAAGTTGATGCCCTGCGCCGCGAATACTGGAAACTGTACGGAGTGACCCTGCAGGGTCTGATCCGCCATCATGGGGTCGATCCGGAGGACTACCTGCTCTATGTTCACGACGTCGATGTCAACTCCAGGCTGGGCCCCGATCCTGTCCTGCGCAAAGCCCTCACTGCCCTGCCCCAGCGCAAAGCTGTCTTTACCAACGGTTCGACCTGTCACGCCAGCCGGGTACTTGCCGCGCTCGGCATCGAGGACATTTTCGAGGAAGTTTACGACATCCGCGTCGCCGAGTATCTGCCTAAGCCTTGGCCGGAGCCCTATCATGCA
>Ga0070728_10005608_pt1 | contig 12298 bp, 13 predicted proteins | sample tdDd471_FD_66723 | JGI IMG/M metagenome (GOLD analysis project Ga0070728, IMG submission 66723) | Marine sediment microbial communities from the Atlantic coast under amendment with organic carbon and nitrate - tdDd47.1 | ecosystem: Environmental > Aquatic > Marine > Coastal > Sediment | place...
CGGGCATGTGCTTCATGGTCTCAGCCTGGGCAAATGCCTCGTCGGAAATTTCCTGCTCCTGGCGACGGCGTTCCATATTGATGGAATTAAGCTCCTCGGCAATGGGCATGGCCTTGTCAAAATCATCAGACAGCAAAAGATCAAGGGCCTTGGTGGGATCGCCCATGCGTCCGGCAGCATTGATACGCGGGGCAAGCTTGAACCCGATCTGTCCGGCTCCGAGTTCATCCTTGCGCTTGTGTTCGCTGACCACCTTCAGGGCGGCGATGCCGGGCCGATTGGCCTCATTGATGAGCAGCAGACCGTTCTTGACCAGAATTCGGTTCTGGCCCGTAAGACGGACCACGTCGGCGATGGTACCGAGAGCCACCAGATCGAGAAGGGGACGAACGTCCACCGGCTCTCCGGGCAACAATTTGTTGAGCGCGACCATGATCATAAAGGCCACACCAACTCCGGCCAGATTTGCGCATGGGCCGCCATCTTTCAGACGCGGATTACAGATGGCATGAGCGTCCGGAAGATCGTCACCGGGCGTGTGGTGATCGGAGACAACCACGACCATACCCAGCTCGCGAGCTTTCGCGATCGGTTCGATGTCAGAGATGCCGCAATCCACGGTCAAAAGCATCTGTGCGCCGTCGGCAGCCAGTTGCTCCACGCCGGGGATGTTCATGCCATATCCTTCTTCCATCCGGTTGGGCAGGTGGTGCATGATCTTGATGCCATGCATGGAGAAGAACTGCTTGACCACTGCGGTGGCCGTAATGCCATCCACGTCGTAGTCACCCCAGACAGCCAGGGTACGGCCTTCGCCTATACCTTTGGCAAGGGCCTCGGCAGCTTCGGTAAGACCCGGAATTTCATTCGGATTAGTCATATGCCGCAACAATGGGCTCAGGAACTTGTCCATATCCTCGACGTTCGTCAGCCCACGATTCCAGAGGATTTCAACAATTAGTGGAGAGACGGACAATTCCTCCGCCATGGCAGTGGTGGACGGCGGCGAAGAACCCTCGCCGCGGGGTTTCCATATATTGGGCATTTATTCCTGATTGGTTACGACAGTAATTTTACAAATTGTTCAATGTCATCGGATTCAAAAAGTTCTTCGGCGGCTACCATGACTTCGTCCATGTCGATCTCGACTTCAGGACACAGTTGCTCGACCTTGTCCACATATGGCCCGTCGGGGTCTTCAACGGCATGGGCCACGCAATTGGCGAGACACACCACGGTGGACTCATTGGAATGTTCGGGTGCAAGGGCCGGAGAATGATGCCAATTGACCGGCTCCACCAGATTGGCGGGCAGGTCCCAGGACTTGAGCACCAGGGAACCGACCACGGCGTGATCAAGCCCCCAATATTCATCCTCGGCCTCGGCATCGAATATCTCTTCGGTTTCAGCCAGATCATGCATGGCCTGCCAGTCATCGGGCCGACGCATGGCTGTGATCAGCTTGCCGATATCATGCAGGAGGCCGACGGTGAACAGGTTGTCGGGATTACCAACGTCCGTCATCCGGGAAAGTTCCTTGGAAATCATGGCCACGAAAAACTGATGTTTCCAATATTCACCAAGTTCAAAATCCTTTGGCATGTCATACTTGTCGGTCAAACCATTAACGCCCAGAGTAAGCACGATGTTACGAATCTCTGCCATACCCAGCACGGCGGCAGCACGGGGAACGGCCTGAACTTCGGCCTGAAGGCCATAATAGGCGGAATTGGCAAGACTCAGGATACGCGTAGTGAGACCCTGGTCCTTGCTGAGAGTCTCGCCCACTTCTTCGAGGGAAGCCATGGACCCATCACCGGTCTGGACAAACAGTTTTTTCAGAACCTCTGGGGAAAAAGGAAGATCTTCCCGCATCTTGGGAAGCTCGCGAAGAAAACTCTGAATTCGTTCCTGATTCATGGAAACTCCCTGTCTCAACCGCCGAAAACGGGTTCCATTTGACGCCGGGAGGCGTCGTATTCATCAATCAAGACTAAAGGAAACGGGGCCCGATGGTTTCTGCTTGTCAGGCTGTCCATCAGGGGAAGCCTCGTCGGCAGGCTGATCATTGGCAGCCTTTTTCGTGGCCGGTTTTTTAGCACCGGCCTTGGATTCAATGGTCGTATTCGGCCCTTCGCCCTCTTCGACATGGCCCTGCTTTTTGAGAAACGCCCAGAATTGCACACTTTCCGTGAGCCCCGGGTTCACTTCCAGACTCTTGAGAAGGTATTTCTTGCAACCGTCAACATCGCCCTTCTCATAGAAACACCGCGCAATATTGTGAAACAAGTGCTCGTCGTTGCCTACAAGGCCTTCAGCACGCAAGTAGTACTGTAGAGCCTGCTCATACATCTTGTTCTTTCGCATGTTGATGCCGAAATCATTGAAGAGGTGTTTGTGTTCCACCTCAAAGGCAGCCTCAAGATCGACCAGACGCTCAAAAATATCATTGGCTTTCACCTGATCACCACGATCAAGGTACGTCAGCCCCAGACCAAAGTTGGCCCGAACGTTTTCCTCGTCAATGGCCATGGCCTGCTTGTATTCGAATTCGGCACTGTAGGCTGCACCACGTTCGCGATGCTTCTCGCCACGCACGATGGCCCCATCGACTTCCTTCATGGCGGGAAACACGGTACTGACGTAAAACTCAGGTTCTGGATTGTATTTAGTGAGAAATTCATCGCGCGAAAGCTTACGCTTGGGCCCGGATGGAACATAGTTCTTGTTGAGCGGCTGGACCTCGATACGACCATCTTCCAGCTCTTCACCGCTCCAGTAGGTTTTCTGAATGGTTCTGCGCTGAGTTGTGCCGGTACCGATTTTGGCGACAGACTGCGTGGAAAAGATTCCTTTGATCTTTTCCGCACCATCCCGGACTATTTCCGGCCCGGTCCCAACTCTGTCTTCGTTCTCCGACATCAACAAAACTCCCTACTTAACCGTTCGCATCTCCTCGACAATCGCAATGGCCGCATCTTTTGGCGAAGCGGCTCCGGTTATGGGTCGTCCCACCACCAGAAAATCTGATCCGTTACGTACGGCTTGTGCTGGAGTAACAACACGCCTCTGGTCATCACCGCTAGATGCGGCTGGCCTTATGCCCGGAGTGAGGCAGATGAATTCCGAACCACAGGCAGACTTGATATTCTCTGCTTCCAAGCCGGAACAGACCACTCCATTTAGCCCATATTGCTTGGCTTTCCCAGCGAGGTCAAGGGCCATTTCCGAAGGCTCCGGAGCACCGGCTACCGGAAGGTCTCCAGCAGCCATGCTGGTGAGCATGGTCACGGCCAAAACAAGTGGCGGTTTTTTACCTGAAACCGCGCCCTCGGCACACCCCGCCATGGCAGCCTGCGCCATACGCTCTCCACCCAAAGCATGGATATTAACCATGTCCGCACCAAGGCGTACAGCCGAGCGAACAGCCCCCTGAACGGTGTTGGGAATATCGAAAAATTTCAGATCCAGAAAGACCTTGAAGCCCATATCCTTGAGACCGGATATGACAGCCGGTCCTTCTGCAGTGAACAGCTCCAGACCAACCTTCATCCACAGGACCTCTCCCTTGAGGGACCGGGCCATGGACAAGGCGCTCTCGGCGTCCTTGAAATCAAGTGCTACAACCAGTTCAGCCATCGTCTTTCCAGCTTTCCATGACATTACTTAACATACCGGGACGCAAGGAAGGCTTGCAACGACCAGCCATATAAACGGCGCGAAGTTCCTGATACGCCACGTCGAGATTATCGTTGACCACCCAGTTGTCGAACCACTTGGCCTGCGCCATTTCTCCTGACGCATTACCCAGACGACAGGCTATGGATTCCTCGGAATCCGTGCCACGCCCCTGAAGTCTGCGGACCAGTTCCTCGCGGGACGGAGGCAACAGGAACACATAAGTTCCCTTGTAGAACGTCTTTTTGAGTTGCTTGGCACCCTGGACATCGATGTCGAAAAGGACATCCCTGCCAGCGTCGAGCATCTCCACCACCGGTTTGGTGGCAGTGCCGTAAAAATTGCCATGAACCTCGGCCCATTCGCAAAAATCGCCACGACTGCGCATGGCGACAAAGGCCTCACGGCTCACGAAATTATACTCGCGTCCATTCTGCTCTTCACCCCTTGGGGCGCGAGTGGTGTAGGACACGGAAAAACCGAAATTGGTAAACTCCTCGCGGAGCATCTCAATGAGTGTGCTTTTCCCTGTACCGCTGGGCGCACAGACAACGAGCACCTGACCCAGACGGAAATTAAGATCTTCGCTGCCCACTTATTCCCCCTCCTCCGCGCTGAATCTCTGACCGATGGTCTCGGCCTGAATGGCGGAAAGGATAACATGGTTGGAATCGGTGACGATAATCGCCCTGGTCTTACGTCCCTGGGTGGCGTCGATGAGTCGCCCTTCCTGGCGAGCATCTTCTCTCAAGCGGCGCATGGGCGCACTGGTCGGGTTGACGATGGAAACCACCCGGCCAAGGACCACAAAGTTACCGAAACCGACGTTGAGTAATCCCTGTTTCTGCATAGATACCAATCCCTTAATTTCTTAAAAGAACGACCCTAAAAAACTATTCAATATTCTGAACTTGCTCGCGACACCGTTCCAGCTCTGCCTTGAAATCTACCACCAGGCGACTGACCTCGGAATCCTGGCCCTTGTTGCCGCAGGTGTTGATCTCGCGGAAAGTTTCCTGAATGAGGAAATCCAGCTTCTTGCCGACTTCACCCTTGGATGTCAGGACTTCACCGAGCCGGTCAAGATGGGCATCCAATCGAGTAAGCTCCTCGGAGACATCCAGCTTATCGGTCAGATGCGCCACTTCCTGAAGCATGCGGTCCTCGGAGAACTCAGCTCCGGCTGATTCCAGCATATCCACGATACGCTGCTTGAGATTGGTCTTTTTCTCTTCCAGAATATTAGGGATGCGCACGGCGACCTTTTCAGCGAGATCGCGCAAGGTGTCGAGACGGGACAGAAGGTCGGCGACCATTGCATCACCTTCGACTGCGCGGGAATCGACCCAATCCTTGAGCGCGCCTTCCAGTCCGGTGGACAGGCTGGCGGCCAGCCCCGGATCAGGCTCATTGCCAGCATCGCGCCACAGGGAAGACATGGAAAGAACCTTATTATAGTCAGGCTCAAATACACGCCCTTCACTCTGGGCCAGCTTTTCCATCTGACTGAACATGGCCTTGGCCATCGTCTCGTTGAAGGTAACGCCGAGGATGCCGGAATCCAGCACATCGAGATTCAGAGAGACGTCAACCCGACCACGCGAAGCGTATTTACGGACTATCTTTTCCCAGCCATTCTCAAGGCTGCGAAGATAACCGGGCATTCTCCACTTTACGTCGAGGAACCGTCCGTTAACGCTCTTTATCTCCCAGACATGCGTCCAGGCATCTTCGTTGGTCTCGAACCGGCCAAAACCGGTCATGCTAACTGGCATATGATTATTCCTTGTGTTTGTTGAGCTTGGTTTTATACGACAGACGCAATTTTGTCAGCCGCGATTTCATATCGTCACCCGCATAATCAGGGAAGGTCCACGGGAAACCAACCCACTGTTTTTTCTGCCAAATCAGCGTCAAATCAGCCCAGATTCCATCTTTTTGATATATGCGATGAGAAAAGTTTTTTCCGGTGGCAAGCACCAGACTCTGCAAAGTGATGAATCCGGGGTCAAGATTGAACAGCCGATCTTCCCCCGTGCGAGACTTGTTTTCAAGGGTATTGGTGAACAATTTGACGTCGGCCAGTTTGTCCAGCGGACAAAGGGATTCGAACTCGACAATCCGCCGTGATATGGGTGATCCAAGCTCTTCGTCATAGTAGTCGGTCTGATCAAAGATAAACTCTTCGGAAACCCAGTCGGCAGGACCGAATTCGACTTCCAGTTCTTCCAGCAGAGCAGGCCAGAACTTGTCCCAGTTCGCACTGAGAACGGAAATGACGAGAAGGCCCGGATCGGGGATTTTAGGGGCACTCATGATTCACCATCCAAAGGCTCCACCAATATCATGTTTTTCTCAAGCCTTACGGGACGAGCTTGAACGAGCGAACGAGGTTCGGCACCTATAGGCAGAGTGCTAAACTTGCAGGCCGCGTAATACTCACTGACCCCGCGCCCCTTCGCATCCTGAAGCAAAACGCCCAACTGCGGAAGTTCTAAAAGGCTTTCGAGAAATTTCTGTTTCTTCCCATTCACCAACTCCCGAAGCCTTGCGGCGCGAGCCTTACGAGCAGGTACGTCCACCGGATTTTCCAGCTCGACGGCCTTGGTACCGGGACGTTCGGAATATGGAAAAACGTGGCCGTAGGTCAGCGGAAGCTGGCGGCAAAATTCCATCGTATTCTCAAATTGAGCATCGGTCTCACCGGGGAACCCGGCGATAAGATCCGCCCCGAGACCTATGACCGGCCAAACAGACTTCATGCGCTCAAGAAAATCGAGCGCGCTCTGTGGACTGTAATGCCCACGGCCCATGCCCTTGAGGACGTCCGGATCACCGCTTTGCAATGAAAGATGAAGCTGTGGGCAGACCATGGAAGACGCTGACAGGACATCAAAGGCCTTGTCTGTAAGCTGTCCCGGCTCCACGGAGGATATACGGAATCGCGCCCGCCCGGCCCAGTCCAGCCCGAACTCGCCTTCAAGCCGCGCAATGAGATCCCAAAAATCGGGTTTGCCATCAAGGTCACGGCCAAAATGACGCAGGTTGATACCGCTCAAAATGAACTCGCGGAAACCACCTGCCAGCAGGCGGGTAACCTCCTCAACCACTTCATTCATTGGGCGACTAACGGACTTGCCTCTAGTCAGTGGAACGATACAATACGTGCAATGGTGGGAACAACCATCCTGAACCTTGACCACTGCTCTCGACCGCCCATAACCACTGATGGAAAATGGAGCAAAAGGTGACTTATCTTGTTTTGAAACTTTTTCAGCCTCAGGACCATCTAACAGGGTAGACTTGTCTTCCTGCGGGACCACGCGAATAACACCTGGCAACAGCCCAAGCTCTTCGGGCATGACCTGGGCGGCACAGCCGGTGATGATGATCCCGGCCTCGGGATTTGCGCGATTTAGTTTTCGCACGGTCTGGCGAAGATCGGCCACGGCATTGGCGGTCACGGCGCAGGAATTGACAAGAATGAGGGAGGCCTCTTGCGGCTCATCAACTTCTTTGGGCTGCTGCCCGCCCTCACTCATGGTACGGGCCCACGCCTCGGCAATGGAGCGGGTTTCATATTGGTTGATTTTGCAACCCATGGTGGCGGTATAAAAGGTAATCATGTATTGTCAGTCTATTGCTCTGATGAACTGTTCAACTCTTTAGCGAAAAATGGCATTCAATGACAAAAAAAATTCTCTTCCTGATGCTGGTCATGGCCCTGCTCGCCGGTTGCGGCGCTCCATCTCCGAAGCTCGCTGGCAACTACTCCATGCTACTCAAAGACTACGAACAGGCCGCGCAGGACTATGAAAAAGCCTTACAGGACGATCCCGACTCCGTGATACTGCTGACCGGCCTCGGTCGTGCGTACTACAATCTCGGCAAATACGACAAGGCCGAAGAGAGCCTCACTGGGGCCACAGAAGTACAGGCCGATTATCCCAACGCGGTTTTCTATCTCGGGCTGTGTTCCATCGCCAAAGGAGATCGCAAGGCCGGGTTCGAGATTCTGGACAACTTCCGTTATGTAGGCAAACCCGAAGTGACCAAATCCGTCCAAAGCATGTCCAGGCAGTTAGCCGACAACACCGACGACTCAGACGATTACATTACCCAAAAGATGTTTCAAGCTTGGGACGACGGCGTAAAAGCAGAGCAATTGGCTGACTCCGGCAAACAATAACCGGGAACAATTTCGAGTCGCTAAGGCGGCCTAATTCATTCTTTCTCAGGGGTCAATGAAATGGAGCGGATCACATCTATCCTTCCAGTTCTTCTGCTGCTGATATGCAGTGGCTGCATGGTAACCCAGAGCACTGTCGGTGTCAGCACTACCAGTGGCAGAGGAGTCTGGTTCAGCACCTACGGCGACATGCTCTACAGCGGTCCCGGCCCGGCATATTCCAATAACAGGCAGGGACTCCAGGAACTTCTCAACAATAATTACGAAGCAGCCGAGAAGACTTTCGCAACCACGCTTGAGCAATATCCCGGCAACCCGGACGCGGTGTACTACCTGGGCCTGACACTCATCTATCAGGGGAAACGAGAAGAAGGGTTCGCTCTTTTGCGCCAATTCCGCGATCCGCTACGTTACCGGATAACGCAGGCCGTCCAGTGGTGGGCCGATTATCTTGAGAAAAAACCGGAGCTGACGCCAAAAAAAATCCATGATGTCATGAACAAGAATCGCGTAGAAGCTTACAATAAAGAATACCGTGAACGCAGGGAAAGGTTGTGGGATTAGGCTACAGGGGGCCCTCTATGACGCCGCCGCCAAGGACAACGCCGTCCTCAGTATAGGCGACAGCCACCTGCCCCGGCGTGGGACGCGCATGAGATTCGATGAAATTGAAGATAAGCCTGCCATCCACCATCTCCACACGACTAGGCTTGGCTTGCTGACGATACCGGGTCTGCAAGAACACCACTTCCGGCCATCTTTCCATTCCGACCATCAGGTTGACCTGCCCGGCCACGCAGCCGCTTGATTCGAGCTCGCTCTTCGATCCAACCACAAGCCTGTTCTGCGCAACGTCCTTGTCCAACACGTAGAGAGCCTCTTTCCAGGCAATGCCCAGTCCACGCCGCTGGCCCTGCGTATGTCGCCAAAGTCCCTTGTGCCTGCCGACGACCGTGCCGTCCGACAAGACTGCCTGACCACCGCCGGACATGGTTTCCCGGCTGGTCAAAAACTTCTGGTAGTCATCATCCGGAACAAAACAAATCTCCTGGCTTTCACTCGCAATCGGCGGCTCAAGACCATGATCTGACAGAATGGTCAGTACGTCCTTCTTGTAGGTCTCAGCCAGCGGGAAATGGGCCAGCCGTAAAGTCTCAATCGGCACCAACGAAAGAAAATAGCTTTGATCCTTGGAGGCGTCAGCCCCGCGCACCAGCATCTTTCCCATGCCCTCGCGTTCCTCAAGCCTGACATAATGGCCGGTGGCAATCTGGTCTGCACCAAGCTTTCTGGCAGCCTCGAACAGCACCCCGAACTTCATGCGTGGATTACACACAGCACAGGGGTTGGGAGTCAGCCCTGTCTTGTAATCCCCGACAAACAGCGATACCACGCGCTTGTCGAATTCTTCATGTAAATCGAGAGCATGAAACGGAACGCCGAGGATCTCGCACGCTTTGGCCAGCCCGACTGCCACCCGCTCCCAATCAGGACTCGGAGGCAGGAAATGGCCATGCACAGCCATGACGTCATGGCCCTGCTCCTTGAGCAAGACCAGCGAAAGCAGGCTGTCCATTCCACCACTAACGGCTACGGCGATTGTCATTATGAATGCCTCCGGCGGCCAGAGAACCTTTTGTAAAAGGTTCTCTGGACTCTCCAAAACTTTTTGTCAGCGCGGGTAGCCCGCGCAGGTTGAAGGTATCTTAATGAAGAGGGTACTGAATGGAAAGGGTTTATAAGGGGACAGTGCAAAACTCATGGAGATGAAACTGGAAAGGGCCTTGCCACCGGCGGCTTTGATCATGAACAAATCAATCAACAAACAATAAAAAAAGGCCGGTTGCGAACACACGTTCGCAACCGGCCTTACTTTTTATATCTACTGAAACTTTACAGCTTCGCCATCGGCATCGGCTCGAGATTTCTCTCCAGACAATCGGCAACCGAGAGCATTTCTGCTTCACCGAAGGCCGGACCCATGAGCTGGAGACCTACCGGCATGCCGGAGTCCTTGCCCAGACCGACCGGCAAACTCATGCCGGGCAAACCTGCGAGGTTGGCGGAAATGGTGAAAATGTCGATGAGGTACATCTGCAAGGGATCAACCTTGTCGCCGACCTTGAAGGCCGTGGTCGGCAGAACCGGACCGGCGATGAGGTCGCATTTTTCAAAAGCCTTCTCGAAATCCTCGCGCAGCAGGCGGCGAACCTTGGCGGCCTTGTTGTAATAGGCATCATAATAACCGGAAGAGAGAACGTATGTTCCCATGATGATGCGACGCTGCACTTCATCGCCGAACCCTTCGGTGCGGCTGGAGGTGTACATGTCGATCAACTCTTCGGCATCCTTGTTGCGATGCCCGAAGCGTACGCCGTCGAAACGAGACAGGTTGGAAGAAGCCTCGGCCATGGCAATGATGTAATAGGTGGCGATGGCGTAATCGGTCAGCTTGAGGGACACGGGAACGGTCTTGGCACCCAGTTCCTCAGCCTTGGCGATGGCTGCCTTGCAGGCTGCCTCGACTTCCGGATCAAGTCCTTCACCCCAGTATTCCTCGGGCAGGCCGATAGTCTTGCCTTCCAGGGAATCCTTGCCGAGTCCGGCCAGGTAGTCCGGCACTTCGACATCGACAGAAGTGGAATCCTTGGGATCATGTCCGGCGATGACCTGAAGAACACGCGCGGAATCCTCGACGCTTCGGGTCATGGGACCGATCTGATCCAGCGAGGAACCGTAGGCGATGAGACCGAAGCGGGAAACGCGGCCATAGGTGGGCTTGAGCCCCACAATACCGCAGAAAGATGCAGGGGTACGGATGGAGCCACCGGTGTCGGTGCCCAGTGCGGCAAAGCACTGGCCAGCGGACACAGTCGCACCGGAACCGCCAGAGGACCCGCCGGGGACACGCTCGGTATCCCAGGGATTGCGGGTTTGGAAGAACGCGGAGTTCTCGGTGGAAGACCCCATAGCGAATTCATCCATGTTGGCCTTACCGATGATCACGGCTCCGGCTTCGCGAAGCTTGTTCACGGCAGTGCCATCATAAAAAGGAACGAAATCTTCGAGAATCTTGGAAGCGCAAGTGGTCTTGATGCCCTTGGTGGCGAGCAGGTCCTTGAGGACAATGGGCACGCCCCACAGCGGTTTGCTTGCGTCCGGGCCTTCACCGTCCATGACCCCGGCCAGTTTCATGGCCTCGTCACCAGTGACGGTGATCAGCGCCTTGACCTCAGGCTCGGTAGCCTCAATGCGATCGAGACAATCCTTGACCGCCTCGGCGACAGTAACTTCCTTGCTTTGCAGCAGCTCAGCCATTTCGGTGAGCGTCTTCATATATAGTTCAGACATTATAAATCCTGAATATTTGCGGGCAATTAAACAATTCTGGGAACAATGAAAAACTGACCATCCTGCTCGGGAGCATTGGAAAGGACTTCCTCACGGGAGTAGTCCTTTTTCATCTCGTCCTTGCGCAGTACGGTGGTGTGGGTAACCGGGCTGTACATGGGTTCGACATTGTCGGTATCAAGCTCACCGAGCTTATCCATGTAGTCCAGGATATCACCCAGCTGTCCGGCGAACAGTTCAAGCTTTTCCTGGGGCAGATCAAGCCGTGAAAGCATGGCGACCTTGGCCACCTCTTCGGGGCTGATTTTCATATCGAATGACTCCTTGATCTCTTATGGACCGCTATTGCTGCGGCGCAAAAATGCTGTTTTCCTGTTTAGCCTTTTCCTCTTCCATCCGTTTTTCATAGGCTTCCACACGCCTTTCGCGGCGGGCCTTGGCGTAAGCAATGCGAGCGGTGAGCTTTTCTGCATCAACCAACTGCTTGCCGTTTCTGACCGGGCTGAAGAGATAAAGATCCTGACTACCCACACCCTGTTCATCCCAGGTCATAGGCGCCATACTGAAATCGATTGTCTGAGCTGCAACGATACGCTTGTTGACTTCTTCGGCGTTCCAATTGGAAGGCAATGCTCCGAATTTTCCGGCAAAACGAATGAAGTCGAACCCGAGTGCAACCCAAAAGTCGGCCTGTCCAAGCCCTTCCTCGGTGAGTACATTCTGCAAGGCACGTCCACCTTCGGAGCCTTCCCACCAAGCGCCGGGGCAAACCGCCAGACGATAGTAGTGCTCGTCTATGTCCTTAGCGGAATCCAGAGCACGGCTCCACAGTCCGGGGCCGAGAAAGACGAGCTGGTCTCCCCCATAGAAAAAGAAGTTGGGAAGCAAAGTCTGGGCCTGATTCCATCCGTCCGGGATAAAGACCGCACCGAAATCTGGCAGTTCAAGCGGAGCGTCTTTGTTATCGCTGAAATCGGCAGGCACCTTCAAGAGCTTGCTTGCGCGCTTGCCCCACTGTTTGAGATCGCGAGACGGATAGGACTGCATGCCCTTGATCCGACCGCCGAGAGGGGCTGCTTC
>Ga0070728_10005609_pt1 | contig 12298 bp, 5 predicted proteins | sample tdDd471_FD_66723 | JGI IMG/M metagenome (GOLD analysis project Ga0070728, IMG submission 66723) | Marine sediment microbial communities from the Atlantic coast under amendment with organic carbon and nitrate - tdDd47.1 | ecosystem: Environmental > Aquatic > Marine > Coastal > Sediment | place...
TTTGCCTTTTCACCACTTCTTTATTTGCAGATTAAATATTTACTTGGAAATTACAAAAAATTTAATCTCAGTGATCTGCTTCACTTCTTGCCCCTGGTCATTAGCATTTTGTTGCACATGCATTTTTATTTGCTTTCGGGCGAGGAGAAAATTTTCATGATCAGGAATAAGACACCTTATTATGAAATCCTGCAGATAATTGGTGATGAAGTTATTGCAATCCAGGGCATAATTTACTCGATACTTGCTCTGAGATTGTTGGCCAGCTATAAAAAAAATATTATCTATTACCAATCGAATATTGATAAAAGAATTATTAAGATAACCAGTTTTGGAGTGTCTTTGGTTTTGATTTCATGGGTTATTGGGATCGTTGGTATCCATCTCGACTATTTACAAATCGATACCGGTATTTATCTGTTTATCGCGGCATATTTGGTTTTGGTGCTGGTTATTTATGTTATTAGCTATTCAGCTATTTGGTCGCCAGAAATTTATAAATTGGATACAAACCAGATTAAACCGCATTCCCCTAAAAATCAACTTCACGTGCAGGGCAATTCGGATACAATAGTCAATAAACAAAACTTCTCAGACGATCATCTGCATGCCGGATCCGATCACATGGATGAAGAGGATAGTATTTTAAATGATAAGCTAATTTCGTGTATGGAAGCTGAAAAACCATACCTGAATCCTGAAATAAGTTTATCAGAATTGGCAGACAAGATTGGAGTTACAAGAAACCAGTTGTCCGGAATCATTAACCAAAACCACCAGGTTAATTTTTATGAATTTATCAATCATTACCGGATTCTTGAGGTAAAACGATTGATGGCAGACCCTGCCAACAAAAACCTGAAACTGATTAGTCTTGCCTATGATGCCGGGTTTAACTCGAAAGCAAGTTTCAACAGGATTTTCAAACAGATGACCGAAATGACTCCTTCGCAATATTATTCACTTCAGCAGGTAAATTAATTTTCTTATGGTGATATTCAACCTTTGATAATCTACGAATGCCAGATAATTTTTATAGTTTTGTATTAATGAAATAATCGAAAATGAAGTTTTGATGAGTCAGACCATTCAAATTATATTATATCTTGGTGCTGTTCAGGGAGCTTTGCTCAGCGTCTTTTTATTTTCCATAAAAACCAATAGGATATCCAATAGGTTATTGGGTTTATTAACCTTGTTCTGGGGAATTATAGTTGCTTCATTTGCTTTGCAATCAGAAGGGATGTACATTAAGTTCCCGCATTTATTGGCAGTTTTTTCACGTCTTCTTTTCGTACTTTTTCCACTATTGTATTTACAGGTAAAATATTTGGTATCAGAACATTCTAAATTCGACAGAAAGGACCTTTTACATTTTCTTCCCTTATTAATTATGACTCTTGCTTACATTGATTTTTACTTTACAGGGACAGAAGAAAAGGTACGGATACACAACGATGAACCTCTCTATTATGAAATTCTTGGAATTATTTCCAACGAAATTGTTGCATTACAGGGAGTCATTTATGCGATATTGGCCTTGATAACACTATCAAAATATGACCGAAAAATAAAGGACTACCACTCGAATAAAGATAAAATCCTACTCAAAGTTCAATACACCGGGATATTATTGAGCTTGTTTGCATGGATTATAGGTATTGTAGGTGTTCATCTCGAACTCTTTAATATTCAGGTAAATCTTGATCTATTTATCTTTGTTTACCTCATACTTGTGTTGATTATTTACATCATCAGTTATGCAGCCTTAAAATCGCCTGAAATATTTAAACTTGATGAAAACCAGGCCAAAATTGTTTTTCTAAAAAGTCAGCATAAAGTGATATTGGATGACGATAATCCAGCACACCTTAAAGTATTAGCTGAAACACAGGAAAAGACTGATCAAAATTCGGATATCCCGATGGTTGAGGAAATTGATAAAAAATTACTTGATTATATTCAAGCTGAAAAACCTTATTTAAATCCTGAGCTTAGTTTGCAGGAGTTAGCCGACCAATTGGATGTTAAACGACATCATTTATCAGGTGTCATTAATCAAAAACATAGCAAGAATTTTTACGAGTTTATCAACCAGTACCGGATCAAAGAGGTTAAGATCATGATGACCGATCCTGAAAACAAACACCTGAAACTAATGAGCCTGGCATATGATGCCGGATTCAATTCCAAAGCCACTTTTAACAGGATTTTTAAGCAGACATGCAATATGACTCCTTCCCAATTTATATCTAACCAAAAGGCTGTTTAATCTTAATGTTACCTTAAGGCTATCATTTTTATTTCTGCCTACAGATGCCTTAAGCCACTTAATCGCCTGACAAACAACTGTTAACAACTGTTAATGTTTTCACACGAGGTCTCAACTTGTCGAATGAGACCTGTTATTGGTGTCTCATGTGGTTAAGTGAGACCAAATCACTTTAACTTTAACGTTATTTCGCAACTCATAAAACAAGTCTTTCACAATTTTCAGTTAAAAAGTTCAATTTAAGTATCATTTAATTTCATATTTTATTAATTAAAATCTATTAAGATGAAAAGATTAAGTTTACTATTATTATTCGCCCTTGCTTTCGCGAGCTTTTCTTTTGGGCAATTAGGTGTTACCAGTGTTACTTACACTGATGGCGACATTGAAACAGATAAGAACTTCAACTGGTACAATGGTTCGCAATTTTCGGACTGCCCAGGGGCAATGACCGTAAGCATTCCGGTGGGTGCAATAATCCTGCAAACTGATGTATCATACGACATGACATCAGATGACAGTCCTGGTTCATATGTGGCCAGGCAGAAGTCTCATTTCCGCTGTGTATCACCTGGTGGTATAAATGAGCCAGCCCATACAAGTGGCCCATCCATTTATGATCCGGGAACAGCATCTTACTCCCGGACCGGTCTTGACATCGCAAACGGTGTAGTAGGTGGTGGAGATGTAATGTTTGAACTTCATGCTGGTGCAAATTTCTATAAGAACTATTGTAGCACTGATTCAGTAAAGGTTGATAACAATACCTGGACTGTTACTTTAACTTATATCCCTGCAGGATTTCCTGCTCAGGCGCTTAATCCTGATCCGGTTGATGGTGGGTTGTACGTCGGTTTAGAGGATGACCTTAGCTGGGAATTTGGTACGGATACAGAAACTTATGATGTGTATTTTGGTACCGACAATCCTCCAACCACAAAGCTTGTTGATAATGCAGTAGCTGGAGCCACCGGAACTTTTGATCCGGGAACAATGGACGAAACCCAAACCTATTACTGGTATATTGATTCCAGGAATGCCAGTGGCTATACCTCAGGTCCTGTTTGGAGTTTTACAACAATATGTGGAGCATTTCCAACTCCGTTTACCGAAGATTTCGAAGGTGTAACACCACCTGACTTACCCTATTGCTGGACAAAGATTTTCAATTCTACTTCAACGAATGCAAAACTTGAAACCAGAGGCTATGGTGGTAACCTTGGACCACAGTGTGTACAGTTAAGTAGCTCAACTGATCCTGACGGTACCCTTATTTTTATAACACCCATGATTGATGTTGAAGGTGGTTCACTTGCTGATAAAATGGTTCATTTTTTCGCTAAAGGCGAAAGTTTCCCACCAATGAGTGTTGGAACAATGTCAGATCCTACTGATGAATCTACATTTACTGCTTATGAAACATTCTACCTGTGGAATGATTACCAGGAATATGATATTTATCTGAATGAATATGTAGGAACAGATACCTATATTGCCTTCAGGCTGGAACCGGTTATTGACTGGCAAGTAGGATACCTCGATGATATTACTGTTCAGGATATGCCAACCTGTATCAGGCCTGGGGATCTGGCAGCTGATAACCTGACAATTAATTCAGCAACTTTGAGCTGGACAGATATAAATGGTGCAAGTTTATTTAATATTGAATATGGTGAAACAGGATTTACACCAACTGGTACACCAACTGTTATAGGCGTTTCTAACCCACATGAATTAACAGGACTGACTTCAGCAACTGAATATGATTATTATGTACAAACCGATTGTGGTGGTGGAGATCTTAGCCAATGGTCTTCGGGCTATACTTTTATGACGCCATGTGATTTCTATCCGGTGCCATTTTCTGAAAACTTCGACGACTGGGGATGGGGTGAAATGCCTCCATGCTGGTCAACAATTATACTGGTTGCTGACGGATTTGTAATGAATGGTAACCAGGGTGGTTATTTCCAGATGCAAAATGGAAATGACAATAACGCTACTATCATGTTAATTTCTCCTCCTGTACAGGATCTTGCACCAAATCGCTTAAAATTTATTGCCTCAAGTTCTGTAGATGGTGGAAACCTGATCATTGGAACAATGACTAACCCCGCAATACAAGGTACTTTCGAAGAACTGACCACAGTTTCACTTGGTTCTGATTATCAAGAGTATGACGTTTGGTTGAATAACTATGTAGGTACAAACAATTATTTTGTATTCAAGTTTGACAATGGTTCAGGGTATAATACCATAAAAATTGATGATATAAGTTTAGAAGCACTTCCAACATGTTTACCTCCTGCTGATTTATTTGTTAACGACATTACTGCTACAACTGCTAATTTTAACTGGAGTGAAAGTGGCGATGCAACAGATTGGGAAATTGAAGTTGGTGATCTAGGTTTTGAACCCGGAACAGGTACTTTCCTGAACGAGTATTTGTATAACAATGAAGTTGAAACTGACCTGGTTTATGAGTTAACCGGATTAACTTCTGCTTCACTATATGATGTTTATGTTCGTACCGATTGTGGTGATGACGATTATAGCCCATGGACAGGCCCCGTTTCTTTCATTACAAGCTTTGATGCATTTGGCGGAATTCCTGTAACTGAAGATTTTGAAGATGGCCTGGGAATTACAGGAAATAATTATAAAAACACTGTGAACTGGGAGATCAATACTGATTTGCAAAAAAGTGGTACCAATTCAGTTGCAAATATGTACACCGAAAGCAATGACAATGTTCTTTTCTTGCTTGGTACATTCGATTTTACAGCAAAAACTGATGTAATGTTAAGCTTCTGGCAAATTGCCAAAACAGATGGTAACAGTGATCATTGTTATGTTGAAATCTCAACAGATGGAGGAGTAACATTCGACCAGTTACCTGAATCTACTTATGCAGGTGCAGGATGGTATCGCGAAGCAGGCCAGTATGCACCAATCGAAGGGCCAGCCTTTGATGAAGATTCTTATTCAGACTGGGGAACAGGAACAGAAGTTCCGGATAATACATGGTGGAAAAAAGAATATTTCAACCTGACTGATTATAATACCTTCGATAATGTTGTGATCAGGTTCAGACTGGTTTCTAACAGTTATACAAACAAAGCAGGATGGTTTATTGATGATATCGCCGTTGAAGCACTTGGTGCGCCAGTATTCTCAATTGATCCTTTAGCTATTGATGAAGAAGTAACAGGTGGTACACCAACAACAAATGTTGATTTGAATATGGAAAATTCAGGAACTTTCCCTGCAGGCTTTACCGCTTCAGTTGTTTATGATGAAATGGATTTGATCAATGAGAAATTCAATTCTGGTATGCCGGTTGACTGGACTGTTGTTTCAAGAGGAACAAGTGATGTAACCTGGGTAGATGTACCAAACATTTACAATAAAACCTTCGATGGAACTCCTTTAGTATGGGCTGATGGAAACCAGAGCTATGCACCGGTTGAGCTAACTATGGATGAAGATTTGATTAGCCCTGTAGTAGATGCCTCAGCATATGCTGATGGTACCTTACAGTTGGAGTTTGACCAGGTTTTTGATGCCGATTACCAGCCGGGAGATACTGCCAGGGTTTATGTATATGATGGCGCAGAATGGATTATGATTTATGAAGCATGGACTGATGATGGTAATATTTACCAGGGTGGAGCACACAAGATATATGATGTTGCCCAATATGCAAATGCTAACTTCCAGGTTAAATTCAATTATTATGAAGGACCATTTCAAAGAGGCCGTTATTTTGCCATTGATAATGTTAGACTACGTGCTTCAATGTCAGCCCTCGACTGGTTAACAGTAGACGGTGGTGCTTCAACTTCAGGTGTCAGCATGCCAGGTGATGGAGCTATTGTTGATGTTATGATGGACGGAACCGGTTTTGATTATGGAACATACAACGCAAATATTGAAGTTGTTTCGGATGAGCCTGGTAAAGCTCTTACTGTTGTTCCTGTTGCAATGACAGTAGTTCCACCTGCTCCTCCTACAAATTTAGTAGCAGTAGCTGATATCGGACTCATAGATCTTACTTATGACTTGAATGCGGCCGGCGATAATGTGATTATTGCTTACAATACTACAGACTCATTTGATCAACCAATGAACGGATATGCTTATCCAGTTGGAAGTGAAATTGGAAGTAACGGAACTGTTATCTATGAAGGATCGATGACAGAATTTACCCATGCCGACCTGGCACCCAACACTACTTTCTATTACAAAGCCTGGTCAACAGTTGGCGTGAATATGTATTCGATAGAAGCAGCTGCTGCCGATGCAACCACAGGAGATTACCAGCTTATTTGCATACCAGAAGGATGGAGCGGGATTTCGAGTTATAAAGTTATGGCAAATCCTGCTTTGGAAGATGTATTATCAGGTGTTGTAAATGAGATGGAGATTATGATTTCTAATACCGGAATTTTTTGGCCTCCATATAGTATCAATACCATTGGAAACTGGAACACCCAAAGAGGATATAAGATAAAAATGAATGAGTCTAAGTGTTTCACCATTGTTGGTGATATGTTGGAAGACAAAACAATAACAGTACCAGCAGGATCAAACTATATTCCAGTATTGTGTGACCAGCCAGTTTCTGCTAATGAATTATTTTTACAATTTGGCAACAGCCTTGCTTTTGCCTTCGATATTAACAGTCAAAGAGTTTATTGGCCCGAAGGTGGAATATTTAGTCTTGAGGTACTTGAGCCCGGCGTAGGATATCTTATTAATATGACACAGCCTGGTGAAGCTACTTTCTTGTGTGAAGAACCAACAAAGATGGGTTATTTAAATGCACAGAAGCAAGTTTTTGAAAACGCTCCCTGGGAATATACAGTAACAGGAAGTCAACACCTTATTTCAATAAACAAGTCAGCATTTGCTGATCTGGAAAAAGGTGACTTTATTGGTGTATTCAATAGCTCAGGAACATGTGTTGGTTATACTCAATACAATGGTGAGAACCAGAACTTGTTGCTGGTTGCACACAGTGATGATTTTACATCAGATGCTATTGATGGCCTTGAAGAGGGTGAGCAAATGAGTTTCAGAATTTTCAATCAAACACTTTCGTCAGATGAGGAAGTTGAAGTTAGTTTTGAGACTTCGATGCCGAACAGCGGGTCATTCACAGACATGGGTCGCTCGATGATTTTGAAATTCGGTGAAGAAGCAACTTCGATCGAGGAAAACATCACAACCAACATCAGTATTTATCCAAACCCGGCAACTGATATGGTAAATATCAGTCTTAATGGTGATTACAGCGAAGCTACAGTTGTTGTCTACGACACAAAGGGTCGCGCTGCAATCAACCAGGTGTTTAATGGTCAGGCCGAAATCAATGTCAGCTCACTCGAAGCTGGTATATATTTCGTTAAGATCAACACCAAAACTATCAGCGAAATAAGGAAGCTTGTTATCAAGTAGCTTTATTTATATAAACGTTAGGTTTTAATTAAGTTAACCCCGTCATTCATTTGGCGGGGTTTTTTTTTATTCAGGGTGATGATGTTTTGGCTCAGTTTTGAACTAATTAAAAATCTTAATGAAATGGTTGAATAAATATTATTAGTTTTGACGCATTAAACCTATTTCTTATAACGTAAGTTATCATTGATGCAATAGTCATGGAGCAATATGTTTCCATTCTTTTTTATTTAGGTGCTATTCAGGGAATGCTTCTGTCAGTGTTCCTTTTTTCGGTAAAAGTCAACAAGTTATCAAACAGACTTCTGGGTTTGCTAACCTTATTGTGGGGTTTGATATTGTTTCAGTTTCCAATGCAGGATGAAGGACTGTACTCAAGGTTTCCTCATTTATTAAAAACCTTTTCACAATTGCTTTTTGCGTTTTTCCCTTTGCTTTATCTCCAGGTTAAATACCTGATATCTGATCAAAAAAGATTCAAAAAGCGAGACCTCCTTCATTTTATCCCCATGCTTATCAATATATTATTGTTCTCGGTTTTTTATTTAAAAGGTGGAGCAGAGAAGCTGGATATTTTAAGAAATAAAACCGTTTATTACCAGGTAATTCAAATCATCGGCGATGAAATAATTGCTGCGCAGGGAATTATTTATTCCATCGTTTCACTCAAACTTTTGTCGAAGTATAAACAGGAAATCGAAAACTACCAGTCCAATATCGACAAGGCAATACTCAAGGTTCAATATACCGGTATTTCGCTTAGTTTGCTGGCATGGATTATTGGTACAGTAAGCATCAATCTTGAATTTTTTAAAGTGCCCGTAAATGTAGATCTTTTCATATTTGTTTATCTTATTCTGGTAGTAATCATTTACATCATCAGCTATGTCGCCATTAAAACCCCTGAAATCTTTAAGGTAGACGAAAGTAAAATTAGGCTGGTTTTTAGCAGGCCAGCAAAGCTAAATGGCCATAAAGAAAAAATAGCAGTGCTAGATACAAAAGATCTACCTGTAGAAAAATCCGAAGAAAAGTTGATAAAAGCCAATTATGATACTGATAATAACCGATTGGTGGAATTTATGGATTCTGAGAAACCTTACCTGAACCCTGAACTTAGCCTGCAGGATCTTGCTGAAGAATTGGATCTTACAAGGCATCAGTTGTCAAGTGTAATCAACCAGGTACATCATATGAATTTTTATGAATTCATTAATAGTTACCGGATCAAGGAAGTAAAATCATTGATGAATGACCCTGCCAATAGCAACCTTAAACTCATCAGTATTGCCTATGATGCTGGATTTAACTCCAAGGCCAGTTTTAACCGCATTTTTAAGCAAATGACCCAAATGACGCCATCCCAGTTTTTTAGACTCCAAAGGGCAGGATGAAATTGGTCAGATCACTGAAATCCTTTTATTTTTCCAGGTATTCAATAATTAAATCAACCACTTCATTGCTTACCCACATTACGTTTCCATCTTCTGTGTTGTCCATAATTCCGATGCAAACATTGTAATCCGGCAGGTAGAAACAGCCAGCAGCATAACCTATAGGATCGCCACCATGGCCAATTATTTTGTGGCCATTAAACAGGTTGGGATTAAATTCATAGATTCCCAGGCCATAGCTTTCAACCATTTCTTCGTTGCATGGGGAGTGCATAGTGAGCATTTGATCCAACGAAGATTGGCTGACTACACTTTTCTCGATAAATAACTTATTCGCCCAGAGTGCAAGGTCTTCAGCCGTACAAAATATTCCTCCTCCCGCAGCACTGTAAAATGACTTCAAATTTTCAGGGGGTATCTCATCATAAACATTATCTCCATCAAGATGGAACCAACCATGAGCTGTATTTGACGGCAATTCTTCATTTAGATATGTAAAAGTATTCTCCAGATTTGAGTGATCGATCAATCGGGAGCGATATTCTGATGCAATGCTTTTTCCAGAAAGATCCTCAACCAACATACGCAGAATGATGTACCCGGTATTGCAATAGTTCCATCCGGTTCCCTTTTCAAAATGCGGTTCCAGTGTATATTCCATGATCAATTCTTCCTTTTCAAGAATGGAATCAGGTTGAGAAAAAACAAGTTGCCAGAAAGCATCATTCTGTGTAATTTCATAAATACCACTGGTGTGATTGAGCAATTGCCGGAGATTAATGGTACTGTCGATGTTATCGTAAGCAGGGAACCATTGGTGAAGTGAATCATCAAGACTAAGCAAACCTTCCTCCATATACTGCATAATAGTTGTAGCAGTAAACATTTTTGTGATACTTCCGGCACTGAAGAGCATGTCGGTATTTACCTTCACGTTGGCATGGGAAATCCCACTGGCGCATTTTACAATTTCGCCATCCGGTAATAAAACAGCAAGAGAAACGCCTTTGCCGTTGTAATCAGCTATGGCATTATCCAGAGCTGATTGGATCTTTTCTGAAAGGGTAGGGTCCGGAACAGGAAGCTGGCCTTCATCATCTTTTTTGCAGGAGATGCATGCTACATAAACAATGATTACCAGGACTAAGATTTTAAGTGGCATGTGTGTTTTCATGTTGGTAGGTTTTAAATGTGACTGAAATTATAAACTCATCCGGGTGGTAATGAGTAATTTATATGTTCAAATATTGCGCCAAATCATATAAAAGTCGCAATTTCATCACATTAGAAGAATAGGATTTGAGATTGAAAAAGTTAATGTGTACGGTAATAATACAATATGTCCATAATAGGACATTAAAGTATTAAGGTTCAGTTTCTTGATTATTGCCATCATTTTTTGCTTTGTCACACCGGGTGATTCCGATGAAACGCTATTCTGAACTCATCATTTATCAAAAGTAGGGGATGAGTACCTTTTATCTTTCTCTCTATTTCATACCTTTGTACCATATTTAACAAAATATGAAATTCGATCAATACCGTATTGCTGACGGAATAAAAACCAGCATTTCGAAACTGGGCTATAAAAAGCCAACCGATATTCAATACAAATCAATTCCTCCCATCCTGAAAGGGGAAGATGTATTGGCGATTGCCCAGACAGGAACGGGGAAAACTGCAGCTTTTGCAATCCCTATTTTACACATTTTGCAGGATCGTAAAATCAGCGGACGCCCCGATGGTGTTAAGTGCCTTGTTATGGCACCAACCCACGAACTTGCCCTTCAAATTGAAGGGGTTTTCAGTGTATTGGGGAAACATACAAGGATTACAACTTTTTGCATTCATGGTGGTGTAGATCAGGAGCCACAAATCAAACAGTTAAATAAAGGCGTGGATGTTTTAATTGCTACTCCAGGCAGGATGTTCGACCTCGTAAGCCAGGGTGCGCTGAAGTTGAGCCGCGTAGAAATATTGGTTTTGGATGAAGCCGACCACATGCTTGATCTCGGATTCATTAAAGATATACGCGATTTGATGCGTCATCTGCCCAGAAAACGTCAAACACTCTTCTTCTCTGCCACCATCAACGAAGAGATAAAAAACCTGGCATATTCACTTGTTACAGACGCTATACGAATACAAATATCTCCTAAAGATCCCGTTGCAAAAAATATTGATCACGCACTGGCTTATATTGAAATGGATGACAAACGTTTCTTCCTTGAATCAGTTATTAAGGATCATCCTGAAAAGAAAATATTGGTATTTGTTAGGACAAAAGTAAGGGCCGAGCGTGTAAAAAAAGCTATGGAAAGAGTGAACCTGGTAACTGATACCATTCACAGCGATAAGTTGCAGGAGGAGCGTGAACGCACTATGCAAGCTTTTAGAAAAGGAACTTTGAAAGTTTTAATAGCCACAGATGTAAGTGCAAGGGGCATCGATATTCAAAATGTGGAGTATGTAATAAATTATGATTTACCTGAATCTTCTGAAAATTATGTACACAGGGTAGGCAGAACCGGGCGTGGCACCCAAAAAGGAAATGCCGTTTCTTTTTGCAGTGCTGAAGAAAAAGAATTGTTAACTGAAATTGAAGAGAATTTAGGGAAACCTATCAAACGACTTGAGATTTTTAAAAAAGACTATCAGATTACGCTCGATATGTCCACTCAAAAAGCCCATAATTGGCAGGCTCTAATTCAGGAGGCTGAGGAAGATGTTAAGAAGCGCAAAAAGAAAAAGAAGCATTAAAACGATTTTTAACATTGAATCTTTGACCTTGTAATTTATTTGAGTTTTGGCTTTTACGCGTTGATTTTTCAATACAAATATAGATAACGTTAGACAACAAAAGATTGGTTGAATATACTTTTCTCGAAGAATAACTTTTATGTCCAAGTTGCCAGACTTTATGCTTTACAAAAAACTTCTCAACATGCTGCGCTGTAATATGACTTAAGATTTTCAGGTGGTATCTGATCATAAATATGTTCTCATACACAACTAATCAGTTATGGTATGTTGGAAGGAAACTCTCCGGTAAAATGTATAGGAATATTGTTAAAATTAGATGGATCAGTAAGTCAGGAATGGTGTTCTGAATCAACGTTTGCGCCGGAGTTACCCTTGATAAGTGTTCGTAGCATAATATTTATTATCCTTG
>Ga0070728_10005610_pt1 | contig 12297 bp, 10 predicted proteins | sample tdDd471_FD_66723 | JGI IMG/M metagenome (GOLD analysis project Ga0070728, IMG submission 66723) | Marine sediment microbial communities from the Atlantic coast under amendment with organic carbon and nitrate - tdDd47.1 | ecosystem: Environmental > Aquatic > Marine > Coastal > Sediment | place...
ATCCGCATGGTCGGCTGTCCGACCCCTACGGGAACCGATTGACCGTCCTTACCGCAGGTGCCGACGCCGTCGTCGAGTTTCGTATCGTTGCCGATCATCGACACTTTGGTCAGCACATCCGGACCGTTGCCGATCAGCGTGGCGCCTTTCACCGGCGCGCCGATCTTGCCGTCCTCGATCTGATAGGCTTCGGTGCAGGTGAAGACGAACTTGCCGCTGGTGATGTCCACCTGACCACCGCCGAAGTTGACCGCGTACAGGCCGTTGGTCACCGAGGACAGAATTTCGTCCGGATCCCTGTCACCATCCAGCATGTAGGTGTTGGTCATGCGCGGCATCGGCGCGTGGGCGTAGGACTGCCGCCGGCCGTTGCCGGTCGGCTCCATGCCCATGAGCCGGGCGTTGAGCCGGTCTTGGATATAGCCGACAAGAATGCCGTCCTCGATCAGCGTGGTGGAGCTTGCGGTGGTTCCCTCGTCATCGACCGTCAGCGAACCGCGGCGGTCGGGGATCGTGCCGTCGTCAACCACGGTGACGCCGGGCGCGGCGATCCGCTCGCCCATCAATCCGGCAAAGGCCGAGGTTTTCTTGCGGTTGAAATCGCCTTCCAGGCCATGCCCGATGGCTTCATGCAGTAGCACGCCGGGCCAGCCCGGGCCGAGCACGACCTGCATCTCGCCAGCCGGCGCCGGAACCGAGTCCAGATTGACGACGGCCTGGCGCAGCGCTTCATCGACCTGACCCTGCCAAGCAGCCGGATCGAGATAGGCAGCGAAGCTGGTACGGCCGCCGGCGCCGTGGCTGCCGCTTTCCATGCGGTCGCCTTCGCCCGCGACGATCATGACATTGAGGCGCACGAGGGGACGGATATCGGCGACGCGATAGCCGTCGGGCCGGATGATTTGGACCGCCTGCCATTCTCCGGCAAGCGAGGCCGATACCTGTTTCACCCGGCTGTCCTTGGCGCGCGCATAGGCGTCGATTTCGGCCAGCAGGCTTACCTTCTGCTCGAAGGGAATTTCGCCGAGTGGATTGTCATCCGTGTACAAGCTGCGGTTCGTCGGAGCCGGGGCGTCCGAAAAGGTGCCGCTATGGCCGCCCTTGACCGCCTGTACCGTTGCCGCGGCACGGCGCATCGCCGCCTCGGAGACTTCTGACGAATGCGCGTAACCCGTGGCATCCCCGGCAACCGAGCGGAGGCCAAATCCATGCGTGGTATCGAAACTGGCGCTGCGCACCCGGCCGTCGTCGAAGGAAATGCTCTCCGATTGGCAGTATTCGAGGAACAATTCGCCGTCATCCACACCCTTTAACGCTTCGGCCGCGATATCGGTGACGCGGTCCCGGTCTAGGCCGGTCTTGCCGAAAAACAGATCGTCTGTCGTGACCAAGTTCGTCATGGTGAGGGGTCTCCGTGCAACGGTTGAACGCTCAATCGTAAATCCTATCGACAGGAGTGCCGAGGCAGCGCCCGGGCACCCCGTTTCCTGTCCTTATATGTATACCCGGCGGGCGTTGCTTCCACATCAGCGAATTCACAATTGCTCACGCCGGCACTTGTATGTCGAGTCGTTGATAGCGCAGGACGCGTTGAGACGAAACCCTTGCTATTGAGCCTATTTGACGACAGTTTCCGATTTTGCGACATAGTGTCGCTAGGTGTCCAAGGTCAAGACGGCGAATGGTATACATGCTGCCGATTCAGGGGTGGTTTCTTGGAAATTCTCGACCTTAACGGATTATACGCTGGCCTTTGGCCGGCGATATTACGGGGGAAGTAAGCGTGACAAGTCGATTGGCAACGCTCGCGGCGTGGGCGACGCTGCTCTTTACTGCGCCGGCCTTTGCACAAGGGCCGCGCAACTGGCAGCTCGGTTTGCCCGAGGCCGCATCGCCGACTGCGGAATTGATCGGTGATTTTCATGATCTTCTGCTTGTGATCATTACGGTCATCTCGATCTTCGTGCTCGGGCTGCTGTTGTATGTGAGTTGGCGGTTCCGGGAAAAGCGAAACCCCACGCCAACGACGACGACGCACAATACGACCATCGAAATCCTGTGGACTGTGATCCCGATCATGATCCTGATCGGAATCGCCATTCCGTCCTTCCGGTTGCTGTACTTTGCCGACCGGACGCAGGAAGCCGACATGACGCTCAAGATCATCGGCAATCAATGGTACTGGAGTTACGAGTACCCCGATCACGGCAACTTCACCTTCGACGCGAACCTTGTGCCGGATGACGAAATCAAGCCGGGCCAGAAACGGCTGATGGATACCGACAATCCGGTCGTGCTGCCGGTCGGCAAGAAAGTCCGGCTGTTGATGACCGCGACCGACGTCTTGCATGCCTGGGCTGTGACGACCTTCGGCGTTCGCCTGGACACGGTACCCGGTCGGATCAACGAGACCTGGGTGGAGATCAGCAAAGCCGGCACTTATTACGGATTTTGCTCAGAACTTTGCGGCGCCGGTCATGCCTATATGCCGATTATGGTGAAGGCTGTGCCACAAGCCGAGTTCGATGCTTGGGTCGTAAAAGCGAAGAAAGAATTTGCCCGGGCCGATGAGCCCGCCCGCCCCGTAAAGGCGGCGAAGGCGCTATCGACTGCGAAGACCGTAAAGGTCGCGCAGGATCAAGCCGGCAACTAAGAGCGAATTGGGGACGAACATAATGGCGACTGGACATTCAGCCGACGCCCACGGGCATGACGATCATCACACGCCGACCGGCTTCAAGCGGTACCTGTATTCGACCAACCACAAGGACATCGGCACGATGTACCTTGTGTTCTCGATCGTTGCCGGGCTGATCGGCGGCGCCTTCTCCGTCTACATGCGGATGGAGTTGCAGGAGCCGGGCGTCCAATTCATGACGACGGCGGACGGCCAGCCCGACGGTCATCTCTGGAACATGTTCATCACCGCGCATGGCTTGATCATGGTGTTCTTCGTGGTCATGCCCGCGGCGATCGGCGGTTTCGGAAACTGGATCGTGCCATTGATGATCGGCGCGCCGGACATGGCGTTCCCGCGCATGAACAACATCAGTTTCTGGTTGCTCATCCCTGCCTTTGTCCTGTTGGTTGGCTCCGCAGTGGTCGGCGGCGGCGCCGGTACCGGCTGGACTGTTTATCCGCCGTTGTCGAGCGATGGAGCACATCCCGGACCCGCCGTGGACATGGCGATATTCGCGCTGCATCTGGCCGGCGCATCGTCGATCCTGGGCGCGATCAACTTCATCACCACAATCTTCAACATGCGCGCGCCGGGCATGACCTTGCACAAGATGCCGCTGTTCTCGTGGGCGATCCTGATCACGGCCTTCCTGCTGTTGTTGTCGCTGCCTGTGCTTGGTGGCGCCATCACCATGCTGCTGACCGACCGTAACTTCGGCACCGTATTCTTCAAGGCCGATGGCGGCGGTGATCCGATCCTGTTCCAGCATCTGTTCTGGTTCTTCGGGCATCCCGAGGTCTACATCATGATCCTGCCGGGCTTCGGAATCGTCAGCCACATCATCTCGACCTTCGCGCGGAAGCCGATCTTCGGTTATCTCGGGATGGCCTACGCCATGGTCGCGATCGGATTTATCGGCTTTATCGTGTGGGCGCATCACATGTACACGGTCGGCATGGACGTCGACACGCGGGCCTATTTTGTGGCCGCGACGATGGTCATCGCGGTGCCGACGGGGGTGAAGATCTTCAGTTGGATCGCCACCATGTGGGGCGGCTCGATCCGCTTTGACACGCCAATGCTATGGGCCGTCGGATTTATCTTCCTGTTCACGGTCGGCGGTGTGACCGGCGTGGTTCTGGCCAACTCCGGCGTCGATCTGGTCATGCACGATACCTATTACGTGGTGGCGCATTTCCATTACGTGCTGTCGTTGGGTGCCGTGTTTACGATCTTCGCCGGCATCTATTACTGGATCGGCAAAATGTCGGGCCGGCAGTATCCCGAATGGGCCGGCAAGCTCCATTTCTGGACCACCTTCATCGGCGTCAACATCACCTTCTTCCCGCAGCATTTCCTCGGACTGGCGGGCATGCCGCGTCGGTATATCGACTATGCCGACGCATTTGCGGGATGGAACTACGTGTCGTCGATCGGCTCCTACATTTCCTTCGCGTCGACGTTGTTCTTCATCGGCATATTGATCTACACGGTGAAGTTCGGCCGCCGCGTGGAGGCGAATTATTGGGGCGAGGGGGCGACGACCTTGGAATGGACGCTGCCGTCACCGCCGCCGTTCCATACCTTCAACGAACTACCGCAAGTCAAGTAGAGGCGCATGAAGCATACGGCGGAGATAACGCGTGTCTGACACGGCTTATCGCGTGAGCGCGGCAACGGTCACCCCGGTTTTGCCCACGGCTGAACTTGGCGATTATGTGGCCCTGATGAAGCCGCGCGTCATGTCGCTGGTCGTGTTTACCGGTCTCGCCGGGCTGCTTGCCGCGCCGGGCGAGCTGCATTGGCTGCTCTCCGCCGTGGCCGTGTTGGCCATCGCGATTGGCGCTGGCGCATCCGGTGCCATCAACATGTGGTACGACCGCGATATCGATGCGGTGATGGAACGCACGCGGAAGCGGCCGATCCCGATGGGGCGCGTCGAGCCCGAGGAAGCGCTGACCTTCGGTGTGGTCATGGCGTGCGGGTCGGTCCTGCTGATGGGAATTGCGGTGAACTTCGTCGCGGCCGGACTGCTGGCGGCGAGCATCCTGTTCTATGTCTTCGTCTATACGATGTGGCTGAAGCGCCGGACCCCGCAGAATATCGTGATCGGCGGTGCGGCTGGGGCCTTCCCGCCGGTGATCGGCTGGGCCGCGGTGACAGGCAATGTCGGCGTCGAATCGCTGGTTTTGTTCCTGCTGATCTTTATGTGGACGCCGCCTCATTTCTGGGCGCTGGCGCTGTACCGCTGCGGCGACTACGCGGCGGCCGGCGTGCCGATGCTGCCGGTGGTTTCCGGCAAACGTGAAACCAAACGGCAGATACTGATCTACACGATTTTGCTAGCGCCGGTCGCGGTGGCGCCGACGCTGCTTGGCTTCGCAGGCTGGATTTACGGATCGGCGGCGATCCTGTTGAGCGCGCTGTTTCTTGCCGCCGCCGTGGCGGTTTGTCGCGACGACACCGACCGTAGCGCGAAGCGCACCTTCGGTTTCTCTATCTTCTATCTTTTCGCACTGTTCGCACTGCTGATCGTCGATCGCGTGCCGGGCGTCGCCGGGTAGCGGGCGGTTCAATGGTAGATGGAATAATGACCAAAGAAGACGGCAAAGCCGATAAACCCTACCGGAGCGAGATGCACCGCAAGCAGCGCACAAAGAATATTGCGCTGATGCTGCTGTTACTCGGGTTCTCCGTTCTGGTGTATTTCGTTGCGATTGTCCGCATAGGCGGCGGGGGCTGATCGGATGGCTATATCAATGCCAACGCCTGAGGCTCGAAAAAACAAACGCATGCTGGCGGTGCTCGTGTTGTTCGTGGTCGGAATGGTCGGCGCGTCCTACGCTGCGGTCCCGCTGTACCGAATCTTCTGCCAGGTGACAGGCTTTGGCGGTACGACCCAGGTGGCGGCCGAGGAAAGCTCGATTGTGCTCGACCGCATGATGACCGTGCGCTTCGACGCGACGGCGAATGGCGTGCCCTGGTCCTTTCAGCCGGTGCAGCGGCAGATCGAACTCAGGGTCGGTGAGTCGGTGGTGGCGTACTATCGTGCGACCAACACGTCGGACCGCGCCGTGGTCGGGACTGCTACCTTCAACGTGACGCCGCTCAAGGTCGGCCAGTATTTCAATAAGATCGAGTGTTTCTGTTTTACCGAACAACGGCTCGAGCCGGGCCAATCGGTGGACATGCCTGTATTATTCTTCGTCGATCCCGAAATTGCGCAAGACCGCAATTTGGAAGAGGTGAAGACGATCACGTTGTCCTACACGTTTTTCCCGGTCGAGCAGGAACCGGTTGCCAAGAAACGGTCGGTGAGCCGTCTTGACCGCGCCGATAGCGAACAAAGACTTAACTAACCAGCAAGGCCCACGGCGATACCATGCCGCGGAATGAATTGGGGATGAAAGAATGACTGCTGAAGCCCATCACGACGAAGTCAAACACGACTACCATCTCGTCGATCCAAGTCCGTGGCCGGCATTGGGCGCAGGCGCGGCGTTTGCGCTGACGTTCGGCACGGTGGTGTTCATGCACCCCGATTTCTTTGGAACGGAGAGCGAGAAGACCATCAAGGCACTTGGGATTTGGACCTTCATGCCCGGGGTGTTCCTTATCCTTCTGACGATGTGGATGTGGTGGCGCGACGTGATCAAGGAAGCGACCTTCCAAGGGCATCACACGCCGGTCGTGCAGATCGGCATGCGCTACGGCATGACCTTGTTCATCGCGTCCGAAGTGATGTTTTTCGTCGCCTTCTTCTGGGCTTTCTTCAATTCAAGCCTGTTCCCGAAAGTATCGCCGGCTGTCTGGCCGCCGGAAGGGGTGGAAACGCTACCGACCTTCGGCGTGCCGTTCATGAATACGTTGATCCTGCTGTTGTCGGGTTGCACCGTTACTTGGGCGCATCACGCGCTGCGCGAAGGCAATCAGCGCGCGATGATTACCGGGCTCGGGATGACGATCGTCCTCGGCGCATTGTTCACCGGCTTTCAGGCCTATGAGTATGTTCATGCGGCGTTCGGATTTTCCGACGGTATCTATTCATCGACCTTCTACATGGCGACGGGTTTCCATGGCTTCCACGTCCTGATCGGCACGACCTTCCTGATCGTGTGCTGGTTCCGGGCGCGCAAGGGGCATTTCAAGGCCGACCACCATTTCGGCTTCGAGGCGGCAGCCTGGTACTGGCATTTCGTCGACGTGGTCTGGCTGTTCCTGTTCTGCTGCGTCTACTGGTGGGGCAGCTAAGGATTCATTGAATGCGGAGGACGACAGCTGACGTTTCTCCGTTTTCCGCCGGTTTGCGATGCCGATGTCCGCGATGCGGAATCGGCGGATTGTTCGACGGATTCCTGACGGTGGCCGATAAGTGTTCCGCCTGCGGTCTCGACTTTAGCGTCGCGGACAGCGGCGACGGCCCCGCAGTTTTCATCATCTTCATCGTCGGCCCAATCGTGACCGGGCTTGCCCTATGGACCGAGATGACGTTTCAGCCGCCGTATTGGGTTCATGTCGTTTTGTGGGGGCCGGCCGTGTTGGTTGGTTGCCTGTTGCTCTTGCGCCCGTTCAAGGCAACGTTGGTCGCACTGCAATACCGGCATCGGTCGGGCGACACGGGACATCATACCTTCCACGACGAATCAGAGTAGGAGCGCCGCGGTGGCCTTTCGACCGACATTATGGCCGACCTTGTTCACGGTCCCCGCGTTGATCGCGCTGATCGCGTTAGGGTTTTGGCAGATCGAGCGGCTGCATTGGAAGGCGGACCTGATCGAGAAGCTGCAAACCCGCTCTACCGCCGCCGCGGTCGCGCCGCCGGGACCGTCGGACGATCTGGCGGCCTTCGAGTTTCAGCGTGTCGTGATCTCCGGCCGCTTCCGCCATGACCGTGAATTGTATCTCGTAAGTCGGTCGCTGCGCGGCAATCCGGGTTTTCACGTGTTGACGCCATTCGAGCGGGGCGAAGGAGCGCCGGCGGTCATGGTCAACCGGGGTTGGGTGCCGTTCGACAAACAATTTCCGGCGAAGCGTGCCGAAGGGCAGGTGAGCGGTCCGGTTACAATCGAGGGCATTGTTCGACTGCAAAGACCGCCGGGCTGGTTTACGCCGGACGACGATCCGAAGAAGAACAACTGGTTCACGATCGATAGCAAGAAGATGTCGCAGGCGACCGGTGTTCCGCTGGCCGGCGGCTTCTATGTCGTCGCCGATTTGGCCGGCACGCCGGGCGGATTTCCAGTCGGCCGGCAGTGGCGGATGGATATCCGCAACAATCACCTGGAATATGCGATTACCTGGTTCGCGCTTGCCGCCGCCCTACTTGTCATCTATCTGCTTTATCATCGCAATAGATCATAACCTTCGGCCTCGCCGGCGCCCGGAACCTTCATGACAGACGAGACGACCGCCTATCAGCGTTTGGAAGCGCAATTCCACGATATATGCGTCCTGGAAGATACGATCGGGGTTTTGCATTGGGATCAGGCCACCGTCATGCCGTCGGGTGGCGCGGTCGCGCGTGCGGAGCAGTTGTCGCGGCTGGCAGTGATGCGCCATGACAAGCTGACGGATTCCGGTCTTGCCGACGACCTTGCCGCGGCGTCCGCGGCGGCGGGTTTGGATGTCTGGCCGGCAGCGAACCTGCGCGAGATGCACCGAATCCATAAAAAGGCAGTGGCCGTGCCGGCCGATTTGGTTGCCGCGCACAGCCGGGCCTGTTCGTTGTGCGAAATCGCGTGGCGGGAAGCCCGGCAGGCCGATGACTTTTCCGCGATCGTCGAGCCGCTCGGCGAACTCCTCGAACTAACCCGGGCGATCGGTGCGGCACGGGGCGATGCGCTCGATTGCTCGCTCTATGACGCCCTGTTGCAGGACTACGAGCCCGGCGCGTCGAGCGCCTATATCGATCCTTTGTTCGACGATTTGGCCGGATTTCTGCCCGACTTTCTCGAGGATGTGCTGACCCGGCAGGCGGCGGCGGGAAAGCCCTTGTCGCCCGAAGGACCGTTTTCAACGGACGCGCAGCGTGCGCTATGCCGGCAGATGGCGGAAACCGTTGGGTTGGACTTCGATACCGCGCGCGTGGATGAAAGCGCGCATCCGTTCTCAAGCGGCGTGCCCGAGGATTCGCGTATCACCGTGCGATACAACGAAGATGATTTCGGCGAGGCGCTAATGGCGGTCCTTCATGAATCGGGGCATGCCATGTATGAGCGCGGGCGTCCGGAAGATTGGCGATACCAGCCGGTTGGCCGGGCGCGGGGCATGGTGCTGCATGAAAGCCAGTCGTTGTTGCTGGAGATGCAGGCCTGCCGCACTCAGGAATTTTACCACTGGGCGACGCCGGCCTTGCGCGACGCCTTCGATGGCGACGGGCCGGCCTGGACGCGGGACAATCTGTTGCGGTGGGCCACCCGGGTCGAGCGCGGGTTTATCCGCGTCGATGCCGACGAAGTCACTTATCCGGCGCACGTCATCCTGCGTTACCGGCTGGAGAAAGCCATGCTGGACGGCGATCTTGCATTGCGGGACCTGCCGGCGGCGTGGAACGACGGCATGAAGGATTTGCTTGGTGTCGTGCCGCCGGACGATCGGCGGGGCTGCCTGCAGGATATTCACTGGTATTCGGGCGCCTGGGGGTACTTCCCGACCTACACGCTGGGCGCATTGGCGGCGGCTCAGATGTTCCAGGCGGCGACGGCAGCCGATCCGAATATCCTGCCATCGATCCAAATGGGGGATTTCAGTCCGTTGATGCGCTGGTTACGGCAGAACGTGCACGGCCACGGTTCACGCCATGCGACGGATGATCTGATCCATCAGACCACGGGCGCGCCGCTGGCCGCCGACGCCTTCAAGGCGCATCTGCGGCAGCGTTATCTCGACGACTAGATCGCGTTGACGATTGGGCGGCGATCCGCTCAATACCGCCGCAACTTGCCCCATTTGTACGGTGAGGCTAGGTTAGCGCACCGTGTTGGGAGGAAACCAAACTGTGCGCTACATAAGCACCCGTGGCGATGCACCCGTTCTGTCGTTCGACCAGGTCTTGCTGGCTGGACTGGCGGAGGATGGCGGTCTGTATGTCCCTGAATCCTGGCCACAATTTACGGCCGACGACCTCAGGGCCATGCGGGGGCTGACCTATCCCGAGCTTGCCATCCGGGTTATGACGCCGTTCATCGGCGATCGGATCGATCCGGCGGATTTTGCCGCTATTGTCCACGAGACCTACGACGATTTCGGGCACCCTGCCGTTGCGCCGATGGTCCAGCTTGGCCCTGATTTCTGGCTGCTTGAACTGTTCCACGGCCCGACGCTGGCGTTTAAAGACGTGGCGATGCAGTTGCTTGGACGGTTGTTCGACCACGTGTTGAGCAAGCGAGGCGAGCGAATCACGATTGTCGGCGCGACCTCGGGCGATACCGGCGCGGCCGCGATCGAGGCGTGCCGCGGTCGATCGGCGATCGAAATCTTCATGCTGTATCCGCACGAGCGCGTTTCCGACGTACAGCGTCGGCAGATGACCACCGTCGATGCGCCGAATGTGCATACGATCGCGGTCGAAGGCACCTTCGACGACTGTCAGGACCTGATCAAGGCGATGTTCAACGATACGGGCCTGCGTAACGAATTGAAGCTGTCCGCCGTGAACTCGATAAATTGGGCCCGGGTGATGGCGCAGATCGTCTATTATTTCCACGCGGCACTGGCCTTGGGCGCGCCCGACCGGAAGGTCAATTTCGCGGTTCCAACCGGCAATTTCGGCAATGTCTATGCCGGCTACGCCGCCCGCGCGATGGGATTGCCTATCGATAGCTTCGTCGTCGCGTCGAATAGCAACGACATTCTGACCCGCTTCTTCGACAGCAACGATATGTCGATCTCGGGCGTCGAGCCGACGCTGTCGCCCAGCATGGACATCCAGGTGTCGAGCAATTTCGAACGTCTTCTGTTCGACCTGCTCGGCCGCGATGGCGATGCGGTCAAACGGGCAATGGCGCAATTCCGGGAAAAAGGCTCGCTGCCGCTGGATGCGGCGCAGTGGCGAACCGCGACCGAGCTGTTCACCGGATATAAGGTTGACGATACGCGGACCAAGCAGGTCATCGCCGACGTCTTCGCGAAGACCGGCGTCTTGATCGACCCGCATAGCGCGGTCGGTGTCGATGCCGCAGCCGTCTGTCGCCCCGAAGGCGATGATCCTTTGGTCGCATTGGCGACGGCGCACCCGGCGAAGTTTCCCGATGCGGTCGAATCGGCGGCAGGTGTCCGCCCAGAACTGCCCGCTCGGCTCGCGGACCTATACGATCGGGACGAACATATGAAGATCCTTCCGAACAGCCTGGACGCGCTGCGTGACTTCGTCCGCGAAACGTCCGCGCTGCGAGGCGCCGCATGACCGTTCAATTGACGACGCTGAACAATGGCTTTCGCATCGTCAGCCACGAAATGCCGTCGGTCGAATCCGCCTCGGTGGGTGTTTGGGTCGGCGCGGGGACGCGCAATGAACCGGCGGAGGTGAACGGCGTCGCCCATCTTCTGGAGCATATGGCGTTCAAGGGAACGGAGCGCCGCAGTGCAGTTGATATCGCGGAAGAGATCGAAACTGTCGGCGGTCATCTCAACGCCTATACCAGCCGTGAGAGTACGGTCTACTACGCCAAGATCTTGAAGGACGATGTGCCGCTGGCGCTGGATATCCTGGCCGATATCCTGCAGAACGCGACCTTCGACGACGAAGAGCTGAAACGTGAACGCGCCGTGGTGTTGCAGGAAATCGGGCAGGCGCATGACACGCCGGACGATCTGATCTTCGACAATTTCCAGTCGACAGCCTACCCGGATCAGCCGCTTGGTCGGCCGGTGCTCGGCAGCGCCGACGTGGTGCGTGGCATGACGCGCGAAACCATCATGGAATATATGCGCCAAGCCTATGCGAGCGACCGGATGGTGCTGGCCGCGGCGGGCCGTGTCGATCACGATGCCCTGGTCAAATTTGCGGAGCAGCGTTTTGGCGGCCTGCAGCCGAACGGCAGCCTGATTTCCGAGCCGGCGCAGTATGGCGGCGGCGAACAGCGGGTCGACCGCGACCTTGAACAGCTCCATCTGGTTCTGGGCTTCCCGGGTGTTTCTTACGGCGATGACGAATTTTACGCGGCGACGATCTTGTCCACGCTGTTCGGCGGCGGAATGTCGTCGCGCTTGTTCCAGGAAATTCGAGAGAAACGCGGCCTCGTCTACTCGATCTATTCCTTCGCGTCGTATTATTCGGATGGCGGTCTCTTCGGTATTTATGCCGGTACCGGGGACGCCGAAGCCGAATCCTTGATGCGGTCGGTCTGCGAAGAAATTGTCCGGTTGCCGGATACCATCCGCGAGGAAGAAGTTATCCGCGCGCGGAACCAACTCAAGGCAGGTACGCTGATGTCGCTGGAGTCCACCGGGTCGCGCTGCGATCAACTCGGTCAGCAGACGCTCGCGTTCGGCGCGCCCGTTCCGCTGGACGAGCAGGTGTTGCGTATCGAGGCGGTGGATGCGGAAGCCGTCGCACGGTTGGCGCAGCAGACTTTTTCCGGCCGCCCGACGATCGCTGCGATCGGCCCATCGAAACA
>Ga0070728_10005613_pt1 | contig 12287 bp, 12 predicted proteins | sample tdDd471_FD_66723 | JGI IMG/M metagenome (GOLD analysis project Ga0070728, IMG submission 66723) | Marine sediment microbial communities from the Atlantic coast under amendment with organic carbon and nitrate - tdDd47.1 | ecosystem: Environmental > Aquatic > Marine > Coastal > Sediment | place...
CTGTCGCGTAACGGCGCGACCCGGACCTTGCTCGTGCGGGTCGCCGTCGAGCATGAGGGCGGCGACGTTCGGGGGTTCGTCGTCACCTTCGACGACGTTACCGAGCTGTTGTCGGCCCAGCGCAAGGCGGCATGGGGCGATGTCGCCCGGCGGATCGCCCATGAGATCAAGAATCCGCTGACCCCGATCCAGCTCTCCGCCGAACGCCTGAAACGCAAATATCTGGACAGGATCGGCGGCGACAAGGAGACCTTCGAGACCTGCACCGATACCATCGTTCGCCAGGTCGGCACCATCGGCCGGATGGTCGACGAATTCTCGGCCTTCGCGCGGATGCCGGCGCCGGTGGTCAAGTCGACCGACCTGACCCAGATCGGCAAGCAATCGCTGTTCCTGGAGAAGAACGCCCATCCGGATATCGCCTTCGAGGGCGTCTACCCGTCCAGCCCGGCGCGGATCGAATGCGACGGCCGGCAAGTCGCGCAGGCGGTGACCAATCTGCTGCAGAACGCGGTCGAGGCGATCGAGGGACGGCCGGCGCCGCAAGGTGACGCGCCGGCCTTGCCGAAGGGGTGGGTTCGGCTGAGCGTGACCGCCGCCGACGACGCGGCGACGATCGCGGTCGAGGACAATGGCAGGGGCTTGCCCGAGGGCGTGCGCGCGAGCCTGACCGAGCCCTATGTGACGACCCGTGACAAGGGAACCGGCCTCGGCCTCGCCATCGTCAAGAAGATCATGGAGGACCATGGCGGCACATTGCGCATGGAAGACCGCGAGGACGGGCCGGGGGCGCGGGTCAGCCTGGTCTTTCCGGCCACCGCCGACGCGCGCCCGTCCCGTGGCCCGGCGGAGGCCGCGGCCGGCGGTACCGGGTAGGGCGCGGGCATGGCGCAAGACATCCTCATCGTCGATGACGAGGACGATATCCGGATGCTGGTGACCGGGATCCTCGAGGACGAAGGCTTCGCCACCCGCGAGGCCCACGACGCCGCCAGCGCGCTGGCCGCCGTCGGGACCCGACAGCCGAGCCTGGTTCTTCTCGATATCTGGCTTCAGGGCAGCGATATGGACGGCATGGATGTCCTGCGTGCGCTCCATCGCGACCATCCGACCGTGCCCGTCGTGATGATTTCGGGCCATGGCAATATCGAGACCGCGGTCACCGCGATCAAACACGGCGCCCACGATTTCATCGAGAAACCCTTCAAGGCCACCCAGCTTCTGCTGGTGGTCGAGCGGGCGATCGAGGCCGCGCGGTTGCGCCGGGAGAACGAGGAGCTGCGCCTGCGCGCGGGCCAGGAGGCGGAGCTCTTGGGAGAGTCGCCCGCCATCTCCCAGGTCCGCCAGGCGGTCGAGCGGGTGGCGCCGACGGGAAGCCGGGTCCTGATCACCGGCCCGGCGGGGTCCGGCAAGGAGGTCGCGGCCCGACTCCTGCATGCCCGCTCCAAGCGGTCGGCCGGGCCGTTCGTCGTCGTCAATTGCGCGACCATGATCCCGGACCGGATGGAAAGCGAGCTGTTCGGAACCGAAACGACCGGAGAAGAAGGCGTGTCCCGGGTCGGCACCTTCGAGCGCGCCCATGGCGGCACCTTGCTGCTGGACGAGGTCGCCGACATGCCGCTGGAGACCCAGGCCAAGATCGTCCGCGTCCTCCAGGAGCAGACCTTCGAGCGCGTCGGCGGCCGCAAGAAGGTCGAGGTCGACGTGCGTGTCGTCGCCACCACCAACAAGGATCTTCCTCACGAGATCGAGGCCGGGAACTTCCGCGAGGATCTGTACTACCGCCTCAGCGTCGTGCCGATCCGGATGCCGTCCCTGCGCGAGCGCCGCGACGATATCGCCAAGCTCGCCCGCTACTACATGGACAAGGCGGCCCAATTCGCCGGCATGCCGCCGCGGGCGTTGGGCGAGGACGTCATCGCGGCGCTCCAGGCCTATGATTGGCCCGGCAATGTGCGCCAGCTGCGCAATGTCATGGACTGGCTGCTGATCATGGCGGGCGGCGACCCGAAGGAGCCCATCGGCACCGACTGGTTGCCGCCCGAAATCACCGCCGACGGGCCCGGCAATCTGGAAGGCCGCAAGGGCGAGAACTTGATGTCGCTTCCCCTGCGGTCGGCGCGCGAGGCGTTCGAACGGGCATATTTGGTTGCCCAGGTCGATCGCTTCGGCGGTAATATCTCGCGCACCGCGGCCTTCGTCGGGATGGAGCGCTCGGCCTTGCATCGGAAGCTGAAGAGCCTGGGCGTGACCTCCGAAAGCCGCGCTCAGGAGAAGTGACGCGGCGGCGGAGTCCGTGGCGGAAGGGCCCTGGGGCGGCTTGGGGCGCGGGGCGAATGTTCTTCCGCCGGCGCGGATAATGGTCTAGGGACCGGTTGCATGAAAGTCATCGTATGCGGCGCCGGGCAGGTGGGCTCGAACATCGCCCGCCATTTGGCGTCCGAGAACAACGACGTCACGGTCATCGACACCGCGCCGGACCTGATCCAGGCGATCACCGACCAGTTCGACGTCAAGGGCCTGGTCGGCCATGCCTCCAGCCCGGATGTGCTGGAGCAGGCCGGCGCCTCCGACGCCGACATGCTGGTCGCCGTCACCCTGCGCGACGAAGTCAACATGATCGCCTGCCAGGTCGGGCATTCCCTGTTCAATGTCCCGACCAAGATCGCCCGGGTGCGGCGGCAGGCCTTCCTCAAGCCGATCTGGGCCGACCTGTTCAGCCGCGACCACCTGCCGATCGACGTGATTATCTCGCCGGAGATCGAGGTCGCCCGCGCGGTCACCCGCCAGCTTCACATCCCTGGCGCCCTGGAACTGGTCGATCTGGCCGACGGACGGGTCAAGGTGATCGGCGTGCGCTGCGAGCAGGACTGCCCGGTGGTGAATACGCCCTTGCGCCAGCTCACCGGCCTGTTTCCCGATCTCAATATCGTCGTCATCGCGGTCGTCCGCGGCGATCGCGCCTTCGTGCCGGCCTCGACCGACCATCTGCTGCCGGGCGACGACGTCTATTTCACCGTCGACGCCGACCATGTGGCGCGCGCCATGGCCGCCTTCGGTCACGAGGAGCGCGAGGCGCGGCGGATCATCATCGTCGGCGGCGGCAATATCGGGCTGTTCCTCGCCGAGCAGCTGGAAGCCGAACAGTCCGGCTTGTCCGCCAAGGTCATCGAGGCCGACCCGCGTCGCGCCGAGCATGTGGCGCGCCAATTGTCGCGGTTCACCGTCCTGGAGGGCGACGCCCTGGACGCCGACCTTCTGGCGCAGGCGAATGTCGGGGCGACCGAGACCGTCGTCGCGGTGACCAACGACGACGAGACCAACATCCTTGCCTCGCTGCTGGCCAAGCGCCATGGCTGTCAGCGCGCGGTCACCCTGGTCAACAAGACCGGATACATCCCCCTCGTCGGCACCCTGGGCATCGACGTGGTGGTCTCGCCGCGCGCCCTGACCGTTTCCACCATCCTGCAGCATGTCCGCCGGGGGCGGATACGCGCCGTCCATTCGCTGCGCGACGGTTTCGCCGAGGTCATCGAGGCCGAGGTCCTGGAAACCTCGGGCTTGGCGGGACAGCCCTTGCGCGAGGTCGACCTGCCGGCCGGGGTGATCATCGGCGCGGTCATTCGCGACGGCGCGGTGATCCTGCCGCGCGGCGACATGATGCTCGCGGTCCAGGACCGGGTGATCGTGCTGGCGATGGCCAGCGCCGCCAAGAAGGTGGAAAAGCTGTTCTCCGTGCGGCTGGAATTCTTCTAGCCCCGCCGTCTCGATCCGTCCCAGGTCCTCATGTCCCGAATCGCCTACGTCAACGGCCGGTATGTCCCTCATGCCCGGGCGCGCGTCCATGTCGAGGATCGCGGCTACCAGTTCGCCGACGGCGTGTACGAGGTCATCGCCGTCCTCAAGGGCCGGCTCGTCGATCTCGCCCCGCATCTCGACCGGTTGGCGCGTTCGCTCGCCGAGTTGCGGATCGCGGCGCCCATGGGGCGGGCGGCGCTGGCCCATGTCTTGGGCGAGGTCGCGCGCCGCAACCGGCTGGGCGCGCGGGGCATGCTCTATCTGCAGGTGACCCGGGGCGTCGCGCCGCGCGACCATGCCTTTCCCGCCGCCGCCCGGCCATCGCTGGTCGTCACCGCGCGGCGATTGCCGCGGCCCAACCCGGCCTTGATCGAGAAGGGCGTCGGCGTGATCACCCTGCCGGACATTCGCTGGGGGCGATGCGACATCAAGACGGTCTCGCTGCTCGCCAATATTCTCGGCAAGCAGGCGGCGGTCGACGCGGGCGCCTTCGAGGCCTGGCTGGTGGACGCGGCCGGCACCGTCACCGAGGGAAGCTCGAGTAATGCCTGGATCGTCGACGCGGCGGGCGTGCTGCGCACCCGCCAGACGGACCGCGCCATCCTGCCCGGGATCACCCGTCTCTCCCTGATCGACCTGGCCGGCGAATTGGGCGTTCCCGTCGCCGAGGGGCCGTTCACGCCGGCCGAGGCGGGGACGGCGCGCGAAGCCTTCCTTACCAGCACCACGGCGACGGTCATCCCCGTCGTCGCCATCGACGAAACGCCGATCGGCGATGGCCGGCCGGGGCCGATCACCCGGCGCCTGCGGGCCGCCTATCTGGCGGCGATCGGCGGCGGGGACGGGGAGGGTGCGCCGTGATCGCCCGTCCGCCGGCGCCACGCGCGATCCTGTTCGATTGGGACAACACCCTGGTCGATAGCTGGCCGCCGATCCACGCCGCCATGAACGCGACCCTGGCGGCGATGGGGCATCCGGTCTGGACGCTGGACGAGACTCGGGCGCGGGTACGCCGTTCCCTGCGCGAGGCCTTCCCCGATATGTTCGGCGACCGGTGGGAGGCGGCGCGCGACGTCTTCTATGACAGTTTCCGCGATCACCATCTGGAAACGCTGGCCGCCCGTCCGGGGGCCGGGGAGATGCTCGCCGGGATTGCCGGGCAGGGACTGTATCTGGGGGTCGTGAGCAACAAGATGGGCAGCTATCTACGCCGCGAGGCGGCCCATTTGGGCTGGACCGACTATTTCGGGCGTCTGGTCGGCGCGACCGACGCGCCGCGCGACAAGCCGGCGGTCGATCCCGTGGCCCTCGCCCTGGCCGGCAGCGGCGTCTCTCCCGGCCCGGAGGTGTGGTTCGTCGGCGATACGGCCATCGACATGGCGTGCGCGCGCAATGCCGGCTGTTTCGCCGTTCTCGTCGGGGATTTGGGGCCGGACGCGGCGGAATTCGTCGATCAGCCCCCCGATCTCGATTTTCGCGATTTCACGACCTTCCAAGAGGTTGTTCGCGGCCTGGTTTAGGGGCATATGCGAAAAATGCTGCGCTGCGGCCGTAAATTGGTTTTGGCCCGGGCGAAGGAGTGCTAAGAAACTCGAAGCTCGCGGCGCCGAAGGTATCGGCGGCCAGCGGCCGACAAAAACCTCAAGACTCGCGACAGGGACACACACATGGCTATGGAGAAAGCGCAGAACGTTCAGGACGTCTTCCTGAATCATGTGCGAAAAAACAAAACGCCGCTCACCATATTTTTGGTCAATGGCGTCAAGCTGCAAGGCGTCATCACTTGGTTCGACAATTTTTGCGTGCTGCTGCGCCGCGACGGGCATGTGCAGCTCGTCTACAAGCACGCGATCTCGACGGTCATGCCGTCGGTGGCCATTCAACTCTTCGATCCGGCCAAGGAAGGAGAGTCCAAGACCGAGCATGTCGCCGCCGAATGAGTCGGCACGGCATGTCGTGAACGGCGTGGGCCCGAGCGGGGCCCGCGCCGTCGTGATTCATCCCCATGGTTGGACGCGCGACGGCGCCCGCGCCAGGCGCGACCCGGCAACCCGCCTGGAAGAAGCCGTGGGTCTGGCTCGCGCCATCGATCTCGAGGTGGTCGAGGCGCGGTTGGCGAGCCTGCGCCGGGCCCATCCCGGCACCCTGTTCGGCCCCGGTTTCATCGCCGAGACGGGCGCGCGCATCGACGCGGCGGACGTTGGCCTGTGCGTCGTCGACGCCGCCCTGACCCCGATCCAACAGCGCAATCTGGAGCGGGCGTGGAAATGCAAGGTCATCGACCGAACCGGCCTGATCCTCGAAATCTTCGGTGCCCGGGCGCGTACCCATGAAGGCCGCCTTCAGGTGGAGCTGGCGCATCTGACCTATCAGCGCAGCCGCCTGGTTCGTGCTTGGACCCATCTGGAGCGCCAGCGGGGCGGCCGGGGATTCCTGGGCGGCCCCGGCGAGACCCAGCAGGAGGCCGACCGGCGCCAGATCGACACCCGAATCACCCGCCTGCGCCGCGAGCTGGAAGGAGTGCGCCGTACCCGTGGCCTGCACCGCGCGGCGCGCAAGCGCGTTCCCTACCCGGTGGTCGCCCTGGTCGGCTATACCAACGCCGGCAAATCGACCCTGTTCAACCGCCTTGCCGGCGCCGACGTCGAGGCAAGGGACATGCTGTTCGCGACCCTCGACCCGACGATGCGGGCGGTGGCCCTGCCATCGGGCCGCAAGGTCATCCTGTCCGACACGGTCGGGTTCATCTCGGACCTGCCGACCGACTTGGTCGCAGCCTTTCGCGCCACCCTGGAGGAGGTCCGCGAGGCCGATCTGATCCTCCATGTCCGCGACGCCGCGAGCCCCGACGGCGAAGCTCATCGCCGCGACGTGGCGGCGGTGCTGGAAAGCCTGGAAATCGAGGGCGACGGCGACGGCCGGATCCTCGAAATCCTCAACAAGATCGATCTCCTGGCCGACGACGCCGCCGACCGGGTCCGCGACCGCGCCCGGCGGCGCTCGGCCAGCGTCGCCGTTTCGGCCCTGAGCGGCGAGGGAATGGACGCGCTTCGCGCGCTGCTGGACGCGCGCTTGGGGGCGTCCCGCAAGGTCGTCGAGCTGCGCCTCGATCCCGGCGACGGTGCCGCCATCGCCTGGTTGTACGATCATGGCGAGGTCCTGCGCCGGGTCGACGACGGCGAGGTGGCGCGGCTGACGGTGGGGCTGGAACCGCGCGATCTGGACCGGTTTCGCCATTTCCGGAAATCCTCCTCGGTCTCGGTTTGAGCCGCCAATCGCGGTGCCGCGAAGTCTTTTTTTCCGCGATCTCCTTGACAGCGAATCACTGTTTTCCTATATGATTGGCACTCAACGCGGGCGAGTGCTAACAGCCCGCGAGCGGACGATTTTCGAGCTGACGCCTGGATCGTTCGTTTTTTTATGGTTACGGAGAGGGAGTTATGAAATTCCGACCGCTGCATGACCGCGTCGTCGTACGTGGCATCGACGAAGATCAGAAGACCGCCGGCGGCATCATCATCCCCGACACCGCGAAAGAGAAGCCCATGGAGGGCAAGGTCGTCGCGGTTGGGCCCGGTGCGCGCGGCGAGGACGGCAAAATCCAGAAGCTGGACGTGAAGGTCGGCGACCGGGTGCTGTACGGCAAATGGTCCGGCACCGAGGTCAAGATCGACGGAGAGGATCTGTTGATCATGAAGGAAGCCGACATCATGGGAATCATCGAGTAGGGGACGCCGAAGATGAGCGCCAAGGAAGTAAAATTTAACACCGACGCGCGCAACGCGATGCTGCGCGGCGTCGACATTCTCGCCGACGCGGTGAAGGTCACCCTCGGCCCGAAAGGCCGTAACGTCGTTCTCGACAAGGCCTTCGGCGCGCCGCGCGTGACCAAGGACGGCGTCACCGTCGCCAAGGACATCGAGCTCGAGGACAAGTTCGAGAACATGGGCGCCCAGATGGTGCGCGAAGTGGCGTCGAAGACGGCGGAGATCGCCGGCGACGGCACCACGACCGCGACCGTGCTTGCCCAGTCGATCGTCCGCGAGGGCTGTAAGGCGGTGGCCGCCGGCATGAACCCGATGGACCTGCGCCGCGGCATCGAGCTGGCCGTCGACGCGGTGGTCAAGGATGTCGTCAAGCGGGCCCGCAAGGTCGCGACCAGCGAGGAAATCGCCCAGGCGGGCACGATTTCCGCCAATGGCGAGCGCGCGATCGGCGACATGATCGCCAACGCCATGGAGCAGGTCGGCAAGGAAGGCGTGATCACGGTCGAGGAGGCCAAGGGCCTGGAGACCGAGCTTGCCGTCGTCGAGGGCATGCAGTTCGATCGCGGCTATCTGTCGCCCTACTTCATCACCAACGCCGAGAAGATGACCTGCGATCTGGAGGATCCCTATATCCTCCTACACGAATCGAAGCTCACCAGCCTGCAGCCGATGCTGCCGGTGCTGGAGGCCGTGGTCCAGACCGGCAAGCCGTTGCTGATCATCGCCGAGGACATCGAGGGCGAGGCCCTGGCGACCCTGGTGGTCAACAAGCTGCGCGGCGGGCTGAAGGTCGCGGCCGTCAAGGCGCCGGGCTTCGGCGATCGGCGCAAGGCCATGCTGGAGGACATCGCGATCCTGACCTCCGGCCAGGTCATTTCCGAGGATCTCGGCATCAAGCTCGAGAGTGTCTCCCTCGACATGCTGGGCACCTGCAAGCGGGTCAGCCTGACCAAGGAAGAGACCACGATCGTCAGCGGTTCCGGCAAGAAGAAGGACATCGCCGGGCGCTGCAACCAGATCCGCGCCCAGATCGAGGAAACGACGTCGGACTATGACCGCGAGAAGCTCCAGGAGCGTCTCGCCAAGCTGGCCGGCGGCGTCGCGGTGATCCATGTCGGCGGCGCGACCGAGATCGAGGTCAAGGAGCGCAAGGACCGGGTCGAGGATGCCCTGAACGCCACCCGCGCGGCGGTCGAGGAAGGCATCGTTCCCGGCGGCGGCACGGCGTTGCTGTACGCGACCCGCGCCCTCGACAAGCTGACGACGGAGAACCGGGACCAGGAGGTCGGCGTCGATATCGTGCGTCGGGCAATCCAGGCGCCGATCCGTCAGATCGTCGAGAACGCCGGGCATGAAGGCTCGATCATCGTCGGCAAGCTCCTGGAGAGCAAGAAAGCCACCCAGGGCTTCAATGCCCAGACCGGCGAATATGTCGACATGGTCCAGACCGGCATCATCGACCCGGCCAAGGTCGTGCGTGCCGCGCTTCAGGATGCCTCGTCGGTGGCCGCGCTGTTGATCACCACCGAGGCGATGGTCGCCGAGAAGCCGGAAGACAAGTCCGCGATGCCCGCCGGCATGCCCGACATGGGCGGCATGGGCGGCATGGGCGGCATGGGAATGTAGGTTCCCGCCGAACCATCGGCCAAGGGAAGGGGACCGCGCCGAGGCGCGGTCCCCTTTTTCTTTGCCCGCCTCGCCGGGCGCGCTGGCGCGGCCGGTCCCCTTGGCGCCGAAAAGCGGCTAGATTGGCCGCCGGACCTTCAACCGGGACAGGACATGATCCCCGATAGCGACAAGGTCGCGGCCCTCATTCGCGAGACCGCCGAGACCGATATTCTGCCGCGTTTTCGCGCCCTCGCCGACGAGGAGGTGCGCGAGAAGGGACCGGGCAATCTGGTTACCGCCGCCGATCTGGCGGCCGAGGCGCGCCTGTCGCGGGGGTTGGTCGGGATCGTTCCCGGATCGGTCGTCGTCGGCGAGGAGGCCGTCGAGACGGAGCCCGAACGGATGGCCCGGTTGGACGGCGCGCCGCCGGTCTGGATCGTCGATCCCGTCGACGGGACCGGCAATTTCGTCGATGGCAGCCCGGAATTCGCCGTCATGGTCGCCTATCTGGTCGGCGGGGACTGTGTCGCCGGCTGGATCCACGACCCGGTTCGCGACGTCACCGCCGCCGCGATGCGCGGCGATGGCGCCTGGATGGCCGACCGGCGGCTCGCGGTCGCCGCGCCGGCCGATTTGGAGGAACTGTCCGGCGCCCTCTATTACCGCTCGCGGGTACCCGAATTTCGCGATCATCTGCGCGCCGCCCGGGCGCGGCTCGGCGCGATCCGCAACCATCGCTGCGCCGGGCAGGAATATCTGCGCCTGGTCGAGGAGCGCATTCATTTCGCCGTCTTCTCGCGCCTGAACCCGTGGGACCATGTCGCCGGCGCCCTGATCCATGGCGAGGCGGGCGGGGTCAATGCGCGTCTGGACGGATCGCCCTATCGGCCGGATTGGGCTCGCGACGCGACCTGGACTCCGCGGCGCGGCCTGATGATGGCCCCGGACCGCGCCACCTGGCGGCGGCTGCACCGGCTATTTTTTTCCACGGCGCCGGGTTGGACGGGTGCGATTTTCGAGGACGAGGCGGCGGCGGACTGACGTCGGCGGTCAGTCGGGCAGGTCGCGCTGGCGCAGCATCGGCCCGAAGGTCTGGGCCACCGACATGACCTCCAGGCTGTTGATATTGACATGGGCCGGCCGGGTCGCGGCCCAGAAGACGGCGTCGGCCACGTCCTCCGGCAAAAGGGCCTCGATATCGCGATAGACGGCGTCCGCCGCCGCGCGGTCGCCCTTGGCGCGCACCTCGGCGAACTCGGTCTTGGTCAGGCCCGGCGCCACCGTGGTGACCCGGACGCGCGTTCCCGCCAGATCGGCGCGCAGGTTCAGGGACAGCATGTGCTGAAAGGCCTTGGTCGCGCCGTAGACATTGCTGTCCGGGTAGGGGTAGGTGCCGCCGATGGAGCCGACCGTGACGATATGGCCGCGGTTGCGTGCGACCATGCGCGGCAGCAGGGCATGGACGAGGTAGAGCATGCCCTTGACGTTGGTGTCGACGACCCGCTCCCAATCCTCGATCTCGCCCGCCTGGGCCGGCCCGCGTCCCAGCGCCAGCCCGGCATTGCCGATCAACAGGTCGATATCGGCGAATTCCGGGGCCAGCCCGGCGAGCGCCGCGTCGACGGACGCCCGGTCGCCCACATCCATGACCGCCGGCTGGAAGCGGGCCTCGGGTCCCAGCTCCGCCGCCAACGCCGCCAGCCGGTCCGCCCGCCGCGCCGCGCCGACGACACGCGCCCCGGCGGCGGCGAAACGGCGGACACAGGCGGCGCCGATACCCGCCGACGCGCCGGTGATCAGGACGGAGAGAGAGGTCGGATCGGTCACGAAAAAACTTTCTTCATCAGTCTATTGTAGAAAAATCCTTAGCGTTCATCGAGCTTTGCGCGGACCCAAAGCGCCTCCATTTCGGCGAGGTCGGATTCCGCCGGCGCGCGGCCGCGCGCGCGCAGTCCGGCCTCGACCCGACGGAAGCGCCGGTCGAACTTGCGGTTGCCGTCGCGCAGGGCGGTTTCGGCGTCCACCTTCAGATGGCGGGCGAGATTGACGCAGGCGAACAATAAGTCGCCGACTTCCTCGGCCAGTCGGGACGGGTCGGCGCCACCGGCCATTTCCTGTTTGATCTCGGCGAGCTCTTCCTCGACCTTGGCGACGACCGGCGCCGGGTCGGACCAGTCGAAACCGCCCCGGGCGGCGCGTTTCTGGATCTTTTCGGCGCGGGCGAGGGCCGGCAGGGCCAGGGCGACCCCGTCCAGAAGGCTGGCGGCTTCGCCGGGACCGGCGGTTTTCTCGGCCCGTTCGGCGGCTTTCAGGGCTTCCCAGTCGCCGTCGGCGCCATAGTCCGCGTCCGCGAAGACGTGGGGATGGCGGCGTTCCATCTTGTCGCAGATGCGGCGCACCACGTCCGAAAAGGCGAAATAGCCGCGTTCCTCGGCCATGCGGGCGTGAAAGACGACCTGGAACAGCAGATCGCCCAGCTCGTCGGCGAGGGCGTCCCAATCGGCCTCGGCGATCGCCTCGGCGACCTCGTAGGCTTCCTCGACGGTATACGGCGCGATGGTGGAGAAATCCTGCTTGCTGTCCCAGGGACAGCCGCGCTCCGGATCGCGCAGACGCGCCATGATCGCGAGCAAGCGGTCGATGGAATCGGACATGGAGTCAGGAGTAGCAGGATCGTCGAATGAAGAACACTATCGATGCCCGGATTTCCGGCGGCGACCCTTTCGAGGCGAGGGGGTCGTCGGCGATGCCGTGCCGCCGCCATGCCGCTGCCGTGGGGCCAAGGAGCGCCCGCTATGATCCGTCCTTAAATCGCATAATGTATATTATGACAAATAATATGCGCCGCAATGAAGTCGGACTGGGACCGCATGCCGCTTAATAGTCGAGTTAATAATCAGGCCGCCGCCGCCCGCTCTTTAGGTCGGCTTAACGTTGCTGGCCTAAATATCCCTAGGAGTACCCCGAGTCCCTGGATTACAAAGGTGGAAATGATGAACCTTCGTCATTTTCTCACCACCGTTTTTACCTTGGTCGCGGTCGTGCCGGCGGCGTTTCTCGGCTATTGGGTATACGATTCCGCCTTGCGGACCGAACTGGCCGCGGTCCAGGAGA
>Ga0070728_10005614_pt1 | contig 12287 bp, 11 predicted proteins | sample tdDd471_FD_66723 | JGI IMG/M metagenome (GOLD analysis project Ga0070728, IMG submission 66723) | Marine sediment microbial communities from the Atlantic coast under amendment with organic carbon and nitrate - tdDd47.1 | ecosystem: Environmental > Aquatic > Marine > Coastal > Sediment | place...
CCAGCGGGTGCCGCTGGAGACCCATTATTACGAGGCCTACAACCGCGACAACGTCCATCTGGTCGATATCAAGGACACCCCGATCGAACGGGTCACGGAAAAGGGGATCCGCACCTCCGACAAGGCGTACGAGTTCGACATCATCGTCTACGCGACCGGCTTCGACGCGATCACCGGCGCCTTCGATCATATCGACATTCGCGGCACCGGCGGCCAGCGGCTGCGCGAGAAATGGGACGACGGCCCGTCCACCTATCTGGGCATGTTCATCCATGGCTACCCGAACCTGTTGATGCCCGCCGGCCCGCAAAGCGGCTCGGCCTCGACCAACTATCCGCGCGGGATCGAGTTCGGCGTCAACTGGTGCACCGACTTCATCGCCTACATGATGTCCCATGGACACAACCGGGCCGAGGCCACCCTTGAGGCCGAGGAGAGCTGGACCGCCCATGTCGCCAAGATGTATTCGACCATGCTGATGCGCAAGGCGAAGTCCTGGTTCACCGGCTACAACTCGAACGTCGAGGGCCACGAGCACGGCAAGATCCGCTATTTCGTCTATAACGGCGGCGGCCCGAAATACGTTTCCCGCGCCAACCAGGTCGCCGAGAACGGCTATGAGGGGATCGAGTTCGCGCCGGGCCCGGTGACCGGGACCGGCACCCGGCCGGCCGCCGCCGCGGAATAGTCCGGCCCGACGTGCGGCCCCGGCGCCGCACGCGGGGTTCGCGTCGGGCGCCGGATGGCGGTAGACTGACGCCGCCATGATGGATGTCCGTCTCGCGGTACGTCATGTCCTTCTTGCCGTCGCGGTTCTGATCGCCGCGGCCGGCGTCGGCGATGCTCAATCGTCGGCGGACGGCGCGGCCGTGCCGCTTGCTCTGCTCGCGGCGGTCGAGGGGCCGATCGGTCCGGCGGCGGCGCGTCATGTCGACGAGGCCGTCGGCGAAGCGCGGGCCCGTGCCGCCCGCGTCCTGATCCTGCGCCTCAACACCCCCGGCGGGCTGGTGTCCAGCACCCGGGAGATCGCTTCGACCATTCTCGACTCGCCGGTGCCGGTGATCGGCTATGTCGCGCCCGGCGGCGCCCATGCGGCGTCGGCTGGAACCTTCATCCTCTACGCCACCCATTTCGCCGCCATGGCGCCGGCCACCAATCTGGGGTCGGCGACCCCGGTGTCGATCGGCGGTGACGACGAGGACGAGGCGGACGGCGCGGCCCGCAAGAGCCCGACGGCCGCGAAGGCGGAGAACGACGCCGTCGCCTTCATCCGCGGCCTCGCGGATCTGCATGGACGGAACGCGGACTGGGCGGAAAAGGCGGTGCGCGAGGCCGCGGCCCTGCCGGCGACGGAAGCGCTGGCGCTGAACGTCGTCGACGCGGTGGCGGCGGATGTCGAGGCGCTGTTGGCGGCCGCCGACGGCCGGACCGTCAGGCTGGGCGGCGAAACGCGCCGTCTGGCGACCGGCGGCGTCGCGGTCGAACGGATCGAGCCCGATCTGATCACCCGGGCGCTCGGCATCCTGTCGAACCCGAATGTCGCGTTCATCTTGCTGATGATCGGCTTCTACGGGCTGATTCTCGAGTTCGCCAATCCCGGATCCATCGGGCCGGGGATCGTCGGCGCCATCTGCCTGATCCTCGGGCTCTACGCCCTCAACCAGCTGCCGCTCGACTATGCCGGGCTGGCGCTGGTCCTTCTGGGCATGGGGCTCATGGTCGCCGAGGCGATAACCCCGACGTTCGGGGTCCTGGGCATCGGCGGTCTGGCGGCCTTCGTCATCGGCGCGCCGATCCTGATCGACACCGACCTGCCCGCCTATCGGCTGTCCTGGTGGGTGATCGGCGCCATGGCCGCGACCAGCGGCATCGTCCTGATCCTTCTCGTCGGCTATGTGTGGCGCGTCTACCGCCGGCCGGGCCGGCGCCGGGGGGCGGCCATGCGAGGCGCCGACGGGCGGGTGATGGATTGGGCCGACGGGGCGGGGCATGTCTGGGCCGAGGGCGAACGCTGGTCGGCGCGCGGCGCGTCGGACCTGAAGCCGGGCCAGACGGTCCGCGTCACCGGCATGGACGGCCTGACCCTGCTCGTCGGCGCGCCGGCGGCGGAGGACCGCCCGAACGGATAGCGCCTGTCCGGCGGTCTTTGAAAAGGGGAAAGAACAATGTTTTTCGATACCGTCGCCTATGTCATCGCCGCCGGCCTCATCATCGGCTTCTTTTCCGCGTCGATCCGGATTTTCCGGGAATACCAGCGGGGCGTCGTGTTCACGCTGGGCCGCTTCACCCGGGTCTGCGGGCCGGGGTTCGTCATCGTCATTCCGATCGTCCAGCAGGTCGTCCGGGTCGATATGCGGACCTTCGTCGAGGACGTGCCGACCCAGGACGTGATCTCCCGCGACAACGTCTCGGTGAAGGTGAACGCGGTGATCTATTACCGGGTCGTCGATCCCGAGCGCGCGATCATCAATGTCGAGGATTTCTCGGCCGCGACCAGCCAGTTGGCCCAAACCACCCTGCGCTCGGTGCTGGGCAAGCACGAGCTGGACGAGATGCTGGCGGAACGCGACAAGCTGAATTCGGACATCCAGGAGATCCTCGACCGCCAGACCGACATCTGGGGCATCAAGGTCGCCAATGTCGAGATCAAGCATGTCGATATCGACGAGAGCATGGTCCGCGCCATCGCCCGCCAGGCCGAGGCCGAGCGCGACCGCCGGGCCCGGATCATCAACGCCGAGGGCGAACAGCAGGCGGCGCAGAAGCTGGTCGAGGCCGGGAAGATCCTCGCCACCGTGCCCAACGCCATGCAGCTACGCTATTTCACCGCCCTGAACGACGTGTCGTCCCACCCGGCGACCACCATCGTCTTCCCGATCCCCATGGACCTGATCGACCGCCTTACCGGCGGCGGCACCCGCCCCAAGGACCCGGAGGCGTAGTCCACGACGAAAGCGGCGAACCCCGGGCGCCGCTTCCCGGCCGGACCTTGACCCTCCCGTTACGGGAAGGTCCATCTAGGGGGCATGACACGGGAACCTGACAAGATCGGGGCGGGGCGATGAGCGGAATGCCGGAAACGGCCGCGAGGGACGCGGCGCGTCACGAAGCGGTTTTGCGCGATCCGGTTTGCGGGATGACGGTCGATCCCGAGGCCGGCAAGCCGCGCGCCTCCCATGACGGCCGCGACTTCCATTTCTGCAATCCCGGATGCCGGGACCGGTTCGTCGCCGCGCCCGACGATTTCATCCAGGCGGAGGACCCGGTTTGCGGTATGCGGATCGACCGCGCCACCGCCCGCCATATGGAAAGGCATGACGGCCAGCGGTTCTATTTCTGCTCGGCCCGCTGCGCGGAGAAGTTCGCGGCCGCGCCGGCGGATTTCCTCGGCAGCCGGCCGGCCGCCGCGCCGATGCCCGAAGGCACCCTCTATACCTGCCCGATGGACCCGGAGATCGTCCGCGACGCGCCCGGCGACTGCCCGATCTGCGGCATGGCGCTGGAACCGATGGGCGTGCCCGCCGGCGATCAGGGGCCGAACCCCGAGTTGGTCGATTTCCGGCGCCGCTTCCTGGTCGGCGCGGTCCTGACGGTGCCGCTGCTCGTCCTCAGCATGGGGCCGATGGTCGGGCTGGGCGGCATCCGCGCGGCATTGGGCGGCGCCGGCGCCCTGTGGGCCGAATTCGCTCTCGCCACGCCGGTCGTTCTGTGGGCGGGGTGGCCGTTCCTCCTGCGTGGCGCCAAATCCTTCCGGTCGCTGAATTTGAACATGTTCAGCTTGATCGCTCTCGGGGTGGGCGCAGCGTATCTGTATAGCACCGCCGCCCTGTTGGTTCCCGGCGCCTTTCCGGCCGGGTTCCGTGACGCGGCCGGCCATGTCGGGGTCTATTTCGAGGCCGGGGCCGTCATCGTGGTGCTGGTGCTGTTGGGCCAGATCCTGGAGCTGGGCGCGCGGGAGCGGACGGGCAGCGCGCTGCGGGCGCTGCTCGACCTGGCCGCCAAGACCGCCCGCGTCCTCCGCGACGACGGGCGCGAGGAGGACGTGCCGCTGGAGGCCGTCGTCGTCGGCGACCGGCTGCGGGTGCGGCCGGGCGAGAAGGTGCCGGTGGACGGAATCGTCGTCGAGGGCCGGTCCTCGGTCGACGAATCGATGATCTCGGGCGAGCCGATCCCGGTCGAGAAGAACGCCGGCGATCCGGTAACCGGGGCGACGATCAACGGCGCCGGCAGCCTGGTGATCGAGGCCCGACGGGTCGGCGCCGACACCCTGTTGAGCCGGATCGTCCAGATGGTCGCCGAGGCCCAGCGCAGCCGCGCGCCCATCCAGAAATTCGCCGACCGGGTGGCCGGCAAGTTCGTGCCGTCCGTCATCGGCGTGGCGGTTCTGGCCTTCGTCGGCTGGTCGGTCTGGGGGCCGTCGCCGGCGCTTGCCTATGCGCTGATTTCGGCGGTCGCCGTTCTGATCATCGCCTGTCCCTGCGCGCTGGGGCTGGCGACGCCGATGTCGGTGATGACCGCCACCGGGCGCGGCGCCCGGGCCGGCGTCCTGATCAAGAACGCCGAGGCGCTGGAGCGTTTCGCCAGGGTCGATACCCTGATCGTCGACAAGACCGGGACCCTGACCCTGGGCCGGCCGCGGCTGGTCGCCGTCCTGCCCCGGGCAGGCCATGACGAGGCGGAATTGCTGCGGCTCGCCGCCAGCCTGGAGCGCGGCTCGGAACATCCGCTGGCCGAGGCGATCGTCGCCGGCGCCGAAGAGCGCGGGATCGATCTCGCCCGCGCCGAGGCGTTCGAGGCGATCCCCGGCAAGGGGGTCAAGGGGCGGATCGAAGGCCGGCCGATCCTGCTCGGCAACGCGGCGCTGCTGGCCGAGATCGGCATCGAGGATGGCGGGATCGCCGAAGCCGCCGACGCCCGCCGCGACCGGGGCGAAACGGTCATGTTCGTCGTCCTGGACGGCAAGGTCGCCGGCCTCGTCGCCGTCGCCGACCCGATCAAGGAGACGACGGCCGACGCGATCCGGGATTTGCGGGCCGAGGGGCTGCGGGTGGTCATGGCGACCGGCGACAATGCGCGCACTGCCCGCGCGGTCGCCGGGCCGCTGGGGATCGACGATGTGCGCGCCGACGTCCTGCCCGGCGACAAGGCCCGGATCGTCAGGGAATTGCAGGCCGAGGGCCGCCAAGTCGCCATGGCCGGCGACGGCGTGAACGATGCCCCGGCGCTGGCCCAGGCGGATGTCGGGATCGCCATGGGCACCGGCGCCGACGTGGCGATCGAAAGCGCCGGCATCACCCTGGTCAAGGGCGAGCTGACCGGCCTCGTCCGGGCCCGGCGCCTGGCCCGGGCGACCCTACGCAACATCAAGCAGAACCTGTTCTTCGCCCTGATCTACAACGCCGCCGGCGTGCCGGTGGCGGCGGGTGTTCTGTATCCCGTCCTCGGCATCCTGATCTCGCCGATGTTCGCGGCGGCGGCGATGAGCCTGAGCTCGGTCTCGGTGGTGGGCAACGCCCTTCGGTTGGGCCGCGCGCGGCTTTAGGGCGACGGGGGCGCCCGGCGGGGCCGCGCATGCTATCCTGGCCGCTTTCCCGGCGGTCGGACCGCCATCGAGAACGAGCGAGGGACATGAGCGATATCGACGCGTTGCTGGACGGGTTCCGGAAATTCAGGAACATCTATTTCGAAAAGGAACCGGACCTGTTCCGGGACACGCTGCGTCACGGGCAGAGCCCGCGCTTCGCGGTGGTCGCCTGTTCCGATTCCCGGGTCGACCCGGCGATCGTCCTGCAGACAGAGCCCGGCGATATCTTCATGGTCCGCAACGTCGCCGCCCTGGTCCCGCCCTACGAGCCGGACAGCGGCTATCACGGCACCAGTGCGGCGCTGGAATTCGCGGTCAAGGGGCTGAAAGTCGGCCATATACTGGTCATCGGCCATGCCCAATGCGGCGGCGTCGCCGCCATGATCGCGAAGCAGGAAGGCAACGAACCTCCGGGCGAGTTCATCGCCGCCTGGACCGGCCTGTTGCGCGAGGCCCGAGCGCGCGCCCTGGCCGCCGATCCGACCCTGGACGGCGATGCGCTGCAACATGCGTCCGAACGCCAGGCCGTGTGCCTGTCCCTGGAGAACCTGTCCGGCTTTCCGTTCATCCGCGACGCGGTCGCCACCGGCAAGCTCCAGCTACATGGCTGGTATCTGGATATCTTCGACGGGGCGCTGGAAGCCTGGAATCCGGAGAGCGAAACCTTCGAGCGACTGGCCTGACCGCGCCGATGCCGAACCCGCCGGTCCCTCAAGGCCCCTTGAGTCGCAGATGCTTGGCGCCGGCGGTGATCGCGACGGGCAGGGCGGCGATGATGTCGCCGTCGCCTTGCACGGGTTCGGGCACCGGCGCGGGCGCGACGGTGGCGATCTCGATCCGGTGGGCGGGCAGGATCGAGACGTCCGCGAAACGGTGCAGGCGGCCGCTGATCAGGCCCCAGCCATAGCGCAGGACATGCCGGCGCCCGGCCCGGTGAAACAGACAGACCTGAAGGCGGGGATCGTCGATTCGGGCATGGGGCGCGACGACAAATCGTCCACCGTAGAAATGGGCGTTGGCGACGATGGCCGAGGCGGCGTCGTGGCGGCGGCCGTCGAGGGTCACCGCGTAGCGGCGGGGCCGGTAGCGCCATAGCTCGACCAGCGAGGCCAGGACATAGGCCAGCTTGCCCAGGCGCCGTTTCAGGTGCGGGCTTACCCGGGCGACCACATGGGCGTCGAACCCGACGCCGCACATCAGGGCGAAATACCGGCCGTCGGCCCGGCCGAGATAGAGATCGCGGGGCGCGCCCTCGGCGATGGCGCCGGCGATGCGCCGCGCCGACAGGTCGCGGAAGCCGATCTCGGCGGCGAGCACGTTGGCGGTGCCCAGCGGGAGCAAGGCCAGGTCGGGGCCGCCCGTGCCGCGCGCCGCCATCCCGTTGACGACCTCGTTGATCGTACCGTCGCCGCCGGCGGCGACGATCGTATCGACATCGTCGTCCGCCTCCCCGGCGAAACGGCGGGCGTCGCCGGGCGCGCCGGTCGTCCGCAGCTCGACCCGGGCGTCGCATTTTTGCAGAAGGTCGAGAACGGCGCGGAGTCGGCGGCCTCGGCGGCCGCCCGCCACCGGGTTGAACAGGATCAGAATATTTCGCATGGCACAGGGCTATAGGGCCGGCACCGCGATGAAAACAACGATTTTCTTGCTTTTCCGTATTTTTCATTAATTGTGACATTTTTATGAAAGTAATATTTCATAAATGTAAAATTGGCTAGGCCGTTGTGGATTTCTGTTGTTATCCTATTTCCAAATCTATATTTGGTGCGCCGATCGGCGGGTTGGCCACTATATATTCTTTCATTCATGCGCGCAGATGACGCGATCACCTATTACCGGTCGATCTGGATATCCGATATCCATCTCGGCACCCGTGGCTGCAAGGCCGACCATCTGCTCGACTTCCTGCGCAACACCGATTCCGAATATCTGTATCTGGTCGGCGATATCGTCGATGGCTGGCGTTTGAAGCGGTCCTGGTACTGCCCGCAATCCCACAACGACGTGGTGCAGAAGCTGCTGCGCAAGGCGCGCAAGGGCACCAAGGTCATCTACGTCCCCGGCAATCATGACGAGGTCCTGCGCGACTATACCGAGATGGTGTTCGGCGGAATCTCGCTGGTCGGCGAGGCCATCCACACGACCGCCGACGGCCGCAGGCTATGGGTGACCCATGGCGACCAGTTCGACGGCGTCATGCGCTACGCGCGCTGGCTCACCCTGCTGGGCGACTGGGCCTATAACGGCATGCTTCAGGTGAACCACCGCTACAACCAGGTCCGCCGCCTGTTCGGCTATCCCTACTGGTCCCTGTCCGCCTATCTGAAACATCGGGTCAAGAACGCCGTCCAGTATATCGGTCGGTACGAGGAGATCGTCGCCGCCGAGGCCCGGCGGCGCGGCGTGGACGGGGTCGTGTGCGGCCATATCCATCACGCCGAGATCAAGGATTTCGACGGTATCCTTTACTGCAACGACGGCGATTGGGTCGAAAGCTGCACGGCCTTGGTCGAGCATGGCGACGGGGCGCTGGACATCGTCGACTGGGCCAAGCAGAACCAGCTCTCCCTCATGCTGCGGTAGCGGAGGGGCGCGGTGCATCTCCTTCTCGTGACCGATGCCTGGTTTCCGCAGATCAACGGCGTCGTCCGCACCCTGTCCACCGTCGTCGAGACCCTGCGGGCCGACGGCCACCGGGTCGACATGATCACGCCGGATCGGTTCCCGACGGTGCCTTTGCCCAGCTATCCGGAGATTCGGCTCGCCCTGATGCCGGGGCGGCGGGTGGCGGCGCAGATCGACGCGGCCCGGCCCGACGCCGTCCATATCGCGACCGAGGGGCCGTTGGGCGGCGCGGCGCGGCGCCATTGTCTGCGGCGCGGCCTGCCCTTCACGACCTCGTTCCATACCAAGTTTCCGGAATATATACGCGCCCGGATCGGCCTGCCGGTCCGCTGGAGCTATGCCTGGCTGCGGCGGTTCCACGCGCCGGCCGAGCGGGTCATGGTCGCGACCCCCACCATTCGCCGCGAACTCGCCGCTTGGGGGATCGCCAACACGGTCCTGTGGAGCCGGGGCGTCGATACGGACCTGTTCCGTCCGCGCCCGGCGGGGGAGGCGCCGCCGGCGATGCGCGAGTCGCGCCGGCCCATCAGCCTGTATACGGGGCGGGTGGCGGTCGAGAAGAACGTCGCCGCCTTCCTCGACTGTCCGTTGGAGGGCACCAAGGTGGTGATCGGCGACGGGCCGCAGGCGAGCGCCCTCAAATCCCGCTATCCGGACGTTCGGTTCCTGGGCGCCAAGCATGGCGAGGATCTGGCCCGCCATTTCGCCGCCGCCGACCTGTTCGTGTTCCCCAGCCGAACCGACACGTTCGGCCTGGTGATGCTGGAGGCCCTGGCAAGCGGCGTGCCCGTCGCCGCCTATCCGGTGCCCGGCCCGCTGGACGTCATCGCCGATGCCCCGGTCGGTTGTCTGGACGAGTCCCTCGACCGGGCCGCCGCCCGTGCCCTCGCCATCGACCGGGAGGCCTGCCGGGCCTATGCCCTCGATTTTTCCTGGAAGCGCTGCGCCGATCTGTTCCTGTCCCATCTGGCGCCAATTCCCGCCGCCGCCCGCGCCCCTGTCACGCGGGCGTAACATCGGGGCGCTAGGATTCGGTCCGTCGTCGGGCTGCGACGGAGTGAAGGATGGGCGATCCGAGAAGCATTTCCGAGCTGTTGCGCGACGCGGAGTCGCTGACCGCGGCGGTGGTCGCGCTGACCGGCGCCTATCCCGCCCTTACCATCGACAGCCTGCTCGCCGCCGAACGGGCGGAGATCCTGGAACTCGGCTGGGCGCCATCGCCCGCCCATCGCGACTGCGGCCATCTCGTGACCATCGCGGCGCTGTTGGCGCCCGTCGGGCGCGCGCATGGCAACTTGCCGGTCGTCGAGGCTTTCCATCGCCTTGCCCAGACCGGTCACGCGCGGGCCCGCGCGGTGACCGAGGCGTTGGGCGAAATGGGCGCGGTCGGCGACCCGCCGCGCCCCTAGAGGATTCCCGCCTCCAGCCCGGCGGCCATGGCGGCGCCCAGCTCCTCGCATTGGGCGTCGAACGCATCCTGGAAATCGCCGCGGCAGATCAGCGGCGCCTGGACCGCGCGCCAGCGCAGGCCGGTGACGATGGTCTCGACCCCGCGCTTGGTGCCGGTGCCGTCATGCCCGGCCCGGATATAGAGGGCGTAGGGGAGGCCCTGGGTCTCCTCCAGGCAGGGATAGTAGATGCGGTCGAAGAAGTCCTTCAGGGCGCCGCTCATATAGCCGAGATTCTCGGTGGTGCCGAGGACGATCGCGTCCGCCGCCCGCACGTCGTCGGGGCCCGCCTCGAAGGGACCGACGACCCGCGCCGTCACCCCCGAAATGTCGGGATGCCGGGTGCCGCGCAGCACCGCGTCGCGCAGCCGCATCGTGTTGGGCGAGGGCGCGTGGGCGACGATCAGCAGGGTTCGGTCGGTCATGCGTCCGCCTCCGTCCGTGCCGCCGCGCCGACGGCGCGCAGCTTGGCCTCGCGGTGAAGGATATAGAGGTTGGAGCCGATGATCACCGCCGCGCCCGCCCACGTCCAGAGATCGGGGGTCTCGGCGAACAGCAGATAGCCCAGCAGCCCGGCGATGGGGAGCTGGGCATAGTCCAGCGGGGTGATCGCCGTCGCCTCGCCGACCCTGTAGGCCTCGATGAACAGATATTGGATGATTGTGGTCAGGACGGCAATCAAGAGGCCGAGGCCGATGCCGTACAGGCTGGGCGTCTCCCACACCAGCAGCGCCGGCGGCAGGGTGACCAGGGTGGTGCCGATCCCCAGCCAGATCAGCATCGTCGCCGGATGCTCTGTCGCCGACAGCTTCTTGATCAGGACCATGCTGCCGGCCACGCAAAGCGCCGCGCCCAGGGCGACCAGCGCCGCCGGATCGACCCCCGAGGCGCCGGGGCGGACGATGATCAGCACGCCCGCGAACCCGGCCGCCGTCGCCGCCCAGCGCCGCCAGCGGACCCGCTCGGCCAGGAACAGGACCGCCAGGAAGATCATGAACAGGGGCTTGGTGAAGGAAATGGCCACCGCCGTCGCCAGCGGCAGGTGGGTCAAGGCATAGAAGCCGCCGAACAGGGCCAGCGAGCCGGTCGCGATGCGCGCGACATGGGTGACGGGGCGCCGGGTCCGCAACGAGCCGATCCCGCGCCGGGCCAGGAAGGGCAGCATCAGGCACATCCCGAACAGCGACCGGAAGAAGACGACCATCAGGGTCGGCATCTCGCGTCCGGCTTCCTTCACGGCGGCGCTGACCAGGGCGACGATCGCGGCGGCGAGGAAGATCAGCAGCCCGCCGCGCAGATTCCCCGGCAGCCCGCTCCAAGCCGAGCGGAGGCGAAAGACAAGACTTGGCGAAGGGGTGCGGGGCATCGCGGGTCCGGGCTCGATTATCGCCGGGGATCGGCGGGCGGAAGGCGCCGTCGGTTGATCCAGGTCAAGGCCGGTGGCGGAGCGTCCGCCTATACATAGCCGATCGGGAGGGCGAAATCCGGGTTCGAATCGAATCCGAAGAAGGTGATGCGCGCGTGCCCCTCTTGAACGTCGACAGGCTTGCGGCGACCCCGGCGGCGCGCGACCCCTTTCGTCATCTCGTCGCGACCGACCTGATCGCGCCCCCGGCGTTGGCCGAGATCGGCGCCGATTTCCCGCCCATCAAGGGGGCGGGCATCTTTCCCCTGTCCGAGCTCCGCTACGGGCCCGCCTTCGCCCGCCTGATCGACGAGATCAAGGGCCCGGAGATGGCGGCGGCGCTGGCCGGGAAGTTCGACATCGACCTGGCCGGCCGGCCCCTGATGATCACCGTCCGCGGCCATTGCCGCAGGAAGGACGGGCGCATCCATACCGATACCGCCTGCAAGCTGGTCACCGCGCTCCTTTATCTGAACGAACCCTGGGCCGCCGATGGCGGCCGCTTGCGGCTGCTGCGCGGGCCCGACGATCTGGACGACATGATCGGCGAGGTGCCGCCCGACGGCGGCACCTTGGTCGCCTTTCGCCGGTCCGACAATTCCTATCACGGCCACCATCCCTTCGTCGGCCCACGGCGCTACGTCATGTTCAACTGGATCAGCGACGAGGCGGCGATGCAACGCGAGCTGGCCCGGCACCGCCTGTCCGCGCGGCTGAAGAAATATGTCCCCTTCGCCTGAGCGGTCCCGGGCCGCGCCCCGCCCGCTCCAAGGATCCCGCCGATGACGCAGCATAGCCCGAACACCGACGCCTTCCTCGCCAGTCTCGCCCATTGCCGGGCGGAGACCGCCCCCTTCCGCCATTGGCTGTTGGAGGACGCGCTCGCCGCCGAGACCGGCGACGCCATCGCCCGCCTGCCGGTGGCGCCGGCGGCAAACGGGCTCTATGACGGGACCCGCGAGGTCAACAACAGCACCCGCGTTTTCTTCGACGCCGAGATGTGCGGCCGTCACCCGGCCTGCGCGGCGACCGTCGCCACCTTCAAGGACCCGACCGTGATCGCGGCCATCGAAGAGACCTGCGCGGTCGATCTGTCCGGCGGGCTGCTGCGCGTCGAATACACCCAGGACCGGACCGGATTCTGGCTGGAGCCGCATACCGACATCAGCGTCAAGCTGTTCACCATGCTGGTCTATCTGGGGCGCGACCCGGACCTCGCCGATTG
>Ga0070728_10005621_pt1 | contig 12277 bp, 12 predicted proteins | sample tdDd471_FD_66723 | JGI IMG/M metagenome (GOLD analysis project Ga0070728, IMG submission 66723) | Marine sediment microbial communities from the Atlantic coast under amendment with organic carbon and nitrate - tdDd47.1 | ecosystem: Environmental > Aquatic > Marine > Coastal > Sediment | place...
AGCGGCGATTAGGCGCTTTGCCGCCGCGATCGGTTGCCGCGCCTTGAGGCGCGTGGTAGAACTCGCGATCCCACGCCGAGGTGGCGGAACTGGCAGACGCGCTAGGTTGAGGGCCTAGTTCCATTTATTTGGAGTGGGGGTTCGAATCCCCCCCTCGGTACCACAAGACACGGAAGGCCGTGAGGGCTGAAGCCCCCACGGCCTTCCGTGATTTGAGACGCGGAGAGGTAGGGGACCCACCGATTTGTTCCAGGTTCCCTGTTGCAGGGTAGGGCCCGTAGCGGGGCTCTCGTTCGGGCCGTCGAAACCTGCGGTTCCGCGGCTGCGGCGTGTGAGAGATTGCTGGCTCGAAGCCCTCCCCCTCGGCACAACAAGAGACAGAAGCCCGCGCAGCCTTCTGAACTTTGAGGCGCGTTGGCGCAAGAAGCTCACGCGCGGTAGAGCCGAAATCTCGTTGATCGGGCGGAGAATCAGAGTCCGGATGCGTTTTCGGGAGGGACAGGGGCAATAACGCAGGCGGTTACGAGCACCACTTGCCGAAGCCTGTCCCTCCGAATACCCAGCCCGACCGCCTTGCTGCTCGGCGTGTGACTACGGCCGGATCTCGAGCGCGAGAATCGAGACGTCGTCCTCCCAGCTGCGGGTGCCGCTCCAGCGTTTGATGATCTCCATGAGCGACTCAATGCTCTCGTCGAGCGATTGCGAGCTGCCTACTTCCAGCACATCGAGGGTCTGCTGGTCGCCGAAGATGTTGCCCTCCGGGTCGAGCGCTTCCGGCACCCCGTCGGAATACATGTAGAGGCGATCGCCGGCGCCGAGTTGAGTCTCCTGCTCCTCGATCATCATCTCCTCGAAGAGGCCGATCGGCATGCCCTTGCACGGCAATGCGCGCGCGCTTCCGTCCGCGCTGACGTGGACGACCTCGGGGTGCCCCGCCTTCGCGTGGCGGAACGCGAGTGTCTCCAGGTCCAGGACGCCGTAGACCATCGTGAACCAGAGGCCGCCATTCTCGCTCTCGGGTAGCCGCCGATTCAGCTCCAGCACGACGTCTCTGGGGGCAACGATCTCGGTCTTGCCGTCGCGCTCCCGCGACACGATCGACGAGGGGCCCGAGTGCGGCGACAGGAGCCGGCCGATCGTCACGGCGAGCAGCGATGACGCCACGCCGTGGCCGACCACGTCCACCAGATAGACGCCGAGGTGCTGTTCGTCGATCCGGATGATGTTGAGAAAGTCGCCGGCCAGCTCGTCGCAGGGCACGTACTTCCACGTGATGACGGCGCGCTCCGTGTGCGTGTTCGCCGCGGGGAGAAGTGATTGCTGCACGCGCGCCGCAGCGTCGAGATCGCTTTTCATCTTCTTGTTGGCCGCTTCGAGGCTCTCGTTCGATTCGACCAGGCTCTCCTGCGCGACCATGAGTTCCTGGTTGCTGCGGATCAGCTCCTGGTTCTTCTCCACCGCGTTCTCGAAGGTGGATGCGAGCAGGTTGAGCACCTGCTGGCGGCCCGAGTTCACCGTGTAGCGCTCGCCGGCCAGCGTGACCTCGAGCGGCTGCGTCTCCTCCTCGTCGTCGATGGGCGTCGCGAGCAGCGACTCGACACGACCGATGAGGAAGTCGGGATCGTAGGGCTTGGTGACGTAGTTGTCCGCGCCGCAATGAAGGCCGCGAATGATGTCCTGAGGATCCGAGAGCGTGGAGAGCAGGATGAACGGAAGCCGGCGGAGCGATGCGTCGGACTTCACGGCGTCGCACAACTGGTAGCCGGTCATGTTCGGCATCTCGATGTCGGAGATGACAATGGTCGGCTGCTGCTTGCGGATGCTCTCCAGCGCGATCGCTCCGTCCTCGGCGGCGTGCACCTGGAAGCCCGCCTCCTGGAGCTTCGTCGCAAGGAACTCGCGTTGGATGCGGCTGTCCTCCGCGATGAGCACCGTGATTTGGCTGCGTTCGGCTTGGTCCATTGCGTTCTCCACTCAACGTGCGCGGACGTTCTGAACGTGGCTGACGACTCCGGGGCCCACGCGCCCAAGCGGCAGCACCCGGTCCGCGATGCCGTCTTCGATGACCACCTTGGGCATGCCGTAGACGGTGCATCCGTGCGGGTGCTGTGCGAAGACACGACCGCCCTTGCTCTTCACCAGGCGCGCGCCCTCGAGTCCGTCACGCCCCATACCCGTCAGGATGACGGCGAGGACTCCACCGTGCAGGGTCTCCGCCGCCGAGCGGAGCAGATGGTCCACGGACGGCCGCACGCCATTTTCCGGCGGGCCGTCGTTGAGCGATGCACGGATGCGTTTGCCCTTCACGACCAGACCCATCTGGCGGCCACCCGGAGCGATGAGCACGCTGCCCGCCTTCGCCTCCATCCCATCCTCGGCCTCGCACACTTCGAGTTCGGAGACGTCGTTCAGGCGACGGGCGAGCGCGCCCGTGTACTGGGCGGGCATGTGTTGGACGACGAGGATCGGCACGGGAAAGCTCGCCGGCAGCATGGGGAGGATCCGCTTGAGCGCGGGCGGCCCGCCGGTCGACACCCCGATGATGACCGCACGGCACTCGGCCGGCGCATCGTCCGTGTCGGAGCGCGGCGGGATCTTCTGCTTGCGCGGTCGCGTCCCCCGCTCCGCATCGCGGAGCGCGCCGATCTTCTCCGTGAGCGAATCGAACAGCGCCGCCCGGTTCTGGTCCGAGTCGCGGCCCGACGGTTTCAGAATGAAGTCGAACGCGCCTTCGAGCAGTGCGTCCGTCGTCACCTGCGCGCCTTCGGCCGTCAGGCTGCTGAGCATGATCGCCTTGGTGCGCAGCCCGCGGCGATTGATTTCGCGGAGCACGCCGATCCCGTCCAACTCCGGCATCTGGACGTCGAGGGTCAGGACGTCGGGGTCCAGCTCCTCGATCTTTTCGATCGCCTCCAGCCCGTTACGCGCGATCCCGACGATCGCGATGCCGGGGGCATCGCGCAGGATGTTGCGAATCATCTGCCGGTAGAGCGCCGAGTCCTCGACGATGAGGAGTCGCATCGGTTCGTCGGTCACCGCTCCGCGCCCCCCAGGTTTTGCAGCCGTCGGCTCAGCATGGCGCGCAGGCGATCGGTGTCAAACGGCTTGACGATGAAGTCGACGGCGCCGCTGTCGATGCACTCGGCGAGCTTGTCGCGCTGGTTGATGGCGCTGATCATGATGACCTTCGCGTTCGGGTCCTTCGCCATGACGTGTTTGAGGGCAGTCACTCCGTCCATCTTCGGCATCACGATGTCGAGGGTGACGAGGTGGGGGAGGACGTCGTCGTAGAGGGCGAGCGCCTCCTCGCCATTCGCCGCCTCACCTGCGATCTCCCAGCCCGCCTCCTCGGCGATGTCCCTGATCCGCTTTCGCATGATCAGCGCGTCGTCGACGATCAGCATGCGACCTGTCATGAGAGTGCCCTCCCGGGCGTCTTGCGGTCGTGGAGTTCCACGGGTGCTTGCCCGACCATTTCGACCGTGATGCGCCCACTGCCGGTGTCGAAGCTCATACGTCGGCCCTGTTTGCCGCCGCAGTGGCGATCGACAATCGGAATGCCCATCCCGGCGAGCACCTGCTCGCTGGCCTCGATGTTCTGGGCGCCGATCGAGACGAGCGCGCTCGTCTTGAACATCTCGGCCCCACCCGCGATGCGCGCCGTGGGACGAACGGGGCGGCCTGCCAGCTCCGCCATTCGTCGTACAAGCGCCTCCGCGGCCGTGTCGACGAACCTGCCCTCGCTGACGTCGTCACCGCCCGGCGACCGCGGAAGCACCGCGTGCGCGAGGCCCCCGACCTTCGAGGAGTGGTCGTACAGTGCGATTCCCACGCATGACCCGAGCAGAGTCCGGAGTTCGCCATCGTCCTGAATGACCATGAGTTCGCCCATGCGGATGGACGGCCGCCTGCTCACGAAAGCTCTCCGGACAGTCTCGTGACCGAGGTCGCGTCCGGCACGAAGAGCAGCGTCCAGTCCACCGACTCGGAGTCGATGCGAAACCGCGAGCGTGCGAGCAGGACATTCCCGGACGCACCGATCTGGTCCATGAGCGCGAACTCGACCAGGCTCTCCGCGTAGTCACGACTGAAGCGGGGCGGCGACGGCAGGATCCCGTCCGTTCCCGGCAGCGCGTCGGCGGCCACGTTGAGGTAGGCGCAGCCGACGATGTTCGCGGTTTCGAGCGCGCCCGACTGCTCCATCTCGCCCCACTCGGCTGCCGTGCCGCGTGGTTGATCGAGCAGTAGGTCGGCCAGCGCCAGCCCGCTCGCGTCGTCGAACGCGAGGATGATCTGCCCCGTCATGCCCCCTTCCATCCGCGCTTCGCAAAAGCAGATGGGGTCGTCCCCCGCGCCCAGGATGACGGCTGCGCGGCTGAGGGGCAGCTGCTCCACCGAGTCGATCTCGATCGTCGCCGGCTTGCCGAGCCACAGGCTCAGCGCCTTGGCCGCCTGGGCCGCGCCGTCATGCAGGACGCGCTCCAGGACCGCAACCTGCGACTTCGAGAGCACGTTGTCATGCGGGTCGCTCAATCGCGCGCTCCTTCCGCGGACTTCATCAGCGCCGCGACGTCGAGCATGAGGCAGACCGTTCCATCGCCCAGGATGCTCGCTCCCGAAAGGCCGCGGATCGGGACGAAGTGCTCCGAGAGCGACTTGATGACGATGTCCTGGCTGCCCACCGACTCGTCGACGCGCAACGCCATCGCGCGGTCGCCCGACTTCACGATGACCGCATCAATCTCGTCGTGGTCGCTCCGGGCGGCCGGCGCGGGCGCGGTCCCGCCGGCAGGATGAACGTCCTTCCAGTCGAACAGATCGGTGATGCGCACGAGCGGAATGAACTCGCCGCGTACATCGACCGCTTGCCGGTTCTGCACCGTCACGACGTCCGACGATTTGGCTTTCACGATCTCACGCACGTCCTCGGCGGGAATGGAGAAGACGATGTCGCGAATGCGGACCAGGAAGCTGGCGATGATCGCGAGCGTCAGGGGAAGGCGAATGGTGAACGTCGTCCCCTTGCCGGGAGCGGATTCCAGCTCGACCGTCCCGTTGAGTTCGCCGATGCGCGTGCGTACCGCATCCATCCCGACGCCGCGCCCGGAGATGTCGGTGACCTCGCCCGCCGTGCTGAATCCCGGGTGCCAGATGTAGTCGAGCGCCTGTTCGTCGGACAGCTCGTCGATGACCGCCTGCGTCAGGATGCCGCGGACGGCGAGTCGCTCGCGGATGCGCGCCACGTCGATGCCACCGCCGTCGTCATGAATCGAGATCAAGATGTTGTTCCCGCGCTGGCTCGCCTCCAGGGAGATCGTGCCGCGCTCGGGTTTGCCGCGCGCGCGCCGCACCTCGGGTGCCTCAAGCCCATGGTCGATCGAATTGCGCACAAGGTGCACCATCGGCTCGACGAGCTCGTCGATCATGCGTTTGTCGAGCTCCGTCTTCTCCCCGCGAACGGCGAGGTCGACAATCTTGCCGCGCTCCGTCGAGAGGTCGCGCACGACACGCTTGAAGCGGCCAAAGAGCGGAGCGACCGGCACCATGCGCGTGTCGAGGACGCTCTGTTGCAGGTTGTCGGAGATACGCGTGAGCTGGTCGATCGCCTCGCTGAATCGAGCGAAGCCCTTCCGGCCCGAGTCCCACAGTTCGTTCTGCTCCTCGATCACCTTGAGGCCCGCGCGAATCTCCCCGGCCTCGCCGTTGGCGCCGTCGAGGCTTTCGAGTCGTTCGATTGCGCGCTCGAGCAGTTCGCGGAGATCGCGCACGCGATCCGCGGCGCCGCGCTTGAGGAAGACTGCGCCCAACTGCTGCGAGAGCTGTACGAAGCGGGCCCGGTTGACGACCAGCTCGCCGGCGAGATTGAGCAGGCTGTCGAGGCGCTCGATGTCGACGCGCATCGTCTCACCTGTGCGCGCAGTGGGCGCGCTCGGGGCGGGGGCCGCCTCGGGTTCGCCCGCCTCAGGTTCGGGGGCCTCGGGTTCGGGGGCCGGATGCGGCTCGGGGCCCGGCTCGGGTTCCGGCTCGGGTTCCGGCTCGGGCCGTGCGTCGGTGGAGATGTCGATCGATGCGACGCCATCGACGCTCAGCGCCTCCCGGATCGCATCGGGTGTCGCGTTGCCAGCGAGCAGGACCTCGATCTCGGGGACCGACTCCGCCGTCTCGAGTACGGCCGCATCGGGACGGGTGGCGTTGATCTCGCCGAGCCGTCCGAGCCGCTTGACGACGAGTCGCGCCTTGAGGTCGGTGAGCGGAAGGTCATCTTCGAAGCGCACCGTCACGGTAACCGCGTCCTCGGCCTCGACCGCCTCCGGCTCGGGGGCCTCGCCGAGCGCCATCGCCTCTTGCACGAGCGCGCCAGGGCTCTCCATCGGCTCGCCCTTGCGCAGATGCCCGACGCACTCGCGCAGGAAATCGATGCTACGCAGGACGAGGCTCATCGTTCGCTCGTCGAGTCGCGTCACTCCGGACCGCAATGTTTCGAACCGGTTCTCAAGGTGATGCGTGAGTACCGAGATGTGGTCGTACCCCATGACGCCGGCGGCACCCTTGATGGAGTGGATGAGCCGAAATGCCTCGTTCAACTCTTCGGTGCTGTCCGCCTCGCGTTCAAGAACGAGCAGCACGTCCGTGAGGTCGTCGAGCTGCTCGCTCGTCTCGTCCACGAATGTCTGCAGGTACTCGGCTTCGCTCACGAAAGATCCTCGGCCGGTTTGCGGTAAACGAATGGATTCAGTCGCTGGAGCGGCTGGAGCATGTCATAGATTCCTTCGGAGGGGCCTACGACCAGGACGCCCCCGGGGACCAGCGCGTCGATCAGGTGTTTGATGGCGGTCTCTTTCGAGGCCCGATCGAAGTAGATCAGGACGTTGCGGATGAACACGCAGTCGAACGGCGTCTGGGCCATCGGCTGCATCAGGTTGTGGAACTCGAACGTGACGATTTCCCGCACGTCCGGCCGGAGCTGCCAGCGCCCTTCCACTTCCGCGGAAACGAAGTGGCGTCGAAGCTCCTTCGGGCCCTCGAAGCATTTCAATGCGCGCGGTGCGAAACTCCCGTCTCGCGCCTCCCGGAGCACCTCTTGGCTGATGTCGGTGCCGACCACGGTCAGCTTCCAGTCGCGCAGGCGGTAGTGGTTCTCTTTCAGGCAGATCGCGATGCTGTACGGCTCCGCGCCCGTGGCGCATCCGGCCGACCAGAACCGAAGCGATCGCGGCCGTGCTCCAGCGCGCGCCTGCGCCACCATCTCGCCCAGGTATTCCTCCTTGAGCCAGTCGAAGTGGTGCGGCGTGCGGAAGAACGACGTCTCGTTGGTCGTGATCGAGTCGAGGAAGTGCTCAAGCTCCCGGCGCGATGCGGGGCCGGTCAGGAGGCGGTAGTACGCATCGAAATCGTCGAGCTCCCGCGCCGTGAGGCGGCGGCGGATGCGATTGCTCAGCATCGTCACCTTGTTGTCGGGAACCCGGATTCCGCACTTCGCATAGGCGAAGTCACGGAAGCGTTGGAACTGGCTCGTGCTCAGCCGGGCAAGATGCATGCCGGATTCGGACTTCGGTGTTTCCGACGGAGGGTCACGAGTCACGGTCGACCTTGAAACGGCCCACGAGATCCTGCAGCTCCTGCGCCTGCGCGCCAAGCTCCTCGGCGCTGGCCGCGAGCTCTTCCGAGCTGGCCGCGTTCGACTCGGTCGTTTCGGAAACCGACCGGATCGCCGCCTGGACCTGCACGGCGCTGCTCGCCTGCGTATCGGTCTGCTCGGCGATCTGGGAGATGCCGTCGGCGGTCGTGCTGACGGCGTCCACGATCGCCGCGAGCGAAGTGCCGACGCGCTCGGAGAGTTGCGCGCCCTCCGCGACCCGTTCGGAAGACTCCTTGATGAGCTGCGTGATTTCCTTCGCCGCGTCGCTCGAGCGCTCGGCGAGCTTGCCTACTTCGTCGGCCACGACGGCGAATCCGCGACCATGCTCGCCCGCCCGGGCCGCCTCGATGGCGGCGTTGAGGGCGAGCAGGTTGGTCTGGCTGGAAAGTTCGCTGATCACCGCGGTGATGTTGTTGATCTGCGCGCTCGACTTCTCGATCAACCGCATCGCCGCGAGCGCCTCGGTGACCTGCGTGCCGCTCTCCCTTGCCGACGCCGCGGTCTGCTCGGCCTGCGTGCGTGCGCTGGCGGACTTCTCCGAGATGATCTTGATCGCGCGGATCAATTCATCGACGGCCGCCGTCATCTGCTCTACTGCCGCCGTCTGGCTCTGCGCGCCGTCGCTCAGGCTCGCACTGCTCTCGCCGACGACGCGCGCACCCTCCGCGAACTGGCTCGCGCTCTCGATGACCTGCCGGGCGAGCTGCTTGATCTGTTGATGCTGTTCGGTCGACGCCTGCTCGAGGCGAACCCGATCCGTGACGTCAGTGGCGAACTTGACCACCTTGGTGAGCTTGCCATTGGCGTCGAAGATGGGGTTGTACGACGCCTGGAGCCAGACCTCGCGCCCACCCTTGCCGATCCGCCGGAACTCGGCCGCGACGAATTCGCCGCGGTTCAGCGTCTCCCAGAACTCCTTGTACTCCGCGCTGCGGCGCATCTCCTCGTCCGCGAACATCCCGTGGTGCTTCCCACGGACCTCGGGGAGGTCGTAGCCCATGATGTCGAGGAACTTCGTGTTGGCCGTGATGATCGTGCCGTCCAGCTCGAACTCGATCACGCCCTGTGACTTCCGGATCGCCGCGATCTGCGCCTCGTAGTCCGCGTTCTGGAGTTTCTGCCGGGTCACATCGGTGGCGAACTTGATGACCTTGGAGGGCTTGCCGTTCGCGTCGAGAATGGGGTTGTAGCTGGCCTGGAGCCAGACCTCGCGTCCGCCCTTGCCGACGCGCCGGAACTCGGCAGAAACGAACTCGCCGCGGTTCAGCTTCTCCCAGAACTCCCTGTACTCGGCGCTCCGACGCACCTCGTCCTCGGCGAAGATGCCGTGGTGCTTGCCGCTTACCTCGGCGAGCTCGTAGCCCATGATGTCGAGGAAGTTGTCGTTGGCGGTGATGATCGTGCCGTCCATATCGAACTCGATCACCGCCTGCGACCGATGGAGCGCCTCGATCTGCCCCGCGTCGCTTTGGGGCGCACTCGAGACCGGAGCGGGCGCCTCGACCGGCGCCTCGATCGGCGTGTCTGCCGGCGTGTCTGCCGGTGTCGCCGCCTTGCGCCGGTCTCTCAGTTGCTGCTGCAGGTCAGTTAGCTTGGCTCTACCCATTCAGTAACTCCATGACGAACTGGGTCAAGGCGAGGAACTCGCCACTCGACTTGCTGTCCGGCGCGTAGTCCGGCAGCGTCTCTCCGACGATCGCCGACTCCGCCACGACGATGCGCTCCGTGATACCGGGCGCCAGCCGCTCGCCCAGCGCTTCGAGGACGAGGGGAAGGTCGCGTCCCATGACGGTCCCGCTCAGCCGGCTCGGGACCAAGGCCACGTGGGGCTTGCCGTCACCGCGCACGTGCTGGGCATCGCGCGCAAAGGCCAACACCTCCTCGGCCGCCCAGATGTCGAGCGGCGAGGGGCCGACGGGAACCAGCGTGAGCTCCGCCAGCAGGAGCGCCGCTTCGGTGGTGGCGCGAAGCTGCGGCGGGCAGTCCATCACGGCGAACTCCGCGCGACGCTCGGCGCCGATGCGTTCGAGTTCCTCTGAGACGACATCGATCGGGCGGCTCGCGTCGAATCGCACGACCTCGATGCCGCGGGGGCCCGCGTACACCTCCGCCCACCGCGAAGCGCTCTGCTGCGGATCCGCATCGAGGACGAGGGCGCTCCGGCCCGCCTGCACGAGACACGCCGCCAGGTTCATGGCGAGTGTCGTCTTGCCGACGCCGCCTTTCTGGTTCACCAGGGCGATGGTCTTCACGGGATCCGCTCTTGCTGCCGGGCCTTCGGCGATTGGTGCGGCTCGGTTTCGAGAGCGAGCTGCCGTACGCGGTCGAGATGCGCCGGATCGAGCAGCTTGTCCACGTCGAGGAGCGAAACGAACTTGCTCTCCAGCTTCGCGAAGCCGACGAGGTAGTCCGCTCCCTCCGCGATGAGCGCTTCGGGTGCCGGCTGGATGTTCTCGTTCGGCACGCGGATCACCTGCGACACGCTATCCACGGTGCATCCCATCGTTCGCTCGCCGACGTTGACCACGATGGTGCGCGTCTCCGCGTCGGCGGGCGCCGGCTCAAGGCCGAACAGGGTGCGCAGGTTGATGATCGGAATGATCGACCCGCGCAGGTTGCTGACTCCATCGCAGCAGTCGACGACCTGGGGGACCTGGGTGACGCGATCGAGGATCAAGACTTCCTGGATCTGCCCGATCGGGAACGCGTAGTCCTGCCCCGCGATCTGGAACCCGACAAACTGCGAGGTGGCTCCCCGGTCGGAGTGGTGGGCAGGTGCGTTCGATCGCTCGCGGTTGTCACTCATGATTCGACGTCCCGAGAGGGGCCGAGTGCACGCTTTGGAGTCTAGTCGGCGGCCGGGGTCGTCACAAGCGGAATGGGCGCGCCGCGCCTACGCGGGGACCTGCCCCTTCCGAAAACCTATCCGAGCCGTGCACGTTGAGTCTGTGATCCAGTTTCGTGCATCCCGCAACGACCCTGCGGCGTTGATCGAGCGCGGAACCGCGCGAAACTGACGCGCGGTCACTCTCAACCCGGACCGCTCCCTCGGCCGAGCGAGTCGAGAAGCGTGCGCGCGTCAACGGGATTGTCCCCCCATGCGAATGTGGCGCTGCTCCCGGCTCGACACGCGTAGTGCCACTTTGCCTCGGTCGGGAGGGCATAGGTGCGCCCACCCTCACGCGTTCCAACCCAGCGTGAAAAAGCCATGGCGCCTACGTCTGGGATGCCGACAGCGATGCGCTTCACGATGCCGTCCATCTTGCCTCGGCGGCGCGGGCGGGGCAATAACGCAGGCGGGTACGAGCACCGCTTGCCCGAAGCCTGTCCCTCCGAATACCCATCCCGACCCTGATCATGTCACAGGCGGTCGATCTCCGATGCGCATCCGAGTGGATCGTCCGATGTGCATCTGATGTGCAAGTTCTGGTACTACGCGGACCACACGGACTATACGGACGACTCGATGACGTAAGTCGTTGGTACTACTCGCGACGCCGTGAATTGAGGGCTGAGTTCCATTTATCTGGAGTGGGGGTTCGAATCTCGACTCTGCGTGACTCGGTCTCTTCGCGTGATCGTCGAGAAGCGGCCTGACCAGGCTACGTTCCGGGCGCGGACGGGTTCGCGGGCGGGTCCGCCCACGGATACGTACCGTCTCCCGCACAACCGTGGATGCCGTGCGCGAGGTCCTTCAGGTTCTCGATCAGCTCGTCATGGCTGTCACCCACGACGATCGTCGGCGTCGTGTTGATGTCCAGCACAACGGGGCGTCCGTCGCAGATCACAAAGTCGAACTTCCCGAAGTCGAAGCCGAGTTGCTTGCGGAGCTCCACCAGCTCCGGCGGCACCGGGGGCGAGTCGATGAGGCGGCTGTTCCAGGCCCGGACGATCGGGTCGGCGGACACCCGTCGGCGCGTGAACCAACGGTCGCCGCAAAAATTGTAGCTTCGCAGCACGTAGCCTTCTTCGGTCGCCTCCTCGAGGAAGCGCTCCACGTGCAGCGACGGGTTGTCGAAGACGGCGGAGGGCACGTCGGCCAACGATTCGAAGATCGGATAGTTGTGCGGGTCCAATGTCTGCGTCGAGCCGAGTCCGGGATCGCGGGATCGTCCAACACGGCGCCGCAGCGAGCGTCCCCAGGAGCGGAGCCGACCGTGAACCACACTGACCGTTCGCCGCTCCGGCTTCCCGCCGTAGTTGCAGTCGGTCTTGACGATCACTCGTCCGCCCCACGCGTCGCCGGAGCGAAGTCGATGCGTGGCGAACGTCGACTTGCGGATGTCCGTCACCCGGCGGTTGATCACCCGGCCAAATCCATCCAGGTAGCGCACGTAGTCGTCGGGCAGGACCGACAGGTCGACCTGCGGAAACACGATGTCCGCGTCGGTCGCCCGGCCGACTCCACGGAGCACTTCGACCTCGATGCCCTGTGACTCCCACTCCCGTTGCAGCAGCCACACGATGTACGGGATGGACTGGGCTCCTCGGGCCCAGGCGTGGGTCAAAATGGCGATGCGACGAATGGTGCTCATGCGCGTCCTGGAGTCGGGGGGGCGTATTGCAGAAGTATGGCACGGTACCCGCGCAGACGGATCGTGAAGTCGACGGCCGTACGTCCAACACCCGCAAAGCTGC
>Ga0070728_10005624_pt1 | contig 12275 bp, 9 predicted proteins | sample tdDd471_FD_66723 | JGI IMG/M metagenome (GOLD analysis project Ga0070728, IMG submission 66723) | Marine sediment microbial communities from the Atlantic coast under amendment with organic carbon and nitrate - tdDd47.1 | ecosystem: Environmental > Aquatic > Marine > Coastal > Sediment | place...
GTGGCAGTCGTGGCGAATCCGCGACGAGCCTGGTCGGTCGTCGCGGTCGACGCAACCCGAACCCCGGCGCGGCGCGCATCGAGCGCCACGGCTCAGGGGCAGGCGCCGCGGGACGCGACGTTCGCGCCGCTGGACGCAGCCGCGCAGCTGTTGCTGTACGTGCGTCCGTCGCAGCCGCAGACCGGGTCGTAGATCGCGGGGCAGGCTTCGGGGCGGGGCTCGCAGTCGCCGGGGCCGGCGCACGACAGCGGCGCGAACGCGCAGTAGCTGGTCAGCGGGCACTCTTCGTTGTCGTTGCAGCCGCCGGGGTCGCGGCACGCGCCCGCGCTGGCGACGCTCACGCCGGCGGCGGACGCCTCGCACTCGTTGCCGTATGTCGTGCCGTCGCAGCCGCACACCGGATCGTAGACGTCCGGGCAACCACGGGGGCGCGCTTCGCAGACGCCGGGGGCGGCGCAGGTGCCGGTCTCGAAGTGGCAGAACTGGCCGCGGTCGCACTCGCCGTTGGACACGCAGCCGTCCGTGCCGCCGCCGTCGCATTCGCCGCGGCTGTCGATGTTCACGCCGGCCGCGGCGGCGATGCAGTCGTTGCTGTACGTCTCGCCGTCGCAGCCGCAGACCGGGTCATAGATGCGGGGGCAGCCCTCGGGGCGTGCCGCACAGGTGCCCGAGACCGGGTTGTCGCCGCACTGGCCGTCGGGGACCTCGCACCAGCGACCTTCGCCGCAGGTGGCGGGGCGGTCCCAGGTGCACGCCGTGCCCGCATCGGGCTCGCCGACGTCCGGGTCGGTGGCGTCTTCGCCGACGTCCGGATCGCTCGTGTCTTCGCCGACATCGGGCAGCGACGTGTCCGGTTCGGCGTCCGGGCTCGCGTCGATCGTGGCGTCTTCGCCGACATCGGGCGCGACGGCGTCGTCACCGGTGTCCACGGGGTCCGCGTCCGGGGCCACGTCTTCGCCGGGCGTCGCGTCGCCGGTGTCGTCGCCTCCGTCGCCCGTGGCCGTGTCGGTGGTGGCGGTGTCTTCGCCGGTGTCGCCGGTCGCGGCGTCCGTCGCCGTGTCCGTCGAGGACGTGTCGCTCGGCGTGTCGGCGGCCGTGTCTTCGGAGCCGCACGCGGCGCAGAAGGCGAGGGCGAGGGCGGGCAGGACAACGTGGATGGAGCGCATCGTGCGAATCCGGGGTCAGCTCATCGGCGCGATCGAATCGTCGCTGCCGGCGTCGGGGATGTCGGTCAGGGCCGGGGCGAACCCGTCGCCGGGGATCGACGGCTGGGTCCGGTTGGCGAGCTCGTCGTGGACCCACGGCACGAGCTCGTCGAGCTCGCCGCCGAGGACGAGCAGGTCGAAGGCGTCGCGGGCGGCGGCGATGAACGCGTCCTGCTGCTCTTCGAACGTGCGCGTGCCGCGCATCACGTCGAGTACGGGCCGCCGCAGGCTCATCAGGTGCCAGCGGTTCGGGTTCGGGTGGCCGGTGACGTGGTCGTCGAACCACCACAGCCCCGGCGACCGGCCGTTCGCCTGCCGCGCGAGCCGGTCCAGCAACCGGCGCCACGCCGGGTTGCCGACGAACCGATCGACCGACGGGCTCATTTCGTCGAGCAGCGAGTAGTCGAAGATCAGCGCGAAATCAGGGCCCATGCCGGGGCGCGTCTCGTTGCGGACCCGGTGGTCGGCGCCGTCGAAGATGACACCGAAGAAGATGCCCGGACGCATGAGGGGGAACACGTCGACCCCGCAGCGGCCCCACTTCGGCTGGTCACCACGCTCCCACCGCAGGGTGGGCTCGTTGCGTCCGCTGGCGCACGAGAACCGCTCGTAGACGAACGACCAGTACTCGGGTTCGGCGAGGGAACGCGTGAGCCGCACGAGGGTGTCGAGGAAGCTCTGTGCGGGCAGCCACGAGCGAATGGACTCCTCGCTCAGCGGGGCGGGGCGGCCGAGCCCCTCGTGGCGCAGTAGCGCGACGAAGTCTCGGACGAGCAGCTCTTCGTCCGGGGTTCGCAGCTCGTTCAGGCGCCACCGGTCGACGAGGGCCTCGATGTCGCCCCAGGTGAGCTCGAGGTCCGCTTCACCGGACCACTGACGGCGCGACGCGGTGACGAGCACGACGGTGTTGCCCGACGGGCCGAGGTCCCGGGCTGCTGCGCGAAACCGCGCGATCTGCCCCTCGTCGACGTCGCCCCACGCCTTCTGGACGAACACGAAGGCGCGCTGCCCGTCGCCGGCGACGAGGTCGAGGCGCCCGTGGCGGGTCATCTGCTGGGTCTGCCAGTCGACCTGATCGTCGAGCGGCGGCAGCAGGACGCCCTTGCGACGGGCGCGCACGCGCAGATCCGCGATGAACGTCTCCGCGAGCGACGCGTGGTGGCGCAAGAGCCACGCCCACGCTTCGGTCACGAAGTCTTCGAGTGGATCACGACCCGGTCCGGGCCGGAATCGACGCAACGCCAGAAAGAGGGAGTCCATGCGCCCATGGTGACCGAGCGGACGGTGGGCGCAAGATCCTTCGCGATCACAGCGCCACAAGACGGTGCGAGTATACGTATCCGTATGGGCGAGCATCGTCGATGCGCAGCATCGTTGTGCGGCGCCGTCACGAGAACGAACGAACATCGAGGGTTGGATCCGAACTCCGGGGGATGACGACATTTTGCGCTCCCCGTACACCTGCGTATGCTGGCGGGGTCCCGGAGGACCTCATGCCACGCCGCCCGACTGCCTCGCGCACCCGCACCGACTGGATCGACGCCGCCCTCGACGCCCTCGCGTCCGGTGGGATCGGTGCCGTCCGTGTCGAGGCGATCGCCCGTTCGATCGGCGTGACGAAGGGGTCGTTCTACTGGCACTTCGCCGATCGCCCGGCGCTCGTCGTGGCGATGCGCGAGACGTGGCGGGACCGCGTGCTCGACGAGCTGCGCGCGGTCGAGCCGACCGGTCCGGTGCGCGCTCAGGTCGAGCGCCTGCTCGGCGCGATCGCCGGCAGCGGGTGGCGGGACCACGAGCTTGGCCTGCGGCACCACGGCCGATTCGACGAGGCGACCCGTGCCGAGGTCGCGCGGGTGGACACGGACCGGATGGCCCGCCTCGCGTCGCTCTTCGGGTTCCTCGGGTTCGACGAGGCCGACGCCCGCAGCCGGTGTCGTGTCGCGCTCGCCGCGCTCGCCGGGATGCCGCCGGACGGCGACGTCGGCGCCCTCGTCGACGACCTCGTGCAGACCCTCGCCGAGGTGCCGAAGCCGTCGAAGGACACGGCCGCGGCGAAGAAGAAGAAGGACCAGCTCAGCCTGTTCTGAGCGGGGCGCCTACTCGCTCGGCGTGAAGGTGGCCTCGATGCGGATCGGGCCGCATTCGAAGTTCGTGCGGCCGAGCGTGCCCTCGAGGGTCTCGATGATCACGTAGTACCCGGCGCCGGGCTCGACGGGGACGCGAACGATGGACTGCCTCGGCTGGATGCCGTCGATGCAGGCTCCGGTTTCGACGTCGGACGCTTCGCAAGGCACGCCGTCGCCGCAGGCCACCTGCGACCGCGGCGCGTCGCAGCGCGCCTCGCGGACATGGATGCGCGGGTGGATCGCCGCGCCGATGTCGTCGTCGCGCACGTCGACGGTGAGCTCGCCGCGCAGCTCGGTCTCGAAGAGGTACACGGACTCACGCCCGGTGACGGACAGGTCGGTGCAGCTGTCGTCGGCGACGGGGGCGAGGTGGTCGGGCAGGTGGCAGGTCGTCGCGATCTGGACCTCGCTCGTGTCGAGGGCCCGCGGCGCGGCGCACGTGCCGGCGATGCAGTGGGCAGAGTACGCGCAGTCCGGATCGGCGCAGTCGACGAGGTCGTCGTCGTCGCCGTCGTCGCGCCCGTTGTCGCAGCGTTCGCGCACGAAGGCCGGGCAGGTGAACCCGTCGCTGCAGTCGAGGTCGTCGCAGCCGACGAAGCCGTCGCAGTCGTTGTCGCGCTCGTTGCCGCAGTCCTCTTCGACGCGGCGCGGGTTCACGTCGTCCCGGGTGTCGTCGCAGTCGAGCACGCCACAGTCGCCGAACCCGATCGAGAAGCCGTCGCCGTCTTCGTCGGCGCACCAGACGTCGCACCCGTCGTCGGGCACGCAATACCGCTGCGTGTCGTCGCCGACGCGAGTGCAGGACTGGCCTTCGCCGTCGGCCGGGCAGTCGCGCACGCCGATCTCGCAGGGGGCGAGGCAGCGTCCGCCGGCGTCGCCGGTGACGCAGGTCAGCCCGGGCGCGCACTCGTCGTCGACCCGGCAGGGGGCACAGAACGCGGACGCGGCCCAGGCGCAGGCGGGGTCGCAGCCGTCGCCGGACGCGAGGTTGCCGTCGTCGCAGTCTTCGCCGTCGTCGACGATCCCGTCGCCGCAGCGGGGCGCGAGGCAGGTCGTGCGGCACGCGTCGGGCGCGTCCGCGTTGGCGTCGCCGTCGTCGCAGGACTCGCCCGGGTCGAGCAGGCCGTCGCCACACGTGTCGGGGATGGCCGCGTCGGGGTCGCCGCCGCTGTCGGCACCGGCGTCCGCGTCGAGATCCGCGTCGCCATCGGCGTCGGCGTCGGCCTCCTGCGCGTCATCGGTGTCCGCGGCATCGGGGGCGTCGTGGGTCGTGTCTTCGGCGTCGTCGCTCGCATCGGTGAGTGGCGTGTCGGGGCCGGTGTCGTCGCCCGCGTCCGCGTCGTCCGAGGTATCCGGGGCGCCCACGTCGTCGGTGGCGTCGGCGTCCGGCACGGCACCATCGGTCGTCGTGTCGCCGTCCGTCGTGTCGGTCGCGTCCGTCGCCACCGGAGGGTCGAGGGCGTCGAAGTCGAGGCCGAGGGGGCAGCCTGCGAGCAGCGCCGCGAGGGCGCAGAGCGCGACGATCCGGGCATCGAGCGCGGTCGTGGCGATCGAACCACGCGCTGGGCGAGGGGACGTACGCATCAGAACCGCACCCGCAGCCGTGCCCCGCGCCCGGTGCTCGCGACGTCGACCTCGGCGCCGGAGCCTGCGGGGATGGCGATCAGCGCGCCGCCGACGCCGACCAGGGCGAGGCTGGTGCCCCACAGCGCCATCGAGGTCGAGCGGGCGGACCGCCCCTCGTCGACGAGGCGGTCGAAGGCGGCGGGGTCGTCGGTCCGCGAGGCGGCGTCGTGGCGGTCGCGGGCGGTGGCTCCGGTCGCCGCGCCGGCGACGAGGGTCGCGGCCCCGACGCCGACGAGGGTGACGCCGACGACGCGGCGGGTGTGCCCCGGCGGTCGCGGTGGCGGCTCGCCCCCGGGTGCGGTCGCAGAGCGGCGGCCGCGGGGCGCGTCCGTCGATGTGGTCGCTGCGTCGTCGTCGGTGGCGACCTCTGCGGCGTCGAGCTGGGCCATCGCGTTCGCGATGCGCTCGAGCAGCTCGGGGTCGTCGGATCCCATCGCGATCTCGTACCAGACCCGGGCGACCGCTTCGTTGTCGGCGTGGTGCCAGGCGCGCCCGACGTTGTACGCGAGCCGCGGCGTCGGGTCGTAGCGGTAGGCCTCTTCGAAGAGCACGGCCGCTTCGTCGAACTCGTCGAGCTCGAAGTGCTGCACGCCGCGGGCATAGAGCCGCTCGGCCACCTCGGTGAGCTCGATCACGTCCGGCGCGTCGTCGTCGCCCGTGGCGGGGTCGGAGGCCGACGACTGCGCCGACACCGGGCCCGCGAGGCCGACCACGATGCACCACAACGCGCCGGCGAGGGCGTGCAGCAGGGTCCGGTGGAGCCGACGTTCGGTGCGCATGACAACGGGGGACGTACGGACACGAAACCCTGCCACGCGCCCGCTGGGTCCGCAACCGCCGGGGGGCCCGGCGTGGGTCAGAACTCGCCGTCGCGCACGGCGTCCGGGGACGGAGGCGTCGTCGGGACGATCCGCTGCGGGGTGGTCGACTCGTTCTCGGGCAGGGCGACCTCGCCGCGGTCGGTCGCGATGTCGAGCACGCTGCGGATCGACGCGAGCTTCGCGTCCGCGTCGACGGCCGGCACGGGGCTGTAGTGGTCGAACCACGGCAGCCCGGCGCGGGTGTAGTCCGCCGCCGTCGGTGGCGGCTGTGGTGGCGGGCTGCCGGTGATCGCCTGCCAGACGAGGGCGTTCGCGAGGTGCACGAAGCACCGGCTGCGCGTGTCGATCTGCCAGTCGTCGAGCGCGTACGGGTCCGTATGGATCGTCTGCTTCATCCGGCCGCCGGCGGCGAGGCCCATGTCGGGGGCGGCGCTCGACCGCATGGCCTGTGCGGCCGGGGCCGCGGGCATCGGCGGGGCGCCACCGGTGCCTCGCATCCCCTTCGCCCGCGGCTTCGGGAGCTCACGCCAGGGGTGGTGGCGCTCGAACGCCTCGCGCTTCATCGGCACGACCTCGATCTGCAGGCCGCCATGCTCGGCTTCGCCGGTGAGCTGCTCTTCGACGGAGTAGCCGCGCCCGAGCTCCATCGCGACGAACTGCCGGATGAGCCCCTTCGACACCACGAAGCCGTCGAGCCACGGCTGCACCGGAACGACCACGTAGTCCTGCTTCGGCCGACGCAGGAGCCCGCCGGGGCGCTGCAGCCCCTCGTGCCATGGGTCGCCGGTGACAGCGGAGCGCTTGCCCGCGGCGATCTTCAGCGCGAACGGGTACGACGACCGATGGTGGGCGAGAAAGTTGCTACGGAAGTTCAGCCACATCGCTTCGGCCGGATACATCGGCAACGCGACGCCGCCGTGCCGGGTCCACAGCGCCGGGACGCGGTCCGCGAGGTCGTCGACGTGCCGCATCTCGAACCGGCCGAGCCCGGGGGGCAGGGGATAGGTCTTGTCGTCGTCCGGGATGCGCAGCGTGCGCATGAACTCGACGACGAGCCGAGCGTCCGGATGAACCTCGGGGAAGGTGAACACGAGGGCGTTCTGCTTGAGCTCGAGCATGGTGTGGCCGGGGCGAGAGTGGGGGGGGCGTGGGGGGCGGCAGGGTCGGTCGGGCGTGGTCCGGGGCTCGGGTCGGGGTGCAGCGGGCAGAGGGCAGAAGGGTGTGGGGGCAGACGGCAGAGGGCGGACGGCAGACGGCAGACGGGCGCGGAGGGGGGGGACGCGCGGTCACCAGTCCCCGTCGCGCACCTCGCGCACGATGCGCAGCACGGCGTGGTCGGGCAGATCGGCGAGCTCGCGCAGCAGCTGGGCGAAGAGGCGCGGGCGCTTGCGGATGATGCGCTGCACCTCGGTGCTGACGCGCCCGGCGAGGGCGAGGAGGACGTCCGGGTCCTCGCCGAGGTCCCGCGCGAGGGCGACGATCGCGGCTTCACCGGGGGGCGGCTGCTGGCCGCGTTCGATCTTCGAGAGGTACGACGGCTGCAGCCCGACGCGCGTCGCCACCTGGCGCACGCTGTACCGCCGGTCCCCCTCGCGGAGGGCCTCGCGTCGCTCTCGAATCCATGGTCCGAATTCCGTGCTCATGTGTAGTAAGTACTACACGGTACACGAGTGCCGCAAGCGAGGTTGTGGCCGAATTCTGGATTCGGACGGGATTTCAGCGGGTTCGGCGGTCCTTTTCTGCCGGTGTTCGCGCGAGCAGCAGCCGCGCGGTGGCGAAAAGGAAGAAGAACGCGAACGCGTTGAGGGCCGTGTCAAGGGCGCGGGCGAGGGTGAGCACCGGCGCGTCGTCCGGCGTCGGCGCCGGGGTCCATGCCGACGGCAGGGCGGGGTGCGGCGCCTCGGCCACGCGGCTCGCGGCGACCATCGCGTCGCGCTGCTCGGCGAGCAGGGGCACGCCGCCTGCGTGCAGCGCGGTCGCCGGGCCGCCGGTCGCCTCGCGCGAGGCACGGTCGGCGCTGACGCTGGCGAGCACGACCTGGACCGCGCGGGTGTCGAAGGCGGCGCGCTGGCCCGCGAACGTGGTTGCGGGCACGCGCGCGGGCAGCAGCACGGGCAGGGTGGAGCCGCCGGCGAGCGGCGGCGCGCCGACGTGCAGGTCGTGGGCGTCGAGCGCCTCACGCACCGCCGGGTCGTCGAGCGCCGTCACGACATAGGCGGTGTCGACCCGGTTCTCGGCGACGGCGACCACCAGCTCGGCGGCGTCGCCCTCGACCGTGGCATCGTCGAGCCCGACGGCCGCAGCGACGATCGATCGCGCGCCGGACCCCGCGGGCGGCAGGCCGATCGGGCCCGTGCGCGTCGGGTCGCCGTCTCGGGTGATGGCGATCACGTAGCGTTCGCCGACGACCACGGCGGCCTCGAGGCGCTCGTCGCGGACCCCGTCAACGAAGAAGCGCTCGGCGCCGACGAGGGCGAGCCGGGCGTCGTTCGTCGACACGGCGCCCATCGCGTCGTCGGTCTCGACGAGGGTGGCCGGCCGGCCGATGAACCCGGCGCGGACGATGCGCAGCGCCTCGGTCGACAGGGCGCCGGGGACGTCGGCGGCGTCGACGGCGACGGTGACGGGCACTCCGGTGCCGGCGTCGAGTCCGTCGTCGAGCACCCCGGACGCGACGAGCGCGGTGCGGGCGACCTCGGCGGGGTCGCGGCCCTCGACCTCGACCTGGTAGTTCAGGCGCCGCATGAGCGGCTCGTCGATCCAGTCGGCGAGCGCGGATCCGAGCTCGGCGAGGTCCGGGTGGGTCTCGGCGACGGCGTCACGCAGGACGAACGCCGCGTCGTACCGGGGGAAGAACCCTGCGTCGTCGGCGACGTTCGACAGCGGCAGGCCGTCGATCGCGCCGTCGGTCGAGTAGCCCACGACCACGTCGACCCGGCCCTCGAGCAGGGCGCGGTAGCGCTCGGTCGGGTCGTCGATCACACGCGGGTCACCATCGAGCGCCAGGCCGTAGCGGCGCTGCAGCGCGGCGAGCCCGTCGCCCGGGCGGCGCAGGAACTCGCTCGGGCAGGCGATGCGCAGGGGGCCGAGCGCGCCGAGGTCCGACAGGGTGCCGGGGGCCGCGGCGTCGTCGCGGACGAAGATGCGGTAGGTGTTCTCGAAGCCGAGCCGGTCGTGCCACGTGCGGCCGGCCTCGGCGTCGATGGCGTTCAGGCAGGCGATCGCGTCGCCCTCGCAGGTCGGCGCGCCGACGAAGCGCAGGGCGGTGCCGGTGTACTCGACCATCGCATCGATGGTCCCATTGGCGAGCCCGTCGCGGCAGGCCCAGGTGTCGGCGCAGTCGACGACTTCGGCGTCGATGCCTCGCGAGGTGAGGATCGCGACCTGGGCGTGGGCGAGAATCTGTTGCTCGGCAAACGACTTGGCGCCGATGTGCACCGGGGCGGCGGGGCGCTCGCAGCCGGTGAGCGCGGCGACCGCGGCGGTCATGGTGAGGGCGAGAATGCGTGTCGAGATCGTCATGCCGGCACCTCCCCGGCGACGGTGTCGTCGCCGTCGCTCGCAGGCGCATCGGGCGCGGTCTCGGGCATCGAGGCGCCGTCCGGTGGTGGATCGGCCTCGTCTTCGGCCGCCGCTCGGGCCAGCTCGTCGGCGAGGTCGCCGGGCAACACGCGCAGCAGGGCCACGACCTGCAGGACGAGGATGAAGGTGAACGGGATCGCGCCGAGCACGACCACGGCGCGCACGGCGTCGATGGACCGGGCGAGCAGCAGGCCGCCGGCCATGAGCGCGAGGCCGACGCCCCAGCCCAGCTTCTGCGTGCGCGGCGGATCGAGGGATCCGGCGCTGCTGAGCATGCCGAGGACGAACGTCGCGCTGTCGGCGCTGGTCACGAGGAAGACGAAGATCAGCACGAGGGAGACGCCGGTGAGCACCGTCGAGCCCGGCAGCGTCTCGTAGAGCGTGAACAGTGCGAGGGTGACGTCCTCGGCGACCACGGACGCGAAGCCGGGCGAGTCGGTCATCTCGGCGTGCAGTCCGGTGCCGCCGAAGACCGCGAACCACAGGATCGAGAGCAGCGTCGGCGTCAGCGTGACGCCCAGCACGAACTCGCGAATCGTACGGCCCCGGCTGATGCGGGCGATGAAGATGCCGACGAACGGCGCCCAGGCGATCCACCAGATGAAGTACGTGAGCGTCCACGCCTCGAGCCACCCGCCGGTGTCGCGGTACGGGTAGAGGCTCAGCGAGAGCGCCGGCAGCGCCGAGAGGTAGTCGCCGAGGGCGGTCGCCGCGCTGCGGAGCAGAAAGCCGGTGGGCCCGGCGAGCAGGACGAACACGAGCAGCAGCAGGGCGAGCGCGACGTTCGCGTTGCTCAGCAGCTGGATGCCCTTGTCGAGGCTCGTCGCCGCCGAGAGCATGTAGGCGACGGTGAGCACGGCGAGGATGCCGAAGCCGACGCCGGCGGAGTCGGCGGACCAGCCCAGCGTGACGTTCAGCCCGGTCTGCAGCTGCATCGCGCCCATGACGAGCGACCCGGCCACGCCGAACGCGATGGCGATGACCGCGATGCCGTCGGCGAGGTTGGCGACCGGGTTCACCCACGAGCCGCGAAACACGAGGCGCAGCGGGGCGCCGGCGAGCCATTTGCCGCCGCGGCGGAACGCGAAGTAGCCGAGCACGAGGGCGCCGACGCAATACACGGACCAGGCGTGCAGGCCCCAGTGCAGATTCGTGAGCACCATCGCGCGCCGCGCGGCGTGGGCCGTCTCGGCGGACCCGACCGGTGGCGCGACGTAGTGGGTCATCGGCTCGGCGACCCCCCAGAACAGGATGCCGACGCCCATGCCGGCGCTGAAGAGCATCGACAGCCACGACGCGGTCGTGAACTCCGGCTTCTCGTCGGGGCCGCCGAGCCGCAGGCGGCCGTAGCGCCCGAGCCCCAGCCACAGCGTGAGCAGCAGAAAGGCGGTGACGGACCCCATGAAGAACCAGTCGAGCGACGCGAAGATCGTGTGCGTGATCGTCGCGGCGGTCTCGGCGAGGTCGGATGGAGCGAGCATCCCCCACGTGGCCATCGCGACGCAGATCGGCGCGACGAACAGAACGAGGCGGGATGAAGGACGGGACGACTGTGGAGCCTTCATGCCCCCCGTATGCGCGCGTCGAGCCCGCGTGCGTCAAGGGCGCGTACCTGCGCGCCCGCGCGTGCGATCGCGCGAGCGCTCACGCATGCGCGCGCGGTGTTACGGTCTCGGCGGCGTTCGCCGAGGGGCCTTCACGCCCGGGCTCCGTGGGTCTCGCGGCGCCGAACGTCAGGTCGATCCGGTCCACCGCGGGGTGCGGGGATCGTCGAGATAGAAGGCGAGGCGACGGGCGATCTTCGCCTCGTCGAGCCCCCAGTGGGACAGGTGGTGGCGGTGTGGACGGCGGGGCTGCGCATTCAGGGTGCGAGCCCGGTCCTCGACGGCGCGGGCGTCGAAGGGCAGCCCGTGGTGGTCGGCGAGCCGCTCGACGACGCCGACCGGGTCGGCGCGGAGCTCGCGCTGATCCACGTCGAAGATCGCGTCGTCGGGCAGGCGCGACCGTGCGTCGAGCCCGTCGCGCAGGTTGCGCTCGGCGGCGTCGAGCACGGTGTCGCCGACGCGGTAGCGGTCCCACGCGCCGTACACGATGCGCCGCTGGGTGGCGACGAGGCTGCCGTACGAGGCGAGGGCACGCGCCGGGGGGCGATGCGTCCAGACGAGGCGGGCCTCGGGCATCGCGGCGACGAGGGCATCGAGGTTGCCCATGTGCGCGGGATCCTTGAGGACGAGGCCGTGCCCCAGGTCGCGTTCGAGCAGCGCGGCGGCGCGGGCCCAGGTGCGATAGACCGGGTGCCGGTCGTGGGCGTCGAGCCAGCGGGCGTACCGGGGCACGCGCCACGCGATGCGCAGCCCATCGGCGGCGAGGTGCGAGAGGTGCAGAAACCAGCACTCCTCGGCGCCGGTCGCCTGGACCGGGTGCAGCGCCGAGAGCTCCGGCGCGATGACGTTCATGCCCACCGACCCGAGCTCGGCGCGGGTGCGCGACCACAGGTCGGCGAGGGTGCGCATGACGGGCTCGCGCTCCGGCGGTCCGGTCACGCTCGGCACCGGCTCGGCGAGGCGGTACATCGGCACGAAGTCGTACCCGGGCAGCGCGGCGAGCAGCTGCTGCAGGAACGTCGTGCCGGTGCGGTACCAGCCGACGAGCACGATCGGCGGCCGCGACGGGCGCATTGGCGACGTGTCGAACGCGACCTGCAGCCGTCGGCGCGAGACCATGCCCTGCACGAGGGTCTCGTGCACGATGGCGGCGCCGAGGTCCGTCGGCGGGTGCGCGGCGAAGTCGTCGCAGAGGTGCTGCAGCGGCGCGGCGATGCCGGCGAGATCGCGGTCCGTGAGGCCGGTGAGGTCCTCGGCGCGGCGCAGGATCTCGCCGGGGGTCAGCCGCAGCGCCCCGAGCGCGCGCGCGGC
>Ga0070728_10005625_pt1 | contig 12274 bp, 11 predicted proteins | sample tdDd471_FD_66723 | JGI IMG/M metagenome (GOLD analysis project Ga0070728, IMG submission 66723) | Marine sediment microbial communities from the Atlantic coast under amendment with organic carbon and nitrate - tdDd47.1 | ecosystem: Environmental > Aquatic > Marine > Coastal > Sediment | place...
AACACTGATCGAGTAAATGAGTCCAACGGTCTTCGCACCATTACCTGGATCCGTAACTCCGTGAGCTTTGTGCTTGTTATTAATAGCTTCTGCAACTTTGATGACGGTGTATATCATCCAACCCCAATTGAATACAGGAATCAAGTTCAACCAAACTAGACCTGGCTGCATGCCGCGATTCTCTTCCCCTGCGTTTGCTAGTACTTTATGCAAGCTGTATAAAAATAAGCAAAAAATTGCGATAAATACAGCAAGTATTACAAAGAATACCGCGCCGAGACTCGCCATTAACGCCATTGCGTCTTGATCAGACATTTCCATAATGAATACCTCTTATTTTTGTTTGATTAATCGTTACTCAACTTTCGATATTTGATCCGATGAGGTTGATCCGCATCGGCCCCCAAACGGCGCTTACGATCGGCTTCATATTCAGCATAGTTGCCTTCAAACCAGACGGTTTCACTGTTTCCTTCGAAAGCTAATATATGCGTTGCAATTCTATCCAAGAACCAACGGTCATGTGATATTACTACGGCACAGCCCGGAAAAGCCAGTAATGCGTCTTCTAATGCACGTAAAGTTTCAACATCCAAGTCGTTGGTTGGCTCATCGAGTAAAAGGACGTTGCCGCCGCTGCGTAATAATTTAGCGAGATGCACGCGATTACGTTCACCGCCGGATAAGTCTTTAATAAGCTTTTGTTGATCGCTGCCTTTGAAATTAAATCGTCCAACATAGGCGCGAGAAGGCACCGTGTAACTGCCGACCGTAATATTATCTGAGCCATCAGAAATTTCTTGCCAGACGGTTTTCTCGCCATCGAGTGCGTCTCTTGACTGATCAACGTAAGCTAACTCAACCGTTTCACCAATTGAAATTTCACCGGCATCGGGCTTTTCTTGACCCATAAGCATTTTGAATAACGTCGATTTACCCGCTCCGTTAGGACCAATGATTCCAACGATCCCGCCTTGTGGCAGTCGGAAGTTTAAATCGGTGTAGAGCACTTTATCGCCAAAGTTCTTTTGCACGCCCTTAGCTTCGATCACATGACTGCCCAATCGAGGGCCCGGAGGTATGTACAGTTCACGAGTTTCATTGCGTTTTTGAAACTCTTGAGACGATAATTCTTCGAAGCGTTGCATACGAGCTTTGCTTTTGGCTTGTCGGCCTTTCGCATTCGATCGCACCCACTCCAACTCTTCTTGCATGGCTTTGCGGTGAGCGGTTTCTTGTTTCTCTTCCATTTCAAGGCGCTTTTCTTTTTGCTCAAGCCAAGAAGAGTAGTTGCCTTCCCAAGGAATGCCATGTCCACGGTCGAGTTCAAGAATCCATCCGGCAGCATTGTCTAAGAAATAGCGATCATGGGTTACGGCAACGACGGTTCCGGTGAAGTCATGAAGAAATCGTTCTAACCAAGCAACGGATTCGGCATCCAGATGGTTAGTAGGCTCGTCGAGTAATAACATGTCGGGTTTCGATAAGAGTAACTTACACAAGGCGACTCGGCGACGCTCTCCACCAGACAGGTGTTTTACTTCGGCGTCCCATGGCGGCAAACGCAAGGCATCGGCTGCGCGATCTAAGGTTCGGTCAACTTCCCAGCCGTTAGCCGCTTCAATTTTGTCTTGTAACTCAGCTTGCTCGGCGAGTAGAGCATCAAAGTCGGCATCAGGCTCACCAAAAGCGTTGCTGACTTCATCAAAACGCTTTAACCATTGCTTAACTTCGCCAAGTCCCTCTTCGACATTGCCGCGCACATCTTTGGACTCATCGAGTTGCGGTTCTTGTGGTAGGTATCCAATATTGATGCCTGGTTGCGGGCGCGCCTCGCCATCAAATTCAGTGTCAACGCCGGCCATAATTCGTAAGACCGTTGATTTACCAGCACCGTTTAAACCTAAGACACCGATTTTTGCACCGGGAAAAAATGACAGTGAGATGTCTTTAATGATGGTTTTGTTCGGAGGAACAACTTTGCTCACCCGATTCATGGTATAAATAAATTGCGCCATAAAATAGTTCAGTCGTCGATTAAAAAATGAAGCGTTTAGTGTAGCATCGATTTCAACAAATTGTGAGACTAGTATGAGGTTAAGGTCATTGTATTACAGGTCTGAGTTAGTCGAACCAAAAGGTTTATTGTTGGTTTGGGATTACCTTGCTTTGCTCTCCCATCGGACGTGTCTTGGATTGTTTTTATTGGTGTTGATGGTTGGGCTGACTGGTTGTCAATCCACTCAATCTACTGCCTATGAATTAGATTTAGAGGCGCAAGAAATGCGTTGGGAGATCGTTAAGGCGAGTGATCAAGGCGTGTTAGATAGCCCGGTTTGGCAGCAAGCCTTGCAGTCTTCTTATCCAGAAATACGGCGGCAAGCTCTGCAAGGACTGGCTAGATTAGCGCGTCCTGAGGCGGCGCAATTGGCCTATCCCTTCTTATCTCACCCTGATGCGAGGACTCGTCAAATGGCCGCCTTCGCGCTGGGCAGTAGTGCCTCAAAACAAGCAACGACTTGGTTGATCCAAGCCTATAACCAAGAGTCGGATGCTGTTGGTTCAAATATTGTCGATTCAAATATTGTCGATTCGAATAGCGTCGTAAAAGAAGAGATAGCATTAGCTTTAGCCACTTTAGGAGGTAACGCTGCGTTTCAATTCTTAAATCAGCAAGTTGCTGCTCTTCACAATGAAACGATGGAAGGAAGTTTAGAGCATTCGGCAGGCGCGGCGAAAGGACTCGGGCATTGGTTAACATGGAATCAATACTCACAACCCGAGATTCAGGGGTTGGCTATTAGAAATTTGCTAGTAGGAAGTCAGTTACCCAATGACCAATCAATTAAATTTGCGTTTGCCTTATCGCGGCTAAGCATGGCCGTCTCTGGATACACCGAGAGTGACTTGCTCAACGCAATTAAGAACAGCCAAAATGAGATTGCCCAAGGGTTGTTGGTCAAGGCTTGGAGCCGTTTTCCACAAAGAGAAAATTGGATTGAGTTGTTACGTCTTTTTCCGACCGTCGCTGATCCTGTGAAAATTGAAGTGGTCAGGGCATTAGCGCCCTTTAGTGCTGAGCCAGAAATGTACCAAACACTCCTCAATGCCTATCCAATGCTAGATGACATCTTAAAAGCCGAAGTGGTGACTTCGTTGCTCACTGATGCGCCAGAGCAGGTTATGCGACCAGTGATCTACCAGAGCTTATTGAATGATAACGTTTGGTTGTCGGGCCTTGCATTACAATGGTTATCGAGAAGAGCCCCGAAAGAGGCATTGAGTGCCGCGCAAAAGATCAACAAAGGTGCACCACGCTGGTTAAAGTTGCTTGCGTTAGACATATTTACGCAACACCAACCGGAGCTGTTGGTCGATCAAATAAAGCGATTAGCGCTATGGCAAGACGATGCCGTTCGTGACGCATACGCGAAAGAACCAAAATCCAACGCCGATTTACCCAAACGAGAAACTCCCACGGTTGAACAAATGAGTCGAGCCATCGGGCAACGCATCGAAGTAGAAACGAATCGCGGGACTTTTGTTATGCAATTACATGTTGAAACTCCGGTAATCGCGGCATTTTTCATTGAGCAGGTGAATCGCCAAGGTTACGATGGCTCAGTATTCTCGAGAGTCATTGCGAATTTTGTTGCTCAAGGAGGCGATCGAGTTGGCAATGGGCTTGGTGGGGCCGCTTTCCTTTTGCGCGATGAGTGGACGCTCAATGAACACACGCAAGGGACAATAGGAATGGCCAGTGCAGGAAAAGATAAAATTGGACAGCAATTTTTTATAAATTTGCAACCAAACTTGCATCTAGATAGGCATTATACGGTTTTTGCACACATTACTTCTGGATGGGATATTGCATCGCGCTTACAAATGGGCGACTTTGTTCGAACGATGAGGCTATTGCCTCAACCTATAGACCCTCAACCCATAGACAGTAAAATGAGCCGTTAGCAGGTTTGACTTTAGGCGGTTAGTTGAAGCATGTTGAGTTGAGCCTGATGTATTAAATAATAAACTAAGCGGCGAGCACTCGCGAATAAAACGAGCAATAGGCAAAAGTAATTCTATTATGAGTCAGTCTTCAAAATCAGAGAACGCAACGCATCAACATGGGCATCAACACGCGCATACCCATAATCATGCTGATAACAGTAATGAAAAAGCGCTGCGTATTGCTTTCTTAATCATTTTTGTCTTTATGATCGTAGAAACGGTTGGAGGAATCGTTTCTGGCAGCTTAGCGTTATTAGCCGATGCCGGGCATATGTTTACCGATGCGGCTGCTTTAGCTATGGCTTGGGGAGCCTTTGTCGCCGCTCGTCGACCACCCGATCGAGAACATTCTTATGGGCACAAACGCTATCAAGTCATCGCAGCCTTTGTAAATGGAATATTACTGCTATTTATTGTGGTATTGATTGTCAAAGAAGCGGTAGAACGATTTGTTGAGCCACACCAAGTTGATGCTCCGATGATGTTGCTCATCGCATCAATAGGATTTGTGGTGAATGTTGTGACTTTTTGGATGTTGCATTCGGGAGAAAAAGATAACTTAAACATTCGCGGAGCCATGTTACACGTGTTGAGTGATTTGCTAGGCTCTGTCGTGGCTATCATTGCTGGGTTAGCCATTTATTTTTATCAGTGGATGTGGATGGACCCCTTGTTGTCTTTACTCGTTGCTGCTTTGATCGTTCGTAGCGGAGTGTATTTGGTGAAAGATGCGTTGCATATCTTGTTAGAAGGCGTTCCAAAGCACTTAGATATAGAGTCGATTAAACATCAATTAGCCCAATTGGATGAAAACATTGAGAGTATTCATCATGTACACACATGGAGCTTGAATGAAGAAGAAGTGTTAATGTCATTACACGTTAATGTAAAATCATTCGATGGATATGATTCGCTACTAAAGCGATTGCATCAGCATTTGCATGAATTAGGAATTCAGCATGCGACAGTACAAATCGAGAACAACTATTGCAGTAGTCGACTTGAGCAAGATTAGAAGTGAGTAATTATGGTTCGATATTTTAAAATAAGTTTGGTTCTAGTCTCAATTCTTCTTACAAGCAGTTGTGCAACTTATCGGCCAGGAAATACCGAGAATATTTGTGAAATTTTTCGCGGTGAAACCGATTGGTATGAAGCGGCGGTCGATGCCAATGAAGAATGGGGAACGCCTATTTGGGTAATGATGGCGATTATGCACCAAGAATCGCGCTTTATTCACGATTCTCGTGCACCTCGAGATTATGTGCTTGGCTTTATTCCGTGGGGTTACAAATCATCAGCCTATGGTTTCGCTCAAGCGAAAGACGAGGTGTGGGGCGAATACCAAGATCAAGTGGATGGCGGTGCCGATAGAGATGACTTTGCTGATGCAATTAGTTTTATTGGTTGGTACACGCATCGTACACAACGACGATTAAATGTTTCTAAGTGGGATGCTTACAACCAATACCTAGCCTATCACGAAGGTCAAGGAGGATACAGTCGAGGTAGCTACCGCAGTAAATCTTGGTTGTTGAAAGTCGCCAAAAAAGTTCAAAATAAATCAAACCTATTTAATCAGCAATTAAAATCATGCAAAGCGGAGCTCGATGATGAGATAGATAGTTGGTTTTAAGTTTCGCAGAATTTATAAATATAATAAGTAGTCGTGAAGAGGTGACGAAACCTGTTTCGGCTTTTAGTTTTATTTACGTTCATGGTCGTAGTGATTCAGTCGAGAGAGTATAGAAGCACAGCTTAAGGTGACTAGCTCAACGCCTCTAGTGCTTAACAAGAAAGTTCTTGTCGAGCGCTAGAGGAAAACGAAAAGGCGGTTGATACTTTCTAAATGCATCTAAAACTTCAAGTCGATCAAGTCTTTATTTAGATCTAAGTAAACTTCAAAAAAGTTTTGAAATTCAAATAACGATTCTTCAATCATATCGGGAATAACTTTGGTGTACATATCGAGGCTGACAATCGCATTTAATGACGAGTCGGTCTTGGTCGCTTCTCGCAGTCGTGCTCCAATGCCCTGATTAACAGAAGATAGGTTGCTGTATATTTTCTTCAGCCCTCGCAAGTGCCAATCTGCGGGCTGGTCATTTTTATCTCTGAAGTACTGCGCCAATAAGTACATTGAGGCTGCTCGATAAATGGTTTCTTGCTCATCCGCCAAAGGCAAATGAAAACGTGCCATAGGTCGAAAGTACGCCGTATGAGGACAACCGCTGGTCGCCATGACCAGACCTATAAAGGTACTGATGGCTTTTTCGGCGGTCGTTTTTTGTGAGGTCATTCGCTGAGGTGTTTTAACGACGAGTTTAACTGAGTCGAACGACTGTACCTTGTCGAACATTTTAGTATAACGAGCAAGGTGTTTGGCGGCTGGGCAATTGGGCGACTCGCTCGGTTTTAATGGGCAGTTGGGGCATTGTTTATAGCGTAATTTGGTCCACTCAGGCGTATTGGCAACGTAATCATCTTTCAATTGAAGCGTTTCTTCATTGAGTTGAAGGCCGACTGTTTCGATGTCGTTGTCAGCGAGTTGAAATCGATAAATAATATTGTAAGTGCCCATAGTCATGCTTTCTTTAATTGTTCGCCAGTCGCGCTATTCAGACAGGCCAGTTGATAACTCGGTGGTTGACACCACCTGTAGAGGTAATGATTTATTAACACTGCATGTTTTTGTTATTCAATCTTAGCTTCTCAATAATAGAACAATTACACTGGTAATATACTCAAAAAATGGTGGCAGTTCTCAATTTTAGCAATTATTCAACAATTAGACTGCAGGGCAATGAGTGGGAGTAGGCTTGTAATTATTTCGAATAAGCACACGACATTGCCGAGACCTTTGGGTAAAATACGGCCAAATTTGCGAACGACCTGAGAGATGTAAATCATGAGCATGTTACACGATTCCACTTCTATTGCAGAATACGATCCGGAGCTTTGGAAAGCGATTGAAGATGAGCGCGCACGTCAAGAAGCGCACATCGAACTGATTGCTTCTGAAAATTACACCAGTACCCGAGTCATGGCAGCGCAAGGTTCGGTACTGACCAATAAATACGCCGAAGGATACCCTCACAAACGTTACTACGGTGGTTGTGAATACGTCGATGTGGCCGAAGATATTGCGATTGACCGGCTAAAACAGCTGTTTGGCGCAGATTATGCCAATGTTCAACCGCATTCTGGCTCGCAGGCCAATGCCGCGGTTTTTGGAGCCTTATTGAAGCCAGGTGATACCATATTAGGGATGTCTCTTTCTGATGGTGGCCACTTAACGCACGGCTCACCAGTGAACTTCTCGGGTAAGATTTATCATGCGGTTCAATACCCGGTCAACGCTGAAGGCTATATTGATTATGCACAAGTCGAAGCCTTAGCACTGGAGCATAAACCACAAATGATCGTTGCTGGTTTTTCTGCTTACTCAAGAGTGATCGATTGGGGTAAATTCCGTGAGATTGCCGACAAAGTAGGTGCTTATTTCATGGTGGATATGGCGCATGTTTCGGGCTTAATCGCCGCCGGCCTTTATCCTAATCCGGTCCCTCACGCCGATGTTGTTACCTCGACAACGCATAAAACACTCGCTGGCCCACGTGGCGGTATTATCATCGCTCGCGCGAATCCTGAGCTGGAGAAGAAGTTCAACTCTTCGGTATTTCCAGGGAATCAAGGCGGTCCGCTTATGCACGTGATCGCAGCGAAGGCGGTCGCCTTTAAAGAAGCACTAAGCGACGAGTTTAAAGCGACGCAACAGCAAGTGGTTAAAAATGCTCAAGCGATGGTTAAAGTGATTATGGAGCGAGGGTACAAAATTGTATCTGGCGGTACTGACAACCATTTGTTCTTGATTGATTTAATTGATAAAGACATCACGGGAAAAGATGCCGAGGCAGCCCTTGGACAAGCGCACATTACTGTGAACAAAAACACCGTTCCGAACGAGCCTCGCTCGCCGTTTGTCACTAGTGGTTTGCGTTTAGGTACACCAGCAATCACCACCCGAGGGTTCAAAGAAGCAGAAGTGACTGAGCTCGCAGGTTGGATTTGTGACATTCTTGACGACATCAATAATGCTGACGTGATTGAAAGCGTTAAGGGAAAAGTGGCTGATTTAACCGCTAAGTTTCCCGTTTACCCTCAGTAATCAGCGCTATTCGCCGAATTTCGTTGCTTAAATCCCCATTGACAGATGCAGTAAATCGTCAATGGGGTATACTAAGCGGCGACTATTAATGAGGTGAATCATGTATTGCCCATTTTGTTCCCATTCAGATACTAAAGTCATCGACTCTCGCTTAGTGAGTGAGGGTGGTCAAGTACGCCGTCGTCGAGAGTGCTCGGCTTGTGGCGAACGTTTTACGACGTTCGAAGCCGCGGAGCTGGTGATGCCGCGACTGGTAAAAAGCGATGGCTCTCGACAACCTTTTGATGAAGACAAACTTCGAGCAGGTATCATGCGAGCGGTTGAAAAGCGACCTGTCAGTGTTGAGTCTTTAGAGCATGCGATTATTCAAATTAAGAGTGCTTTGCGCGCGACTGGAGAGCGTGAAGTTGAAGCCAAGCTGTTAGGTGAGTTGGTGATGGAAGCTTTGAGAGAGCTAGACCAAGTTGCTTACGTCAGGTTTGCTTCGGTTTATCGACGCTTCGAAGACGTTAAACAGTTCAGTGACGAAATTAACAAACTTAATTCATCGAACTGATCTTATCCCCTATGACCTTATTTTCTTCTTTTGACTCGGCGATGATGGCGCGGGCGCTTCGACTCGCAGAAAAAGGCGTTTACCTTGCTCGCCCAAACCCTAGGGTGGGTTGTGTGCTAACTCGGGATGAGCGAGTTATTGGCGAAGGGTATCACCGTGTCTTTGGCCAAGCTCATGCAGAAATTGAAGCACTTCGACAGGTAGATGATTCGGCTCGCGGTGCCACGGCTTATGTGACCCTGGAGCCCTGTGCTCATCAGGGTAAAACCGGGCCTTGTGCCTTAGCGCTTATCGAAGCAGGTGTGACGCGCGTCGTTTGTGCAATGCGTGATCCAAATCCTCGTGTCGATGGTGGTGGCTTTGCGCTGCTTCAAGACGCTGGCGTGCAAGTTGATAGCGGCTTAATGGAGTCTGAGGCTAGAGCGCTCAATCCTGGGTTTATTAAGCGGATGACGCAGAACTTACCAAGAGTCACCGTTAAGCTCGCCCAAAGCATAGACGGTCGAACGGCCATGGCAAGTGGTGAGAGCCAGTGGATTACTGGTCCAGCAGCGCGATTAGATGTTCAGCGTATGCGGGCATCGAGCGACGCCATTATGACGGGTAGCGGTACCTTTTTTGCCGATAATCCATCACTTAACGTGCGCTCTGAGTTGTGGGATAAATTAGACAATCAACCTGATTGGGGTCTGTTTCGGCAGCCTCTCAGAGTGTTAATTGATCGTCAAGGCCAGGCCGATTTGGCGCAAAAGTTCTTTCGAATTGACTCGCCAATCTGGTGGGTAACAAACAACAAGAATGCATTAACAGAGCAAGACTTAAGTCATGTGACTTGTCTGCCTTGGACAGAAGCCGTCGGGATCAGAGGCGTTCTTAAGCAATTGGCGGATGCGCAGTGCAACGACGTGATGGTTGAAGCCGGTAGTCGATTGGCGGGAGTTTTATTGCAGCAGGGATTCGTTGATGAGCTAGTCATCTATCAGGCAGCGAAAATCATGGGGAGCACTGCTAGACCACTAGTGGAATGGCCAATGGATAAGATGGAACAAGCTCAGCCGTTAAAATTGTTAGATTGTCGCCACCTAGGTGATGATTTGCGTTTACGCTATCAGGTCGGCAACGAGTCTCGCTCATCGTGAATTAATTGAGGTAACTAGGTATGTTTACAGGAATCATTGAAGCCGTTGGGCGAATTCAATCGGTGCAAGACATCGGGGGTGATAAGCGCTTTACTATCGCCGTAGGTAAGCTGGATATGAGCGATGTGGCGTTGGGTGACTCGATTGCCTGCAATGGTGTTTGTTTAACCGTCGTTGATATGAATTCCGATACCTTTGTTGCTGACGTGTCAGGAGAGACGATCGGACTAACCGGCTTTCGTAACTATGGTTCTGGTCAAGCGCTTAATCTTGAAAAGGCATTAACGCCAACCTCAAGACTGGGTGGCCATTTAGTCAGTGGTCATGTGGATGGCATTGGCGTGGTGAAAAAGCGTTGGCAAGACGCCCGATCGTGGCGGTTTATAATAGAAGCACCACAGGACCTCGCCCGCTATATTGCGCACAAAGGGTCCATCACCGTTGATGGCATCAGTTTGACCGTTAATCGTGTCGATGGCATTCAATTTGAGTTGAATATTGTGCCTCATACTTTGGCAGAAACTATCATGGAAGGCTACCAAGCGGGCACAGAGGTTAATTTAGAGGTGGATCAAATTGCTCGCTATTTAGAGCGTTTGTTAATGTTTCAACCATCTGAGCCAACCAGCAGGTTAACGGCTGAGAAATTGGCCGAGTTCGGATTTCACAAATAAGCGGTGATTTATTCAGTAAAATGCTCGATCACTGATATAATACACCCCTATCAGTTTGTATCACTCACAGGTTAAATAACGGCAGCAGTATGGCATTAAGCAATATCGCGGACATTATTGAAGATATCCGTCAGGGAAAAATGGTGATCTTGATGGATGACGAAGATCGTGAGAACGAAGGCGATCTGATTATGGCTGCATCGATGGTTCGGCCTGACGACATAAACTTTATGGCTCGTTATGGTCGCGGTTTGATTTGTTTAACGTTAAGTAAAGCCCGCTGTGAGCAGCTGAACTTATCACTGATGGTGCAACAGAATGGCGGACAATTTTCTACCGCTTTCACCACCTCTATTGAAGCCGCAGAAGGGGTAACCACTGGAATTTCAGCTGCCGATCGAGCGCGAACCGTGCAGGCTGCCGTGGCCGCCGAGGCAAAACCATCCGATTTGGTGCAGCCTGGCCACATATTTCCGTTAATGGCGCAGCCCGGCGGCGTATTAAGTCGAGCTGGGCACACTGAAGCTGGGTGTGACTTGGCGCGCCTAGCAGGTCTTGAGCCGGCTGCTGTTATCGTGGAAATTCTTAACGAAGACGGAACCATGGCGCGCCGCCCTGATTTAGAAGTGTTCGCGAAAGAACACGATATAAAAATGGGCACCATCGCCGACTTAATTGAATATCGAACTCTGAATGAAAAAACCGTTGAAAAATTAAGTGAATGCCAATGGCCAACACCCTACGGTGAATTTAGGCTGCATACTTACCAAGACAGTATCGATCACGGTGTCCACTTCGCTTTAGTAAAAGGCGATATCAATGGTGATGAGCCGACGATGGTACGTGTGCATGTTGCGAATGCATTGACCGATTTATTGCAAAAACAGCGTGGTAAATTATCCAGCTGGACGCTCAATCGAGCCATAGAACGAGTCGCCAAAGAAGGGCAAGGTGTGGTGGTCGTGTTAGATAACCAAGAAACGCATGACTCTTTGCTCGCGCGTCTACAGCGCTACCAACAAGAAGACCAAGGGATTGAGTCACCGCGCCAAGATGCGAGTGCAGCATTAAGAAATGTCGGCGTTGGGTCACAAATTTTAGCAGACTTGGGCATTCATAAGATGCGCCTGTTGAGTCCAGAGAAAAAATATCATGCGCTGTCGGGGTTCAAACTCGAAGTGGTTGAATACATCGAAGACAGCGAAAGTTAATTCAGTTTTACATTGACCTTATTAAGAAATCATTAGGAATAGAACATGAAAACATTTGAAGGCCAATTGGTGGCGGGTAAAGCCAAAGCGAAATACGCTATTTTAGTGGCTCGGTTCAATAGCTTTGTAGTTGAAAGCCTGCTTGAAGGCGCTTTAGATACCTTAAAACGGCATGGCGTTGCAGAAGGCGATATTGAAATCTACCGCGTGCCAGGCGCCTTTGAAATGCCAATCGCTGCAAAGCGCATAGCCGCAAAAAAACAGTATCAGGCAATCATTGCTCTTGGTGCTGTTATTCGCGGAGGAACGCCGCACTTTGATTACGTTGCTGGTGAGTGCACTAAAGGATTAGCACAAGTGTCGTTAGACGCCGATGTACCCGTTTCTTTTGGTGTTCTTACCGTCGATAGCATTGAGCAAGCCATTGAGCGAGCGGGAACCAAAGCCGGAAACAAAGGCGGTGAAGCTGCAGCAACGGCGATTGAAATGGTTAATCTGTTTGAGAGCATGAGTTAATG
>Ga0070728_10005626_pt1 | contig 12273 bp, 8 predicted proteins | sample tdDd471_FD_66723 | JGI IMG/M metagenome (GOLD analysis project Ga0070728, IMG submission 66723) | Marine sediment microbial communities from the Atlantic coast under amendment with organic carbon and nitrate - tdDd47.1 | ecosystem: Environmental > Aquatic > Marine > Coastal > Sediment | place...
GTCGTTGCCGAGGCCGCCGGCCAGGGTGTCGGTGCCGGCACCGCCGATGATCACGTCGTCGCCGTCGCTGCCGACCACGGAATCCTGGCCGTCGCCGCCGTCCAGCGAGTCGTTGCCGGCCCCGCCGATCAGGGTGTCGTTGCCGCTGCCGCCCGACAGGGTGTCGGCGTCGCCCTCGCCGGCCAGGACGTCGTCGTCGGTGCCGCCGGCCAGGGAGTCCTCGCCCGCGCCGCCGTACAGCGTATCGAAGCCGGCGCCGCCGCTCAGCGAGTCGAGGCCGTCGCCGCCCGACAACAGGTCGTTGCCGTCGCCGCCCGACAGCCCGTCGTTGCCGGCCCCGCCAGCCAGGACGTCGTCCTCGGTGCCGCCGGAGGCCTGGTCGTCGCCGTCGCCGCCCGAGACCGTGTCGCTGCCGCTGCCGCCGACCAGGGTGTCGCCGTCGCCGCCGCCGGAGATCTGGTCGTTGCCGGTCCCGCCCGACAGCGCGTCGGTCCCGGCGCCGCCGATCAGGGTGTCGTCGTCGTTGCCGCCCTGGGCCTGGTCGTTGCCGTCGCCGCCGACCAGGGTGTCGCTGCCGCTGCCGCCGGACAGGGTGTCGTCGTCGGTGCCGCCGTCGAGGCTGTCGTTGCCGCCCGAGCCCTGCAGCGTGTCGAACCCGGCGCCGCCGGACAGGGTGTCGTCGCCCTCGCCGCCGTCGAGGCTGTCGTTGCCGCTGCCGCCCTGCAGGGTGTCGGTGCCGGTACCGCCGGACAGGGTGTCGTCGTCGGTGCCGCCGTCGAGGCTGTCGTTGCCGCCCGAGCCCTGCAGCGTGTCGGTGCCGGCGCCGCCCGACAGCGTGTCGTCGCCCTCGCCGCCGTCGAGGCTGTCGTTGCCGTCGCCACCCGACAGCGAGTCGTTGCCGGCGCCACCGGACAGGGTGTCGGTCCCGGCACCGCCGGACAGGGTATCGTTGCCGGTGCCGCCGCCCAGGCTGTCGTTGCCGGTGCCGCCGCCGAGCGTGTCGGAGCCCTCGCCGCCGACGCCGGTATCGTCGCCGTCACCGCCGGCGACGCTGTCGTTGCCGCCGGCGCCCGACAGCACGTCGTTGCCGGCTCCGCCCGACAGGACGTCGTTGCCGGCGCCGCCGGACAGGGTGTCGTTGCCGGCACCGCCGGTCAGGGTCTGGTTCTCGACCGTGCCGAACCGCAGGTCGGTATAGGTCACGCCGCCGGCGGTCGTGGTGACCACGTCGGCGTTGTTGAACGAGCCCGCGACCGTGAAGGTCAGGTCCGGCGACCCGTCGCCGTTCAGGTCGATCTCGACGGTGGTGCTGGTGCCGTCCTGGGACGGCGTCAAGGTGATTGCGGACGGGTCGATCCCGGCGCCCTGCAGGCGGATGCCGTCGCCGGCGCCGAAGTCGGCGAAAACGTCGCCGGCGGCCTCGGGCGCGGCGCCGTTCTCGACCTTGATCACGAACAGGTCGCTGCCGGCCCCGCCGTAGATGGTGTCGGCCCCGGCGCCGCCGTCGAGTATGTCGTTGCCGTCGCCGCCCTGCAGCACGTCGGCCCCGTCGCCGCCGGCCAGGGTATCGTCGCCGGCGCCGCCGTCCAGGCTGTCGTTGCCGGTCCCGCCGAGGATGTAGTCGCGGAAGCCGCCGCCGGTGAGGGCGTCGTTGCCGGCGCCGCCGTCGACCCGCAGGCCGGCCGTCGACCAGCTCAGCGAGTCGTTGCCGGCCGTCACCGACCGCGCGATCCCGTACAGCGAGTTGGCGTCGACCGTGACGCCGCCGAACTGGATGTTCTCGATCTTGCGGAGCGTGTCGGTCCACTGGTCGAGACGGACCCGGTCGGCGACCGCCTCGAACGGCAGCTGCTCGCCGTTCGGCAGCACGATCTCCAGGGACTTGCCGTCGAACCAGAAGGTGGCGTCGTCGAGCGTCAGGCCGCCGTCGAACTGCAGGGTGTCGTTGCCGCCGTCGCTCAACACCGGGCTGAACAGCTTGCCGAGCGGGCTGAGGTACTGGTTCCAGTACTCGTCGCGGATGAAGTCGGTGCCGTCGCCGAGCGAGTAGCGGTACAGGTCGTTGCCGCCGCCGCCCAGCATGGTGTCGGCACCGGCGCCGCCGACCAGGGTGTCGTTGCCCGGCGGCTCGTTGATCGCCTGGCCCTTCTGGCCGCCGCTGCCGAGCAGCAGGTCGTCGCCGGCACCGCCGGACAGCAGGTCCGCCCCGGCGCCGCCGTCGAGGGTGTCGTTGCCGGAGCCGCCCTGCACGATGTCGTCCGCCGACCCGGCGTGGACGTAATCGTCGCCGGCGCCGCCGTAGACCTGGTCGTTGCCGTCGCTGCTGAGGATGGTGTCGTTGCCGGTCCCGCCGGACAGCGTGTCGGCGTACACGCCGGTGGTGACGCTGTCGTTGCCGGCGCCGGCGTCGAAGCCGACGGCTGTCTCGCCGAAGCTGAGGGTGTCGTCGGCCGACGTCCCGCTCAGGTCGGCCATCATGTCGGCGACGTTGAGCTTCGAGCCGTCGGAGAACTCGATGCTCTCCAGGCGGCGATCGAGACTGCGCCAGTTCTGGACGGTGATGCTGTCGGACAGGCCGGTCAGCTCGTTGACGCCGTCGCGCAGGCCGATCACCAGATCGTCGCCGACCAGGTTGACCCAGAGGTCGGCGGCCGTGATGCCCGGGCCGAGCTGCAGCGTGTCGACGCCGCCGTTCTCCAGGATCACCGGGTCGATGTTGCCGAGCGGGCTCTGATAGCGGTTGTAGTATTCGTCGAGGATCGTGTCCTGGCCTTCGCCGCGGGCGAAGACGTAGGTGTCGTTGCCGCCGCCGCCACGCAGCAGGTCGTCGCCGAGGCCGCCGGACAGGGTGTCGTCGCCAGGCTGCTCGTTGATCGTCCCGTACAGGCCGCCCGAGCCGCGCAGCTCGTCGTTGCCGGCGCCGCCCAGCAGGAGATCGGCGCCGGCCCCGCCGTCGATCGTATCGTCGCCGTCGCCGCCGAAGACGGTGTCGGCGCCGGTCGAGGCATGCACGAAGTCGTTGCCGGTCCCGGCATAGACCACGTCGTCGCCGTCGCCGGACCGCAGCGAGTCGTCGCCGTCGCCGCCCGAGATCGTGTCGGCGAAGGCGCCGGTGGTCAGGGTGTCGTTGCCGCCGTCCAGGTCGATCCCGACCGGCGAGGCGGTCCAGGTCATCGAGTCGGCGCCGGCCGTGCCCTCGAGACGGGTCATGACGTCGTCGAAGGTCAGCGTGGTGCCGTCGTCGAACGCGATGGACTCGAACCGGTTGAACGGATTGTCCACCGACTCCCAGCGGACGATGTCGTTCAGGTCGAACAGGTCGGTCGTGCCGTCGCGCAGCCCCACCACGAGGGTGTTGCCGTCGAGCGAGAACCAGGTGTCGCTGACGGTGATCCCGGGGCCGAGCTGCAGGGTGTCGACACCGCCGTCGGACGGAACCGGGCCGCCGGCCGCGCCAAGCTGGCTCTGCAGGGTGAGGTTGTAGTAGTCGCGGACGACGTCGTGGCCGTCGCCGGTGCCGAACACGTAGGTGTCGTTGCCGCCGCCGCCGCGCAACGTGTCGTCGCCGGCACCGCCGATCAGGGTGTCGTCGCCGGTCGGCTCGTTGTACGAGAGCGAATTGCCGGCACTGCCGTCGATCAGATCGTTGCCCGCACCGCCGTAGAGGACGTCGGCGCCCGCGCCGCCGTCCAATGTATCGTCCCCCGAGCCCCCATAGAGGGTCTCATCGGCAATTGTGCCGCTTATGGTGGCCATTTTGGTCCCCACTCTTCCCAATTTGAGTATATCCCACGCAAATTGACTCGGAAACACCGAATCGGTGGTTTTGCTAAAATTTTACGAATCCTGTTCGGCGTATCGCCGCGCGCGAGGCTTGGCATGACCGCGTCCAGGCGGTACACGGACGCCACACGGCCTCACCGGTCCGGATCCGCCGATGGACATCGACCGTTACTTCGACTCCGAGTTCGCCGAGCACGCCGCCGTCACCGCCGCGACGCGGGCCGCGCTGGCGATACCGTTCGCCCGCCTCGTTCCCCTGGTGACCGGGGCGATCCGGGCCGGCGGCAAGATCCTGTTGTTCGGCAACGGCGGCAGCGCCGCCGACGCGCACAACATCGCCACCGAATTCGCGGTCCGCTACAAGCTCGACCGCGACGCGATCCCGGCCCTCGGGCTGACCACCGACGGCGCCGTGCTCACGGCGATCGGCAACGACCTCGGCTTCGAGCGGGTGTTCTCGCGGCAGGTCGAGGCACTCGGCCGGGCCGGCGACGTGGCGATCGGGCTGTCGACCTCGGGCCGCTCGGCGAACGTCATCGAGGGGCTGCGCACGGCCCGTGCCATGGGGCTTTCGACGATCGGCTTCGGCGGCGGCGACGGCGGCCGGTTCGCCGAGGTCTGCGACCTGATGCTGATCGTCCCGTCGACCACCACCGCCCGGATCCAGGAGATGCACATCATGCTCGGGCAGATGCTGTGCGGTGCCGTCGAGATCGAGCTCGACCTCGTGCCCGCGCCGGTCGCGGAGGGCGCGTGACCCAGGATTCCGACCTTGCCGAGCTGATCGGCCGGCTCGCCGACGTACGCGTGCTGGCGGTCGGCGACCTCATGCTGGACCGTTTCGTGTACGGCGCGGTCGAGCGGATTTCACCGGAGGCGCCGGTCCCCGTCCTGCGGATCGACCGCGAGCAGGCCATGCTCGGCGGCGTCGGCAACGTGGTGCGCAACCTCCGCGCCCAGGCCGCCTCGGTCTGCCTGGTCGCCCTGCTGGGCCGCGACGAGGCGGCGCGCGAGATCAAGGGCCTGTTGCGCGACGACGTCGAGATCGAGAGCCATCTGCTCGAGGAAGACGACCGGCCGACCACCATCAAGACCCGCTACATCGCCGGCGGCCAGCAGATGCTGCGGGCCGACCGTGAGCGGGTGCAGGCGGTGAGCGGCGCCATCGAGGAAGAAATCATCGCGCGCGCCGAGTCCGACCTCGGTCTCGCCCAGGCGCTGGTGCTGTCGGACTACGGCAAGGGCGTGCTGACCGAGCGGGTGGTCCGCCGGCTGATCGCGGCGGCGCGGCCGCGCGCGGTGCCGGTGATCATCGACCCGAAGGGAGCCGACTACGGCCGCTATGCCGGGGCCACCCTGGTGACCCCGAACCGCCGCGAGCTGACCGAGGCGACCGGCCTGCCGGCCGGAACCGACGCCGAGGTGGTGGCGGCGGCGAGCGCGCTGATCGAGCGGACCGGCGTCGAGGCCGTGCTGGTGACCCGCAGCCAGGACGGCATGACCCTGCTGCGCCGGAACTCGCTCGACGCGCCGCTGCACCTCCCGGCGACGGCGCGCGAGGTGTACGACGTGTCCGGCGCCGGCGACACGGTGGTCGCGACCGTTTCGGCCGCCCTGGCGGCCGGCGTCGACATGGAGAGCGCGGCCCGGCTGGCCAACGCCGCCGCCGGCATCGTGGTCGGCAAGGTCGGAACCGCGACCGCCGGCTCGACCGAGCTGACCGCGGTGTTCCGGGCCCGCGAGCTGGAGACCGGCGAGGCCAAGTCGGTCACCCTGGAGGACGCGCTCAGCCACGTCGAGGCATGGCGCAAGCAGGGCCTGTCGATCGGCTTCACCAACGGCGTGTTCGACCTGCTGCATCCGGGCCACATCGCGCTGCTGCGCGAGGCCAAGGCGCAGTGCGACCGGCTGGTCGTGGCGATCAACAGCGACGCCTCGGTGCGCCGCCTCAAGGGCGAGAGCCGGCCGATCCAGAACGACGCATCGCGCGCCCTGGTGCTGGGGTCGCTGACGGCGGTCGATCTGGTGGTGATCTTCTCGGAGGACACGCCGGAGCCGTTGCTCGAGACGCTGCGGCCGGACGTTCTGGTGAAGGGCGCCGACTACTCGATCGAGCGGGTGGTCGGGGCCGACATCGTCCGGGCGTATGGCGGCCGCGTCATGCTGGCCGAATTCCAGAACGGCCACAGCACGACCATGTCGATCGAGCGGGCCAACAAGGGCACGGCGTAGACCGCGCCGGCCGCGGGCGGCGCGCCGGGCGGGGCCAGCCCACCGGGACGCGTCGCCGGCCGGTGCGGATCGTCAGACGGCGACGAACTTCAGGGCGCCGTTCAGGGCCACGATCGCGATGGTCGCGAAGCCCAGGCCGTAGACGATGGCGGTCTTGGTCAGATCGGTGGTGTTCATCATTGCCTCCGCAGGATTTGGGCGGCGGGGCATCCGTCGCCGTTCGCAGTTGCAATATGATCCTCGAAACAGGTCAGTTGTACTGACCTTAATAGCAACGAATTGGTGCCGATATGGCATCAATTATCGGTGTATACAATTTATCATGTCGTGAAAAGTCGTCCTTCGGGCTTCTTTCAGTCGCAACCGCCTTCGCAGTCGCAACATTATATGCGGGGATCGGTGAGCGCCCGCAGCCGCTGCGCGGCGACCCGCGCCAGACGGACGGTGACCGCCCTGCGGCGCGCCGCCGGCAGTTTGCGCACCGGGGCCGGCCGGAGGATCTCCGCCTCCCAGGCGTCGGCGACGATGACGCCGCAGGTCTCGGCGTCCGGCAGCAGCTCGCGCGGGAACTCCGGCGCGACGGCGAAATAGAAGGCGTCGCAGAACTCGAGGTATTCGGGCCACTTGGCGTCGGACCGGAAGTCCGGCACCCCCGACTTGACCTCCACCAGCGCGATCCGGCCGTCGCCGGCGAGGGCCGCCACGTCGGCGCGCCGGCCGTTTGCCAGCGCGAACTCGGTCACCACCGCACACCCCAGGTCCTCGAACAGCCGGGCGGCGCCGCGGGTGACCCGTCGGGTGATGTCCGGAACCGCGCCGCCCGACGGCTCACCCCCGGGCGCCCTGCCCCCGGGCGCCCTGCCGTCCGCGGACCCGTCCGTCACGGGGCGTGCCCGATGGCGCCCCGCAGGTCGGCGTCGGTCAGGTTGGCGCCCCGCAGGTCGGCGTCCGTCAGGTCGGCATCCTGCAGGTTGGCGCCGGTCAGGTCGGCGCCGCGCAGGTCGGCCTCGGTCAGGTCGGCGTGCTGCAGGTGGCAGTGCGACATGTCGATGCCGCGCAGCTTGGCGCGGATCAGCCGGGCGTGCTCGAGATGCGCGCCCCAGCGCTGGACGTTGGAACCGATGATGTTGATCGGCGACAGCTGCGCGCCGAGCAGGTTGGCGCCGGTCAGGTTGGCCCGCCGCAGCGTGACCCCGCGCAGATCGGAATAGCTGAGGTCGGCATCGCGCAGGTCGGCGAACGACATGTCGGCCATCAGCAGGTCCATGCGCGACAGGTCGCTGCCGACCAGCACCACGAACTCCATGTTGGCGGCCGACAGGTTGAGCCCGGACAGCGACTGCCCGCTGGCATCCCGCCGTGACAGATCGGCCCGCTTGCCCTGGCGCCCGGAAGACCGGATCCAGACGTCGTGGGCGATCAGCTTGGTCCGCATTTCCTGGCTGAGCGCATCCAGCGCCTTCGGCAGGCGGGCGCCGGTCAGGTGCAGCGACTCGCGGTCCAGGTTGGAGAATGCCGCGCCGGCGAGATCGGCGTCGGTCAGCGTGGTGCCCGAGAACACCGCGTTGTACAGCACCGCCCCGTGCAGGATCGCGCCGGTCAGGTTGGCCTCGGTGAGATCGGCGCCCTCCAGGTTGGAGCCGGTCAGGTTGGCGTGGCTGAGGTCGGCACGGTAGAGCCGGACGTTGCGCAGGACCGCGTCGGTCAGGTCGGTCTGCACCACGAAGGCGTTCGACATCTTGGCGTTCGTCATGTTGGCCCGCAGCGCGGTGGCGGTCGCAACATCGGTGGCGGTGGTCTCGAAGCCGGTCGCCACCAGGTTGCCGCGCTCGTCCGGCTTCAGCAGGACGCCGTCGCGCAGATCCGCCTCCACCATCGTGACGTCCGACAGGTTGGCGCCGCGCAGGCTGGCGCCGCGCAGGTCGACGCGACTGAGGTCGGCGCCGCGGAAATCGGCGTGCCGCAGGTCGCAGGCGAACAGGTTGGCGGCCACCAGCACGGCCTCGCGCAGGTCGGCATGGGCGAGGCTGGCGCCCGAGAAGTCGGCGCCGGTCAGGTCCTGGCCCTTGAAGTCGAGGTAGCCGAGATCGCAGCCGGCGAAACTGGCCCGCGCCCCACCGGTGCGCCCCCGCTGGAACAGCAGGTGCCGGTGGTTCATGTCGTCGACCTCGCGCTGCGTCAGCTTGCGCAGGCGGATCGCGGTCGGTCGGTCGTCGCGCGGGAATTCATGACCCGCCGCGTGGTCGGCGATCGCCCGGGAGATCCCCTGGCTCGCCCCACCGGCTCCGGCAAGCTTGGCGTCATCGCGCCGATCGGTCATGACCTGTACCGTTCACCCTCTCCCGCCCGACGGCAAACCCTTCTACCGTCCGCGGGTTCCGTTATCCTATCGCGGAGTTCTGTCGCCGCGAACACCGGAGAGTATGCCCGTGGCCTGGGATCCCGCGCAGTACCTGAAGTTCGCCGACCACCGGCTGCGGCCGGCACTCGACCTGCTGGCCCGCGTCGACGCCGACTCGCCGGCCCGGGTCGTCGACCTCGGCTGCGGCGCCGGCAACGTGACGGCGGTCCTGGCAGGACGCTGGCCGAACGCGGCGGTCACCGGCGTCGACCCGTCCGCCAGCATGCTGGAGCGGGCCCGCGGCGAGCATCCGGAGCTGACCTTCGAGACCGCCGACGCGGCCGTCTGGACCGCCGACCCGCCGGTCGACGTGCTGTACTCGAACGCCGCCCTGCACTGGCTCGGCGACCACGACACGCTGTTTCCGCGGCTGTTCGACCAGGTCGCCCCGGGCGGCTGGCTGGCGGTCCAGATGCCGCGCAATTTCGGCGCCCCGTCGCACACCTCGGTGGCCGACGCCGCACACGACGGGCCGTGGGCCGAGCGGATCCTGCCGATGCTGGCGCCGCCGCCGGTCGACCCGCCGGCCGAGTACGTGCGCCGGCTGGCCCCGAAGGCGGCCGTACTCGACGTCTGGGAGACCGAGTACCTGCAGATCCTGGAGGGCGAGAACCCGGTCGCGGAGTGGACCAAGGGAACCTGGCTGCGGCCGTTCCTGGACGCCCTGGACGAGCCGCACCGCTCCGGCTTCGAGGCCGCCTACCGGGCCCGGATCGCCGCCGCCTATCCGCCCGGTCCCGACGGCCGGACGCTGTTCCCGTTCCGCCGGCTGTTCCTGGTAGCGCGCCGCGCCTGACACCGCAGGCCGGCCTAGAGCCAGTCGCTGGTCTGCGGAAAGTGGAAGGCGACGAAGCGGTATGTGGCACGCACCGCCTCGCGGATCTCGTCGTGGCGGCGTGTCAGCGTGATATTCCAGACCGGGATGATCTCGTCCCAAGCCACCAGCCGCTGGTGCAGCTCGTCGCGCAGCTCGCGCACGTACTTCACCATCGAATCGTAGCTCTTCAGGACCGCGACGATCTCGCTGGTCTGGGCGTCGACCTGGTCGAACAGGCCGGTGAAGCTGGAGACCGCCGGCCGGATCAGGATCCGGGCGCGCCGGACCTCCTCGTAGAAGTGCTTGTCGTCGCGGTAGAGCTTCTCGACCTGGAGCAGCTTCTCGACGATGCCGCCGGCGATGTTGTAGCGGTCGCGCAACGCCTCGATGTAGCTCAGCTCGCGCGCGAAGCGGTCGATCATGTCGAGCACCTCGTCGCGGCGATCACCCCCGAGCCCGAGGGTCTCGGCGATCTTCGACACGCCGTCGCGAACCCGGTCCTGCATGCCGGCGTCGACCGACATCTTGCGCAGCTCGCGCAGGTCCACCACCACCGACTCGTGGCCGACCAGCCAGGTCGCGACCTGGACCATCAGGCGATTCTTGGCGATCTCGCGATGGTGGTCCTGGACCCGCCAGCTGGCGGTGCCGTCCAGCAGCTCGGACGGGATCGAGTCGCCCGGCCGGATGTCCTTCACGAAGCGCAGGCCCTGGGCGATCTGGACCAGCAGCCGGCCGTCGGACGAGTCCGGCTTGATGCCGAACTCGGACGCCACGTCGTCGATCGGAATGACCGCGTCTAGGTCCCCCAGCCGCACGTGCAGCACCGGCGAGCGGTCCCGGCCGGACGCCTCGAAACGGGCGTCGGGCAGCTCGAAGACACGGTGCTGAAACACGAAATGCGTGCTGGGATCGGGCCTTGATCGATCGTCTGGCAACGCGGCGGGCATCGGTTCCTCTGAGGTCGTCGCGAGCGACGCCGGAAGAATGTCCGGAATCGATTAACAAGGTCCTAACGATATGCTCCGGCTGCGCGGGCAAGTAACTGTTCGCAGAGGCGCTTAACCTAAATTTAATCGATCCCGGTCAGTATCCCGCCACCCAGCATATGCAACGGGTGGGGAGTTCCGTATGGCACACGTGCCCATGAAGGTCTTTTCGGTCGAGCGTCGCGCCCAGCGCGCAGGCGTCCCGTTCACCACGCCGACGCCGGTCGCGCCCGCCGCGTCTCCCCTGAACAGCGAGGTTCTGGAGGAGCTGCGCGCCCTGCGCGCCGAGGTCGCGGAGATGCGCGACGCCATCGCCGTCATCCCGCAGCCGCCGGCGATCGTCGACGAGGTCGACGAGGATGAGATGAAGCGCGACGTCCGGGTCGAGATCGCCCTGATGGTGCGCAGCATCGGCCGCGCCAAGGCCGAGATCGCGGCGATCAAGAACCCGAACGCCGCCACCGACCAGATGGAGACCGCCTCGCACCAGCTCGAGGCGATCACCGCGACCACCGAGCGGTCGACCAACGACATCATGGCGGCGGTCGACGACATCGAGCAGACCCTGAAGAAGATCACCGCGCTGACGGTCGACGACGGCGAAGTCTCGCCGCTGATCGATCACGCCTCGGAGCGGCTGATCGAGATCATCGAGGCCTGCTCGTTCCACGACCTGACCGGCCAGCGCGTCACCCAGGTCGTCAAGACCCTGCGCTTCATCGAGAGCCGCATCCTGGCGATGATCGACATCTGGGGGCTGGAGGCGTTCCGCGACCTGCCGCTGCCGCCGGACAGCGAGGAAGAAGAGCACGAGGAATCCGAGCTGCTGAACGGCCCGGCCCTCGGCGGCCAGGGTCTCAGCCAGGACGACATCGACGCGCTGTTCGACTGAACGACGGCCCCGGCCGGGGCCCGAGGGATCAACGTAACGTCAGGCGATCCACCGGCGCGTAGTCGTCGGTCAGGATCGTGGCGTTTGCGACGTCAGGCAGGTCCCCGACGACCGTCCAGCGTCGCCGCTCGCCATCGGGCTCGGTCACCGGCGCCGTCTCGATCGGGTCGGCCGAGGCCAGCACGATGAACGGCGCGCGCCCGCGCGGCCGTATCGGACCGGATCCCGAGCTCCAGACCGCGACATGCGGGAACACCTGATCCAGGGTCCGGACCAGCGCCGCCAGGAACCGCGGATCGCGGACCCAGTCGTAGGCGTTGATCGCGTAGACCCCGCCGGGATTCAGCCGCTCGCGCACCAGGCGATGGAACTCGGCCGTGACCAGATGGGCCGGCATGGTGTGGCCCGAGAAGGCGTCCGAGAACACCAGATCGTAGCGGGCCGGATCGCGGCGCAGCACCGCGCGCGCGTCGTCGTCGCGGATCCGGATCCGGTCGTCCGGCCGGCGGAAGCCGATGTCGCGGGCGAACGCGCTGACCGCCGGGTCGATCTCCGCGACCGTCGCCTGCACGCCCGGCCAGCGCCCGACCCAGCGCATCGGCAGCGAGTAGCCGCCGCCGCCGATGAAGAACGCGCTCCAGGCGGCATCCGGCGCATGCCGACGCCGGGCCCAGGCGTCCACGAAGGCGTGCGCCTCGATCGCCAGCCGGTCCGAGCCGTCGGTCGGCTCGATGCTCTGGATCCAGCCGTCCATGAACATGCCGCGGCTCGGGAACCCGGCCCAGGCGGCGGTGTCGACCAGGTCCAGGCAGTAGTAGCGGCTCTCCACCCGACAGTACGGCGCGGCGAGCAGCGGCAGGCCGGAGCCGGCCAGGACCGCGGCCAGGATCGCGACGCCGACCACCGGCGTCCGCAGACCCCGGAGATACAGCGCCGCCGTCAGCGCCTCGACCACCGCGACCACGACCAGCGAGCCGATCGAGCCGACCCACTGCAGCAGGACGAAGCCGGCCAGCGTGGTGCCGAGGATGGCGCCGCCGGCCCCCAGCGCGAACATCCGACCGATCACCGCGCCGGTCCGCTCCGGCGCCTCGGCGACGGCCGCGGCGGTCAGGACCGGCGTCACGGCCCCCGCCAGCAGGCTCGGCAGCGCGAAGCA
>Ga0070728_10005628_pt1 | contig 12273 bp, 12 predicted proteins | sample tdDd471_FD_66723 | JGI IMG/M metagenome (GOLD analysis project Ga0070728, IMG submission 66723) | Marine sediment microbial communities from the Atlantic coast under amendment with organic carbon and nitrate - tdDd47.1 | ecosystem: Environmental > Aquatic > Marine > Coastal > Sediment | place...
TTGAGAAGTTCTTGATTTTGAGGGATAGTGGTCATGGGATGCCTTTCAGGTCGCTGTTTGTCGATATTCAGCTTTTACCTAAAAGGCTTCCCTTTTGCAAAAAGAGCCAAACTTCAGATCCACCCAATTGGGTGGATTGCATGGGTGATTTGCGGATTTTGTGGCTACGCGGTAGGATTATTCCAAGGATTGTAGAGGGATAAGATTCCATGACAGATGCACTCCGACCACGAGAAACTGATGTCTTGCGGTTGATGGATGAAGGACTAACCAACCGACAAATTGCTGAACGTCTCTACATTAGTGTCGAAACCGTGCGCTGGTATGCAAAAGAGATCTATAGTAAATTAAGTGTCCATAATCGAGCAGAAGCAGTCCATAAAGCGCGTCATTTAGGATTGCTACATGACACGCAATTAGAGCAACTTCCGGCCGCAACTATATCCCATAACCTACCACCACATATTACCCCCTTTGTCGGACGTGAACACGAACTCTTTGAATTAACGCAACTAGTGGAAGATCCACACATACGACTTGTTACCGTTGTTGGTATTGGCGGCATAGGTAAGACGCGTTTAGCTCTCGAATTGGCACATCGATTGACGGATCATCGGTTGCCAAATATTGTTTCGCTTACCCAAATGAATTATCTTTATTTTGCAAATCTTGCTCCATTAACCAATCCTACAGATATAGTTTCTATAATTGCTGATAGTGTAAATTTGCTCCAACAATCAGATGAACGAAGACTCAAACAACAGCTTCTTGATTATATGCGCGATAAGCAAATGCTACTGTTACTCGACAACTGTGAGCATTTGTTAGATGGACTTGACATTGTTGATGAAATTCTTCGTTCAACCTCCAAGATGAGGGTTCTAGCGACATCTCGTAAGGCTCTTGGCATCCATGGTGAGCATGTTTATAAGTTATCGGGTATGGAAATAAGTCCGTCTGAGACGTTTGGACAGGTTATCAAAAGTGATGCAACACAGTTGTTTCTAAAGAGTGCACAACGTGCCGTGAGCGACTTCAGATTAACCAGCGAGAATACAATGCATGTCAAACGCATTTGTGAGATTGTTGAGGGGATGCCATTGGGGATTGAGATTGCGGCAACCTGGGTACGATCATTAACCTTGGCAGAAATTGCTGATGAACTCAATCAAAGCATTGACCTATTAGACACGCGATTTCAGAGTGTTCGAGCAGTGTTCAATCGCTCATGGCGATTGTTGACCGAATCACAGAGACAAGTTTTTGAGCGTTTTTCACTCTTCCGTAGTGGATGTACACGAGAAGCTGCTGAACAAGTGACGGGGGCTAATTTACAAGAACTGACAGTTTTGGTGGATAGTTCGCTATTGAGACGTGCACCGGATGGCCGGTATGCGATCCATGAGTTACTACGTTTTTTCGGCGAAGAATATCTCATTGCGTCTGGGCAGATGGATTCATGCCAGGCGCAGCACAGTCGCTATTACCTTCAATATGTTGCTGATTGTGAACAACACCTCAAAGGCGTGCAACAGTACGAGACCCTCCAACGCATTGACCATGAATTTGAGAATATTCGGGTGGCGTGGTTATGGGCTTTACGACACGGGGAACTCGAATATATCGGATGTGCTTCAGAAGGATTAATGTGGTATTGCTGGTTTCGTCATCGCCTTGATGTCGGGGAAGATCTATTTGCTCAAGCACAAGAAGTGGTCGCGGAACATGCCGAACATGAAGCTCTATGGGCATCTCTGTTGGTGAAACGAGAATTTCTATACCGTTTCAAACATATTGTTGAAGAAACTGATCTGGCACACGGCGTGGCAATCGCTCAGAAGCATGATCAACAGCAAGACCTGGCATTATATTTAATCGTTCAAGCGCGCCGTGCCCACACAGAAGAAAAGAACTATATCAAGGCTCTCAGGCTATATGAAAAGGCACTCAACATCTACGAAGAGGTCAAAGATCAGTATTATATTGCTTACACTTACGATAGAATCGGCTACTGCCATTCCATCCTGGGAGCTAGTCAAGAGAGCCTCGATTACACCGATACGAGCTTGCGGATACGACAGCATATCGGAGATCATATCGGGATAAGTCATGCTCTGATAAATCGGGCATGGATTTACGTTGAATTCAACGACATATCCAAAAGTATTCAGGCATATGAAGAGGCGATTTCAATCGCTCAGCACCATAATAGTCGTTCACATGTGCTGCTCGCAGAGGCTGACTTGAGTTTTGTCAATTTTGCAATTGGCGAATTCGCGCATGCTGAAATCCTTGCAATCCAAGTCCTATCCGCTTCAAGAGAGATTGGCCAAATTAAGAGCGAAGGGTCCGCTTTGTTTGTACTCGGGTTAGTAGCAATCATTCAAGGTGACTATTCAACCGGTCTGCAACGATGTTTAGATGCCTTGCCCATGATACGCGCCACGATACCAGCTGATATACCATTAGTTAACGGTATCACTGCGCTTGCTTTGATTGGATTGAAACGTTTCAGAGAGGCTGAATCGCATGTTCGACAGGCTGTGAATGCCAATACTTTTCGCTACAGTTTTCAGGATCTCGGTATTGTTTGTGCCGCTCATGCTTTGCTGTTGAGTGATCATGGTAACTTTGAGCATGCTGCTTACTACCTCAGCTTTCTTTTCAATTCACACTATCGCGCGTTTGACTGGGTAAAGCAATGTGACCTGCTGAATCAACTCCAAGTTGAGCTTCGACAGAAGCTAGGTGATGATGCTTTCTTAGTGCTTTGGGAACAAGTTGATCAACCTGAAATCACGACCGTTGACAAGAAACTATCTCGATTTTATGCAGGACAACTGTTTTAGGAGCTATGTAACAAAGGTTAAAACCCAACAAAAGTACATAAACCGCCATAGGATTTAATAATTGACAAATTTCAGCTAAATCACTGTTAGAGTATCAATATACATCCATATCTTCGTGGTAAAAATATATCTTGGAGGTATGATGTTTCATAATCTTTGTCGTCAACAGGTTTATGTTACATTGAATATGATACGGGTTTAGATACAGAAAATGAGCCATTTCGACCCAATTTCTGCCTGCTTCATAGACGGTCGTTTGTGAAACAAGAAAATATTACGCGCTGTGGCGGTTTATGTACCTTTGTTGCCTTGTACCCAATGCTCGGCAAACGGCTAGTTGTCTAATCTGCGAGAATGGAATGGCTTGAAACCCCAGCGTACATCGACAAGCAATCCTATCGGTATTAGATTGATACGGCGATTGTATCTCATGCTAAGCACGATCTATTGGATGGCATTCGTGCGAGACCATCAAAAAGTGGGGCAAAATCAATAATCCCTCGTTGTATATTTCATCAGCCAAGATGGAATTAGAGAAATCTAGGTGACGTACATAGCGCGGCAAGTCGCGCATTATGCCTGCCCCAAAGACTTGTTCGGACGCGCTTGAAATTTACCTTTAATGAAATAACTGCATTTATTTCACTGATATTTTAGTTATGAATTACCCATCTCACCAGCATGAAAACTTATCAAAAAGTAATGTAAGTTTGGCTTCTAATCCATGAAAACCATCATCTGTGATATAGTCAATTTACTGGTTGACACACTCAAGGTTTGTCATGAATGAAGAAGCCCCAATCATTTATCAGTTTGGTCTAACAGTCGCCGAGATCAGTCCCCTTATCTGGCGACGGATTTGGATACGTGCCGACCAAACATTGGCCGATCTCCATTACACCATTCAAATTGCAATGAACTAGACTGCTTCTTACCTCAACGAAATTTTATTTCGTGGCAAACGATATAGTGTGTCTGAACCAGGTGTCGCGACTATTCATGAAGCATCTTATATTATCTTGGGTGATCTATGCTTACGTCCCAATGAATGTATCCAATATCGATACAATATGTATGTGCCATGGTGTGTACAGATTCGTTATGAAAAAGCCGTCCCCTATCAACCGAAATATGTCTATCCGTATTGTGTGTCGGGCAAGCATCCTGGACCCGTCGAACAGCATTCAAGTCCAGATGAATATCAAGCCAACGTGATCGCTACAGTGAAGATTACTTTTGCATGATTCTGCTCAATGCTTTGATCCACCATCCAGACCAAACGGTGAAAGAAGTCTTTGGTGATGAATATGATCTATTCAAGTTTTGGATAAGAGAACATCGCTTTAACCACAAACGCATCAATGAAATCTTAAAAACTTATAGCGTTGACGGCGAATGGTGGATTACTTTGTAAATAAGGAGGGATGATGAAATTTCAACTTGAGCTAACTATTCAGACTGATGAGGGCATTTCCACAACTGAAGTTATAACGCTTGAACGTAAGCACCTCTGCGATGATACAATAGGCTTATCGTTGGATGAAGCGAAATCATTACTGGCGCAACTCCAGCAACAAATCGTGGAGCAACAAGTTGATGCGTTTATCAACGAGATCAAAACCTGTGATTGTGGTCAGACCCATTCGCTTAAGGGACATCATACGATCCGCTATCAAACCCTCTTTGGCAAGTTACAATTATCGAGTCCACGCATTATACTTGTGATTGTCAAGATAGCCCACCTAAAAGCTTTAGCCCACTACGTCAGGTCTTGAAAGAAGGCATCACACCTGAATTACTCTATCTACAAAGCAAATGGGCATCACTCATGTCCTACGGTTTAACTGCTGACCTCATCAATGATGTCCTGCCTGTCACCACGAATCATGCCACTGTCTATAATCATACTCAGCAAGTTGCTCAATACCTCGAAAATGAAGTCGAAGAAGAAGCTCATGTCTACATCGATGGCTGTGAAATGGTGTGGGCTGAATTGCCAATGCCTGATATGCCATTAACAGTCGGGATTGATGGGGGCTACATTCGCGAAAGACAGGAGGACAAGCGTAAAGCAGGTGTCTGTGAAGTCATTGTAGGTAAAAGTATTCCTTACAACGGAAAAGGAAAATGTTTCGCCTCTGTCTCAGGTGATGATCGCCCAAAACATCGCTTACATGATTTGCTTAAATCACAAGGGATGCAACATAATCAGACGGTCACCTTCTTATCGGATGGTGGTGACAATGTCCGCGATCTACAGCTTTATCTCAATCCTCAAGCTGAACATCTTCTGGATTGGTTTCATGTCACCATGTGCATCACAGTGATTCGACAAATGATGAAAGGACTCAAGCCTCATTCTGATATGTGGATCACCCCTGAAGAGATGCTCTCTCAAATGGAACGGGTCAAATGGTTCTTGTGGTATGGTAGATCAGTATTGATAGCTGATTACCTGCATAGTTTCTTCGAGCGGTGTGTTTTCATCATATCGGTGTGCATAATACAGATCAATGGTCTCGATATTCATACGCTTGAGGCTTTTGTTGCACTCTTCTTCGATCCGTTTTGCACTCAAACTGATCGGGACATCCTGATAATTCAATCCCACTTTTGATGCAATGAACAGGTCATTGCGGTTGACCCGATCGTTCAACCATTCACCCAACAAAGTTTCGCTCTCACCACCCCTAAAACCCTCCATCCATGTCGCATAAATATTAGCAGTATCAAGGAATGTACCCCCCATAATGGTCAAGAATCTGATATGAGGTTTCATTGTCATTTTTCGAGCCAAAGAACATCGTTCTCAAACATAGCGCACTGACATCGACTCCTGTGGTGCCAAGTTGTTGCTTTTCATCATTAGATCTAGCCTTTCAGCCCTGTCATGACAATGCCTTGAATGAAGTAACGTTGTGCCAAAAAGAATAAGATTATGACTGGGAATGTCACTGCCGCAGATGCCGCCAGTTGTAAATCCCAACTAATATCTGTCTGACTGCGGAAGGATGCTAAACCAACGGCAATGGTGAAATTTTCGGGTGAACGCAAGTAAGTCAATGGTCCGATCAAATCGTTCCATGCAAACAAAAATGTGAAAATCGCAATCGTAATCAATGCAGGCTTAGCAAGTGGCATCATAATCCGCCAATAAACGCCAAATTCACTGCAACCGTCAATACGTGCGGCATCTGCTATTTCTTCGGGAATGGTTCGGAAGAACTGACGCATTAGGAAAATGTTAAATGCGCCCCCTCCAAAAAATTGTGGCACAACCAAGGGCAAAAATGTATCAACCCATCCTAAACGTGCAAAGATGATGAAGCTGGGTACGAGCAATATTGCGTACGGTAGGAACAAAGTTGCCATGACGATCCCGAACCACAGATCACGCCCCGGAAACCGCATTCGGGCAAATCCATAGGCACAAAATGAGGATGTAAATACTACAGCAATTACATTCAACCCTGCGATAATAAGCGTATTTGTGAAGTAGGTTCCAAAAGGTTTATAGGTCAAGGCATTAACGTAATTCTCTGGCATGATCGGGTTGGGCAAAAAATCTGGCGGATACTGGAAAATATCAATTTGAGTTTTGAGTGAACTCGATACCAACCAAACGAAAGGTAAAATCATCACAATTGCGAAGAAGATGAGCAGAAAAATATTCACTGCACGGAAGAGTCTATCATTTACCGATTTAGGAGAACTTGTTTCAACAAATTGCGTTGAGTCTATTTCATTAAATCCCATTATGATCTCCTTCTAATCGCCCGGATTTTCGTAATAAACACGTGAGCCAATGTATTTGAACACAATGAACGACAGAATCATCAAAATGAAAAAGAGTAGCCAAGATAATACAGCCGCGTAGCCCATATTCTGGCTCTGAAAGGCGGTACGATAGATATATAGTACAAGGAATAATGTTGAATTCTGTGGCCCACCATTGGTGATGAGAAGCGCGCTAACGAATATCTGAAACGAATTGATGAATCCAATAACGAGATTAAAGAAGATAATCGGAGACATTACGGGTAAGGTCACATAGCGAAGTTTTGCCCAACGTCCAGCTCCATCAATTTCTGCCGCTTCGTAATAGATTTCGGGGATGCCTTGCAAGCCAGCCAAAAAAATTATCATCGAGCCACCGACACCCCAGATCGTCAAAATAACAAATGCCACCATGACCCAACCAGGGTCTTGTAGCCAACCAATTTTGGGTCCACCTAAAGCTCGAATGATAAAATTTATTAGCCCAAATTCGGTATTAAATAACCATGCCCATAAAATCGCATTGGCAACGGCAGGTACTATACTCGGAAGAAAATAGATCGTGCGGAAAACTGCAATACCGGGAACTTTCGTATTTATCAGCATCGCTAGGAAAAATGCAAAGACTAGTCCAATGGGTACAGAAATAGACGAGAAGATAAGTGTGACCTTAAGCGATTGCCCTAAAATGGGGTCGGATAGCAATTTTTCAAAATTATCAAAACCAATATAGCGGGGTGGGCTAATCAAATTCCATTTTTGCAAAGTCAGATTGCCAGCGACTAAAGCTGGAATCAAAAACCAGAACAGGAATCCTAGAATAAAGGGCATGATAAAAATATACCCCATCACAGTACGACGCTGTTTGAGGCTCAACCGATTATATTGTTGTACAATCCAATTTTGTTCCGGTTCAATCTTTTTTTTGTTTTGCAGTGCCATAAAATTAACCAATTGGCTAAAGACATATAGAAGGCTTGAAGGAGAAGCGAAACAACCTCACTTCTCCATGAATATCGATTATCCTTTTGAAGCTATTAATACTTCATTGGCATTGGCTACAGCATCCGAGAATACATCAACGGCTCGCTCACCATTAGCTATGGCATCAATTGCAGGTTGGATGTAGTCGTTATTGGCTTCAATCCAGCCCGGAGGCAACGATACTGCGACACCATGTGCTGGCAGGTAGTCGGTTGCCCATTGCGAATAGTTGTCAGGGTGAATACCTTCTGTAATCCAGCCTTTCAGACCTTCCTCAGTTAACATGGCAGTCTGATTTGGTGTCCACAAGCCAATCTTGGAAAAGTGTTCTTGATAGAATGGTGTTGCCAAGAAGCGCACCCACTCCCATGCTTCTTCCGGATGTTCTGTCGATGACAATACTGAATGGAAGTGTGCTTGTAAAGCAGTGGCAGGTCGAACCATCTTTGGTAGCGCTCCAGTGCCCATATTGACGCTGAGTTCGGTTGGATTCATCCATGACAATGCCCATGAACCATCAATACCCATCGCTAGTCGACCAGTATCAATCATCTGCGTATTATTCATACCCAGACTTTGCAAAGAGGCGGAACGCGGTGCAACATGCTGGACAAAAATCAGGTCGGCGACCCGTTGCATAGCTTCCATAGCTTGATCGGAATCCAATACAATTAAGCCATCTTCATCAAATATCTGACCATCATTGGAAAATACTGCTGCTGTGAGAGGCATCCACCAGCCCATAGGCCAATCAATTGCATATTGTTGGATATCATCGGGATCGAAGCCCGAATCATCAGGATGACGACCCGCGCTATCCATCGTCAATTCATTGCAAATTTCGAGGAATTCATCCCACGCCCAGATTTCATCATCTTGGAAGCCCGGTGGTGTAATACCAGCAGCTTCAAAGATGTCGGCATTGTAATAGATGTGGTGTGCCACCCATGTCGATCCGATACCGTACCAGCGACCATTGACTGCACTGCGATTAGTTTCCTGTGGTTGGATGAAGTAGTCTTCTTGACCCAAGAGCGGGTCGTTTTCAATCAAGTCTGTAAGGTCCATTAATACGCCGTTAACAGCCAGAGTTTCATAGTCATCCGCACGAATAAATGATGTATCAGGTGCTGTACCAGCAGCGATATTGGTTAAGGTTATGCGCGAATACTCACCTGCGTCAGGAGTATGTTGCCAATCAATTGCAATGCCTGAATTTTCTTCCATAAATACCGCGATGGCTTCCTTGACCCCTTCATCTTCAGCAACACCACCCCAGCCACCAAAAGCGATATTGACAACATCTTGGGCCATAGTAGGGCTTAATCCCATATTTGTTAACATTGTCATTGCTGCGGCAGATGAACCTGCCATTTTTAAGAAATCTCTACGTGAAATTGACATAATATACTCTCCTAAAAACGATATATTTTCTAAAAACGAACAATAAATAAGGCAAACATACTTAAATCTGCCTAACGATCCCCCATCTAACTCGAACGAATCCAGACACGCATCTCGCCCGGCTCACGATTTGCCCATAAATAATATGGGATTGCCCTAAATGTAAATGGTGTTTCGATCTGTGTTTCTTGGCTACGATGCTGATAAAGATCAGGCTTTGTGCGATGTGGTTCAATGCGAATAGCATCTCCAGTGATGACTGTCACTCCATTAAAAAGACTGCTGTCAAATACTGCATCAAAATTTGCTGAATCTGGAATCATAACATTAGCTAGCTCTGAACCATTGTCGACTTCTTCAAGACAATAAATGATTGGACCCCGTTGAAGTGCAATTTGCCCTGCGGATTGACGAACTTTCGGATGTGAGATAATACACTCGACTGGCATCGCTAATATTAGCTCAACCGTGTCACTTTCTGCCCACTCTCGTGATAAAACGATATAGCCATCTTGTGGCGTTGCCGATTGTGCTTCGCCATTTATAGATAACCGATGCGAATAACACCAATTGGGGATGCGCAACGCCAATTCAAATGCGATTGGTTGATCGGTATGAACAGTGAAACTGATTGTTTCATCCCACGGGTAAGATGTCGATTGTTCGAGTTTGATAGCTCGCCCATTGATGTTAAGCGATACAGTATTGTCATGATAGAGGTGAGCATATACACGATTACCTGCTTGAGAGTATGAATATTCGCCAATGCTCGCAATCAAACGCGATAAATTCGGTGGACAACAGGGGCAATAGAACCATTCTTCACGTCGATAATATTGATCGGTGGTGATACCGCTATATTTATCATAGGGATTAACGTTGGGGTATGATGCTAGCGGATTGGCATAGAAAAATTCATCACCTTCATATGAAACACCGCTCAACGATCCATTGTAAATAGCAAGTTCCATCACATCAATATAACGACTATTGGGATCGAGATGGAACATGCGATGCGCCCAGAAGGCTAGTGCAATAGAGGCACATGTTTCAGCATAAGCTGTTTCCGTTGGGAAATCATAGGCAAATGTGAATCCTTCGTTGGTATTTGTCGGACCAAGCCCTCCGGTTACATACATTTGATGCTGTGTAAGATCATCCCAAATACGGCGCGATACATCTAATAATTCAGCATCGCCAGTTTCGAGTGCAACATCTGCTATACCCGCATACAGATAACAAGCGCGAACAGAGTGACCCGTTGCATCCGTATGTTCACGAATTGGGGCATGTGCTTGACAATATCGATAAGTTTGTGCCCAGAAATCTTCTCGATTTTCACCACGCTCGCTAGCTTCAATATCAAAGTAGCTTGGTTCTTGCCCACGTTCATTGATAAAGTATGTTGCCAAGTCAAGATACCGTTTTTCACCGGTTTCTCGATAAAGCTTAACGAGAGCCAACTCCAATTCAGGGTGTCCTGGATACCCGCGTTTTTTACTATCATCAGGACCAAAACGTGCATCAATGTGATCCGCAAAACGGGTTAAGACATCTAACATCTTGCGTTGCCCAGTCGCTTGAAAATAAGCAACAGCACCCTCGATTAAGTGCCCAGCATTGTACATCTCATGCCAATCACGTAGGTTTTTCCATTGGCTATCGGGGTCAACTACGGGGAAATAGGTATTAAGATAACCATCTTCAAACTGTGCTTTCTCGATAGCATCGATGAGATCATCTGCTATTTTTTGCAGGTCAGAGTCAGGGTGGGTAGCAAGGCTATATGCTACAGATTCCAACCACTTACCGGTATCCGAATCCCAAAACATATGGACAACGGGATTGAATTTCGGTTTTTCACGGTTTGGATCGAGTGTCCATGCGTGAATGCGACCTGTTTCTTCCATTTTCTTGTAAATTGCTGGGATGGTCGTTCCCCGGTTTTTTGTCTGCCGCTCTTCCCAAAATCCTTTTTGAATGCTGACTTGTTGGAGAGGGATAGGATGTAGCTGATGATTAACTATGTTTGTATTCACAAAAAATCTCCAAACAAAAATATTTATAATCTTATTCCCAATATAACGCATTCAGGTTTTGCAGGAAACATCCCAAAGTTGTAGAATATCAGGATAAAACCGACTTTTTGGAGGAATAATGATTCCAGGCAACTCACTTAAGCTCAATTTGTCGTGCCCAATAAGATCACAAAATGCTGGATTACTTGTTTCTCGCGGAAAGGGAACACATCCAACACGCATTATTGAGTCTCACGAACTGATTCTCGTTAAATCTGGGATATTAGAGCTATGGGAGGAAGATCAGAATTTTGTGCTAATAGCAGGTCAAACCCTCCATTTATTTCCATCGAGGCGACATGGTGGTAAAGGGATTCTTCCAAAGGGTTTAGAATTTTACTGGATTCATTTTGAGATACAGAACAGATCATCGGACGATTCCGACATCGCGACTGAATTTGTTGATATTCCTCAGGTTAACCGTTTAAGGCGACCAGAGAAACTAGAGGCATTATTTCGCTATTTTTTAGATAGTCAGGAGACAGGTGATTTAAATCAAGAATCCGCAAATTTATTGGTTCAACTTATGCTGGTTGAGGTCGCAAATGGCACGGTACAAGATGGTAGCGATTCTGATAAAGTCAATTCGCTAGCTGCGATGGTACATAATTACATCTGGATGAATAGTGAAGACGCTATCACAGCTGGACACGTAGCAGAGGCTTTGGGGTACAATCCTGATTATCTGGGGCGCATCTATCGCAAGATTTACGGATGTACGATTACCCAAGCCATACACGAAAGCCGTGTAGCGAGTGCTTGCCGACTGTTGATGGACAGTGATAAGAATATCGAAGAAATTGCAAGGTTATGTGGTTTTTCTGATGCTGATTATTTCCGTCGTATTTTCCGACGATACAAACACATCACACCTATTTCCTTTCGTAAAATCAACTCACGAATATACATTAATATACACTGATCCTATCACACATATATGTCTCGAATTGTCATCAATTAAGGTTGACTTGTGAGCGATTTAGTAAGCGTTCAGGGGGTGCGAAAAAGTTGAATCCACGTTATTGACCTTAACCCGATAAAATGGACAAAAAGAGTCTCCTTGTATTGTCGTATGACATCGGGGGTCAAAACAGACCGAACACATTGTGGCAGATACCCAGATAGTCGGTTGATGCCTGTAAATCCTCACGACATTTGACAAAATGTGGCAATAAATCGCA
>Ga0070728_10005630_pt1 | contig 12265 bp, 11 predicted proteins | sample tdDd471_FD_66723 | JGI IMG/M metagenome (GOLD analysis project Ga0070728, IMG submission 66723) | Marine sediment microbial communities from the Atlantic coast under amendment with organic carbon and nitrate - tdDd47.1 | ecosystem: Environmental > Aquatic > Marine > Coastal > Sediment | place...
TGAAATGTTTAATAAAATAACTAGCGTATCTGGAATAGGTGCAAAAATAGCATTAAGCGTACTATCATCTATGACTACTGCACAGCTAGCTATAGCATTAGTTACAGAGGATATCAGATCTATAACTAAAATAAAAGGTATAGGTCCAAAGACTGCAAAGAGAATGATACTAGAGCTTAAGGAAAAAGTAGATGATGAAGAATTAAGCACATCATTTGCTGGAGGTGATAATGCTGTAAAAGTTCAGGGATCAATTGAAAGTGAAGCAATTGCAGCACTTATGGCACTAGGGTTTTCATCAATCGAAGCAAGCAAGGCTGTAATATCAGTACAAGGGGATCTTGATACTGTAGAGCAATTAATAACAGCGGCACTTAGGACAAGGGGCGCATAATATATGATTGAAAACAGATATATGACACCAGAAAAAAGTGAAGAAGATTTGGACATAGAAACGAGTCTGCGTCCAAGTGCCATGAGTGAATACATCGGTCAGTCCAAGGCTAAAAATCAGTTGGAGATTTTTATTGGAGCTGCAAAAGAGCGAAATGAATCACTCGACCATGTACTTTTGTATGGACCTCCAGGACTAGGTAAAACAACCCTATCAAATATTATTGCAAACGAAATGGGTGTGCAGATACGCACAACCTCAGGTCCAGCTGTAGAACGTACTGGGGATTTGGCTGCAATATTAACAAATCTAGGTGAAGGGGATGTGCTCTTCATAGATGAAATTCATAGACTTAACAATTCTATAGCAGAAATATTATACCCTGCAATGGAAGACTATAAATTGGATATAATAATTGGTAAAGGACCAAGCGCTAGAAGTATAAGGCTTGACTTGAATAGATTTACATTAGTAGGAGCAACAACAAGAGCAGGAATGCTTACATCTCCTCTATACGATAGATTTGGAGTAATATGCAGGTTGGAAATGTATACACCAGAGGAGTTATCAACCATAATAAAAAGGTCAGCAAGAATATTAAAAACCCCTATATATGAAGAAGGTGCAATTGAGATAGCACTGCGATCAAGGGGCACTCCCCGTATAGCAAACAGATTGTTAAAGCGAGTTCGTGACTATGCGCAAGTAAAAGCTGATGGAACAATAACAAAAGATGTTGCAGCAGCCGGTCTTGATATGCTGGAAGTAGATAGATTAGGACTTGATAATATTGATAGAAATATTCTTCAAGCTATAATCAAAAAATTTGGTGGTGGACCTGTAGGATTGGATACATTAGCAGCTGCTACAGGGGAAGAAAACATAACAATAGAGGATGTTTATGAGCCATACTTACTGCAACTTGGATTTATCAGCAGAACACCAAGAGGAAGAGTAGCAATGCCGGCAGCATATGAACATTTAGGTATAAAACAAAATGATAAAAAGGATGGGCAATTAAGCTTTTTAAAATGAGAACAGAAGATTTCAAATATGATTTACCAGATGAGTTGATAGCACAGACCCCTTTAAAAGATAGAGATACAAGTAGACTATTGGTTTTAAATAAAGAAACGGGAGACGTTAAACACCAGTGCTTTACAGACATTCTAGAATATATAAATAAGGGTGATGCTCTAGTGCTAAATGAAACCAGAGTGTTGCCAGCAAGAATCTTTGGTAAAAATAAAGATACTGGTGGTAAGATGGAACTATTGCTGCTGGAGCGAATAGAAGATGATGTATGGGAAGTTTTAGCAAAGCCTGCAAAGCGAGCAAAAACAAGTAAAACTTTTGTTTTTGGCGATGATTTAATGTCAGGTGAAGTAATAGCAGAGTTAGATGAAGGCATACGTCATATCAAATTATCCTACGATGGCATTTTAGAAGAGGTATTGGATGAAATAGGCACTATGCCTCTGCCTCCATATATTCATGAAACACTGGATGAACAAGAAAGATATCAAACTGTTTATGCAAAAAATTCAGGTTCTGCAGCAGCACCTACAGCAGGTCTGCATTTTACCGATGATTTACTATCACAGATAATTGACAGAGGAATAAAAGTAATTAAGGTTACATTGCATGTTGGATTAGGTACATTTCGCCCTGTAAAGGTAGAAAATGTACTAGAGCATAAAATGCATTCTGAATATTACCATGTAACAGAAGAAGCCGCAAAAGCTATAAACAATATAAAAATGGATGGAGGTAATGTTATCTGTACAGGGACCACATCTGTTAGAACCCTAGAGACAGTTACTGATGAAAATGGAACAGTTCATGCTGGCTGTGGTCACACAGATATATTTATCTATCCAGGATATAAGTTTAAAATTGTTGATAAGCTAATTACAAACTTTCACTTACCAGAAAGTACTTTGATAATGTTAGTGTCTGCTTTAGCAGGAAAAGATAAAGTATTAAATGCATATAAAGAAGCGGTTGAAAAAGAGTATAGATTCTTCAGCTTTGGTGATGCGATGTTAATCAAATAAAGGTTCCCTTTACTTGATTAACGATACAACTAATAAAGCACTACAAAATATTGGCTATACTTTTATGACAGATGTTTTTCCATTAGTGTTAAATCTAATATACAGCTTATTGAAAAACATTGAGAATAAAGTATGCCTATAAGTATAACTATTTAAGGAAACCACATAATTAAAGTAATCCAAGCTAAGGTGATTTACTATGGAATAACTGGATACGATGTGGAATTACATAACTAGTTATAAAATTCACATATACCAAGGAGTAGAAATGTTTGAATATACACTAAAAAAGAAAGACACAAAATCCATGGCTAGACGAGGTAAGCTCGTAACCCCTCATGGAAAAATTGAAACACCAGTTTTTATGCCAGTAGGTACACAAGCTACAGTAAAATCTATGGCACCCCATGAGCTAGAGGAAATAGGTTCCCAGATAATTCTATCAAATACTTATCATCTATATCTTCGTCCAGGTCATGAGCTTATAAAAAAAGCAGGTGGATTACATGAATTTATGAACTGGAAAAAGCCAATACTAACAGATAGTGGTGGATTTCAGGTATTTAGTTTACAAGATAATAGAAAAATTACAGAAGAAGGCGTTATGTTCCATTCTCACATAGACGGGTCAAAACACTTCTTATCTCCTGAAAAAGCTGTTGAGATACAAAATGCATTGGGGTCTGATATTATTATGGCTTTTGATGAATGTGCACCATGGCCTAGTGAACATGACTATGTAAAAAAATCTCTAGAGCGTACAACGAGATGGGCAAAACGATGCAAAGATGCTCATAAGAATACAGAAAAACAAGCTCTTTTTGGTATTGTACAGGGTGGAGGATATGAAGACCTACGTAGGCAAAGTGCAAAAGAATTAGTTGATTTAGACTTCCCTGGGTATTCTATAGGCGGTTTAAGTGTTGGTGAACCTAAGAATATAATGTATGACATGCTAGAGATAACAACACCACTACTACCTGAAAACAAGCCAAGATATTTAATGGGCGTTGGTAGTATGGATTGCTTAGTAGAAGGGGTTATGCGTGGTGTGGATATGTTTGACTGCGTACTGCCGACAAGAACAGCAAGGACTGGTTCTTTTCTTACAATGAAAGGTAAGATAAATATACTTAATGCAAAGTATGCAGAGGATTTATCTCCTATTGATGAAGAATGTACATGCTATACATGCAGAAACTATTCAAGAGCCTATCTAAGACATCTTTTCAAAGCAAAAGAAATACTAGGAGCAAGACTTGCAACGTGGCACAACATACATGCTTTACATGATTTAATGAGTAAAATAAGGAAGGCTATCGAGGAAGATAGATTCTTGGAGTTTAGAAAAGAATTTTTCGACAATAATAGGGACTATTCAGCATATAATTAGGACAATTGAGCACTATAGGCTTGAAAATCCGAATATATTGTTGTATGATATCTTAATAGCAGATATTGAATGCAAATAAAACTTTACATACGAAAGGTGATTTAATATGGATTTAGCAGCAGGCGGACAATGGACTTCATTTATATTCCTTGGAATAATGATGGTGGTTTTTTATTTCTTACTAATTAGACCACAAAGAAAACAACAAAAGACAAGACAACAAATGCTTGATAACCTAAAGGTTGGAGATAGAGTAACAACTATCGGTCGTTTTTACGGTACAGTAACAAAAATGAAAGATGACATTCTAACAATTAAAATTGGACCTAGCGATACTGAGATGATGATTGACAGACGTGGAATTGATTCAGTTAATGAAGAATTTGACGCTGAAAGCATGGTTTAATTATCAAAAGTCAATTATAAGGACTACCTAAGGGTAGTCCTTTTTTATTATAGCTTTTGCTATATATTTGAAGGCACACATTGTTTTCAAAGCATTTTCAAAAGCTGCGTTTAATAATTAAGTTACTAGGAAAATACTTCTATCACAAATGTGTTGCCATAAAGTACATATCTTAATTATATTACAGTAAGGTATTGTATCTATAGATGCAGTCCCTTCATAAAAAACAAGTTGAAATAAATAGCAACTAGTCTATAATATATATGAGGTTTTACTAGTTGAAAGGATTAGATAATGGATTATAACAGATTAGCAGATTTACTTTTTAAAGACATAGGCAAAGCACCAGATTATTATGAGGAAAAATACCCTCAAAGACATCTACAAAAAGGTGCAATGGTAACAAGATTAGCTCCAAGTCCAACAGGATTTATCCACTTAGGAAACTTATTTGGAGCAGTTGTTGATGAAAGATTAGCATCACAAAGTGATGGTGTATTTATATTAAGAATAGAGGACACTGACAAAAAAAGAGAAGTAGAAGGTGCTGTTGAGTTAACCATTGCTACTATGAAGCATTTCGGCATAGAGTTTGATGAAGGTGCGACAGAGAATGGCGAAATAGGTGATTATGGTCCATATAGACAAAGACAAAGGAAAGAAATATATCAAACCTATGCAAAATACTTAGTACAGCAAGGTTATGCATACCCATGTTTTTGCACTGAGGATGATTTAGAAGAGATTAGAGAAAAGCAAAAAGAAGCTAAACTTGATTATGGTTACTATGGACAATGGGCAAAGCATAGAGATATGTCATTAGAAGATATAGAAAAGAATTTGGCTGATGGTAAAGAATATGTATTAAGATTCCGCTCTCAAGGTACTAAAGATAAATACATTAAAGTAGTTGATGGCATTCGCGGAGAAATAGAAGTACCTGAGAATATTCAAGATATTGTTATATTGAAATCTGATGGAATACCAACATATCATTTTGCTCATGCTGTTGATGATCATTTAATGAGAGTTACTCATGTTGTGCGTGCAGAGGAGTGGATGTCTACACTGCCAATCCATGTTCAACTATTTGACACATTAGGATTTCAAAGACCTCTTTATTGCCACACAGCACAATTAATGAAAGTTGATAATGGCAATAAAAGAAAATTGTCAAAGCGTAAAGACCCTGAATTAGGACTGGATTATTATAGGTCAATTGGCTATACAGTAGAAGCGGTTTGGGAATATCTACTTACAATACTTAACTCGAACTATGAAGCATGGCGTCAGAAAAATCCAGATGCAGATAGAAAAGAGTTTAAGTTTACAACACAAAAGATGACAAAGTCAGGTACTTTATTTGACATAATGAAGCTAAATAACATCAGTAAAGATGTAATAGTGAAAATGAAAGCTCAAGAAGTTTACGATGGACTTTTAGGCTGGGCTATGGATTATGATAAAGAGTTCTATGAAGTGATATCTAATGCAAAAGACAGAACAGTCGCAATACTAAACATGGGTAGAAATGCCAAGAAACCTCGTAAAGATATTGTTACATGGAGTCAGTGTAAAGAGTTTATCAAGTATTTCTACAATGAGTATTTTGAAGTACTAGATGAATATCCAGATATTCCAACTGACAATGTGAAAAAGATACTTACAGATTATATTGCATCATATGATCATTCTGATGAAAAAAATGATTGGTTTGGCAGAGTAAAAGTAATTACAGAAAGTCTTGGCTACGCTGTAAAACCAAAACAATATAAGCAGAACCCTGACTTGTACGGTGGAAGCATTATAGAGGTAACTACAATAATCAGAATAGCATTGACAGGCAAAGCAAATGCACCAGACATTTGGGAAATTCAACAAATACTTGGCGAAGAGAACACAGTAAATAGAATACAAAATGCACTTAACAAGCTATAATTTTTTAAAATGACTGGTATCATTGTTGATTACCAGTCTTAAATTTTATCTACAAAGCATCTTAAATATATATAAACATATTAGTCGGTAGGAGGATTCAAATGCTAGAAATACCAGAAAGTTATAACATCGCTAAACAGTTGAATGAAACTATAAGTGGCAAGAGGATTAGCAATGTAGAGGCTAATTATTCACCTCATAAATTTGCATGGTTTTTTGGTGATCCAGAAAACTATAATAATCTTCTGTCTGAAAAAACTATAACTAAAATCCAAAACCAAAGCGGTATTATAGAGATGCATATACATGATGAAAGGATAGTATTTAGTGATGGTGTTAACATCAGATACTTAAAAAATGGTGAAAAACTTCCAAAAAAACACCAGCTTAGAATAGAATTTGATGATTCATCATTGCTTGTGTGTAGTATTCAAATGTATGGTGGCTTATATGCTTTTAAAGATGGTGAGTTTAACAATGAATATTATTTGCTTGCAAAAACAAAGCCTACTCCCCTATCAGATGAATTTACTTTTGACTATTTCACAGGATTAACTAATAGTAAAAATGTAAAGCTAAGTGCAAAAGCATTCTTAGCCACAGAGCAAAGGATACCAGGATTTGGCAATGGTGTATTGCAGGACATATTGTTTAATTGTAATATAAACCCAAGAACCAAAATGAATACCCTAAATGATAAAGAAATTGAATGCATGTATAAAAGTATAAAAAACACCTTATTTGAGATGGCTGAAAAAGGCGGTAGGGATACAGAAAAAGACATTTTTGGCGCAGAAGGTGGTTATAAGACAATTCTTTCAAAGAAGACTTATAAAAAACCCTGCACTGTATGTGGTAGTGATATTATAAAAAAGCCTTATTTAGGAGGGAGTGTATATTATTGTCCAATATGTCAACCAGATAAGTAAATTGAATGTTTTACATAGAAAATAGTAATCTTTATTTTTAATATGACACGCAATTGTCAGCTTTCAATTGTTATAATAATAAAAACTAAAGGAGACAAACTTATGGAAATAATATGTCAAAGCTGCGCTATGCCTATTGAACAAGACGAGATGAAAGGTACAAATGCTGACGGAAGCAAAAACGACGAATACTGTAATTATTGTTACCAAAATGGTAAATTCACATCTGAAGCAACTATGAAAGAAATGATAGAAATCTGCATTCCCCCTACAATTAAAGTAGGAGTATATAAAGATGAAAAAAGCGCTCGCGATTCAATGCTTGCTTTTTTCCCTTCATTAAAGCGTTGGAAGAAGTAGATAAAAGTATAGAGATTTAACAAGGGTTAGTTAAGGGATAAACTTTAGCTAATCCTTTATTTTTATTAAGCTTTATATTTGACGAGTTACTCTAGGATTTGTATAATACAGACAAAACCTAAATACTATAGATAAAATTTTTATATAATAGGTAAATAGAATATATTAAGGAGTAGATTATGGAGATTCAGTTGAATGGTATAGTTAAAACATTTGGCGAAAAAACAGCCGTAGATGATGTATCATTTACTGCTAAAGGGGGGCAGGCATTTGGTCTTCTTGGCAGAAATGGCGCAGGTAAAACTACAACCATGCGTATGATAATGGATGTTTTTAAAGCAGATGAAGGAACTATTACTATTGATAATCAAGAAATTGATAGAAAAGAAATACGCTTTGGATATCTTCCTGAGGAACGAGGATTATATCCTAAGAAAAAGATTAAAGATCAACTTTTATATCTAGCTGAGCTAAACGATATGCCTAGGAAAAAAGCATTAGCTGCAATTGAGAAATGGCTAGAAAGACTAGATATGAAGCAACACCTTGATAAAAAGTTAGATACTTTATCAAAGGGTAATCAACAAAAAATACAACTAGCATCAGTATTGATGATTGATCCAGATATTATTATATTGGATGAGCCGTTTTCAGGATTAGATCCTGTTAATGCATCAGTGTTGCAAGAAATTGTTAATGAGCAAATTAAAGAAGGAAAAATTGTTATATTCTCCAGTCACCAAATGAATAATATCGAGGAAGTGTGCGACGATATTATTATTTTGGATGAAGGTAAAGTTGCCTTATCCGGTAATTTAAACAGTATAAAGAACTCATTCCCTAAAACTCATATTCAAATAACTGGTAGAGATATTGCGAAAATTAAAGAAGAAACAGAAAAGAAATTATCTTCTTTTATAAAAGATATCAGCATATCAGAATATGAGTTGGATATACATCTTTATACCGAAAAAGGTAGAGATGAAATACTAGATATTATATCCAAAGAGAGCTACGATATAGATAGCTTTAGAGTAGTTAAACCGTCACTAAATGAAATATTTATTGATGCTACAAAGGGGGGAGAATAATGAAGAAATTTTTTACCGTATTCAAATTTGAGTTTCTAAACCTTGTAAAATCAAAGGTTTTTATAGTTCTTTCACTAATTGCAGTTATTGGTATAGGTTTAGCGCTATCTTATCCAAGAATAACAGAGTTGATAAATAGTAATAAGGGAGAAGAAACTCCAGTAGATGCAGATATGACAATGGCAGTAATAAACGATTCTATATATTCAGATGATGATATGTTTAGTCTATTACAAGGAGCGTTGCCAGATTATAAAATAGATAAAATAGATACTGATCTGGACGGAGCAAAGCAATTAATAAAAGATGAAGAGTATGGATATGTAATTTATTTAGATGGAGAAAACGATTATACTTTAGTTACAGAATCTATTGGCCTAGACAGTAGCATTAATTATCGTATAGATGGAATTCTTTTAAGTAATTATAAGTCTTTTCTTTTAGCTAATGAAGGAATAGAAGAAGATAGGGTAGATGCGATACTTAATGCAACCATGGAAGCAGAAGTATTTGAAACAGGTAAAAACCAAGCAAGCTCTTTTTCATATACATATGTGCTTTTAATGTTCCTATATATGATAATTATTATCTATGGACAAATGGTAGCTACTAGTGTTGCAACAGAAAAAAGCTCACGTGCTATGGAAGTTCTTGTAACCACAATAGACCCAGTTCGTATGATGTTTGGTAAGGTTTTAGGAATTGGAGCAGCTGCTTTATGCCAGGTGGCGATAGTTGTAGGAGCAGGTGTAGCATTCTTCAATCTTAATGCTGAATATATTGCTGGTGAGCAAATGATAGGAACGTTGTTTAGTATACCAGCTGAAACTTTAATAGTATCTGTTATATTAATAGTTTTAGGGTTCTTTGTATATGCATTCTTATATGCAGCTGTAGGTTCACTAGTAAGCAGAATAGAAGATGTAAGTTCAGGTGTATTACCAATTACATTTATATCTATTGGTGCATTTATGACAGTTATGTTCTCTATGGTTAATGGTAATTTAGATAGCATACTTATGAAGATATGCACATTCTTCCCACTAACTTCACCATATGCACTACTAGTTAGAATGTCTATGACAGATGTAGGAATCTGGCAAAGTATTGGGGCGATAGGATTATTATTGGTCACATGTATTATAATAGGATATATAGCAGCTATGATATACAAATTAGGTGTATTGATGTATGGTAAACCACCAAAATTAAAAGAGATATTCAAACTGCTAAAAACTAATAAAAAAGCTTAAACTAATACTAAACCCACCTAAACAGGTGGGTTTTTATTTGATATCTAATGTAAGTTGGCATTGTGTATTGTAACTTCATTTTGCAAAAATGACTTTCTTAAATAATGGTCTTGCAATGGCTTTGTCCAAAATTGCCTAGGTAGTATATATGTTTCCTTTGGTTTATTAAAGTCACTTACTATTGGAAAAAGTGAAGATACAATATACCCCTTTGGTAGATGACAGCGATAAACCATTATGGTTGTATAATACAATTGCCTTCCCTCTGTTAAATATGTCGGAATAGGAACATTGTGAAGTTTTTTGTATTCATCTGTAATAGCATCTGTTATTTCTTTTATATCATTATGAATATTAGTTTTATCTTTATAGGAAAAGAGTAAATTCGATATTTTGTGTAGTTCCCGAGGATGATGTTTATAATATTCATCATAGCTAAATACTATAGCTGCTGGGCAGTTGATTGCAGGATGCTTTTTGAATAATATAGAATTAGCCTGAACAAGGCTAGCATATACCACTTGTCCATTTATATAAAGTGGTTTCTTATCCCAAAGAGTTTCTTTATACTGTCTTGTGTTTCTTAACCATACTTTGAATTTGCTGCCAGATAAAAATGAATTTTGTTTGTCTTTGAAGTTTTTTGAAGTTTCGTGTAGTTCTGTATAGAATGTGTGCATCGCTCTCCCTTTATATATGTAAATTACTAAGTTATGTAAATACGATTATAGCATAAGATAATAATAGGGCAAGAACATAAATATATGTGTTTATTTTGCTTTGACAAATTAAAGCATGAGTATTAATATTAGATAAGTAGAATATAAAAGTAATTTTAAGGAATATGTTTAATGAAAATAACTGACTTCAAGAATGAAAAAATTCACTTTATAGGTATAGGTGGAATATCCATGCGTGGACTTGCAAAATTATTGCTTCTGGATGGATATGTAGTAACAGGCTCAGACATGAGCTATGCAGACTGCTTTGAAGATCTAGAAAGCATGGGTGCTAAATGTTACAGTCCTCATAAGAAGGGGCAGGAAGAAGGAGCAGGTCTAATAGTTATTAACTCTGCTATACCAGATCACAACCCTGAGCTAATTGCCGCTAAAATGAGAAACATACCTATTATGGAGCGTACAGAGCTTTTATCTCAACTAATGGATAAAGCTAGGATATCCTTTGGCGTTTCCGGTATGCATGGTAAAACCACATGCTCATCAATGCTAGTTACTATACTAGAGTTATGCGGCATAAATCCTACAGCTCATCTAGGAGGCGAATTAAGCATTATAAATGGTGCTACAAAATATGGTGGAGATACTTTTGTTGCAGAAGCATGTGAATACAAAAATAATTACCACAGATTATCATTAACTGGAGCAGTTATATTAAATATTGACGAGGATCACTTAGATTTTTTCAAAGACTTAAATGATATTATTTCATCCTATAGAACTTATATAAATAAATTACCTGCTCATGGAGTAGTTATTCTAAATGCTGATGATGCTGAAGTGTTGTTATCGGCAAACCAAAGAAGATGTGATGCTATTACATTTGGAATACAAAAAGATGCAGACTTTAAAGCAGAGAATATAAGACTAGGCGATAATGCGTGTTACGAATTTGATTTAATTTATAAAGGAGCAAGCTATGCTGTAAAATTAGGTGTGCCAGGATATCACAATGTGTATAATGCTTGTGCAGCAATTGCAAGTGCAGTATATTGTGAATGCGATTTAAAGTGTGCATGTAAAACTGTTGGTGAGTATAAAGGGGCGAAAAGAAGATTCGAACAAAGCGGAGTTTTGCAAAATGGCGTTGTAGTTTATCATGACTATGCACATCATCCAATTGAAGTTAAAGCCACTCTACAGGCTACAAAGGAAAGATCAAAGGGCAAAGTAATATGTGTATTCCAGCCACATACTTACACGCGCACAAAATCCTTGCTTGAAGATTTCTCCAATTCTTTTAATGATGCAGATGTAGTTATTGTAACAGATATTTACGCGGCAAGAGAGCATGATAATGGATCAATACATTCTAGACATCTGGTAAGTAAGATAAAAGAAAAAAATAGTAATATCAATTGTATTTATTCAGATTCGTTTGATGATGCAGCTAAGAAAGCTTTTGAGTTATGCGAAAGTAATGATATAATTATCACATTAGGTGCAGGAGATATAGAAAAAGTAAATAGGAAGTTAAAAGATTATGAGCAATGATGCAAGCAAGGTAATTAGCACTTTATCTATGGTTTATGACCATGTTCTATCTGTTAATAAGGATGGTAATCTAGTTGTACCTAGCGATGTTTTACCTGATGGTACAGATAATGTATTCTCTATAATATCTCAAGTAGATGTTGCAAAGATGGAACATTTTCTCCAGTCTGATGAAAAAAAGGTTGAAGGTGTATTTGCAGTATTTAGCCC
>Ga0070728_10005632_pt1 | contig 12261 bp, 10 predicted proteins | sample tdDd471_FD_66723 | JGI IMG/M metagenome (GOLD analysis project Ga0070728, IMG submission 66723) | Marine sediment microbial communities from the Atlantic coast under amendment with organic carbon and nitrate - tdDd47.1 | ecosystem: Environmental > Aquatic > Marine > Coastal > Sediment | place...
TCTTTTTTATCTGATTTTTTATCATCGTCTTTCTCTTTCTTTACTTTTTTCTCTTTCTTCTCTTCTTTCTCTTTCTTCTCTTCTTTTTTAAGATCATCAGTGAATAAATCCGTTTTCATTGCACGAACAGCTTGTGCATCAGAAACTTCAAAAGATTCACCTTTTTTAAATGTACTTGCTTTTTTAATCCCATCAAATGAATAACTTCCATCTCTCTCTGCTATTAAAACTTTCATAATTTTATTTTACCTCATATTATTAATTATTAATATTAAATATACCTTACTTTAAAAATAAAGCGAAAATAATTGTCTTTTTCCGTTTTATTCAGCAATAACCTACTGATCTGGAGTAGGTTGATGGTGTGCAGTTCCAAGTATAGCTATAATACCAAAAAGAGCATTTCCAGCTGTTTGTCTTACTCTTACATATCTTTTCTTGCCAATATAACCGGTTTTGCCGGGCATATCATCCGCTGCAGTAATATGGGCAAGTGATCCAAGTACTTCTTCTGAATCAACAGTAGTTGCATCTGATAAATCAGATTCATCCCCATGTTGTAGAATAAACGTCGGTATAACAGTAACTGTATTACTCCCGGTAAATATAAACTCTAATGCCTCAAAACCTGCTGTATCTATTATATCAAAATTTTCAGGACCAGTTCCTGGGCCAATATCTTTTGCGACTACTAAAGAAATTCCATGGTGCATATCAAATATTTGCATTTTTGTTCTCCCTATATATCCGCAGTTGGTTGTGTATGTGCATTTCCCAGTACAGCTATAACAATATATAGGGATTGTCCTGCTTCTTGCCGAATCCTAACATATTGTTTTTTACCAATATAGCCAACTTTACCAACAGCCAATGGTACAGGAACATTTGCAAATGATCCGAGAACTTCTTCAGCATCAACTTCAGTTGCATCTGATAAATCAGATTCATCCCCATGTTGTAAAATTACAACAGGAGCAATACTTGTAAAAGGTCCTACTTGAAATAAGAATTCTAAGGATTCAAAGCCAGCAGTATCAATAATTTCCCCATTCCCCGCTCCGGATGGGATTGAAGCTCCTGCTTTTGCAATTCCGAGTGTAATTCCATGATGTATATCAAATGTCTGCATTTTTAATCACCTACTAATTTAGCATGCAATGTTATTAGTATTGCATGCTAAATTTTATTTAAAAAGGTTTAGTCATCAGTTGGCTGATGGTGTGCAGTTCCAAGAACTGCGACAATGCCATAAATGGCATTTCCAGCTGACTGGGCTACACGTACATACCTTTCCTTACCAATATAACCCACTTTTCCAACATCATCGGCTGCTTCAACTTGAACAAGCGTACCGAGAACTTCTTCAGCATCAACTTCAGTTGCATCTGATAAATCAGATTCATCCCCATGTTCCAAGGTAAGGGTTGGAGCTACTGTAACTGTTGCTCCTGCCTGAAAAATAAATTCCAATGATTCATAACCAGCTGTGTCAATTATTTCACCGTCTACAACTCCAGATGCTACAACATTCTCTTTTCCCATCAGAACGGTAATTCCATGGTGCATATCAAATACTTGCATTTTGTTCTCCTTATTTATTTATTTATTTAAATTTATACTAATTTACTATACATTAATTAGCTTTTAATTTCTAATAGTTTGAAAGCTTCAGGAAGAACTACCTGGCCAGTATTCCATCGATGGAAAGTAAGCTCAATAACTGCTTGGCGTTTCCTGGTTACTTCATCACGAATAATTTCCAGTCCAGTTCTATCAATAATAGTATATCCTCTCATAAAGTCAGCAAATACAACTGGGAATGTACCATTGCCGCCGGAAGTGCCATCATAATCAGGCATATCTTCAATTAATATGTAAGGATAACCTGCAAGAGTGTTCGGTGCTCCTCCTCCAAGTCCAGTTTGCCATAAGTACTGACCATCCACTGCCCCTTTAAAAGTTCTGAATCTGGCAAGTGATTGACGACTGAAACCATAGTAAGGTTGGTAACCAACTTTTAAGTCACCAGTTAACAAGATAAGATCATCACCTGTAATTGTACTTGCAGTGGCAGTTTCTCTGGCATCTGCTTGTAATCCAGCGGCAAGTGACAAGAAACCTTCAGGCTGTTTTGCCCCAGTTCCAAGAACGAATCCACGACCTTCTGCTTGTGCAAATGACTCAGCAACATCTCCTGTAATCTCATTTTCAAGATTAAACTCAGAGTCCATCATCATATCACGAGTAAATGGAACTGTAACAGATAGCCTGTAAGCAGTTACAGTCTCAAGCCCGTAGTCGCTTGTATCCAGGACGTCTTCTGCTGCTTCACCCTCATATGCAGCCTGTGGAATTCCTGTTCTGACTGGAATTTCAAGAGTTTTACTTCCAGTTGATTTAACACGGGCAAGCGAACGTATAGGAGAAACCTCAGTAATTTGCTTGAGAATCATACTATCCATTTCAGGCATAGTTAGGTAACCACCCTGAGTAGCATTATCTGTTCTAAGAAGTTGTTTCTGATCAAGATCAAGCGCAGTAACACCTTCTTGGCAAAATATCTGAAGTGCTTTATACTCTGGTGTTTCTTTGTAGTTAATATTTTTTGTCTGAGTTTGTTCAACGATCTCTTTTTCAAGAGTTTCCATTCGCTCTTCCATTTCAAGAGCTTTCTTTTCTTTCTCAGCATTTTCAGCAATAAGTTTCTGATTCTGTTTTTCCTGTGTTTCGAATAATTCAATAGTTTTTGCTTCAAATTCTTTGAAATCTACAGACTCTTCCCCATATTTTTCAAGATTTTCCTGAAACCCTTTTACTGCTTCCATTATCTGCTCAGTTGTTACTTCTTCTGTTGTATCTTTTTTCTCTTTTGAATCTGGCATTTTTAGTTCTCCTTATTATTTTTGGTTTTAATTGTGTTATTTGCTTTTTTGATTGAATCCATAAAATCGGATAAGAATTCAGTATCTACCTGTGGCTCGACATCAACGTCGTCCTTTGGAGTTTCTCTCACTTCGCGTTTAAGAAATTCCTTCATTTTAGATGCTAATATCTTAGCGTTTTTACTATTCAATCGAATACCTTCCCGTGCCAATTTCTCGAATTCCCTTACATTAAGAGATTCCAAATCATCAATTCGGAAGGACGAACTTTCATCAAATGGAGAATCCATATCCATTTTTCTGTAATATCTTTTGACGTGATTAATAACAGCTTGTCGTTCATCTGATGGTAAATCTACTCCACCACGTGCTCCTCTTAAAGCAGCAGCGGCAGCGAATACACCACGAGGAATTGCCATTAATTTACCGTCAATAACATCAGTAAATGGAAGTTTGTAAGCTCCAAATTTATCTTTTTCCTCTGCATCATACCAGAAAAAAGCTTTTTTATAATCTGTGCCTGGTTCTTCTACTGAATCTGTTAATGAACGAATTCTTTTGTTTCTTTCAGAAGCAGGAGCAAATGGTTTGTCCCTTGGAGCCAGGGGTAAATCCTGGTAGGGAGTTGCTGCTTTTTGCTTCATTCCAGTTACTAAAGCTAATTCATTCATTGGAACAGTTATCAAAGAAGTCTCAAACAACTTCAACTCATTTAGATAACGTGCATCATTTTCAAGGTCATAATCAACAGCTGAATAGCCAATACTCATCGAATCAATGGAACCGACTTTCATTTGAGGGATAACTCGATCTGTGACAAAACTATCAGTCTTTGGCATTTTACCTTCAACATATAATCCGTGAGGATCTTCCTTTAGAGTAGTAAATACGCCTAAAGGCATATCAGTTTTGTGTTGCCATAAAATCGGCAATTTACCTTCTTTTTGTTTTGACATCAGTTCAGCAGCAGTTTTAGTAAATGCGCCTGGACGAATAATGTCTCCTCCACGATCCAGGTTATTAAAGGTTGCAGCATAGCCCGAAAAAGTAAAGTATAAATCTTCCTCTTCGTATTCTTTAATCTCAAATGGAAAGCTTAGTTGTTTAATTTCTGAATCCATTTTACAAGCTCCTTTTATTTTATCAGTATTGTCTTTTATTTTAAAAGATTTATTCATTCTTTCGACTGCTTTCATTGCCCATTCGACACAAGCTGTTCCACCCCAGAGTAACCAAGCAATTGTACCGGATGTTGGTCCACCATCGTCATCTCTTTTACTTGGTTGATAACCTTCGCGATATTGATTAAATTCTGCAATACTTTTAATAGTTGCATTGCTTAATGGTCTACCTTTTATTAACTGATTTGCACGTACTACTCCAGATTCAAGTCCTTCCCTTCGGGATTGCTGTCGGGTTAATCCACCACGTTTCCATTTTCTTTTTATTTCCAAACCTGCTTTAGCATTTTCCTTAGCAGATTTCGGTGGAGTTCTTTCCTCTGGTGTAAGAGTCATTTTAATTCTCCATACCTACTAATGGAATTAAATTGATTGCTTGATCATCCAAACGGAAAACTAACTGTATTCGACTATCATCTTCGTCAGTATTATTTGTGAAGTTCCATTTAATAGATCTAAAATCATCTGATACTAATTCCAATAATGGTTGTTTATTAGTAAAATAGAATCTTATCTTTCCGATTTCTTTAAAGCCATGTTTTGATTCATCCTCTTTTACTATTCCCCGAATAACAAATTGGGACTCAATACCAAACTTACACCCAATTTCTCGAAGTTTAACCTTAATTCTCTTTTTGCTATTTTTCTCCGTAATATCTACATACATAATAGACATAGCGTTCTCCCCTGCATTATTGAACAAGTCTCCCATTAATATTATATTGCAGTCTGCATCTGCAATTTATAATTTCTTTCAAAGCTGCTCCCAATGATCCATCACCAGGGAATCGTACTGAGCTGCCCCCGACTATAAAATTTTGATTTATATCAATAGTTGTTCCTTCAAGAGCCATATGTGTTGGTCTTACTTTACTATCATTCCTTGTCAGCCATGTTTTTGTATCTAAAGGAACAATGACTGTTGGACGTGCTGCCCGTATTGCTGATCCAGATTCAGTTGCTTCTATATCTTTCGATTTTTCTGCCGGCAATTGAGTCTCATACATTGTTATTGAAGGGATTCTACCTTTTACTTTCCGCTTTAAAAGAACTCCTGCTAATAATGCAATCGATACATTATCAGTTGGTGTGTCTTCTTCCCTTGATATTTTAATTGCTTCCTGTACACTATCATCCATTTGTCTAATTGTTGTATCATTAATAATTTTGGCATGTTCAGCAGTAATTGTAGCTGTCCAATTATCAAATGCTGTATCAGCAATTTCTTCTAATTCGTCTCTGGTGATTATATCTTCATCTAAATCTATATTATTTATAACTGAATTCCTAAACTTTCGCCGAACTCTTTTGAAATGTTTAGTTAGGGATTCCTGCCAACTCTCAATAAATTCATCTTCTGGTGTTGGTAATCCAGTATTTGCATATCTTTGTCGGAAATCTTTAACCATTGCTAATAATAATGTAGTTACTTCCCTTTTGTAAGTATCCTCAAGACGTATCTTTTCCCGTATATCCTTACGAGTTTCACGATTTTGAGCTGCAGTTTGTTTTTTGTCAATGGCCATATTAATTTTCTAAGTTTGGTATCTCTTCGTTATCATTATTATCTTCAGAAGTTGCTCGGGCGAGTCTTCTCATTTCTTCTTCAGATGTTGTCGTATTATCATCAGTGAACAAGTCTTCCCCAATTGGGACAAGGTTAGCAGGTTGATATAAAGTATCTCCCCCTTGTATTGGTTCCCTGTTAGGTAGTCCTTCTCTAATCTCATTTGTTGTTTCAATACCGAGATCTTTTCTTTTTTGAAGTTGTTCGATTCTTCTTGTTTTAAGCGCTTCAATCTCTTCTGGATTAATTGTTAATGAAACAACATCCGGATCTAACCCATATCTTGGGAGTATCATTTTTGATAAGCCCGCCATTAATCTTTTGTATAATGGAATAACAGCAAAATCATATAAATGAAAAACAGCGCTTTGCATATTATTAAATGTTGTTGCATCTGGAGTAACTAATGGAAGAGGAATTTTATATCTGGTGAAAATAGCATCACGAGCAATCTTTTCTAGATTAAGGAAATCCATATCTCTATTTGATTTACCAAATTCATTTATATCCATATCAGCAGAGGAGATCACAGCAATTTTGCCGGCATTATCTGGTCCTGCTAATTGTTCTCTTATCTTTTTTGCTCGGTCTTGGTGTTCATCTTCTGTTGTAGTATCCTTGAATTGAACAACTAAGGATAAACGCCCACCATTTTCTAATACTGATACATTATGAACTTTCGAAAGAACTTGTTGAGATACCTCTAAAGAAGCAGCAATTAACGGGCTATCGCCTGTTGTATTACTATATCCACTGCTGTATCTCATTATCGGAAACATTTCTCTTAAGTTTCCGTCATAATAACGGATTCCTTTTTTTGGAGTTCTTTTTCTTGTGTAAGATCCTGTGCCCATTCCCCGATATATAAGATATTCCTGGGAATAAGAATTTACACCCTCAATTATATTCACGTTTTGTGGTTTCTCAGTAAACAATGCTGCAGGTTTTCTATTGATATTTCCAGCAGCAAAAAAATAAACATCCCCTGTAATCAAATACGATCGCGCAGCTTGTCCAATAAAATCAGTCCACATCTCATAATCATTAGGATTCTTTAATAGTCTAAGAACTTCTTGTTCAGACGAGATCTTCCCATTTTCAAGTTTTATTGCAGGATTAATATTTTCTATCTCATCAGCAATAAGGTCTACAGCAGTTGCAACAGAACTTGATTGTCGATATAAGGTCATCGCTTGTGAATTAGAAAGACTATTAAATCCTCCAGCACCAAGATTAAACCCTAAAGCAAATTCAAGAAAGGAACCAGGTTGTAAGGGGAAACTACGCGTTGAACTAGATCCTTTTTTCTCAGTAATGCTCTCTTGTTTTCTATTAAAAAACGGGATTAGATTTTTAAATGAGAAGTTCATTATATTTTCCTTATGCAAAGAATAAACCGGATTTCATTAGTGGCTCAACTGCATATCGAATTGGATCAATGCAATGGTTCCACGAATCTTCTATATCCGGTAATATTTCCTCTGTATGTTTGTCCACCTTATATGAATAATTTTCGAACTCTTCAATTGTTTTAACGCATCTTTTATGAATTATAATCTCATGATTCTTTAAAAAAGCAACGCCATCTTCAATTGATCCCTTACCTTTTTTGCAAGAAACTATTTTAAATCCTTTTTTCTTTACATGCGATATAGTATCTGGTCGTGAATTATCCGCTCGTATTACCCATTTCTTTACATCTGGGTGGACTTTTTCAAAGTTAGGTGCAATATCATCTAATTCTACATGATTACCATAAAATTCATGAGTAATATATATCTTCTTATTATCTACATCTGCCCAAAGTCTTATAAGAGTACAAGCATCAGTGGAGAATCCCCAGTCAGATCCGTATCTTACAGCAATATTCTTTGGTCGTTCCGGAATATCACTTACAACTTTATAATACCCGAAGAATACACTTTTCTTTGAATGCTTTTCAGTTTTGCCTAACCAAATATGAGCATGCTTATCTGGATCGATCTTCAAATCCCACTCCATATCACGTCTTAATTCTTCTGGAAAATATGGATTTTGATCATAATTGATTTCTCGAACAATAGAAGAAGGCGGGGGTGGACCGATAACAAACATTTTGTATACTGGGTCTTTTTCGTTCTTAGGATTAAAACTGAACCATAATTCAGATTCTTTTAAGAATTCTTTATCTTTCTCAGTCTGATATTCCTCCTCTGTTTCATCACCTAATGAAGTACCCGTTCTTATTGTAGGTATTAGTATATCTAAAGATTTTTGACTAAGCGACTGTGCTTCTTCACCCCAACAGATTGTTACGCCTTCAATTGATTTAACACTATCTATATTCTGGTATAATCCATGGAAAATAAATATTGTACCAGTGAGTAAACATCTTATCTCTGTCTGAGTAGAATGAAAGTAGTCTTCAACTCCCATTCTTTTAATCTGATTATCTAATAATCTTTTAACTGAATCTTTAATTGATTTTTGAACTTCACGCACGCATAGTATTAAATGTTGATCTTGCATTGCTAAAATAATCAGAGAAGAACCAATTGATCTGGACTTAGCTCCGGCACGCCCACCATGCATAACTTTATATCGTGCTTGTTCTTGTAACAAAAAATCGAACGCTTTTGGTATTCTAACTACAGGCTCTAATGGTTCTATGATATTTGCTAAGGAATACATTTAGTTATACGTACTCCACTTTTATGCCTTTAAGTCGGCCACCATCTAATATTGAACCGGAATGCTCTGTCTTACTTTTGCTTGCTGGATATTTATCAAGAAGTTTACCGATTTCTGTTACTGCTCGTATTTTATCGGAATCGGATTTTGATGAATTGGAAATTTCTCTTAAATTTAGGATTAATTCATGACGTTCTAAGTCGACTTCATTCTCTACAAAGAATTTAATCTTCTGTATCAGAAGTGCTATATCTTCTTTTACAAGTAGTGAGGATGCTTTCGCATTAGCCAGGTTATTTTTTATGCCCGGCTCATTAAATGCTTTACGATATAAATCGCCATTTCTAACGGAACCTTTTTTCGAGGAGGGCAAATATTCCTTTTCGAATACTAATTTTACAAAATTTTGCTCTTCTTCGGAAAGCGGAAGAAAGTTTTCATCTTCATCGAAAGGAAATTCATTTAATATTTCAATATCGTCATTCGATTCTTTCTTTCTTTCAATATCAAGAGCCCATGATTCATTTCGAATGGCCGCCATTTTGACATTTATATCTATAACATCACTGATTGCTGCTTCAAATGTATCGATTTTATCTTTAACTGCTTTTTGGATTTGACTATCGGAATTGATTATTTTTTTAAGATCATTTATTGGTATATTAGTTTTCAATGACACTAAACCGAGCTTGCCGTTTAAACGATTAATCGTTTGCAACAACTCTTCTTTTTCTGTCTCATCGATTAATGTGGCTACATTATCCATAATAAATTAAAAATCCTCCGCTATATAAACTTAACATATACTTATAGCGTTTGTAAATAGTTTTTAACCTTTATAAGCCAGAAAAGACCGAAAACACCAATTTGTTAATATATTGTTAACAAATGGTTAACTAATTGTTAACCCTAATAAATGATAAATAGTGGGAACGGTTGATATCGGATAGTGTTCACTTTTTCGGAAACATAAATATTTTGCCGATTATTTATATACATTTGTAAAACCCGGAAATATGCACTAATAGTCTCCCCCTATTTTTTAGGGTAAATACTACTTTATAAAATAATACTTAATAAAGAACGTGCTTTTAATTCTTTTGTCCTTTATATAATGTTTCATATACATCATAGTACTATTATTATGTAAACCTTTATTTCATAAAATTTGAATATAATTTGGAAGTTCTTCTATATATAATGGAGATGTTCTATTTCATATTTTTTAAATCAACCAGGTATAAACAAAAAATCGGTGTAAGACAATATATCCTACACCGATTTTAACTTAACTTTAGTAAAGTACGAGTAAAGTAATCTGCTCTATGTGGTTTTTTATTAGAACATACCGTTTCTCCCTTTCAGCTTGTAATCGTTAATTACCTTAATTTAGTGTAATTAAACCTTTACTTAATAAATTATTAAACAAACATAATGATTATATTACAAAGTAATACATATGTAAACCCCTAAATCATATTTATTTTACTATATACACAACAGTACAATATATACACAATTTTAGTACAATATATTTATAATAATATTATATACTTATATATATTGTACTAATTGTACTATATAATATAAGTAGTAGGGGAGAGAAAAAATAATTTTAGAAGAAATTTAGGTGATTTAAAAAAAATCCTGTATATAAACTTTCAGCGTTTCACAAGTGTACATTTTGTACAACTTGGATAAACCCCTGGTATCATTAAAAATACTTTGTTTTACAAAAATACACAATTTACGTGTTTTTCACAATAAAACCTGATAATTGTCGTTCACACAGTAATAGGTATCACAATGTGATACCTATTTATGTATTTATAAATATAATTTAGGAATTCAGTTTTTAGAAAGGATATTCATCTTTGTAGATAGAATAACCCTCAATATAATCTTTTTTAATTTCTTCTTCATTGTAAGTCTGCGGGATTATGGGGTCTTCCCAATCTCTCGGCATTCCATTATCAAATCTATCACGAGCACCCTTAAGCGATCCTATTCCAAAAACAGCTAACGGATATCTACCACTACCTCTCGTTGCTTTACCAAACCTTAATCGTGTTCGTTTAACAGCTAAATACTTAACAATATCTTTTCTGAAGTTAAATCCTTTATGATGTATATTCTTCTCATTACACCAGATATTATATGATTCTTCTAATTTTTCTACTAATATTACATGTTTCCATCCCCCTTTATGCATGGAGTGGAGCTGACCCAGTTCTAAGCATTCTCTTGCAAATTGTTTTATAGGATCGTTCATTCGATCCATTTGATCTGATAAAGCTATTGTTTTCGGTGAGTCTTTCAGTTTCTTCAAACATACTTCTGTTTTTAACATATCATATAACATAGCTTCATAACCACCATTATCCATTTGCTTCTGGATCTTTTCAAAGTAATCATAATCTTCAGCATGTTTCGGATCTACATCAAACATAACGAAACGTCTGTCATTATCTTGAGCAGGTACTACCCAATCTTCGTTTGAGTTCATCCATATGTTTAGATGGGAAGCAACAGTTATTATATCAATTCCTTTTTTCTCAATGGATTGTGTTCTTGAAGTGATTCGTTCTTTAAGTTTTCCTACTTGACTCTTATCGCCTGCCCACATTGCTTCTTCAAGGGCAAGGAATACTGTGTTTGCAACTACTGTGTTAAATCTGCCTATCAAATGTTGAATATCGTCTGTCTTATAATAATGGAGGCCAAAGAATTCTCCAATTATTCTTCTTGCAAATGATTTACCTGTTCCAGTTCTTCCCCGGAACACTAATACTTTTCCAGGTCTTTCCCCACCAGGGTCTTGAAACATACGAGCAATCCACATTAATACGTAATCGCCATGACCTGGAGCCATAATTTCTGTTAAGTGATTCCTGAATAGTGACCAATCACCTTCTTTCGGTTCAAATTTTAAACCTCTCCATAAATTATAAGCACCATTATCCTCATCTTTAAATCCGTGCTGTGCTTCTTCTGAAGGTTCAAATATTATCCCTTTATATCTTCTTCTATATGCGCTCTCTGCCCATATATCATATACAGATTTCTTTTTGCCTTTGACAAATTTAATCATATGCTTTGTTTCAGTTCGCATCGCAGCAGGTTGTATAAACTCATATTCTTCTTCATCTTCTTTATCAAATCGCATAACCATAGGTTTACCACCAATAGTTATCTGTGCGTATTCCGTATTCATATTGAAGATTTCATCCTTTAAATCACTAAATGCAGCTATGTCATCATCATGAGTATCAATAAATCTATTAATTAATGACCGCATTTGAGATTCCAACTCACCTTCTCGGAGGGGAACTTCACTTTTATCATTTATCGTTCTGCAAATAACCTGAATCGTATCGGCATTCATTCCCTGACGAATAAGCATTCCGACAGTCTTCTTGAGCATTTCTACACGTTCACCGTCTTGCCAGCCATTCTCCTGAATTCTACTGAACCAATCGTCTTTCTTCTTTTTCCCTTTTTTACCCTTACCATTCGCACGGTCTTTCTTGTTTTGCACAAGATATTCCATGAGTTCCGGTGGCATAACAGCGACTTCAGAATTATCCATAACTGCATATGTCTTACCGGCACAGGATTTAGATCCAGCACCAACAACATAACCACCTTGAGTTCTGATATCAATACCACTCACACCAAATCCAACGTAGTTCTCAAAACCATTAACATGTCTGAAGTAAAAGTGTTTACCTCCCCGCGGAGTAGCTACTACAAATGTACGCGTGTCTTTAATAAGATCCTGAATAATAATAGTAGCTTCATCTGTATCAGTATCAACTACGAACAGATTAGATAACTCACCACAAAGAACAGCATATCCATAAGCATTTTGATCCCGGAAATGCTTTGCTTTATTCCAGTTTAAAAGATCTAACTTTTTAACCCTGGTTGTTATGTATTGTTTCCATTCGAATTTATAGGG
>Ga0070728_10005633_pt1 | contig 12260 bp, 3 predicted proteins | sample tdDd471_FD_66723 | JGI IMG/M metagenome (GOLD analysis project Ga0070728, IMG submission 66723) | Marine sediment microbial communities from the Atlantic coast under amendment with organic carbon and nitrate - tdDd47.1 | ecosystem: Environmental > Aquatic > Marine > Coastal > Sediment | place...
ACGTCTCCCATGGCTGATCAATTTCTATGACCGGCGTTTTCAGGCTGGGCTTCAGCCCTATGCGGCGAGCGCCGAACGTATTTCCCGCTTCGGGCCCATCAATGAGAAATTGGAGAAGAGCGCCATTCCGGTGGAGTTTGAAAAATTGTCCAAGTTCGTGGTCGCCTAAACTGGTAAGCCTAAGATAAGCCTGCTCTCTTTCTTCGCCGACCAGATCGGGATGAACGATAACGTCCGAAAATGGCGTGTGCCCGTTAGCCGCGAGTTTGAGAACTGTCACTGGTACACCCCGGTATCGTTCCCGAACCCGAAACAGAGGAGCAACACCTACCAGATCACCCTCCAGATAGGCGCACCTGAACTCCATTTGCATGTTTAGGGAAAAGGCTCGACACCAGGCGACCAACCATTCATGAGTCATCGGCAGAGGAATGCTGTCCAGACTGGACAGGAGGCTATCCCATTGTGGTTTTATCTGGTTGAACTCGTCCTCAGTCCTAACAACTCTTAATTCCACAATGATAAAGATTCCCGATCATTTACAGGTGTCAGGCTGCAGACAACTTGTGCTTTATCTTGCGAAGTTTGTCCAGGACATCGATTGCGCGGCGTTTTAGCCAAAAATCGAGCAAGGGCTGATGCAACCAATCACGAACACTGTTCTGAAGCCAGAAGTAGTTCACCGATACATTCCGTCCCTCGGCCTCAATAAAATGCCACGTGCCTGCGGGAATAAACAGCGCCTGCCCTTCTTCCAGCCAGCCGGTAATTCCATGTGCCTGGCCGAGTTTTGGAAAGCGTTTAACATCCGGGTTCTGACAATCTATTTTGCTGTCAACGACACGGTTTTCGAGCAATGCCCTTATACTGAATGGGCTGTATGGATACATACAGTCACTCTGATCGGGCGGGAAAAGTATGAATCGTTTCCGGCCCTCCAACATCATGAGCAGACTATGGGTCTCATCGTAATGCAAGAGGGATTTATTCTTGCCAGGCCCAATATACAAGTTGGAGACCCGAAAGGCAGACTCAGGAATGAACGACGGCAAGGTAACAGAAAGGCCAGCTGGCAAATCGTCAGAAACTCCTTGCCCCCGAAGAGGTTCCAGAGCATAGCCGTTGCCAGTGGTATTCATTACCTCATCAAAATCCTCCATTGAAAGACGCTCGAATCCGAGATAATGATAAATACCATCCTCGGACTGTCTTTGAATGCGTATAGATTTCAGAGAACTCTTGAAATAGCTGTAGTTCAAGCCTTCGGTAAACGGCAAAGCTTCCCTTACTCCGCTCAGTAAGAGGGGCTGACGACGCCGAATAAAACGGATCAGTCCATCTTTATCTGTGGGAAACGGGATCGTTTCAATCTGGTCCGGCCCGGCCAGGTCAAATAAACTCATCGTGACATTCCTTTTCTACGATATTTGGCATAGATACTAAGCCCGCTCGGCAAGATGCTTCTTTTCTACGCCAAACCATGTAATCACGATATGTCATGGCCAAAAAAGCTGCAAGTACTAACCAATTTCCAGTCCGGTATTGAGCTGGTCAAAACGAGGCTGGGCTTTTTTCAACTTCCCCTCTTCAACTACTCCACTCCAAACAACAGCACCGAAAATCCGAATACTAAAATAGGAAAAGACAGGCTGGAAACCCGCTTTTCTCAAGGCTGCTCTGGACGCATAATTTTTGCTGTCTACCGCGACCAGAGCTGTAGTGCCACTTTCGTGGCTTGCGAGAATCGCTTTAAGTAAGTTCTGAAAATGGCCGTGCCCCTGAAACGCGGGACTTGTGGCACAGTCCCATATATAAAAAGCCTTGTCCGGAACCTTGAACTGAAGATCATGCAAGACCCCGATACGAACACCATGTCGGGCGACCCATCCGTAGCATATCGCTTGCTGATCCACGAACAGTTCGAAGAGTTCATTACCCTCAAAAATCCTCTTCTTGAACGCCGACTGAGATATGGGAAAGTCAGCCCTCCATTCCCTTACATTGCTGACGGTGGGTGCTAATTCAGCCATACAGGATTTCTCTTTCCGGTCGCCACAAACAGCCTGCGCCATAAAGATTCCGGCCTTCATTTCAATGGTTCGGCGCCATACCTGCGCCAATGGTCTCAACAATCGTTTCAGAATTTGCAATTCCCGGCCTCCACTCCATGAAACCCGATTCAATTTGCATTTCAAAGCCTACAAAAGACTGCTATATTTTTTTTAACAATGAAATGTTCCAGAGGCCAGAAAATTAAGGATTTCAATACCTGAGTTTTTCCCAACAAGGCCTATTCATTGGATGTTAACAGGTATGATTGTCAAACAGGATGTTTTGTCATGACCGCCAGCAGTAACAGCCAAACCGTCATTTCCCGCTTCATAAAGATTGCACAAAATCACCCTGATAATATCGCTGTCAAATGGCAGAAGGGTGATAACTGGCAAAAAGTAACCTATAACCAATTGTTTAATCGTGCGAAATCGATTGCCCGCGCGCTACAACAAGCGGGAATTAAGGAAAATTCGCCGGTCATACTGCCCTCTGAGAGACATCCGGATGTGTGCGCCAGCCTGATCGGCGTTTTGCTGTGTGGAGGGCACTATGTCTTTATTGATCCGAAATATCCCCGGGAACGTCAGCAGTTTATTACAGAGGCGGTTGGGGCCAGATTGGGAATCAGCGCATCTGGCACCTGTTCTCTCAAGCATCTGGACCTTATCTGGATCGATCCCGCTGAAAACGCTGATAACGAGGCCCAATTTCCCGATATCCCGGATCAGGCAGAGCAGGCTGCCTATATCATGTTCACATCCGGCTCAACGGGGGAACCCAAAGGCGTTGTCATACCAAACCGAGCCATTCTCAGGTTGGTTACGGATACGGACTTCATTTCCTTTTCGCCGGACCAGACGTTCCTGCAGTTATCTGCCCTGAGTTTCGACGCTTCCACCCTGGAGCTATGGGGGCCGCTTCTAAACGGAGGCACCTGTGTTCTTCACCCGGAAACGGACATCCTGACTCCCGGAAAAATCCGGGACGTCATTGTTTCCCAGCATGTGACAACCCTTTGGCTCACCGCCTCATTGTTCAACACGTTCATAACTGAATATCCCGAATACCTCAAACCGTTGAAACAACTTCTAACCGGCGGTGAGGCGTTGTCCGTGCCTCACGTCAGGAAGGCTCTGGAATGTTTGCCTGATACATCGCTATTCAATGGTTATGGCCCTACGGAAAACACCACCTTCACTACCGTATTTCCAATCCCCCGGAATCTGCCTGAAGGCTTGAAACGCATTCCCATCGGATTCCCTATCCACGGCACACAATGCGCCATCGTCGATGAGAACCTGAACATCCTCACCGAACCGGGTCAGGCTGGCGAGCTGGTGGCCTTCGGTGATGGCTTGGCTCTTGGATACCTCAACCGTCCCGAACTGACTAACGAGAAGTTTGTTCAGGTAAAAGATCACCATGGTGAAATCCGAACGGGTTATCGCACCGGCGATCTTGTCATTCAAAATTCCGACGGCAGTTATGACTACCTGTCACGAATAGACAAGCAGGTCAAAATTGATGGTCACCGAATTGAACCCGGCGAGATTGAGTACCAGATCAACCACCTTGCGGGCATCAGTGACGCTCGAGTAATTCTACGCATTTGACCACAAGGGCAGAAAAGACTGGCGGCTTATGTCGTATGCGATTCCCAAATCAATCCACAGGTTATTCGGAGAGAATTGAACTCGGTTTTTCCCGCCTACATGGTTCCTCATTTCATCATCCAGGTGGATGCTCTTCCCAAAAACCAGAACGGTAAACTCGACGAATCCCGGCTACCCGACCCCTACGAGGAATCGACTCCCACGCCTGCCTCGCGATCTGGCAGGCAGACAAAGGAACTGGTATCGGAGAGTTGGAAAACGATACTGAATCGGCCGGTAGATGACGCCGAAAATTTCATGGATGCAGGCGGCACGTCCCTTGAAGCACTCAAGCTGGCGTCATTGCTCGAGAAGGCTTTTGGTGTCGAATTAAGCGCGACCTTTGTATTCGAGCACCCTACCATCCAGAAGCAAACCGAGTACCTAATAGCCCAGGTTGACAGCAACGAAGCCAGACCGGAAAAACCCGAAGAATCCAGGCGGAACAACGAGTTTGCCATCGTAGGGATCGCATGCCGTTTCCCGGGCGCCTCCACCGTAGACGAGTACTGGAGAAACCTTCTCGAAAGTCGGGAAACCGTCAGTTTTTTTGCCGAGGATGAATTAAGCCCCGAAGTCACCATCGAAGAGCGCTCCAACCCAGCCTATGTAAAAGCCAAAGGTGTTCTGGAAGGCTACGACGAATTCGATGCGAAATTCTTTGGCATATCGCCGATTGAGGCCCGCGTGATGGACCCTCAGCAGCGAATCATGCTCCAACTATGTTGGCACGCTCTGGAAGACGCGGCCATTCCGCCTGGCGACAGCCAATACCGTACCGGTGTGTTTGCTGGTATGAACTGGGCACGCTACTACCAACAATATGTACTGCCAAACCGGGAGCTTGTCGAAAGCTACGGAGTGCTGAATTGTGGGCTGGCTAACGAGCCAGATCTGCTGAGTACCCGCGTTTCCTACAAGCTCAATCTCAAAGGGCCAAGTGTCAACGTGTTCACCGCATGCTCAACCGGCCTGGTTGCGGTAGCGCAGGCCTGTGAGGCAATTGACAACGGCCAGTGTGAGCAGGCGATTGCAGCTGGTGTCTCGATCTCTACCCCGGTCAAGCGCGGTTACATGTACCAGGAAGGCAGCATGCTTTCGCGTGACGGGCATTGCAGGCCCTTTGATGAAGATGCCACCGGTACCACCTTCAACGATGGCGCCGGTGCCGTCGTTATCAAGCGCCTGGATCTTGCTGAAAGGGATGGCGACAACATATATGCCGTGATCAAAGGCTATGCCGTTAATAACGACGGCGAACAGAAAGCCAGCTTCACCGCACCCAGCGTTGCCGGACAGGTCGCAGTTTATGAGGGCGCACTTGGGCGCGCCGGCGTTGACCCCTCATCCATAGGTTTTATTGAAACACATGGCACTGCTACGCCGCTCGGGGACCCCATTGAGGTACTGTCACTGCGTCGATGCTATTCGAAAGACGGGGCATCGGAAAAAACCTGCGCTATCGGTTCCGTAAAGTCCAACATCGGGCATGCTATCCATGCGGCGGGTCTCGCGAGCCTAATAAAAACAACCTTTGCGGTCAGAGAAAACCAGATTCCGCCCACCTTATTTTTCCAGAAAGCAAATCCCAAACTGGAATTGGAAAAGTCCCATTTCTATGTCAATTCCAAAGTGGAAACCTGGAGACTCCCCTCTCCCCGAAGGGCTGCCGTGACGTCGCTGGGTGTGGGAGGAACCAACGCTCACGTAATTCTGGAAGAGTATCGGCCCAGGCTGAAAGACGCGTGTAAAGGCACCACACCGGAGAAATCCCGCCTTTTACCCATTGTAATTTCAGCCAAGAACGAGAATGCCCTTGACCGACAGATAGGCCGCTACATTGACTATTTCCGGGGCAAAAACAACGTGGCACTACCTGATGTTGCGTTCACCTCTATAAACGGACGCAAGCATTTCGAGCACAGGGCTATCGTATTTGGCAGAGACCTGCCTGAAACGCTCGCCAATCTTGAGCAAAACTCCCTTTGTTCCCGCGGAAAAGCAGATACTTCACGGTCCCGAAGGATCGGCTTCATGTTCTCCGGTCAGGGAACTCAGGCACGTGATATGGGGCATTGGCTGCTCCAGAATTCCGAATCTTACAAAGCTACGTTTGAGAAAGGTTGCGACATAGTCTTACAGGCGACAGGCGTAGACGTGAGGGGGATTCTATTTGGGCAGGATGGGCACAGCGTAAAAGAAGACGCCATTAATCAAACCTCGTTTGTTCAGCCGGCGCTTTATCTACTGGAGTATGGCCTGGCCAATTACCTGATGGAACAAGGCGTCAGACCGAATTTTCTTATGGGGCACAGCATCGGTGAGTATGCCGCTGCGGCACTCTCAGGTGTCTTCAGTTTCGAGGACGCCACCAGGCTTGTTGCCAATCGCGGAGCCCTGATGCAACGCATGGCTCCCGGTAAAATGCTCATAGTGCGGGCCAACTTTGAGGATATCGCTCCGACGGTCGGCCAGAGAGCGGAACTTGCGGCCGCCAATGCCCCAGGACTTATCGTATTATCGGGCGAACCCGAGGCAATTGCCTCTGTCGCAGAAGAATTGAGTGAACAGAAGGTGGCCAATACGGTTTTGCAGACCAGTCACGCCTTCCATTCCTCGATGATGGATCCCGTGCTTCCGGAGTTCAAAAAGCTGGTGTCCGAGTGTGAGAGGCGAGCACCTTCAATACCGATCATATCAACCATGACGGGAGACGTGCTTTCAGATGAGGAGGCCGTCTCACCCGAATATTGGTCAGCTCAGTTACGGCAGCCGGTTTTATTCTCCTCCGCTCTTCAAACCGTGCATCTGAACCAGGAAAACAGCGGCGAGAACACCAGCCTGATCGAAGTGGGACCAGGGAACACCCTCGCAAACCTGGTGGGCTACCACAAGCAAATAGACGGTATACGTGCGCTCACAGCGCTCACGAGCAAGGGCGTTGATAACAGAGCGGAAGACGATATCTATCGATGCATCGGCCAGCTGTGGGCCGATGGCCACTCTCTCGACTGGGCGCCCTATTTCTCGGACCTATCCGTCAGAAAAGAGCGTTTGCCCGGCTACGCGTTCGCCCAGGATAAGTTCTGGCTTGGCCCCGTGGATCAGAATAATGCCCCAATAGTTCAAAGCCCGAACAAAGTGCCTGAAGCTCTCTCAAATCCGGTAACACAGGAAGTTAAAATGGATCCGAAGCAGCATTCTGAAAAAATACGCGCCGATGTAATGGCGATCATCGAAGACGTCTCCGGTTACGAAATAGGTGACACAGATCCCTCATCGCACTTTAGCGAAGTCGGGCTGGACTCCCTGCTTCTGACTCAGGTGGCGACGGCTCTTGAGCGACAGTTTAAGCTTGGCATTACCTTCCGCCACCTGGTTGAGGATTACACCTCATTGGCGCTGATTAGTGACTACATTGCTTCGAAAGTTGAACCCGAAGTTACCACGCAAACCGTTCAGCAAACCCAGGAACCTGGCAATCAGGCAGCCGCAGTTACGGAAGCTCCCTCAGCCACTCCGGATTTCAGTGCCACAATTTCCGCCTCTGGCGGAAGCCTCCAGGATATCGTCAATGCTCAACTGCAGATTATGCAGTTGCAGCTTCAGGCACTGGGAAGAAATCCGGTTACGACAGCGTCGAATCACACGCAGCCACAAATCGCCCCTATTCCCTCTGCGGCCGAGCCTTCTGTTCCATCCGCCCAGCAGACTGGAGCGTCCGTTCCGGCGCCCGACGCGGCATCGCAGGATAAGCCGGCTCACACTCCAGGCACCCGGATCACCAGGGACAAAACCAACAGTGAGCTTACCTCTGCCCAACGCGAGTGGGTAGACCGTCTGATGGCGGATTATCAGAAGAAGTACGCGGGTTCAAAGGAATATACCCAGAAACATCGTAAACATCTCGCAGACCCTCGCAGTGTCTCTGGCTTCAATCCCGCCTGGAAAGAGATTATCTTCCCGATTGTGACCGTTGAATCAAAGGGCTCAAAACTCTGGGACATTGACGGCAACGAACTCATCGACACCTCGAACGGTTTTGGCCCCATTCTTTTCGGCCATTCACCAGACTTCATCTCCAATGCAGCGAAGGCACAGATCGACCGCGGCGTGGAAACCGGCCCTCAATCCCCCTTGGCCGGCGAGGTAGCGGAACTTGTGTGTGAGCTCACAGGGAGCGAACGTTGCACATTCGCCTGTACAGGTTCCGAAGCAAACGTTGGAGCACTTCGGGTTGCAAGAACGGTTACCGGGCGCACCAAAGTTGTCGCCTTTGAAGGGGCTTATCACGGCATTCACGATGAAGTCGTGATGCGTGCTGGCAAGAACCATCAAGCGCTACCGGCAGCCCCGGGGGTCCCCAGGGAAGCAACGTCCAACATGATTCTCCTGCCATGGGGCGAGCAAAGCAGCCTGGATGAAATAAGAAAATTGGGCGATGAGCTGGCGGCGGTTCTGGTCGAACCAGTTCAGAGTAGAAAACCCCAATTCCACAGCAAGGAATACATCCAGGAGATTCGAAAGATTACCGAACAGAATGGTGTCGCTCTGATCCTGGATGAAGTCGTCACGGGATTCCGGGTTGGCCCCGGCGGTATTCGTAAGCGTTTCAACGTTGACGCTGACATGACGACCTACGGAAAGGTTGTCGGCGGTGGCTATCCGATAGGAATCATTGCGGGTAAGGCGAAATTCCTGGATGCAATGGATGGCGGGCAATGGCAGTACGGGGACGATTCAATTCCTGAGCAAGGCGTAACATTCTTCGCCGGAACCTTCGTACGCCACCCACTGGCGCTGGCCGTTTCGAAAGCCGTTCTGACAAAAATCAAGGAAGAAGGCGACGACCTCTATACGGCGCTTGAAAAGAAAACGACTGCCATGGCAGAGGATGCAAAAGCATTTATCAAGCAAATGAAAGCGGACGTCAGCTTCGAAGAATTCGCTTCACTGTTTTACATCTCCGTGCCCTCCTCCGCTCAATGGGGCCATTTGCTTTTCCTCTCGATGGTATTTGATGGAATTCACATCCAGCAGTACCGCCCCAACTTCCTGACGACCGAGCATACCGACGAAGATATTCAACGGATTCTGAAGTCATTCAAATCTGCGCTCGCAAATCTGGTCGTGAACGGTTTACTGGAAGGTGACCAGGTGGCGGCCAAGAAATACCTGAACAGCAACGGAAGCATTCCACCCGGCGCCAGACTTGGCAAAAACGAGCATGGGGAACCGGCGTATTTCATTGAAGACCCCGATAATAAAGGCGCGTTCCTGGAGGTTGGCCGCCCATGAGTTCCGCCAATTTCAATCCGTTCGCCGGGGGTGAACTCCTCAAGGTTGCCCCTGCTACTGGCCCCCAGAGAGAAATCATAGCCTCGGCTCAAATCAGCGACGTGGCGAACACTGCATTCAACGAGGCCGTGTCAATAAGACTGGAAGGGAAGCTTGATGTAGACGTTCTGCGCCGGTGTTTCGATCAGCTGGTAGCCAGACACGACAGTCTGAGAGCGACCTTCTCAAGAAACGGGGCAGAAATTTGTCTCCACGAATCCTCTCCGTTCGAACTTGAATTCGAAGACATCAGCAACCTTTCGGAATCAGAGCAAAATGCCACCATCAGCGATCTCTGGAAGAACATAGCCATTTCGCCGATGAACCTCGAAGAAGGCCCATTGCTGTTCGCATGGCTTAAAAAGTTGGACGAGAACATCCACGAGCTCGTCCTCGCTGCACATCATATCGTTTGCGACGGCTGGTCCATTGGCCTGATGCTGTCGGAACTGGCCGAATTCTATAGCAACGATGGTAAGGCCCCCGACTCCATGTCGGCGGCAAGCTCGTTTTTTGATTACGCAGAGCTTGTTGATTCCAGGGAAATCAGCAATCGGGATAACGATTACTGGATCGAACGCTTTTCCGAGGTGCCACCCAACCTCGATCTACCTCTTGATTTTCCGCGGCCTCACTTCCGGACCTTTGAAGCGACGCGGCTTGACTACCGCATTGGTCCACAGCTCGCCTCGCAGCTGCCCAAATCCGCAGCGAGCATGAAGGTCAGTATGGTTAATATGGTGTTGGCCAGTTATTTCGTTCTCCTGCACCGCCTGACCGGTAACGAAGACATTGTTGTTGGCCTACCCGTTGCAGGCCAGGCGACACAGAACAGACTCGACCAATTGGGTCATATGGTTCATCTGCTTCCAATCCGCATAGAGATTGGCCCGGATATGACATTCTCGGAATTATGCCGACAAGTGAAATCCGAGGTGCTCAATGCCACCGAGCATTCCAACTTCACTTTCGGCAAACTGATCGAGGCAATCAACGTTGATCGTACCCGGGTCCCGCTGATCAACACGATTTTCAACATCGACCAGCCTCTTGAATCCATTCAGTTCGCCGATGTTTCCGGGAAAGTCCGCACCGTTCCGCGTGCCGCTGAAAATTTCGAGATGTTCCTTAACATTCTGCCATCGGCAGATAGTCTCACCATAGAAGCCACCTACTCCACTGCCCTTTTCACTGAAGCAACCATCACGGCATGGCTGGGAGCCCTTGAAAAAATTCTGGTATCAGCCACGACCGATGTAGATCTACCGGTTGGCAGCATCGCACTCGCAGACAGCGAACCAGTCATCGCAGCAAAGGCAAACAACACCGATGTAGCGTTAATCCATGGCACAGTAATCGATGCAATGAAAAGCCACGTTATCGACTCGCCGGATGCCACTGCCTGCAGTTTCGGGGATCGCGCCTGGACTTACCGGGAACTTGAAGAGCGCAGTAACAGAGTTGCCGGAGCACTCGCAGCAAGGGGGGTGAATGCAGGAGAAACAGTGGCCGTTTGCGTTGAGCGTTCGGACCACGCACTCGCTGCCATCCTCGGCATCTTCAAGCTAGGTGCCGTTTATTTGCCCCTTGATCCAGATTTCCCGGAATCCCGCCTCAACTACATGATTGAGGACTCGGGCACTTCTGCTTTGATCATGGATGAGACAACACCAGCAGCTATCAGCGAACTGGACCTTACCAGATTTGACATCAGAAGCTTCGAAACAGCTTCCGATACCGAAAGTGACAACCCGCCTCCCAATGCAGGGCCCACCCCCGAAGCGACCGCCTATATCATCTATACGTCCGGTTCAACCGGCCAACCTAAAGGCGTGCTCGTCCCACACAGGGCACTGATTAACTTTCTCGAGAGCATGGCGCAAAAACCGGGCTGCACCGCATCCGACCGACTGCTCGCTGTAACAACCTTTTCGTTCGACATTTCGTTTCTGGAATTGCTGTTGCCGCTCACACAGGGCGCAGCCACGGTGATTGCCGATAAAGAAAGTGTCAAAGACGGCGAAAAACTCCGTCAGCTTATTCTGGAGCACCAAATCACGATCATGCAGGCCACCCCGGCAACCTGGCGTATGCTTCTGGATACAGAGTGGCGGCACGACAACCTGAACATGAAGGGATTGTGCGGTGGGGAGCCACTCCCCCCCGATCTGGTCAGAGATCTGACGGGTACCCTGTATCAACTCTGGAACATGTATGGCCCAACCGAAACGACAGTCTGGTCAACGTGCCACCAGCTTCTACCTACAGACCGGCTGATCTCGATTGGCAAACCCATCAATAACACTCAGGTACACATCCTGGACCGCGAGCAAAAACCGTTGCCGCTATCCTGCCCGGGAGAGCTCTATATTGGGGGATTGGGGCTTGCTCAGGGTTATCATAAGCGTTCCGATCTTACTGCAGAAAAATACATAACCCACAGTGAGTTCGGACGTCTCTATGCCACGGGCGATCTCGCCAAATGGTCCCCCAATGGCACTATCCAGCATCTCGGACGAATGGACGATCAGGTCAAGGTTCGGGGCTACCGGATAGAGCTCGGTGACATTGAATCCGCTCTCAAGGCCTGTGCTGATGTCCGCTCTGCCTGCGCCTACGTCTGGGAGCTTTCCCCGGGCGATGCGCGAATTGTTGGCTGCGTGGTTCCGGAAACGTCTGCCGAACCCAGCGTCGTTGCCATCCGTAAAGAGCTGAGGAGGCAACTTCCCTCTTATATGATCCCGCAGTACATTCTGACCATCGACGAGGTACCTCTCAGCCCGAGCGGCAAGATTGATCGTCGACGGCTGCCAAGGCCCGAATTGCGTGAATCCAGCATCCTCAAGGCGTCTGCGCTGGCGAATGAGACCGAAGAGCTGATCGCAGGTGTCTGGTCTGATGTGCTGAACTCGTCCTCTCGTATTGTTCGTGAGGACAACTTCTTCAGCCTGGGCGGGCATTCCCTGCTTGCTCTTCAGGCCATTCGACGAATCGAAAGCCTTACGGGGATCCGTCTTTCGCCAGAAGACATCGTCGGGCTGAGCCTGAGTGAAATTGCAGAAAAGCTCTCTCATAGCAAACCCGGCAGCCAGGAACATGAAGACACGCCTGCTGACCTTCACGTTGCGCCACAGCGACTGTTGAGCAATGAGCAGAAACGAATCCTGCTACGACAACTCTCGTTCCCGGAAAACGTCTGCAACAACCTTCCCGCTT